>Ga0187808_10000073_pt1 | contig 21764 bp, 19 predicted proteins | sample NC_wetland_sal_i_5_FD_132427 | JGI IMG/M metagenome (GOLD analysis project Ga0187808, IMG submission 132427) | Wetland sediment microbial communities from Neuse River Estuary, North Carolina, USA - ASW_3 | ecosystem: Environmental > Aquatic > Freshwater > Wetlands > Sediment | place: USA: North...
CTATTCTATGCCATCTACAGCACGTAGAGTCAAGCTACAAGAGCCGGCCGCCTTTCTGCCTTCGTGGGTAGGGCAAGGCCTTCCCCTGGAGTTTCTGCATTTCGTTAGATTGGCTCGTGCGCCTCTTCCGCTTTCCGAAAAGGCTACGGTACCCCTGCGTCCACAGTTCAAGCCGCGGCGGGATACGCCGATAAGGGAATCGAGAAGGTGAGGACCTATGTCGAATAACATTACGGAGCGCTCGAAGACCCACGGTGAACCATCTCGCCCACAGAAGGTGCTGGAGTGGGCGATGTGCCACCCGGGAGTCCTTTTACTTGGTTCTATTGCTGTGGGAACTATGCTGGCTGTGCGGCGGGAAAGCGATCCGCAAGCCATTGCCGACCGACGCGTGGAAACCGAAGCAGATATCATCGATGGCGACGTGCCATTATTTGTCTGAAAGGTGATGTCTTCACTTGCCAACCCCCGGGGGGACCGGACTGCAAATTTCCGCGGTCATGGTTAACCGGGCACCTGCTGTGGCCATCTCCTCAAGGGCCTTCCGCCCCTCCTCTTCGCTGATAGATTTAATGGCATCCCGCACGACCGCGACAGGCAGATCGCGCTTGCGCAGTGCCAGGACAGCGGACAGTACACAGTATTCGGTGGCCACCCCAAACACCACGAAGCGTGGCTGGCCCAGGGAAGCTAAGATGGCTTCAATATTGACATTGGTGGTGAAGTCGTAGACCCGCTTTTCCACAATGACTTGTCCGACCCAGCCTGCCGGGGACTGAAAGGCGCCTGGACGGTTTTCAACCAACACCGCATCAGGGAAAAGCGTCTCGGGAATGCGGCGCTGGCCGGGAGTGCCCGCCACACAGTGAGGCGGCCATTGGGCGAACTCAGGGTCGTGGGGCGCGTGCGTGTCTGCGGATGAAATAATGGGAATTCTGTGCTCGCGCGCCCACGACATCAATTGCGCCAGGTTGGGAATGATTTCTTCCGCATGGGGCACGTAAAGTCTCCCACTCGGAAGCATAAAATCCGCCTGCGTATCGACATCAAGGAATACCAGGCGGCCGGATTTGGTCGGTTCACTCATTTCCATAAATCAGAAATCAGAAACTAGAAATCAGAAACTGGTAAATCGAAGCCGAGAAGGTCACTCCCGAGTTTCCATTTTCTGGTTTCTGATTTCTAGTTTCTGATTCTCGAAGGCCTGTTCGTGAACCTCCTCGAGGAGGCGCTGGAGCGCCTCGCTTTTGGCCACGGGATATGCGGGGGCGTTCTGCAGAGCGTGGTAAGGGTCCGGCAGCAAGTCAAGGTTGGCAAGGACATTAACCCTCGAGTCCTGGAGCCGGGGCCGCGGCCGGAGCCGCCGGCCGTTGCGCATCACAGGGCAGAGCAGGGGTGTGCCGCCAGAAGGCTTTTCGCTGGAGCGCGCAATCAGATCATGATGATACAGAGCCCCATCGGAAAATCGGAAGACTTGCTTTCGGCCCGGGGAATAGACTTTCTCCTCGCTGAATTTGCTCTTGTACTCCACCTGCCCGTTCCATTCCGTCTCGACCAGCTTATAGACCACGCTGAGCGCGGGCACGTCGCGCGAGGTGGCGAGGTCCGTGCCCACGCCGAAAAGGTCGATGCACGCTCCCTGAGAGAGCAAAGCTTCCACCTTATACTCGTTCAAATCCCCGCTGGCCACGATCTTTGCCTCAGACAGGCCGTGGCGATCGAGGATTTCCCGGACACGGCAGCTCTTTTCCAGCAGATCACCACTATCGATGCGGACGCCGGCGATCTTATGCCCCAGCGTAGCCGCCGTTTCCGCGCCTACCAGCGGGTCATACGTATCAATCAACAGGATGGCATCCTCAGGGAAGGTGTCCAGAAGCGCCTCGAAGCTTTGACGCTCAGTTGGAAACACTTGGGTCCAGGAATGGGCTGCAGTGCCGGCAAGCGGAATGCCGTATCGAAAGCCGGCCAAAACGTTTGAGGTCGCAACACATCCGCCGAGATAGGCGGCGCGCGCGGCGCGAACACCGGCTTCCGGACCCTGCGCCCGGCGCGTGCCGAACTCCAGCACTCCCCGGCCACGCGCCGCCCGCACGACGCGGGCCGCCTTGGAGGCGACCAGCGTCTCAAAATTGATGACAGAGAGCAGGTAGGTCTCTACAATTTGGGCCTCCAAAATCGGCGCGGTCACCTCAAGCAGCGGCTCTTCCGCGAAGATAAGGGTGCCTTCCTCAACTGCCTCCACGTCGCCGGCAAACCGGAACTGGCGTAGGTAGTGAAAGAATTCGGGAGAGACATTGCGAAACTGCGGCAGGCTGCGCAGGAAGCTCAAATGCTCTTCACGGAATCGCAGATCCGCGAGGTAATCCAACGCATTCTCGATGCCTCCAGCCACGAGGTACGAGCGCTGGGGAGGCAGTTGGCGTACGAAGAGTTCAAAGGTTGCGCGGCAGTCAATCTGGTGCTCGAAATAGGCTGCCGCCATGGTCAATTCGTAGAGGTCCACCAGCAGCGCGCGGTGCTTATCAAGTTCAAGCATCTTCACTCCTGCGCCCGTGTTGCCTAAGAATAGGGAAGCAAAGAGGTCTTCCCTGCCCTCAAAACTCAGTATGTCCTCGAGGTGCGGGAGAGTCAAGGCGCGTCAGCGCGCGCCGTCCGGCATGCCTTCGATCATTAGAATCGGTGGACCGGCGCGCGGCTCAGCCTGAGCGGGCTTCGCATCACTCGTTGGAGAAGCAGGCGGCTTGGTCGCCAGCGCAGTGTATAAAACTAGCCTATCGTGTGGGATTCTCAAGAGACACAAAGTCCGCCCCCGACAGCCTGAGGTGTATAATGTGGAGGCGAAAGCGCGATTTCTGAGGTGCGAACTCTCAAAAGGCATCATTGCTGAAGATACAAGCATCTATACTATCAATGTCCGAGCATTTGCAGGATTCTCGCGCCTTAGGGTTGGCCGGGACGCGGGATAGTTTATAATTAGGGCATGGCGTCAGGAACGCATTATAGGGTGCGCGCCAGTGGATCGAGAAACAGCCGAAGTCAAGCGCCGTGGCTTGGCCATGCGCCGATTGAAGGGCATGAAATCCGGATCACGATCTCATGTTGACAGGAGAGGAGACTACTAACGTGAAACGAATTTACCGCTACCTTCCCTTTGTATTAGTCCTTTTTTGCGCCCCGCTGGTGCGCGCGCAGGGCTCGTTCGATGTGGCCCTGGGTTTCGGAACGCAGCACGCTAAGGCCACTGGGACTGGCATTGACTCCAGCACTTTCCTTCCCTGCGTACCTTCACCGAGCACTCCGACGTGCCTGGCAACACCGTCCCTGGGCGGCTTGTTCATGGGCTTCCAGGGGGACGCGATGCTGAGTAAGCATATCGGTTTCGGGGCTGAACTTAACTTTCAACCTAGCAAGGGCGACTATGGCCCTATTCAATATCGTGAACTGTTCTACGATTTCGACGGGCTGTACGCGCCGATCAACAACAAGAAAATGCAACTGCGGCTCGAAGGCGGAATCGGCGGCGCCCATTTCGGCACTAGTTACACTGCGACTTCTTGCGTTGGGAGTGCGGTTTGCCAGTCGCAAAGTTTCTCTGTCGGGAGTTCGAGCCACTTCCAAGTGCACGTGGGAGTCGGTGTGCAATTCTATGTGAAGGATCATTTCTTCGTTCGCCCCGAGTTTGACTTCCGTGAGGTTCCGGGTCTTTCGGGGACTTACGGCACGAATGCGGTGTACCAATTCGGTACCAATGAAGTCTTGGGCTTTACTGTTTGGGTCGGCTATAACTTCGGCGAGATGTAGGCGCATTTCGCTGCGATCGATATAGCTCAATTCATAGACGCCGGATCCGTCCGCTTGCGAGGTGTGAAAAAACCCCGGGGCGTGTCATCCTGAGCGAGAGCTTTCCCAGCTAAGGCCGTCGGTTGGTTAGAATCACATGCAAACCGCTTGCAATAAGCTGCAAGGGACAGCCTGCCCCGCCAAACTCCATTCCAACACCTGCGCTGGATAAACCTCAGTCTTTCTATGACTTGGCACGCCAATCGGCTCGGAGCGCGCAGCTCGTTGCAACCCAGTTGCATCCAATATAGTGAAAGAAGGAGGCGCGCTATGAAAGGGAGATGGGCTCGGATTTGGCAAGTGGCGTTAGCTCTTCTTGCCACGACGGCGTTCGCCATAGCGGACACGAACTCGCCGCCACCCGGAACGCTGAATTATGTCGAAGGCCGAGTGTCAGTGCAGGGCCAATTGCAAACACAGAAGTCAGTGGGCTCCACGTACCTTGCGCCCAATCAGGATATGGAAACCGGCAAAGGTCATGCCGAGATGCTTCTCACGCCGGGCGTGTACCTGCGACTCGGCGACAACAGCGATGTGAGAATGATCTCGCCGGGGTTGGCCGACACCCAGGTGCAATTGATGAAAGGTTCGGCCATGCTGGAAGTGGATGAATTGTTCAAGGAGAACAACATGAGCGTGGTGGTGGACGGCGCCACAACGCGAGTTGAAAAGCAGGGTTTGTATGATTTCACGGCCAACCCAGCTACCGTGAAGGTGCTCGATGGCAAAGCCGTCACTTACGAAGGAGATGAGCACGTCAACCTCAAGAAGGGACGCGAGGTATTGGTGGCAGAGGGTCAACCATTCACCGCTCAGAAGTTCGACAAGAATGAAGTCGAGAATGATCCTCTTTATCGCTGGAGCGATCTGAGAAGCGAATATGCTACTAATTCGAACGTTCAGCAGGCCAATGATCTGTGGGCTTACGGCGGATGGTGGGGACCTGGCTGGTATTGGGACCCATTTTGGATGGATTTTGCGTTCATGCCCGGATGGGGACTAGGTTGGGGTCCCTTCGGCTGGCCATTCTTCTCGCCGTGGGCTGTGGGATGGGCTCCCTACTATGGCTTTGGCGTGGGCGGCCGCTACTACCATTATCCCGTCGCCATGCATGCCGACCCTCATGCAACTGGGGCCGTGCCAAGGCTCGCACATCCGGTCACAAGGAACGCAGCCGGATTCCGTGCTCTTCCCCGATCCATGGCCATGAACCGTGGGGGGATGCGCGCCATGCCAATGGGTAGGATGGGTGGTTTTGAAGGTGGCAGGATGGAAGGTGGCTTTGGTGGGTTCCATGGTGGCATGATGCCGCGAAGGTAAGATGCGCGGGGCGGCTCAGGTCCCTCCCACCTTATAGGGAGAGCTGTGCGTAATTCGGGGCATTTCCTCATCTGTTGCGCTACCGCGATGCCGCCCATACCCGGCATTATGGTAGTCCAACAGGGTCAAGGCAAACGGTGAAAGCTGGTGCGAAGCCAGAATTCTGAGTGCCTCCTCACACCTCAAGGGCTTGCGAGAAGGTGCAGAAAGAGCGTCAGGTATCGTTTGACGTTGCTCGTAATGAGAAAATGCTCGCGGACATGTTCGTGCCCTTGCTCCCCGAGCCTCGCAGCGATGGCAGGGTTGGAGAGCAGAAAACGGATCTGGTAAGCGGTGCCTTCGACTGAGTGCGCGAGCAGGCCCGTATGTTTATGAATCACCTGCGTGGGTATTCCGCCCACTGCCGAAGCAACGACGGGTCGTTTCTTCCACAGGGCCTCAGTCACGGTCAGTCCAAACCCCTCCCGCAAGCTTTTTTGAATGACGATGGTGGAGGCTCGTTGCAGTGCGTTGATTTCGGTCGCACTCCAAGGCGGCAGGTCGAGGATGTGGATGTCGGTGTCGGCTGCAGCGGCTTCCCGGACCTCCGCCAGGACCGTAGCCCCCTCCGGGTCGTCGCTCGCTCCACCTCCCGCGAGAACCAACTGGCAATCAAGGTAGCGTTTCACAATTTGATAGGCACGCACGACCCCCACTGGATCCTTCAGGCGGTCGAACCGCGATATCTGGGTGAGGATCGGACGGGCGGGATCGATACTGAAACGCTCCAGAATCTCGCGCGCCACCTCGGGCTCGAGAGCGCGGTTTTTCTCTGCCAAAGGATCGATGCACGGGTAGAAGAGATATTGGGGTATCGAGAGTTGGCGCGAGAATTCAGGGGAAGAGAAGATGGCGCCGTCGTATCGATTGACCCAGGGCTCGAGGAACTGCCAGACCGTCGGGTTAGGCCGAGACAAGTCAATATGGCAGCGCCAAATCCAGTGACCGTAGCGATCGCGGCGAGCCTTGACGAGAGCCACGGGTTGGGGATCGTGGATCACTGTCAACTCACCTTCCATCTGGAGGCGAGCGAGGTTCCGTTCGTTGTAGGCGAGAAAGATTTCGAAACTTTGCGCCGGCATGTTATAGCTACCGCCATGAAGGGCGTTATGAAACGCCTTGGTGATCTCGAAGAAGTCGTTTCCCCCGGTGATGACGTCCCAACGGATCGCCAGGCCCAACTCCTGGAGAATCGGGACCAAACGGGTCAGGATTTCCGCAACACCCCCGCCTATTGCGGTCGAGTTGACCATTTGCACAGTACGGCCTTGAAGTGGAGCCGCCAGGGTTCGCAGTTCAGCCACTTCCGGTTCGCCGAGGACGGTGGTGTAGTCGTCAAGATGAATCAGACGCGGGATGGGCATGCCCATGCTCATCGTGCCAGCTCCTCCTCCACCAGAGCAATAAGTTTGGTGCGGGCGCTGTCGAGCGTGTGTGTGTAAATGTCGACGCGATTGACCTGCCGTGCCAGAGCCCCGAGCCCCAAGCTGTTCTCCAGCCAGTTGGAAAAGTCGTTAGTCCGCAGGTGTAGTCGCAGGCGGGAAGCTATGAAATGGAAGTGAAAAGAAGCATGGCTCAACTTTTCCAAGCCCGCTCGGAATTCCTCCAAAGTGCGGGCTTCCAGGCCCAGCGGTACCGCCACTTCGATGGCCTCACAGAAAAAGAAAGGCTCGAAAGCTTCCTGACGGGCATATTGAGGGTTGTTGGCGCAATACTCCGCCACCATGCGCAGGAGATCACGACGAAGTTCGGCGAGGGAAAGATAGTCGCGGATGTCGAGACCGGCCAGGCGTTCAGCCAACTCCGCGCGGTTGCACGCGGCCAGCACCCATTGGGCGAAATCGTTGGAAAAGCCCTCGGTCAGAAAGTGGTGACGACGGAGGCTCTGAAAGGTGTGGTAAAAAACCGAGGCGTCACTGGAACTTTCCAGACCCTGCGCCAACTCCGCCAGGGTAGTGGCTTTGTGGTTGCCGATACGGGTCAGGTAAGACGCGGTGACAAATTGAAACGGACGTTCAGCGGTTTCCACGGATGGCTGCCTCCAATTTCAGCAAGAACCTCTTCACTTCATCGGGACTTCGCAAGAGGAAACGTGCCCTCGTTCGTGGATGTATGCCCACGCGGATGGTCAGGCCACAGGGGAGGGCCCGGAAGGCCGACTCGTCCGTGGTGTCGTCACCGATAAAGATAGCGAGCGTGGGTTGGGGCAGCCTGGAGAGAAGCGCCAAGACGGCCGCGCCCTTCCCGCTGATTTGGCGCGGAAGCAACTCCCACACTTTGTGGCCTTGCACCATGTGTATTTGATGTCCGATAGCTTGAAGAACCTCCCCAACAATGGCTCGCGCCGGCCGTACTGCGCGCCGCGAGGCGCCACGGTAATGGACAGCCAGGCTAAGGCCCTTGTCCTCGTGCCGAATTTCAGGTGTGCTCGTAAGGCGTTCATCGAGTAGGCGTCTGGCTTTCCGCAGCAATCTTCGCTCTTCATTGAAAGGGGGGACGTTGCGCCCTTCCCAGCCATGCACCCCGAGTAACCGAATGCCGCGCACTGGAACGAGCTTGCGAAGTTCCGCGAGTCTACGGCCACTGATGACATATAAGCTCAGTCGCTTCTGCCGCACCAGAGAGCGAAGGACTCTCCGCAGAGGCAGATCCAAAGGCTTCACGTCGCTGGGCCGCCTGCGAAGCGCCACCAAGGTGCCATCTAAGTCCATAAACAGCGCCAAGCGTTCGGCAGAATGGATCGAACGCACCACTTGCGGCCAGCAATCAAAAAGCGGGCGTGCCACAGGGTGGCCAGCCTTGCGTGACGAACGCTCCGGGCCCTTTCGGCTTTGCCCCCTCGCGTGTTTGTTGTGACCCTCGCTATCTTTCACGAGCCACTCCCCCTTCGTTTCCTTTCGAGAGGTCCCTCACCGCCCCTGCTGTCGATCCTGATTTGGGGAAGGGGCGTCAAGACGAATTTCAGCGAGTTCCTTGATCAAATCCGCTGCCCACCGGTAGATATTGGACTCCCGCAAAACCTGCCGCATGCGTCGCATGCGTCCGCCCTTTTCTTCCGGATCCATTTCCAAGGCGAAACGAATGGCTTCCGCCAATTGTTCTACGTCGTAGGGGTTCACCATGAGCGCGTCACGCAACTCACGGCTCGCTCCGGTGAAGCGGCTAAGGACAAGAGCGCCTCCCTCGTCCTCACGCGCCGCTACAAATTCCTTGGCAACCAGGTTCATCCCGTCGTGGAGAGAGGTCACCAGGCACAAGTCGGCAGCCCGGTAATACCGCTCGATCTCCTGGTGCGTGTGATGACGCTTGAGGAAGACAATCGGACGCCAGTTCCCTTTCCGGAACCGCCAGTTGATTCGGTCCGCCTCCGACTCCACCTCGGCTGAAAAGTCGTTATAGCGTTTGATATGGGTGCGGCTGGGCGCCCCGATCTGCACAAACGTCAACTGACCCTGGTATCCCGGATACTTCTCCAGGAAACGTTCGATGCCCCGAAACCGTTCAAGAATTCCCTTCGTGTAGTCAATGCGGTCTACGCCTACGCCCATGAAGGTCGCTTCCACGCCCAACTCTTTGAAGAGCGAGGCGCGCTCAAGATAGACCGAGCCTCCTTTGGACGGAGCATCGCGCGCCGGTTCCGTGAGAGCGACGCTGATCGCGAACGGCCGCACCCTAGTCAGGTGGCCAAGCCGGTTGACGGCAAAGTGCTCCCAGTCCAGGCGGGCCTCCAGCGCAATGTCAATCGTTTCCATGAAGTAGTTGCAGTGGGCTTGGATGTGAAATCCCACCAGATCGGCTCCCAGCAACCCTTCGAGCAGATCGCCCTGCCATGGGCAAATTCCAAAGGCTTGCGGGTTTGGCCAGGGAATATGCCAAAAGATGGCCACGCGTGCATCCGGGCGCTGCTCTTTGATGAGGCGAGGCAACAGAGCGAAATGATAATCCTGGAGGAGGACCGCGGGCTCTTCCGTGCCGGCCATCTCCTCCAGCACCGCCTCGGCAAACTTCTGGTTCGCCCGTTGGTAATATTCCCAGTCCGAATCCCGGAACGTAGGGCGCGTATGGGCGATGTGACACAGGGGCCATAAACCTTCGTTGGCAAAACCGTAGTAGTAACCCTCTTCTTCCTCTTTGCTTAGCCAGACCCGCCGGAGCGTATACTGCGGCTCATCAGGAGGCACGCGCAGGCGGCCCCGTGTGTCAACTACCTCCCGGTCCGCGTCGCCCGCCCCATGTGCCACCCAGGTTCCCGCACAGGCGCGGAGAATGGGTTCCAGCGCGGTGACCAGGCCACTGGCCGGTACAATCGCCTCAACTTCCTTTCCGCGGTGAACGTGCATGTAGGGCTCACGGTTGGAGACTACAAATAGAGGTCTTTCTCGCAGCGTGGCGCGAACATGGACGCGCAGCCGTTCCGGCGTCCATACCGATTCCGCGGAAGCTCGCAACCGCGCCTCCTCCTCGGCTGCCGCTCGCGCAGCGTCCAGGCTCTTTGCGAGATGCGACACCTCTTGGGTCAGCGGTCTGAATAAGTCCGCCGTGGGCAACTTGGGGGTTTCAATCACTTTGCCCGTGCGGAGTTCGTGGATCCACTGCGCCGTTTTGGCGATGGGGCGAAGGAAACTCCAGCGGATGATTAGAACTACTGCCAGCGCAATAAAGAGCGTCTGGACGAGGACGCGCAGGAAGGCGGCCCGCCAGAGTCGCGCACTCTGCGTCCCGATAAAGCTTACATCGTGAAAAATCGCCAGGGCTCCCGCAACTTTGCCGTCTTTTTCCAGCGGCACGGCGAAAACGTGCATGGGGGTTTGTCCAAAGACGAGAAACTCGCCGACGCCCTGGTTTTGGGCAATCGCACGTCCCACCGCAGCCGGCGGCTGACCAAGCCGATCGGCCAATTGGGACGTCAAGGCTATGGGCCGGTTCTGCTCGTCGTACACTACCACGCCGGCTAGCTTCTCCCTGTTTCCAAACCGATCGACGAGAACTTGCAACTCTTTGCGTGAACGCTTTTGGAGCAAGAGTTCAACGCTCTGCGCCAGGCTATCGGCCAGTAGCTCAGCCCGATTCTGAAGATCGCTTCGCAGGGCACGCTTCTCCGACTTCACCTCGGAATAGGCGAAGAGGAGGGCAACTACGGCCACGCCCAAAATCAGCGAAACGATCAGGCGAAGGCTTATTCTCATCGATCCAACTTTTTCCTTGCTTCTCAGGAATCCCTCTGCAGCCGATACGTGTCGGTCCGGACCTGCGGCGGAGCCGAGCGGTCCAGGACTTAAACGTGTCGCATCGTGTCCTCATCCTCCGGCCGCTTTTTCGGACTGAATTGCGACTTGAGCAGGTCATGCGCCAGGTCACGCGCGCCCAAGCCAAACGCAATCGCCGCCGCGGTTACCACGCCTCCGAACAAAATCGCAAAGGTGACAATAATCGTCGTGCGGCTGATTCCCACTTCGTCGAGTGCCGCAACGACCGTAAGCACCATCACGAAGAACCTGGTTAATCCCGCCAGCAAGCGGGCAGACGGCAACCCGGCGTTGACTGCCGCGATGAGCACGCTGCGGCCGAGAAACCTGCTGACCAGAACTCCCACCACCATCACCAGGAGCGCCGCCAACAGGTGGGGCAGATAAAGGAAAACCCGTTCCACAAGATTTCGCGTCAGGGGTGTCCCGAGCCCGTTCAATCCCGCCAGGAGCGCGGTTAAGATGATAAGGCCCTGTGCAATCTCGCCTGCCAGGTAGGAACTCGACCGCGCCAGGCCCGATCGTTCCACCACCAGCCCCACGCCTAAACGGTCGCATAGCCGATCGAAACGTAGAACCCGAAGGACTCGGTAAATGATTTCCTTGGCAACCCAACCCACAATAATGCCCAGCAGAATGAGGCTCAGGATTCCGATCAGGCTCGAAAGGCTGGCCAATGCCTGTTGTCCAAGGTCACGTAGGGGCCCCAGAATGGCCTGTTGCCAAAATGTTTTCATAACGGTCACCCCTTCTCCCCGGCCTGGAGCGGCCACTGGTTGAGTAAGTAGGGCTTCAACTGCTCACAGACCAGGCAAAGTTTCTCAATTCGACCGTCAACCTGAGCTGATGTCTCGTTTTCGCTCTGCCGCGCAAACGACGCGACCCAGCCCAGATAGAGCGGCATAAGCGACTTTAAGAGGTGCTCTCGGTCAAACACTCGCCGGTGGTAGGCAAGCGCGGAGTTGTAAATGAGCCCCACCCAAAGTTCATCCGGCAGGACAAAGCCATCGACCGACAGGGCGGCACAGAGTTTGAGTTCCCGCAATTGCTCGGCTGCAAACATTTTCTCATAGACCGGCAGGAGATCGCGAACCCCTTGCTGAAACGACGCAAGCGCTCGCTGTACATTGATCGTCACCGGTTCCGGAGTCACCTCGAAAGGCAACCCCAGCATGGCGACGGGTAACGACCCCAGAACGTTTCGCCACACGAGGTCGTAAGTTTCCATCAGTCGAAAAACAGTTCCTACTATCTGAACCAGCACAGCGCTCAAGTCTAAGCCGGGCTCCATCGGGTCGTGGATCTTGCCGCCGAGATTAGCATGGCAGACTTTGAAGTTCTCAGCCATAGCCGTCGTGGCCATCCAGATGTCTATGCCGTATCGAGCGACGTCCGTGTTCCAAACGTCGCGGGCCAGGAAATGGCTCGCGAGGCGCCCCGAAATCCCGAACTCCCCGCCGATCGGCTGGCGAAGGCGCCGGCCGTAGAGTGCCCGGGTGAGCGGATACACGATGCTGTTGGTTATCGTTCCGTCATATTTGTGCCGCGTGTAGTAGGGAGCCACATAATCGAACTCCCATGTCAGAATCGGCTGCAGAAGCAAATTAAACCATTCTGGTGTGATACTTCCCAGGTCGGCGTCCACGACAGCCAAGGCGCGGGCCCGCGCAGCTTCGGTGATGCGGAAAAGGGTCTGAAGAGCGCTTCCTTTACCCGGCAAACCGTGATATGGCGTTGTGAGGCGATGGATTGGATGAAGTGGATGCCTCACCACCATCAGCGCCTGGGTATCGACGCTGGCCTTTTCGACGACTTCCTGCGTCCCATCCTGTGAACCGCCATCGGAATTCACGACCAGGGCCTTTCGGTCGGGAAACGAGTTAAGCAATCCGGCCTGAGCTGCCTTTACAACCTGGCCTATCGTACGGGCATTGTTGTAACTAGGGATGCCGACGATGATTTCCACCGCGCCCAGTGAACTAAGCTTCTCCGCCACCTGTTCCTTCAGGATGTCCTCGGCCAATTCTCCCGTCCTTCGGTCCAGCTTACACGACCCGTTGTGCAATGATTTTCGGCATTATCTCGCTCCAGCCACCCGGCCCCACCTCGCGGCTGCTGCGGGCGGTGGGAATTTTCCGAAGCAGCCAGGTGCAATGCGGCGAGCACCCGGCTGGCAGCGAAAGCCTAGGGGCCTGGTTCCTTGCAGTACAGCACAAAGATCTTCTCCATTTCCGCCAACCGCTCACGCTCACTTTTCCGGAGCCGTCGCGAGAAGGATTTGGGAACGCAATGGCGGACGTGATAATGTAAAATCTCGTCACCGACACTCTTTAAAGCCGACTGCGCGGCAGCGACCTGGGTCAGCAATTCAACGCAAAGTCGAGGCGTGATAACCATCCGCTCCAGGCCTCGCACCTGGCCCTCAATCCGCCGCAGACGAAGAGTTAATCTCTTTGAGGTATCAGGGTTCACCATGGCGTCTCCTCCAAGGGTTGAGGGCATATGCCCATACCCGGTATAGGTATGGTAACGCTATGATAGTCTTCTGTCAAGTTTCACTTACCTTGACTCGGCGCCGTAAATGACTTCCCCTTAGGTTTTCTTGGTTTCGGTTTTAGGCTTCTCGCCTAATGCTTTGAGCTCAGTTGCGATCCTGTGTCCTTTCTCGAAATGGTTGCTCGACGTGTTGACAAATGACGTCTATACCCCTACTCTGATATAGGTATCTAGAATCTGAGTCCCCACTGGAGGCGGTCTCATGCTGAAACCATCCGTCCAGAAACGACTGACTCTTCGCCTGCACCGTATCGAAGGCCAGGTGCGAGGCCTAGAGCGCATGGTCGCAGAATCTTCGCTGTGCGTTGATCTATTGACGCAAATCGCTGCCGTCCAGTCGGCGCTGAAGAGTGTGGGCGATGAGATTTTACACCACCACGTCCGACATTGCGTCCCTGAATCGTTCTCCCGGCGCCTGCGGAATAGCGAACGAAAGCGGTTAGAGGAAATGAAGAAGATTTTCGTCCAGTACTGTAAGCAACCATGACGTGAGCGGATTGACTCGCCCAGCGAAGATTTGAGCTCGAGGTCAGAGAATGCTTGGATATTCTCTTGCGCATTGTGCGCGAGTTCTTTTCCGAATACACTGGGCGGAGAGGTGATCTGCCCATGAACCTGAAAGCGCTCTGTTTTGTGGACATGCCCTTCGGCAAGAAGACCGATCCGGCCAGCGGGGTGGAGGTAGATTTCGACGCCATCTACGAGCAAGCGATCAAGCCGGCCATCATCGATGCTGGTCTTGACCCCTTGCGCGGAGACGAGGAGCGCACCGGAGGGATCGTTCACGCCCCCATGTTTGCTCGTTTGCTGCTTTCCGAATACGTGGTGGCCGACCTCACGCTCGCCAACGCCAACGTCTTCTACGAACTGGGCATTCGCCACGCCGCCAAGCCCTTCACCACCATACCGATCTTTGCCACCCTTCACCCGCTGCCCTTTGATGTTTCCCTGGTCCGCTCGATTCCCTACACGCTCGAGCAGGGCAAGCTCACGCCGGAAAATAACGCCAAGTTGAGAGCCGCGATTCACGAGCGGCTCAATGCCGCAATCAACGGAGTGGCAGTCAAAGACAGTCCGCTCTTCCAATTGATCCCCGATTTTCCCGGCGTCGCCTTGCCGCACGAGGTTACCGAGGCGTTTCAAGATCGAGTCAAGCGCGAAGAGGAGTTCCGGCAGGCCCTTGCCAGGGCGAGGGCGAAGGAGACCGACTTGGCAAGGAAGGCGGCGCTGCGGGAAGTGCAGGCCGGCTTGGGCGACGTTAAGACGGCGCTGCCCGCGGTTCTAGTGGACCTCTTGCTCTCCTTCCGTGACGCGAGCGCTTGGGATGAGATGGTGCAACTCTGCGACGCGCTACCGGATTCTTTGCAGTCCAATGCCATGGTTCGGCAACAGTGGGCGCTGGCGCTGAACCGGAGGAACCAGCCCGGCGACCGCGACCACGCGGTGGAAATCCTATCGAAATTGCTCAAGAGTAGCGGACCCAGTCCGGAAACGCTGGGCATACTCGGTCGCATCCACAAAGACCGGTACAAGGCGCTGAAAGCCGCGGGTAGCATCATGGCCGCCGCAGCCCTCGACCAGGCTATTGAAGCTTACACCAAGGGGTTTGAGGCCGATCCGCGCGACTACTACCCGGGAGTGAATGCGATTACGCTGCTCATGGTGCGTGGCGACCGCAAGGGGGCTGAGCGCCTGATGCCGCTCGTCAACTTCGCCGTCGCTCGACGAGGCGGCGCAGGCTCGTCCGATTATTGGGACCTCGCCGCCGTGCTCGAGTTGGCCGTACTGGGCAAAGACTGGCCGAGCGCCGTGGGCGTACTGCCCAAGGTGCTCGATGCCGCTCAAGCCGAGTGGGTCGCCAAGACGACCCGAGATAATCTGGTGTTCATCCAGCAAGCCTGCGAGGCACGAGCGGAATCCGTGCCCGAACTGGCGGAGATCATTCGTAACCTGGAAGCCCGCATGGCGGAGCTGAAGGGGTAGTCCATCTCACGCTTGCCGGAATCGGCGTAGTGCTGGCCAAATTAATGGCTCAGAGCCCAGACATATGCGGCGAGCGCCGAGAGCTGGTCGGGAGCGAGTTGCGCCCCACCCATGGGCGGCATCGGGCTGCGATATTGTTTGGGGTGCATCACTCCCTCCCGGATCGTTTTCGAGATTCCGGCATAGCTGCCATCGCTCCACAGCCACTTTTTGGCGGTAAGGTCAGGACCCAAGACGGACCCCGTCCCGCGCGCGCCGTGGCAACCCGCACAGGCGGCCCCGCCCACTTGACCATGGTAAATGCGATCGCCAAGGGCCACCATTGCTCGCGTCGCTCCTTCCGGAACGTGAAGGTTCTCGGTTCCACCGGCGCCGGCGTTTGCATTCGTTCCCTCCGGCGGATTGGCCAGGGATTCCACCACCTCGCCGGCTGGAGCCGCCGGACTCGGACACGGGGTAGTGCCCGCGGCGCGATCCTTGGGACCGCCCTTATACACAATCCGATAGATTCGGCCGCGTATATCGTCAGACACGAAGAGCGAGCCGTCCGGGCCCACGGCCACGCCCGAAGGACGATGCGCAGCGCCCGCCGGAGTCTTTATCGCGCCGGCAAAACCGTCGGCGAAAATCTCGCAATTTCCTGCGGCTTGGTCGCCGAGCAGTGGCTGAAAGACTATGTTATAGCCGCCTTGCGGGTAGGGTGCGCGATCCCACGAACCGTGAAAGGCAATAAAGACTCCGTTGCGATAACGAGTCGGAAATTGCTTCTGGTCGTAGCGAGCCATGCCGTTCGGCGCCCAGTGGGCAGGAAAAGCCGCGACAGGGGCAATCTTGTTTGCGCAGACACCCACCCGTTTGCCGCCGTCGCCGCCATACTCGGGCGCCAGAACAAGCTTTTGCGCCACACCGTTGTAATAGCATTCGGGCCACCCATAGTCGCCGCCCGGCTTCAAAAGCAGCAACTCTTCCGCAGGCTGGGTGGCTTCCTCGGAGGGCTTGTAGAGATCGGGCCAATTCGCATGCAACTGGTCCCGGCCGTGTTGGGTCACGAATAGCCGGCCGGCGGAATCTATGGCAAAGCCTTCAGCATTGCGAATCCCCGTAGCGTAACGCGCCGCCGGCGAAAACGTCTGGTTCGTATTATTCGCGTCGTATCGCCAGATGCCGCCTCGGGTCACAAGTTCGATGCAGGGCTTTGCGCCGGGGGATCTCAGTTGGCGGTTCTGCAACTGGCAGGCGTTGGTGGCGCTGGCAACGTCCACATACATCGTTCCGCCGGCATCGATGATGAAAGGATGCATGGGATGATCGCCACCCAACGGCAGGCCGGAGACGATGGTTTCAGGCGCGTCGCGTGGCACGATGGAGCCCGCAGGGAGCGCATATCGCACGATTCGATCGTTAATTTCCGCGTAAACCGAGCCCTTATACATGCCGATGCCGGTGCCACCGGCGCCGCCCGTCTCGACGGTTTCACCGAAGCGCTCGATGACATTCGCCTTCCCCGCCCCGGTTGTGTCCTCGAGGGCCACCAGAAATCCGCCTGCATGCGGAACATCATGCCCGTAGTACGCACCCGACCAGGTGTTCACGTAAACGACTCCCTTCGGCCCCACCACCATGTGGCGAGCGTGACCTATGCCGTCAGCAAATACGGTCGCGCAGAATCCAGCGGGCAACGTTAACCCTGTGTCATCGTTCGGGCACGATGGGCTCCTCGTTTCGTTCCCAGATTTTGATTGGCATCGAGTCAAGGCTGTCAAGCCAACCAGGCAGAACACGGCGATGCAGAAGAACAGAGTTCTGACTACGTGCCGCCAACGCATTGAACCCCCCGGAGATTGACAGAGATTTTCACCCACTATTCTGGTGCATTCCTCATGCTCTTACCAAGTCGATTTGGAAATCAAGCCTAATCTGCATTGGGATGGTCTGGTCATCGAACCCTAACGTCACGATTTCGGGTATCTATGCCGGAGGAACGCAATCCGCCACTTTGACTGCGATTTGGGGAGGCATCACTGAGCCCGTGGTAGTGACGAACGCCAAGGGCTTCCTCTGCTGGGACCTTAGAGTACCACCGTACCATTGCAGCAGGAGACCGCGAAGCACATCTTGGCTTCATGGATAAGCAAGACTCTCCCACTTTGGCGATCAGGCTGGCAGCGCTCGCCATCCTCTATAGCCTTCTACTCGTGGGATTAGTCGCGGCGTTGAACAGGTTACTCAATTGCTTTTGCCAGGTTCACCGCTGAAGTGCAAGTGGTCGCGAAGGAGGCGAGCGTGAGGAAGTGGGGGAAATACTTGCCTGTGGTGACCTTGCTGTTTCCAGGCGGGCTGTTTATCGTCGGTGTGTGCTTGGTAGTGGAGTTTTTCCGCCACCGTAATGACCTTGCCGAAGAATACTGGAAGGGCTTGGCCGACAGCTTCAAAAGGAAGGAGGAAGGAAGTTGACTTTCACTTCGTCGGCGATGTGAGGCCTCTAGCGGCATTCAATTAAGGTCTGGTTGGGATAAGAGTGGACTCATGAGCCGAGGATGTCTTGCAAGCCGTCCTGCCAAAGGTCGGCGGTCCTTTGAGGTGTTTCGATAGGAATCGTTCGGCCTTGAACTGACTCCTGAAGCACCACGCTGTACTTCACGCGAGTTTTCGACGCGAACGAATTGCCCAGTTGCGCGGCGATTTGGCGGAAGGCAGCGGAGAGATCGATTTCATCGCCTGGCTCTGGTTTAATGGGCGTGCCGGCGGCGACTTCCGCCTCAGCGCGTGCCTCGCGACCGTCGTCGCGCACGGCTTTGACTTCCACGCGATCCAGCTTAGACACACTGGGCCCCTTGCACATAACGCGCAGCGTTGGAAAACCGGTCTTGGCACCAGGATGCCGAGCCAACTTCACCACCGTGTGAATACGCGTGGTGACCGTGCGGGCTCGCGCGGGAGGCTGCTCGTTCAAATCGGCTCGCATCCCCCGCCGCTTCAGAACCAGGACGATGAGGACCGCCATTACGCCAAGCACGACAATCAGCAGGGTAGATTGGCCGTGAGGATTCATGCGCGCAGTTTAGCAACGATGCCTCAGCAAAGCAAGGGAGTGGCTGACACTCGTGGTTGGGGTGCCGTTAAACCTGAAATTAGCGCGCGGGTGGCGCAAACATCGCGTTTCATGTATGCGCCCTTTACTCAAACCACCCAACCGCGGCGCATACATCGCGACCAAAGGCGTCGCGACGTATGCGCCACACGCGGTTAATGATAAACTTGGATTCTTGATAGGAGAGAATGGCGGCCGGCGGTGACAGAGTTGGTGTTTAACGGCACGTCCTTTTCTAAACTGGCAATCAGCGATCGAAAATCGGCAATTCTAGGTGGTGTGGGGATGGGACGCATTGAATCTCTTAAGCCGGAAGCGCTGTACCGTCGCTGTGATCCCGAGCTGTTCCAGTTCGAAACCACCGCGGAACTCGACGATCTGGAGGGGATCATCGGCCAGGAGAGAGCGGTGGAAGCTGTCGAGTTCGGAACTGCCATTCGCCGTGAGGGTTACAACCTTTTTTCGCTGGGGCCCTCGGGTACCGGAAAGTTCAAAATCGTCCGCGACTTTCTGAAGCGAAAGGCGGCGGCCGAACCCATCCCGTCCGACTGGTGTTACGTCAACAGTTTCGATGACCCCCAGAAGCCTCGCGCCTTGCGGCTGCCGCCGGGCCAGGGGATAGAGCTGCGCCAAGACGCGGAGAGGCTGGTGGAGGAACTGCGCTCCGCCATTCCGGCTGCCTTCGAGAGTGAGGATTACCGAACCCGCAGGCAGGTGATCGAGGAAGAGGTGAAGGAACACCATGAAAGGGCTTTCGAGGAGTTGCGCCGGCAGGGCCAGGAAAAAGGCATTGCGCTGATGCGGACGCCTGCCGGGCTGGTGTTTGCTCCCACTCAAAAGGGTGAGGTGATAACACCGGAAGACTTCCAGCAGCTTCCGGAGGCAGAACGAGAGCGGATCGAAAGGGATATCAAGGCGTTACAAGAGCAACTCCAGGCAAGCCTGCGCCAAGCGCCGCAGTGGGAGCGTGGCGGGCGGGAAAAGTTGAAGGCGCTGAACCAGGAGGTGGCGAACTTTGCGGTGGGACACCTGATCGACGAACTGCGTAAGAAGTACACCGCGATCCCTCCTGTGGTCGAGTTTCTCAACGCCGTACAGCAGGATGTGATCGAGAACGTGGAGGCGTTTTTGAAGCCGCCGGAGTCACCGCTCTCGGCCCAGGCGGGCAATCCTCAGCCTCGCTCGCCCAAGGCCTTTCCCTTCTTCCGCCGCTACTTGGTGAATGTGGTGGTGGAGCACAGCGGGAGCGAGGGCGCGCCGGTAGTTTACGAGGATAATCCGACTTATCAGAATCTCGTCGGCCAGGTGGAGTATATGGCCCAAATGGGGGCACTCTCCACTGACTTTGGCCTCATCCGCTCCGGGGCGTTACACCAGGCGAACGGCGGCTATCTGATGCTGGACGCGCTCCGGGTGCTTTCGCAGCCCTACGCCTGGGAGGGACTGAAGCGCACCCTGCGGTCAGGTGAGATTCGTATCGAATCGTTAGGGCAGGCCCTCAGCCTGATCAGCACGGCGTCGCTCGAGCCCGAGCCTATTCCCCTCAGTGTAAAGGTGGTCTTGCTGGGCGAGCGATTGCTTTATTACCTGCTCAGCCAGCACGACAGCGAATTCAACGAGCTGTTCAAGGTGGCGGTGGATTTCGACGAGGAGGTGACCCGCAGCCCTACGAGCCAACTCCTCTACGCCAAACTTATCGGCCGGCTGGCGCGGCAGGAGAAGCTGCTTCCTTTCGATCGGGGCGGCGTGGCGCGCGTCATCGAGCAGAGCGCCCGCTTCGCCGGCGACGCGGAGAAACTTTCCCTCCATAACCGGACGCTCTCCGACCTGCTCCGTGAAGCCGACTACTGGGCGCAGAAGGCAGGCGGCAACGTCGTGGGCGCCGGCGAGGTTCAGCGGGCGATCGACGCGCAGATCCGGCGCGCCTCCCGCATGCGCGAGCAATATCAGGAAGAGGTCCTTCGCGGTACACTCTTGATCGATACCGAGGGCGCCAAGGTCGGGCAAGTGAACGGGCTTTCCGTAGTCCAACCGGGCCGATATGCCTTCGGCCACCCCAGCCGCATCACCGCCCGCGTCCGCTTAGGTCGGGGCGAGGTCGTGGATATCGAGCGAGAAGTGGAGCTGAGTGGACCTATCCACTCCAAGGGGGTCTTGATCCTCTCGGGCTTCCTGGGCGCCCGCTACGCCTCTGACCGCCCACTCTCGCTCTCGGCCAGCTTGGTTTTCGAGCAATCTTACAGCGGCGTGGAGGGCGACAGCGCGTCGTCAGCGGAGCTTTACGCGCTTCTTTCCGCTCTGTCTGAAACGCCTATCAAGCAATCTCTGGCAGTGACGGGTTCGGTGAACCAGCGCGGCGAGGTGCAGGCGATCGGCGGGGTGAATGAGAAGATTGAGGGATTCTTTGACCTCTGCCACGCGCGGGGCCTCACGGGCGAGCAGGGCGTGCTTATTCCAGCCTCCAACGTGAAGCACCTGATGCTGCGGCGGGACGTGGTGGAGGCGGTCGAGGCGGGCAAGTTTCACATTTATCCGGTGGAAACGATCGACCAGGGGATCGCACTTCTGACCGGCCTGGAAGCAGGGGAACGGGATGGCGGGGGCAACTTTCCCGAAGGTAGCGTCAACCATCGGGTCGAGGAGCGCCTGATCGCCTTGGCGGAAAAGCGCCGGGCCTTCGGCCAGCCTTCCCAATCCCGAGGCGAGACATGAGCGAGCGCGAAGGCAGGTTTACCCTCCGCCGCATCCTGGTAGCTCTGGACGCTTCCGCTCACAGCCTGGCGGCGCTGGAAGCGGCAGCAGATCTGGCGGCAGCCATGCAGGCGGAGATGGAAGGCCTGTTCGTCGAAGACATCAACCTAATAAGATTAGCTTCCTTGCCGTGCACGCGTGAGGTCCGGCATACGGCGAGCCTGGCTTCGCTCGACCTCGAGCAGATGGAGAGGGCGCTGAAAGCGCAGGCAGCCGAGGCCCGGCAGGCAATGGCCGCGGCGGCGCGGGGGGCTCGTGTGCAATGGTCGTTCCGCGTCGCTCGGGGGCACGTCGCCCACGAGGTGCTGGCAGCAGCTTCGGCCGCCGACCTCCTGACCCTGGGCAAGCAGGGCCGGTCCAGGAACCCGCGAGCGCGGCTCGGTTCCACCGCGCTCCGGGCCCTGGCCGGCGCTCCCGTCGCCTTGCTGCTGGTGGAACACCGGCGGGTAGGAGCCCATGGCGCGCGCTTCGGCGAAGCGGCCAGAGCGGATACTGAGGCCCGCCGCCGCGTGCTGGTGGTCGCGGACGGTTCGGAAGGCGCCAGTCGTGCTTTGGATGCCGCCGCACGCCTGGCCGAGGCCAGCGTCGTGACACTCACCGTGTTATTGCTCGCGGACGATTCGAACGCGGCACGGGACTTGGAACTGGCGGCGGCGCACTCCCTGGAAGGACGGTCAATTGAGGTTCGCTGGCGATCTCTTGCGTTGGCCAAGGGGCACAACCTGCTTCGGGCCATCCAATCGGACGAAACCGCGCTCTTGGTGTTGAGCTTCTCCAGCCCGAGGTTGCCTGAAGCGACCGTCGGCAAGCTGCTCGACCACATCACCAATCCCGTTCTCCTTATCCGCTAAGGTACCCTGACTATAACATGTTATACTTAGGGTAACGCGACTTTGGGGGGCTTTACATGCCTAAGGACGGTTTTTCACGACGCA
>Ga0187808_10000074_pt1 | contig 21715 bp, 16 predicted proteins | sample NC_wetland_sal_i_5_FD_132427 | JGI IMG/M metagenome (GOLD analysis project Ga0187808, IMG submission 132427) | Wetland sediment microbial communities from Neuse River Estuary, North Carolina, USA - ASW_3 | ecosystem: Environmental > Aquatic > Freshwater > Wetlands > Sediment | place: USA: North...
CACGCTGGGGACGACGGGTTCCATCCCCAACCAGAAGGCAATCGCCGCGAGGGCTGCCCGCTTGGGTGTCGCGTCACGACGGAAGGGTTGCCGGATCAGTCGGCCCGTCGGATGCGAAATCTCGAGTTCTGCATCGAGAAGCAGAAGTGTGCTGGAAGTCAATTGGGATAATGTCCCATTAGCCTGAAGCTCGTTCCAGCCTTCCTGACTTGCAGCGATAACCACGTCGACCCTTTCCATTCCGGTGTACTCAATGGGCTGCGGGCTCAAGCAAATCTCGGAAAGCGAAAATCCGGAACCCTGGGTGACGGGATTGTCGTTCTTTTGTGTACTATATAGCCCCACGCTCAAGGCAGCGCGGCACAGGAGGGCCGCCGACGATTGCACTCTTTCGCCTGCCGTACCCGCTATCACGATATGCAGCCTCTTGGAATCTTGCGATCTGGAAACCGGAAACTGGAAACTGGAAATTGGGGAATGGAAACTTGGGTTTTCTGGCACAGGATTGCGGGATTCAATTTGCTGGCGGTAAATCGTGCCAAATGATGGGCGGGGTGGCTCAGCTTCGATCCGCCCGAGCGAGTACCCCTGGCGTTTGACGACATCGCGGAGCGCGCTGCCCGTGGATTCCCGCTTTCGCGGGAATGACGGCGCTTCAGTTTTGAGCTGTGACCGCGCTTCGGACTTGAGCCCACCGTAGCCCGTGCAAATCTCCAGAATCTCGACTAGGGAGAATCCAGGAAAAGCAATAGCGTCGGCTATAACTTCTCCCAGGTTGCTGTCCGTGGCGAACTGCCGCGCCAGAAACCCCGCATGCGCCATTCGAAGGAGTGAGAGAAGGTCGAGCGGCGGTACGCGGTTTCCTTCCGGCGTGGTCGAGGTAATCCAGTCAAGAGGTGTGAAGGCCGAATGCTGGCCACCCGTCATCCCAAACAGGAAGTTGTTGTGAACTAGCACGGTGATGTCCACATTCAGTTGCGCGGCATGAACCAAATGCAGCAAACCGATCATGGCTCCGCCATCGCCAATCATGACAATGGGCTTCAGGCCGGTGGCGGGGAGCACCGCTTCAGCGAGCGCCATGCCCGTAGCCATGGCGGTCGACCGGCCGTGAGTGGTATGGACGGTATGCAAGTAGGGGAAGAGTGAGTCTGCCAGGCCCACGCAGCCGATGTCAGTGGTGAGCACCATCGAACGGGGCGGGAGACTGAGCGCTTCCAGCGCGCGGCTCAATTGACGCACCACCAGCGCGTGGCCACATCCCCGGCAGTAGGGGAGCTTGGCGTCGCCGGCGAGGCAAGTGGAGTTTCCCATCACACCCCCGCCTTCCGGCTAGGGCGAACCGCCTCATCCGACGAGTGGGTACAAGGCCAGTCTCCGCGCGGGATTGTGCCGCCCGCCCTGCGGATGGCGCGAACAATCTCACACGGCGAAATCATGCTGCCGATCTTGTTGATCCCCAAGAGGCGCTTGCCGTTCAGCAAATGGGCCAAAACCGTGCGGTACTGTCCGGTCAGGTTTTCCTCAGCGACGAAGACGGTGCGTATGCCCGCCGCCGCCCAATGGAGCGCTTCAGCGGGAACCGGGAAGAGCGTTTGAAGCTGCAAGAAGGATATGGGGAAGCCCTCGTTGCGCAGCAGGCGGACCGCCTCGCGGGCGGCACGCGCCGTGATTCCATAACTGATCAGCAGACAGGAAGCGTCCGGGTCCAGGTCGGAGCGGACCAAAGCCATTTCTGCGGCGTGCGCTTCGACTTTGCGCTGCAAGTGAACAAGCATGTCGACGACCTCGGGCGAAGGCTTTCTCAGCCGCCCCTGGCGATCGTGAGCCGACCCGGTCGCCGTCACCTTGACTCCGCCCCCCACCGGGGCAAAACCCGGTATGTCCTCAGCCCTCGAGACGTCGTAGGCCGCGATCGCGGCTTCGGCGTCGACAAAGGTCCGCTCGACAGGGACCAGCTTAGCCAGAGCGGTTTCTTCAACCGGCTCGGTGGTCATTCCCACTTCCTTATCGGAAAGCAGCACGACCGGCGACCGCAAACGCTCAGACCAATTGAAAGCCTGCTGAGTAAGTTCGTGGCACTCCGCAGCGTTGCTGGGAGCGAATACCGGTATGGTGTAGCCCCCCGAGATTGAGAATTCAGCGAGGAAAATATCTCCCTGCGCACCCTGGGTTGCCCCTCCCGTGCTTGGGCCAAGCCTTTGAACCAGTGCGATCACCACGGGTGTTTCGGTCATTAGTGCGTACTGAACGGTTTCGGACATCAGTGCCCAGCCGGGACCGGAAGTCGCCGTCATTGCCTTAAGGCCTCGAAGGCTCGCGCCGACGCAGTAACATAGTGAGGATATTTCGTCCGGGGCCGAGAGCGCTAAGCCACCCCGCGCAACGAGTTCATGCATCATGACTTCGTAGATTTCCGAGGCGGGAGTTATGGGGTAGCCGGCAAAGAAGCGGCAACCCGCAGCCAGCGCGCCTTCAGCCACCATTCGATTTCCAGAGCAAAGCCTGAGAGACATTCGTATCGTTCCGTGATTAGGTGGAGCAACACTAGGGCCAAGAGTCAGTTTTGAACCGCGACCATAAGTCATTTATTTGTAACGTGCTATGAGAGCTTTGTGGCCGTCTCGAGTTTCTTTGGGCAACCCGAGTGCCAGAATACACGCCGGTGGGTGGAAATCCACGATCCTAAGAACCTTGGTAGCGCGGACCCCCGATTTTGGGGTCCGCGGCTTTTTCTGATGCCCCAAGACAAGCCGCGGACCCCAAAATCGGGGGTCCGCGCTACCAGGTAGGTCCTTTTGCCGACCCCGCAGGCGCGGGGTCAGCACTACGCCAAAATGAGGGCACTCCCGAAGTCTGAGGAAAGAAATCAGATGTGAGGACCCAGGGATCCGAAGTCAGGAGCCAAAATGTCCGATTGCTCGGCGTGACCGGCACCCAGCCCGCTGATCATAACCGTGGTTTCCGGATGCCCGTTACGTTAGCAGACGGGCATGAGCCGTTTTACTACGGCGTCGCGGGCGGTTGCCCTCCGCTGGGTGGTGTTGCCGAGCTCACCGGATTAGCTGGCGGAGTCGCCGGTGCTCCCCCCTCTGGTTGCGGAGGCGCTTGGAACTCTTCCGGCCGAATCGGTTTGCGCGGCATCATTTCGTCGCGCATGGCGGCGTTGTAAACGAAGCAGGCCATGATCACCGCGGCCTGCTTCAGGTCTTCGACCCGGATATGCTCGTAGACATCCACGTTCGAGTGATGAGTAAGGGTGCCGTAGTCCATGGGGTCCTGAATGAACTGGAATCCCGGGATGCCGACGGCGTCGAACGAGAGGTGGTCGGTGCCTCCGGTGTTGCGCATGGTCAGCGTGGTCATGCCAAGGTCGCGGAACGGTTCCATCCATTTCTGAAAGATGGGCTCAACCAGCTCATTGCCCTGGAGGTAGACGCCGCGAATCCTGCCGGTACCGTTGTCCAGGTTGAAGTACACTGAGACCAACTTCTGCTCAGGCTTCAACTGCAAAGGGCCGGTGGGCCGGCGCATGAACGACGGCTCGTTCTCATCCCTGCGAGCTGGGGGTTCCGGCCGCCCTCCAAAGTGGTTCTTCACGTATCCGCGCGAACCAGGATTCCCTCTTCCTCGCCCGACCACAGCGCTACGCGTATGGTACGTCGCGGCTGGACGCCGAGCTTCGTCAGCAGACGCACGGCTTCCATCACCACAGCACTTCCCGCACCGTTGTCTGTGGCCCCTTCGCCTGCATGCCAGGAATCCAAATGCCCGCCGAGCATCACCAGTTGCTCTTTGAGTTTGGGATCGGCGCCCGGGATTTCCGCAAGGGTGTCGTAGGCCTTGTCGTCATCGTCATAAAACTTCGCTTCCACGTTGACTTCCACTTCTACCGGCACCTTCTTGGCCAGCAGGCGCGCCATGCGGCCGTAATGCTCCAATGAGACAGTAATGCGCGGAAAAGCGACGGTCTTGCCCTTATCGTAGCTTCCACCGGATTGAACGAAGATGATGCCATCCTGGCCGGGCTGCCGGGTGACATCCAACACCGCCGCCACATGCTCGTCAGTGAGGAACTTCTCCAATTCCCGCTGAAACCTGAAGCGCTGTGCGAATTGCTGCCGCATGGCGGGATTGCCTGGGCCGCCAGGGCCGCCGGGCCCGCCAGCGGGAATCTGGTATTCCGCCGTCTTCGCCAAGTCAGAGTCGTCGTCGCGCCGGAATAGCGGCTTATCACTGGGTTCAGGGATGCGCGCCTCGCCGATCAATACAATCTTGCCCGCTAGCTTCCCCTTGTACTTCTCGAGGTCAGCGGAGGTGGAGGCCACCAGTTGCGTCACCTCGCCCCGGATCGGACCGTTGGTTCCCGGCGTCCAGGCTTCTGGGAGCGCCAGAAGTTGCATGGTGTCGGGCGAGAGCATGCGAACTTCGCAATATTGGTACGCCCAGCCCCGACCGAAAGTGCCCCAGGGCTCGAGGTGGGCGTTAATGAGTCCCCATTTGGCGAACTGGTCGCGCGTCCACTCGTTGGCCTTTTTCATGTTGGGCGAGCCCGTCAGGCGAGGGCCGATGTCGTCGGTGAGGTGGCTCATAATGTCCATAACCTCGCCATGGCCAAATTCCTCCTCCCGCAAGCGAGTAATGAACTCGAGATCAGGGATGTCCGGCTTCGGAACAGCCGGGGCCGCCGCTTCGACCGGCGGAGTCGGTTTTGGTTTCTTCTCGCCCAAGAGATTGCCGGCGAAAAGCAAAATTGTAGTCGCGGCGAGTGCCGCGGCCACTTTAAAATAGGTTCGGAATCGAGTTTTCATGGGATCAGTTGCGCCTCCACGCGAGAAAAGTAGCCCCTGAGAGTACCCCGACCGCGCCCGGAGACGCAAGCACCACGGGAGTCGAGGAGTCGAGAAGTTGAGCAGTCGAGAAGTTGGGGAACGAGTTGTCGATCGAGCGACTCCCTGAATCCTGAACACCTCGACCTCTCAACTTCTCAACTCCTCGACTTCTCGACTTTTTCTGCGGGTGGGCCTAACCGTGGCCGAAGATCCCGGTCTAAAGGTGCGAATGGACGAAAGCGACGCAGCGGCTGTGGCGCGGGCATGCGCCGGAGATACAGAGGCGTTTCGTGTCCTCGTCGACCGTTACAGTCGCAAGATCTTCCGTTTGGCATATCGCATGACGCGGAACGAGCAAGACGCCGAGGATGTTGTACAGGAAACCTTCTTGCGCGCCTACCGGCGGCTGAAGCAATTTGAATCGCGCTCTAGCTTTGGTACCTGGATCTTCCGCATCGCGGTGAACTCTGCCTTAGACGTGACGCGCAAGGCGGGCAGGCAGGAGCGGGTGGAGCAACGGGAGCTGGGGCTCGAAGCCGGGGCGGAAAAACTCTCGCAGTTGCCCACACCCGAACCTCCGCCCGATCGGCTCCTGTTGAGCAGCGAACTGAGACACAAGGTGGAGAGCGTACTGGCCAGTTTGAGCCCTCGGGTCCGAACAGCGTTTGTGCTGCGCCACTACGAAGGGATGCCGATTGAAGAAATCGGAAGCCTGCTGGGTCTCAAGGGGAGCGCCACCAAAAACAGCATTTACCGAGCCGTGCAGAAACTGCGGAAGGAGTTGGAGCCGCTGGTCGCGGCCTCCACGCTTGCAGAGGGACGGCTTGCCGTCCCCAAAGAAAGACCCTGAGAGGGCGAGTCCGTGACGCTACCCTTGTGGTTGCCCGCGGCCCGCCGCCCGAAGGCTTTGGGCCGCAGGGCGGGCGGCCACAAAGGACGCCCCTACAGCTATGAAACATCCGAGCGAAGAAGAATTGATTCTTTACCATTATGCCGAGGCGGGAGGGCCGCCACGTGCCGTGGTAGCAGAACATCTGGCAGCCTGCGAACGCTGCCGCGCCCGCTATCGGCAGATCGAAACGGTTCTGGCGGCGGCGGATGTGATCGAGCCACCCGCGCTGGGCGACGACTTCGAAGCCGAGGTCTGGCGGCGTCTGGTTCCACGCCTCGAATCGGCCCCGCCGGAATCATTCTGGCAACGACTCTATAACGGCATGAGGGCATCCCGGGTTCTTGCGCCCGCCGGAGCAGTAGTGTTGGTCGCCATTCTGGTAGTGGGGGCATTCCTGGCCGGACGTTTCTGGCCGGGTGGAGTCCGGCCCCAGCAGGGGGCTCAGGTTCAGCCGGTCTCCGCCCAGTCGCAGGACCGCATTCTGTTAGTGGCCGTGGGGGATCATCTTGAGCGCTCACAGATGGTGCTAGTAGAACTGGTCAACACCAACCCCCAACGCACGGTGGATATCTCCGCAGAGCGGCGGCGCGCGGAGGATCTGGTGGCCCCCAACCGCCTCTACCGCCTTACGGCGGAGCGCGCCGGAGAGACCGGCGTGGCGAACCTGCTTGACGAACTCGAGCGCACCTTGATTGAGATCGCCCACAGCCCCTCCAAACTTTCATCGCCGGAATTTGAGGATCTCCGCCGCCGCGTTGAAGCCCAGGGAATTCTCTTCAAGGTCCGGGTGGTCGATTCGCAGGTCCACGCAAGGGAACAAAAGGCGATTAGAGAACTGTCCCGGCAGGGGTCTTAACTGGTGAGTGGGTATCAGGCGTGTGTTTATCGCCCTTTAACAGTGCGGCAGCCCGCTGCTTTGGACCGGGCCAGCTTGCTGGCCATGCATGGGTAGCGCCGACCTTTAGGTCGGCACACCTGGTGCTGACCTGAAGGTCAGCGCTACGCGCGAGCAAGCTCGCGGGACGAAAGCGGCAGCAAGCTGCCGCACTCCAAAGCGAGCTGTGCCCGCAACAGGCTTTCGCGGGAATGACGGGTGATTCGGAGGGAAAGATGAATAGGCTTCTTAGAATAATCTTCATATTGGCGATCAGCGTCGCCATCATTATGGTCGCCAGGGTAATTCCAGCAATGGCGCACATGCAAGCCCAAGGGGCGCAGATGGTGCCGCAAGAAGGTCAGATGCAGCCCCTAGAAGCTCAGATGAGCGACCAGGAGGTCCAGGAGAGCGAGCAAGAAGCACGCGACCGTGCGCAGGAGAAACGCGATCGGGAGCAGGAGGCGCGTGATCGTGAGCAGGAGAAGCGCGACCGTGAGCAAGAAGCGCGCGACCGTGCGCAGGAGCAGATCAATCGCGAACGCGAGCTCTATGACGAGGGCACGGAGGCGATCGACGAGGGTAAACTGCAAAAAGCGGTTGGCAAGCTCGACCAGTTAATCGCCATGCACGGCCCTCACGCCGAGGGGGCACTCTACTGGAAGGCTTATGCCCAGAACAAGCTGGGACAACGCTCCGACTCTCTAGTGACGCTGGAGACGCTGCGCCGCACTTATCCGACGAGCCGCTGGCTGGACGATGCCAAAGCACTCGAGGTTGAGGTGCGGCAATCTTCCGGGCAGAGCGTGTCGCCGGAGACCGAGGGCAATGAGGACTTAAAGCTGATCGCCATCAACAGCCTGCTGGGCAGCGATCCCGAGCAGGCGCTGCCGATGCTGGAGAAGTTTCTCAATGGCCCCCAGCCGCTCAAGCTCAAGGAGCGGGCGCTGTTCGTCCTCAGTCAGAGCGGGTCGCCCAAGGCGCGCGAGATCGTGGGCCGAATCGCGCGCGGCAGCAGGAATCCCGACCTGCAAATGAAGGCGATCCGGGACTTGGGCCTATTCGGCGGCAAAGAAAGCCGTGCCACGCTGGAGGAGATCTACAAATCGTCCCACGATACGGAAGTGAAGCGCGCCATCTTGCAGAGCTTTATGGTCAGCGGCGAGCGCCAACGCCTGTTGGAGGTGGCGAAGAGCGAGCAGTCACCCGAGTTGCGCGCCGAAGCTGTGAAGCAACTGGGCGTAATGGGGGCCCGCGCGGAGCTCTATCAGCTTTACCAGAGCGAGACCTCCACTGAGGTCAAGAGGGGCATCCTGCAAGGAATGTTCGTGGGTGGAGACGTCGAACATACGCTGGAGTTGGCGCGCGCGGAAAAAGATCCAGAGCTCCGTCGCCAGGCGGTGCGTAATCTCGGCCTGATGGGCAAGGACAAGACTGCTAGTGCTCTGGCTACCATTTACAGCAGCGACAAGGATCCCGAGATTAAGCGTAGCGTGATCCAGGCGTTCTTTCTCCAGGGCAATGCCCAGCAGCTCATTCACATCGCGAGGCAGGAGAAAGATATGTCGCTGAAGAGAGACGCGGTGCAGAAACTCTCCCTGATGCACAGCAAGGAAGCGACGGACTTCATGATGGAGCTGCTCAATAAATAGCGGGTTTGGAGTGCGGCAGCTTGCTGCCGCTTTGACCCAGCGAGCTTGCTCGCGGGATCGACTGTCTAAGCACCGGCCAGCAAGCTGGCCGGGGAGAAAGCGGCAGCAAGCTGCCGCACTCCAGAATGGGGTCAAGATGAGAGAGGGGAACCTTTTTTCATTAAGAAAAGGCAATGTCGGGCGGTCTCTCGCTATCTCTTGTTTAGTGGCTACTGTTTGTTGTCTGGCCGTCGCGGCCCAGGAGCCGCACGTGGTTAACGCCCGCATGCGCACGTTATCCTCAGGCGGCGGCCTTGCAGGCGCGTTCCACTCGATCCAATCAGGCGAGGGCGGTCCGGTATGGATCGGTTATGCTGTGCCCATCGTCCCTGGAGAGCACAGGATGTGCTGCAACGGGTCCATCACTGACTCTTCGGAGGAGGGGTGCGGCCGGTGCCAACTCGAGAGCCGGCATGGAGAGGAGGGCGTCCAGGCAGTAAATGGTGGGGGCGAGAGGCGTGTCAAGTTGGAATCTCCGCCCTACTTTCTGGTCCTGTACCGCGCGAGGGCAGGAAAGGTCACGAAGATTCGCACCTTCTCGGCGGAATGCGAACTCGATGCCGGCGGCTTGCCCTTCATCTGGTTGACTGAAGTGCGCCCCGATGACAGCGTGGCGTGGCTCAGCTCCTTCGTGAAGGGCGGCGGAACGCGCGCTGAAACTGAAGGAGACAACGAGGATCAGGGCGAAGACGGTCAGCTCAGCAATGCGGCGTTGACGGCCATCGCCTTTCATGCCGATGCCACCGCTGAGCGCGCGCTCGAAGGTTTTGCCGCCCCCGGCCAACCGGATCAGTTGCGCGAGCACGCAGCCTTCTGGCTGGGAGCGGCGCGAGGCCGGCAAGGCTACGAAGCGCTCCGCCGCTTGCTGCGCGACGATCCGAGCGACCACTTCCGCGAAAAGGCTGTGTTTGCGCTCTACGTGAGCAAGGAACCCGAGGCCGTGGAAGCGATTATCGGCGCGGCCCATCACGATCCCAGCGCCCAAGTGCGGGGGCAAGCGCTGTTTTGGCTGGCGCAAAAGGCAGGAAAGAAAGCTGCGGCCACGATAACGGAAGCTATTGAAAACGACCCGGAAACCGACGTCAAGAAACGCGCGGTCTTCGCCCTCAGCCAACTTCCCAAGGATGAAGGGGTGCCGCTGCTCATCCAGGTGGCGCGAACGAACGGCAATGCGGTGGTGCGCAAGCAGGCGATGTTCTGGCTCGGCCAGTCGCACGACCCTCGCGCCCTGGCTTTCTTCGAGGAAATCCTCTCGCACTAAGGGCCTTCAGGCGGAGGTTGTAGCGGCAATATTTGTGGTTGCGCGGGAGCATTCACGAATGCCTGACGAAATTCATGCTACTCATTGCACAGCTGGGAGATAGGGTGTAGACTCGGGCTGTCTGAAATCAGAATTTCTCTAGACGCGCGTGGCGTATGAAGTAGAAATGACGGCCCTTGGTCGGACGCAGTTTACGGAATCAATCTCTCCCCTGAAATCTCAGCACCTTGTTGCCCTCTGCCTGATACTGTTCCTGGGCGGGATGGCTGCTGGCGCGCTCCCAAAGGAAAAGCATAATGAAGAAGTGCAAGCGCTCTTCGAGCGGGCACATACAGTCTCCGATCTCGAAGTCGAGGGTGGCGCGCCATTCCGGCTCGCGGCCCTCGTATACGCGCGCGTGGTTGGCGGCTTAGTCGCGGGAAACTACGTGCGGGTTTGGCAGGCCCAGGACCGCTGGCGCGATGAGCTGACGTTTCCGCGCTACAAGCAAGTACGGGGCAGCACGGAAAGCGTGATGTGGCGGCAACGCAACACGAACCACCAGCCCTTGCCGGTGATACAGTTCTTACAGGGCTTGACCCCCACCGAACCCCGTGATCCAGGGGTAGGGCGGAAGTTGACGATTGCGGAAGGGCTGGAATTAGTCAACCCACCGAAATGTGTGAAGCTTGAATCCAGCTTGGCAGGGTTGCCGGAGTCCGTCAAGCGCGAGTGGTGCTTTGATACCACCTCCGGGGTGCTCACACGCCAGAATTGGAACGACTGGGATACCCACTGGGAGTATGTTGATTACGCGCCCTGGAATGGGAAGCAGTATCCACGCCAGATCAACATCGTGCAAGACGGGGAGAGGGTGGTGGAAGCGCGAATCAGAGTGATGGATGCACCCAACCTTGATCCCGCGAGCTTTGCTATCCCCGACGACGCGGAAAAGTGGCCGCGGTGCGAAAGCGCGAAGCCTCCGAGGGTTGCCTCCTCGGATCGCCTTATGCTGGGTGGCCCGCGTGGAGCGCGGCGGGTTCTTACACCTGTCATGGTTGAGGTGGGGGCGGACGGTCACGTCCAAGATGTTACCGTCCTGCGACCGTTACCGGATGCCGAGCGAGAACATCGTCTCTTTATCGACCTGAAGCAACGATGGAAATTTCAACCCGCGACTTGCGGCAAAGAGCCGATGCCCATGTCGTTGGTCTTCGAGTTTTTGCTCTAGTCAATGTGTTGTGAGGAAAGGATAAAGGTGAACATCGAGCCTTCCGCAGCGCTGGCGTTGCTCGAGGATCTCCCCGCGTGCTGAGCGTGTCCCATATCCTTTGCTGGACGCCGGGGCGGTCGATGCGCTGAAATCCCCGCAGGGGATTCGTAAAGTAGCCGGGGGCAACGCCCTTTAAGCGTTAGCCTAAGCTCTGCAGGGACGCGAGAGCCGCAGCGCGGCGGCAGAATGTGGCCCACGGCGCGAGCCGTGGGACGCCCTGTGCCGCTAGCATTGCCAGCCCCGGCAGGGGCGACAGACCGCGAGTGCATCGTTCTGTCGCCCCTTCGGGCTGAATGACGTCATGGGTTGACTTTCGACCCCACGGCTCGCGCCGTGGGCCATATTCTGGCGGCCCTCCGGGCCTGTCCCAGTGGCGACTCGATACCCACGTTGGGAACAGTTGGGCCATTAACATCACGCTTGCGGGGCAACGCGCCCCATAACCAGGATTCCCCCACCCCCGAGGAAGAAGGACAGCCTTCCGTAGCTCCGTAACTGGCCCTTCAGCCGGCCCAAGCTGCCTTCTTAAGGCGCCGTCGCGGTGCGCCCTATACCCGAGACAAAGGTTTACCCACCCTGACCTGAGATTCCCCAGCGCACAGGCTTGCGGGGTTCGCTTTCGCCTGCAAAGCGCATTGTCCCTTCGGGTGATTTCAGGAGCGCCTGACGAACTCCATTAACGTCAACAGTCCTCAGGCGTTCCGCTTCGCCTGCTGGCAGGTGAAGCTCAATCGCCCACTGGCCGGGCTGGGCGGGCGCATACGAGCCGCTATAGCCCTTCGCAGACTTCTTGAATCCGAGCATAATGATCCAGAACGTAGCAGGCCATGGCGGCATTCAAAACGCTTTCCGATGCCCGTACGTTGAAAGCGTCAAGCGCAAAGTGGCGGGTCATGTGGATCGGGCGCCTTTCGAAACGTTTGTGATCACCGCGGAAGCGGGAATCCAGTCTTGTGGCCGAGGGGTCTTGGTGCCGAGTGGCAATTGGCGTACAATCTTCATGGTGGTCAGGTCCGCCCATTTATAGCCACCTAATACTTCCGTAATTCGGAGCCGCTTATGTCAGCGCGCCATTCATTTGGTGAAGTCCATCTTGATGTCGATACAGGTCGAGAGCGTGCGCAGGTCAGGCCCGAGCCAGAGACTCCGTTTCGGATTGCGATTCTGGGAGACTTCAGCGGACGCGCAAATCGCGGCTTGTCTGAAAGGGGGGATGCCCTCGCGAACCGCCGTCCCCACATGATTGATCGCGACAATTTTGATTCCGTGCTCGCCAAGATGGCGCCTCAGCTTGAACTGATGCCTGGGGGAGAGGATGCCTTGCGCATCTCGTTGAAGTTTACTGATCTCGATGATTTTCATCCTGACAGGCTCTTTGAGCAGGTCCAGATATTCCAGAAGTTGCGGGAGACGCGGCAAAAACTCAACGATCCGGCGACCTTCGCCAAGATGGCCTCGGAAATGGGCCTTGTAGGGAAACAACCCTCGGCGCCAATCGCCCCTCAAGCGCCGGCGCAACAAATTTCCTCAGCGGATATACAGCGGGTGGTTTCGGGCAGCCTTCTGGAGGAAATGGTCGAGGCAACCGAAGGCAGGGCAGCAGAAGAGGTTCCCTCCAAGCGTGCCGACGAATGGACCACCTTGGTGCATGAGATTGTTGCTCCCCATGTGGTGGCCAAAGCGGATCCTCGCCAGGCTGAGCTGGTTGCTCTGATCGATAAAGCCACGAGCGCCCAGATGGCGGCTTTATTGCACGCTTCCGACTTCCAAGCCCTTGAAGCTGCGTGGCGGGCCGTGTTCTTTCTGGTTCGAAATATCGAAACGGATTCTCAGCTTAAGTTATTCCTGATTGATGTCTCGAAAGAAGAACTTACCGAGGACCTGTTGGCATCCGGCGATTTGAGCTCGACGGGAATCTACAAATTGCTCGTGGAGAAGACAGTCGGCACGCCCGGGGCGGAACCTTGGGCTGCGATTGCTGGAAACTTCACTTTCGGGCCCACTTTGGAAGATGCCGAGTTGCTGGCTCGAATTGCCAAAGTGGCGGCAAGCGCCGGCGCTCCCTTCGTGGCGGGCGCAAGTCCGCGCCTCTTGGGCTGCGATTCAGTCCTCGACCTGCCTGATCCGCGCCGGTGGAAGGTCCAGATGAGCGCCGCAGCCGCCGCCTCCTGGCAAGCACTGAGGAGCTCGGCTGAAGCTCGCTTCGCGGGCCTAGCGATTCCTCGCTTCCTTTTGCGGCTGCCTTATGGCAAAGATACCGAACCCACTGAGCTCTTTCAGTTCGAAGAGGTGGCCGATCCCTCTGCCCATGGGAATTACCTTTGGGGCAATGCCGCCTTTGCCTGTGCTTTGCTGCTGGCCGAGTCCTTCGCACAGCAAGGGTGGGAACTACGGCCAGGCACGATATCGGAAATCGGCGGACTGCCCGTTTATGTATATACGGTGGAAGGTGAGCCTGCAACCCTGCCTTGCGCCGAGGTTTTGTTGACGCAGACGGCAGCGGAGGAAATGATGGAACGAGGTTTCATGCCGCTTGCCTCCTTGAAAGATCAGCCGACGGTCCTGTTGGTGCGATTCCAGTCGATTTCCGATCCCCTCAGTTCCCTGGCGGGACGCTGGAGTTGCTGAGGTATGGCGAAGCCCGAGGTGAACCCTTACGATGAAGTTGTCTACCCGACGTTTCCCTTGTGCTTTACGCATCCTGACCGGCTGGCGACCGTCGGGACGCACTTCGGCATGCAACCCGCGCCCGTGGAGCGTTGCCGGGTTCTGGAGCTGGGGTGTTCCAGTGGGGTCAATTTGTTATCCATGGCCGTCACTCTGCCGGACAGTGAATTTGTGGGGGTCGATTCGGCAGGCATACCCATTGCCCGCGGAAAGGCCATGGTGGAGGCCCTGGGGCTGAAGAATCTCGCTCTCCGACACCTTGATTTGCTGGAGATGGCCCCGGACTACGGCAGGTTCGATTACATCATCGCGCATGGTCTCTATTCGTGGGTCCCCCCGGCGGTTCGCGAGCAAGTCCTGGCCATCTGCAAAGGGAGCCTGCAACCGCAGGGAATTGCCTATGTCAGCTACAACACATTTCCTGGCAGTTATTCACGACTGATGGTCCGGGAGATGATGTTGTTCCACAATCGGGATTTTCGTGACCCGCAGCAGTGTACGCGGGAGGCCATTACCCTGCTTAAATTGTTGGCCAATGCGCGCGCGCGGCCTGACATCTATACAAAAACAGTCCAGGAAGAGTTCGAGCGAATTTCTTTGCGGTCAAAAGAGGCTCTTTACCATGATGAACTGGAGGAAATTTATCAGCCCGTCTTTTTTTACCAATTCATGGACCACGCTAAACGCCATGAGCTGCAGTTTCTTGGGGAAGCCGACTTTTTCGAAATGCACAGCGTGGGCCTTACCCCGCAGGCCAAGGAAGTGCTCGATAAGATTTCCGAGGACGTTATTTTGAGAGAACAGTACCTGGACTTCATGCGCGGCCGGACCTTCCGGAAGACGCTCTTGTGCCACAACGATGTGCCCCTCAACCGGTCGGTGAAATCCTCCTCCGTCGCCTCATATTACGTTTCGCCTCTAGCGCGGCCGAGCTCACCGGCTCCGAATCTTTCTCCCGGATCGGAGGAAACTTTTCGCACCGGCATTGGGGCAGAAATTACTACAAGTAATCCGTTGGCGCGCGCGCTGTTATGGTATCTGTTCGAGTCATATCCCCAGCGAATTCCTTTTGCCAAGCTAGCGAGCGAAGCCGAGGGCAGGGCGCGCGAGAGGCTGGCTTTTGTTCCAAACCCGGACGAAGATATTGCCTCCGAGCTCGCAGATTTTGTGTGGGCCCTTTATTCGGCGGGACTGCTCGTCCTGCACGTGCATGTTCCGCCTTTCACGACCCAGGTCAGCGCAAGGCCTGTGGCCAGCCCCCTGGCTCGATTGGAGGCGCGTGAAGGCGACGTCGTAACGACACTGCACCAACGGAGCTTGCATTTAGGTGATTCGCTACAAAGAGGATTGGTGATGCTCATGGACGGCACGCGCGATCGCGATGCTCTGCGAAAAGACCTTCTGGAGCTTTTTAAGTCCGGGATTCTGACATTGCAGGTGGACGACAAGCCAGTGGCGGACATGCAAGTAGTGGAGAATAAGATTGTCGCTGAGATTGAGAGCTTGCTGGGAGGCTTGGCAAAATTGGCTGTCCTAATGAAGTGAGGTTTGGAATACGGCAGCTTGCCGCCGCTTTCTATTAGGCTTTGGTTGCTGGCCGTGCAGTGGGGTGAATCACTTGGACAAGGAAGCCTTGAGCAAACCCGCAAGAGAAGAGCGGCAACAGGCTGCCGCTCTCCAGACCAAGCCGGCGAGTAGCCCGGCATTGCGATTACGTCTCGAACCATCGTCTCTTTTCGCTTTCCTCCGCGATTTCCTGTACCGTTCAGAGTTTAACGAGCAAGCAATTTGCCGCCGCGTGGGGATGGCGGGGCTCAATGAATTCCTTTCCGGTGACCAAGCGCGGGGAGCCCTCTTGGGCGAGTCGGACGCGCTGGGCGTTCTGATCCGCCTGTTCCTGCTCGGAGAACCGCTCGACGTAGAGGTCGTGCAGGCCGTGATTCCGGCAAGCGCGGTGGAGGCTATGAAGGATCGAGGCTTGTTGATTCAAGATCCCGCAGACTTCCATCCACCTCTCGCTCCCCTTCCCAACCGGGGAGGGGAACTAGGGGTGGAGGGGGTCGCGAAAATGTATGCCACCGTGGCGCTTTATCCGGTGGGGAGGCTATTCATCGTTTCTGATCGGTGGACCACGCCGCAGGGCTCGCCCGGCGAGATGCCGGATGATTTTGTTTTTCCCGCGATTACACCAAACACCTCCCAATTCATCAGCACCTTGCCGCTCGATCCTTGTGAGAGTTTCCTCGAACTTTGTTCCGGGACCGGTGCGGCAGCGCTCAACGCCGCACAGCACGGGAGCCAGGCAGCCTGGGCAGTTGACATTACCGAGCGATCCACAAAAATGGCGGAGTTCAATCGCCTGCTGAACGGCCTCGGAAACGTCACCACCATGCAAGGTAACCTCTACGAATGCTTGGGTGACTTGACTTTTGACCGTATTGTCGCGCATCCCCCTTATATGCCGGTCTTGAGCCGCGCCCAGGTCTTTTACGATGGAGGCGCGGATGGAGAACAAGTAACGCGACGCATCGTGATGGGCCTGCCTCGACACCTGCGCCCGGGAGGACGCTTTTATTGTTTGGCGCAAGTCTCGGACCGCGACAATGGGCCTTTCGAGGAACGTGTGAGGGGTTGGCTTGGCCCAGAGGAGTCTGAATTTGATGTTCTGGTCATTGTCAGGCAAGAGCAAAGCCCTATGGACGCTGCTCTACAGTATGCCGTGAAATCCAAGGGGGGTAGCTGGGCAGCAAAACGAATGAGAGAGACGCTGAGGGACCTCGGTATTAAAAGCATGATCTACGGATGGATAATCATGCAGAGGAGGGAGGAGGTCCGTCCGGTCTTCATCACGCGCCGGTTCGTAGGCCCCAAATCGGGCAAAGATGAGATCGCTTGGCTCCTAAAGTGGGAAACCGCTGCTGCAAAGCCCGGATTCATCGACTTCCTCGCTGAGGCGTACCCGATTACCGCCCCTTCCCTTGAACTGCACACCATCCACCGGATGAAGGAGGGGGATCTGCTCCCTGAGCAATTCTCCTTGCACACTGAGTATCCTTTCAGTGTTGACTCGCGAGTGCAGCCATGGATGGGCTTTCTGCTTCCGCAATGTGACGGGAAGCCGACGGTGCGGCAACTCCACGATTTTTGCAAGCAGCACAATTTTATCCACCCGGAGACGCCTTTGGTGGAGTTTGTCAAGATTCTGGGGGTGCTTATCTCCGGCGGATTTCTGGAGGTTGAAGGGTTTAGATTGCCGGGCCGAATCAGTGATGACTTCGGTGGGAGTCCAGCACCCGCCGACACCGCAGGCGCGGAACTCGGCGCTACACCGCACGAACCTGACAAATGATCGCCCCGCTCGACTCTTCGCCCCTTTCCACTCTTGCCCTTACCTGGGGCCGCGTCAAAGTCGCAAAACAGTACGATCTAAGCGAACGACCCAGCGCAGCTTTGGAGTGCGGCGGCTTGCCGCCGCTTTGTTTCCGCGAGCTTGCTCGCGGAGGTGGGCGCAGACGGCCCGGCCAGCAAGCTGGCCTGCGGGAAAGCGGCGGCAAGCCGCCGAACTCCAAAGCGGCGCAGTCGACTTTGACGCGACCCCTGGCCCTTCCTTACCCACTTTTGCATTGACAAGCCCCCAGCCGATTTGCTATAAACCGTGGGGGTTCAGAAGGTATTTCAGCGAATAATTGAAATCTTTTCAAAGGGGTGCGCCATGCCACAGAGCGTCCAAAAGAAGCTTGAAAGGGTCCGGCCGCCGCGTGTCCACGTGACCTACGACGTGGAAACCGGAGGCGCCATAGAAATCAAGGAGCTGCCGTTTGTGATGGGGGTTTTGGGTGATTTTTCGGGTCAAACCGTAGAGCCTCTGCCACGGCTGAAAGACCGGAGGTTTGTCGAAGTCAACCCGGACAATTTTGACGGAGTGTTGGAGAGCATGAAACCTCATCTGGCATTCTCGGTGGAAAACAAGCTCAGCGAGGATCCCGATGCAGGGCAATTGAAGGTCAGTCTGGATTTCAAGAGCATGGATGATTTCGCGCCGGAGAACGTGGCCAAGCAGGTCAAACCTCTGCGCGAACTCCTCGAGTTGCGCACCCGCCTCAACGATCTCAAAGGCGCGCTGCAGACCAACGATAAGCTCGATCAAGTCTTGCTTGATGCCGTCAGCAACACCGAAAAGTTGAACAAGTTGAGGTCCGAACTGGGCGGTAAGAAGGAAGGCGAAGGGAAGGAGGGATCCAATGGCTAATCAAGAAATGGCCAAGACGCCTGCGCCGGCGACGGAACAGGTTGCGGAAAAGGGTTTGCTCGATCAGATTGTTGACGAGGGAAGGGTAGGGGTAGATGCGGCCACCCGGGAACGGGGAAAGAGCCTGGTGAAGGAATTTATTAACCAGGTGCTCGAGGGGCAGGTCACCATTTCGAAAGATACTGAGGCGATGATTAACGCCCGCGTCGCGCAGATTGACCACCTGGTTTCTATCCAGCTCAACGAGGTCCTGCACCATCCTCAGTTTCAAAAACTGGAGTCGAGCTGGCGCGGCTTGAAGTACCTCATCAACCAAAGCGAAACCAGCGTTATGCTGAAGATTCGCGTTATGAATGTATCGAAGAAAGAACTTCTGCGCGATCTCCAAAGGGCTCCCGAATTCGATCAAAGCGCCTTGTTCAAGAAGATATATGAAGAAGAATTCGGGGTTTTCGGCGGAGAACCGTTTGCGGCGATGATCGGAGACTACGAGTTCAGCAAGCACCCGGAGGACCTGGAACTGCTCGAGAAAGTCTCGAACGTTGCGGCGGCAGCGCACGCGCCCTTCCTGACGGCGGCTTCCTCACAGCTCATGAATATGGAGACTTTTACGCAGTTGGATCAGCCGCGGGACATTGCCAAGATTTTTGATACCACCGAATATGCCAAGTGGAAGAGTTTCCGCCAGAGTGACGATTCCCGCTACGTGGGGCTTTGCGTGCCGCACGTCTTGATGCGGCTTCCCTACGGCAGGGACACTTCGCCCGTGGATGCCTTCAATTACGAAGAGGGTGTGGATGGCACCGATCACTCCAAGTACCTATGGGGCAACGCCGCCTACGCCATGGGAGCCCGGCTGACGAACGCCTTCGCCCTCTATGGTTGGTGCGCAGCCATCCGGGGAGTGGAAGGCGGAGGTCTGGTGGAAGGCCTGCCCGCGCATACGTTCCGAACGGACGAAGGGGACGTGGCGTTGAAGTGCCCCACGGAAATCGCCATTACGGACCGCCGAGAGAAGGAACTGGCAGACCAGGGCTTGGTCCCCTTAGTGCATTGCAAGGGGACAGATAAGGCTGCGTTCTTCAGCGTGCAGTCGGCCAATAAGCCCAAGTTGTTCGACACTGATGCCGCCAACGCCAATGCTCGACTCTCGGCGCAGTTGCCTTATATCATGGCCACCTGCCGGTTTGCCCACTACTTGAAGGCCATGATGCGGGACAAGATCGGCAGTTTCACCTCCCGCGACGAAATCTCGAAGTTCCTGAACCGATGGATTTCGCAATATGTGACCACCGACGACACGGCAACCCAGGCCACGAAGGCCAAGTACCCGTTGCGGGAAGCGCGTGTCGATGTGGAAGAAGTGAAGGGCAAGCCCGGGGCGTATCGCGCCGTGGCTTTCCTGCGCCCGCACTTCCAACTCGACGAACTTACGGTTTCGCTGCGGTTGGTCGCATCGTTGCCGCAGTCTGCCAATAAATAGCGGCTCGGGGCGGACCTCGCGCGCGAGTCCGCTTCTTATTCTTTTGAAAATCCAAATTCTACGAGGAGAAAAATATGGCTATTGAATACCATCTGGACATTAAGGGCATCCAGGGTGAGAGCGCGGCTACGAAGCACAAGGAGCAAATCGAACTCCTATCCTGGAGTTGGGGGTCAAGCAACCCTACCACCATCGTGGGCGAGGGTATGAGCGCAGGCAAAGTTTCGATGTCTGATCTCAGCTTTACTAAGAGAGTGGACAAGTCGAGCCCCAAGCTCCTGGGACTTTGCGTCTCGGGGGATCACGCGAAAGAGGCAACGCTTTATTGCAGCAAGTCGACCGGAGGGAAGACCCCCGAAGACTTCCTGACCATCAAGTTGAAGGAAGTCTTCGTTTCGAGCTACCAGGTTGGAGGCTCATCAGGTGAAGACGTGGGCACAGAATCCGTCTCGGTCACCTACGCTTGGATCGATTACGATTACAAGCAGCAACAGGCGGACGGAAAGCTGGTCTCGGCAGGCGACGTTGAATACGATCTCCTGAAGAGGGAGCAAACGAAGTAGGCCAATGGCTGGCCCCCGTTGCGCTGACCCTGCATTGCAGGGCCGGCGCAGCGTGGCAAGAGAGCATATTGCTGACCTAAGGGTCAGCGCTACAGCAAGATGCTGACCTCGCAGGGTCAGCCCTACAACACAATGGAAAACGTACATCACCTCTTTCAAGCCGGAAGACTCAAAGAGGCGGTCGAGGCGTTGGGTGCGGAGGTACGAAACAACCCTTCGGACACCAAACGTCGCACCTTCCTCTTTGAATTGCTCTGCTTTTCGGGAGAGTACGACCGAGCAGAGAAACAACTGGACTTGCTGGCCGAAGCCGGCCCCAACAGCGAAATGGGGGCACTGCTTTACCGCAGTGCCCTTCAGGCTGAAAGAACGCGCCAGGAGCTCTTTCAAAAGAAAGAATACCCGAAGCCTTCGGGGGGCACTTCCGCCGGCACGGAAATGGTCCCGGGTACACTCAACGGGAAGCCCTTCCAAACGATTGCGGACGGCGACCCGCGAATTGGACCCCGCCTGGAAGTTTATGCCGGTGGAAATTATCTCTGGATCAATTTTGAACATCTGTCTTCCGTCCGAATCGAACCACCACGCCGGCTGCGCGACCTGCTTTGGACTCCTGCTATAATTCGGGCGGGGCCTGCTTTGAAAGGCACCGAACTTGGGGAGGTCTTGTTGCCGGTCTTGTCCCCATTCGCCTGGCAACATCCGGATGAAGCCGTTCGCCTGGGGCGGATGACGGTTTGGGAAGAAGACGAAGCGGGTGCGGCGCTGCCGATCGGCCAGAAGATGTTGTTGATGGACGGCGAGGAGTTTCCACTTCTCGAGGTCCGGCAACTGGAATTCGCTTCCGCTCCGGAAAAAACGGCGTCGTAGGAGCAATCCACCGGTTGGCAGATGGCTGCCCCAAGCGGCCACAAGGGAAGCCCCTATGACATGGCAGTAGAGCTTGGGTAGGGGCACGCAAGGGCATGCTGTGTAGGCATGTGCGAGGGTGCCTCTAAGAATTTGAACAGCCCTCAGGTTAAAATGCCTCTTCCAGATACCTTACTTAATCCGATATCAGGTGAAAATCCTAGCGGGGAGGACTTGCGCTATACTCCCCTCTACGATCAGATCAAGGAAGCCCGTCGGGAGGAAGAAGAGTCCGAGCAGGGTGAGTGGAAAACCGAGATCAAGAAGGCGGACTACCCTCAGGTGGTCAAGCTGGCTTCCGAAGCCATTGCCAGCAAGAGTAAAGATCTACAGATTGCGGCATGGCTAACGGAAGCATTGCTGCGCACGGAAGGGTTTGCTGGTCTGAAGCAGGGCTTGGACCTGCTGCACGGCCTTGTGGGGACCTTCTGGGACAGCTTGTATCCCCAACTCGAAGATGGTGACGCGGAGTTGAGGGCGGGGCCACTCGAATGGGTGGGCTCAAACTTGGTTCTTCCTCTCAGGATGGCTCCCCTTAACAAAGCGAAACACGGTTGGCTGGACTATACCGAGTCCAGAAAGATCGCCTACGAAGAACAGGCCGACACCGACGAGAAGAAAGAGGCTCGGAAAAACGCGCTCGAGGCGCGGAAGGTCTTGCCGGAAAATTTCGATAAGTCCTTCACCGAAACACCTAAGGCTTTCTACGTCAGCGCTGAGGCTTCACTCGACGGTTGCACTGCGGCGCTCCAGGCTCTCGATACTCTTTGCCAGGAGAAGTTTGGCGATGTTGCACCCAGCTTCACGGAACTGAAGAAGGGGCTGGAGACTGTCCGGCACAGCGTTCACCTGCTCCTTCAGAAAAAGAGAGAGACGGAACCGGATGCGGTTGAAGCAACAGCCGAGCCCGGCGCGCCGGAGGGCGCCGCAGAGGGTGCAGGGGCCGAAGGAGGGGCTGCGGCCGGGGCAGTAGCAGGGCGTGCCGGGGTGGCCGGAATTGTAATACCGCTGGCAGACAAGGAGCCTGCCGCGCGCCGGGAGG
>Ga0187808_10000075_pt1 | contig 21686 bp, 21 predicted proteins | sample NC_wetland_sal_i_5_FD_132427 | JGI IMG/M metagenome (GOLD analysis project Ga0187808, IMG submission 132427) | Wetland sediment microbial communities from Neuse River Estuary, North Carolina, USA - ASW_3 | ecosystem: Environmental > Aquatic > Freshwater > Wetlands > Sediment | place: USA: North...
CATGCCGGTGCTGGATTGTTGCACAGATAGCGCCGGTTGGCCGGCGGCATCTCGGTGAGCCAACAGGAAGGTGGGCCCGATGGTTATGAATAAGAGCGCGTATCCGAGCGTCGGCGAGCGTGAAGCCAGGGGCGCTGATGCTCGCGTGCGGACACCCCCTTCGAGTCATGCAGGATGGGCGCCGGTTGCGGACCGCCCCGACCCGGTCGCCCTGCTAGAGGAGCAGAACCTCACCCGTGAACCGGACCTGGTGCCCGTCCGCCACGGCCGGATGATGGTCTCGCCGTTCACCTTCTACCGGGGCGCGGCCAAGATCATGGCCGAAGACCTGAAGGACACGCCCACGGCCGACATCGTCGTCCAGCTGTGCGGCGATGCGCATCTGTCGAACTTCGGTGCGTTCGCCTCGCCCGAGCGCAGGCTGTTGTTCGATCTGAACGACTTCGATGAGACGCTGCCGGGGCCGTTTGAGTACGACGTGAAGCGGATGGCGGCGAGCTTCACGATCGCGGCCCGCAACAACGGCTTCTCCAACGCCGACACGCGCGAGGCGACGATGGCATCGGTGACGGCTTACCGGGAGGCGATGGCTGACTTCGCCCAGATGCGAACGATGGACATCTGGTACGCCCACCTGGACGAGGACGAGCTGATGAAGGCGGTCCGCGGTGCCCGGGCCGAGGCCGAGGAGGCAGTGAAGAAGGGCCAGAAAGGGGCCAGGAAGAAGGCGAAGCAGAAGAAGAAGGCGGCGAGGAAGGTAGAGAGGGACGCGGAGAAGGCCAGCGCGAAGGCTCGCACGCGCGACAGCCTGCAGGCGCTATCGAAGCTGGGTGAGCTGGCGGACGGGCGGTACCAGATCGTCAGCCAGCCGCCGATCGTCATCCCGGCACGCGACCTGGCCGCCGCGTCCGGTGTTTCCCCCGACGAGGTCGACCAGCTGGTACGTGACCAGTTCAGCGCCTACCGGGCCACCTTGCGGGATGACCAGCGGCACCTGCTGGAGCGTTTCCAGATCGTGGACATGGCCCGCAAAGTCGTCGGGGTCGGCAGCGTTGGCACCTGGGCATTCATCGTCTTGCTGCAGGGACGCAACGCGCACGACCCCCTGCTCCTGCAAGTTAAGGAGGCGACGGCCTCGGTGCTTGAGGCATTCCTGCCCAAGAGCCGCTATCAGCTGCACGGCAAGCGCGTGGTGCAGGGACAGCGGATGATGCAGGCCGCCAGCGATATCTACCTCGGCTGGACCAAAGGGCCAGGCGGCAGCCGCCACTTCTACTGGCGCCAGCTTCGCGACATGAAAGGCTCGGCCGAGGTCGAGTCGATGACGCCAGTCGCGCTCACGCTCTACGCACGCACCTGCGGGTGGACACTGGCCCGGGCCCACGCCCGCTCCGGGGACCCGATCGCCATCACCACATGCCTTGGCGGCAGCGACGCGTTCGACCGGTCGGTCACTGATTACTCGCAGTGCTACGCCGACCAGAACGAGCGCGACTACCACGAGTTCGTCAAGGCGATCCGATCTGGACGGCTGGAAGCGCGCGATGGTGTCTAGCGACCGAGAGACGGGGCGAAAAATTCCGGGCCACCGAGTAGTCGACGCCCTTCGTGACCTTGGCGTCAACGCTCACTTGCCCCCGCGGCGGATGCGGAGAATTTCGTCATGACCGATGCCCAGCCCGCGGCCTCACGGTTTTCCGGGACCACCGCGTGGGCGAGAAGCCTGCAGACCCCGCTTCGCCAGTTCCTGAACACCGAGACCGGCAGCGCCGCCATCCTGGCCGGTGCCACGGTAGCCGCGCTGATCTGGGCGAATATAAGTGACTCGTCGTACCAGCAGGTGTGGTCCACCGAGCTGCATGGCGCGTTCGGCAGCGCCAGCATCTCGATGGACCTCCGGGAGTTCGTGAACTCCGGCCTGATGGCACTCTTCTTCCTCGTCATCGGGCTGGAGACGCGCCGCGAGTTCGACATGGGCGAGCTGCGCGTCCGGAGCAGGCTCGCGCTGCCGTTCCTGGCCGGGCTCGGCAGCATGATCGTGCCGATCGGCATCTACCTGATCGTGAACGCCGGACACCCGTCGGCGAGCGGGTGGGGCACGGCGATGTCCACGGACACGGCGTTCGCCCTCGGCGCGCTCGCGCTGGTCGGGCGCGGGCTGCCCGACCGGATACGCACCTACCTGCTTACGATCTCGGTCGTGGACGACCTGGGCGGGATCCTGGTCATCGCGTTCGCCTACAGCGGCCACATTCACTGGGTGCCGCTCGTCGTCGGGATAGCGTGCCTTGCGGCCGTGCTGGTGATCCGGTCGCGCGGCATCCGTTACGGCCCGGCGTACTTCCTAGCCGGAATCGCGGCTTGGGTAGCTTTCTTCGAATCCGGAGTGGACCCGGTCGTGGTTGGCCTAGTAGCCGGGTTGCTGATCAACGCGTATCCGGCGACGCGCAGCGAGCTGGAGCAGGCCTCCGACGCGTTCCGGCTGTTCCGCGAGCAGCCGACGGCAGAGCTCGCCCAGTCCGCGCGGGAAGTGGTGCGAACCGCGATCTCGCCGAACGAGCGGCTGCAGCAGCTCTACCACCCGTGGACCAGCTACATCATCGTCCCGCTGTTCGCGCTCGCCAACGCCGGGATCGTGATCAGCGGCTCCTTCCTTGCCCGCGCGTACACCTCGCCGCTGACGCTCGGCATTCTGATCGGCTACCTGGTGGGCAAGCCAGCCGGAACCGCGGCAGGAACCTGGCTCGTCACCCGGATCAGCCGCGGCCGGATTACTCCTCCGGTCGGCTGGGGCGCGGTAGCCGGCGTGGGCACGCTGGCCGCCATCGGCTTCACGGTTGCCTTGCTCATCGCGTCGCTGGCTTTCACTGGCGTTGAGCTCGAGGAAGCGAAGCTCGGTATCCTGACGGTCACGCTGGTCGCGCCGGGCCTCACCTGGCTCGTGTTCCGGGCGCTGGACCTGCTGCCGCCCAGCCTCCGGCTGCGGGCGCTGCTCGGCACGTCCGAGGTCATCACCGACCTCGCGGTGCCCGTCGACCCGGACCGGGACCACATCCGCGGGCCGATGGACGCCCCGGTGACCGTCGTGGAATACGGCGACTTCGAGTGCCCGTACTGCGGCCAGGCGGAACCCGAGGTGCGGGAACTCCTCGGGGACTCCGGCGAGGTCAGGTACGTGTGGCGGCAGCTGCCGCTGTCCGACGTGCACCAGCACGCCCAGCTCGCCGCCGAGGCGACCGAGGTCGTCGCGAAGCAGGACAAGTTCTGGGAGATGCACGACAAGCTGTTCGAGCATCAGGACGCGCTAACCGGGCGCGACCTGATCCGCTACGCCGGGGAGCTGGGACTGGACACCGACCGGTTCGCCAGCGACCTGCGTAAGCACGCCGGCGCGGCCCGGGTCGCCGAGGACGTCGACTCCGCGGACCTTGCGAACGTCGCGGGCACGCCCACGCTCTTCATCAACGGCACCCGGCACTACGGCGCCTACGACATCGGCACGCTGCAGACGGCGGTCAAGAACGCGCTGGCGCGCACCAAGATCAGTGCGTGAGGAAGTGCGGACCTAGTGGCGGGGGATGTGAGAGGCTGAACCGCCCTCTGGCCGACGCTGCGCAGTTATAGGTCACGTTCTGTAGTTGGCACTCTCTCCTCTAGGACTCGATCGAGCCGAATGGGTAGCGTCCGCTGACGCACCCCGGTGGCATGCCATACCGCGTTGGCGATGGATGCCGCGGTGGCGACCGTGCCGATCTCTCCGACGCCCTTGATGCCCCACGGGTCGCCAGGTTCGTAGTCGGGCACGAAGCCCGCCTCAACTTCGGGTACGTCCGCATGCGCGGCGATGTGATAGCCAGCGAAGTCCGCGTTGACGTGTCGTCCGGACACTGCGTCGCGCACGCTCTCCTCGTGCAGCGCGATGGACAGTCCCATGATCATCCCCCCGGTCGCCTGGCTGCGCGCCGTGAGCGGGTTCACCACTCGCCCGATCGCGAAGATTCCCAGCAGTCGACGCACCCGTACCTCTCCGGTCGCAGGATCCACGGTGACCTCGGAGAAGATCGAGCTGTAGGCGTGACGCTCCATGGGCGGCAGGTTGAACACCAACTCCGTCGTGTCAGCGGTGGCCGTCACCGGTCGGGCGGCGTCCGCGAACTCGCCGCGCAGCTTGGCTGCGGCCTCCGAGATCGCCCACGCCCACGAAGTCGTGCCCCGCGAGCCGCCGGCAGCCCAGGCGGGCCCGAAATCGGTGTCTGCGATGCGTATCCGGATCAGCTCTGTGGGAACAGCCAACGCGTCGGCCGCGAGTGCGATCAGCGCTGTACGCGCGCCGGTGCCGATGTCGCTGGCACCGATCAGCACCGAGAACGTCCCATCGGCTTCGGCCGTGATGGCGGCTGACGAAGGGAGCGCGCCGGTGCTGAAGTTGGCGGCGGCCACTGACGTGCCGATGAGCAGGTGTCCTTCGCGCCGTCGCCGCGGTCGGGGATCGCGCGCGGCCCAGTTGAACCTCCGGGCACCTTCGCGCAGGCAGGCGGGAAGGTTCCCGCTGCTGAACGGCAGCCCCGACACCGGTCCGACGGACGGTTCGTTGCGCAGCCGGAACTCGACCGGATCCATTCCCAGACGCTCCGCCACTTCGTCTATCGCTGACTCCAGCGCGAAGGAACCGGGCGTCATACCGGGCCCGCGGACCGAATTGGGCGGGAGCACGTCCAGCGGGACCGCGGATAGCCTGGTCCGGACCGCCGGCGCGGCATACATCGTCTTCGTCATCTCCGTGCAGTTCTCGACGTACTCGCCGAGCCTCGACAGCGAGAAGACGGCCTGATGGTCGATCGCAGTAAGCCTCCCGTCTGCGGTCGCGCCGATCCGCACCCGTTGGTCGGTGGCTGGTCGTGGCGGGGTCAGCAAGAACACCTGGTTCCTCGTCAGGGTGACCCGCACCGGATGGCCGAAGCGCATGCTGCCCATGACGGCGAGCACCAGTTGCGGCCCGCAGAGACCCTTGGAACCAAAGCCACCACCAACGTGCTCGGAGCGAATCCGGATCCGGTCGAGCGGCAGCGAAAACAGGGTGGCGAGCACGGCGGCCACGGTGAACGGCCCTTGGTTGGAGTCGAAGGCCTGCAACCGGTCGCCCTCCCACCATGCGGTGGCGGAGTGGAGTTCCATGGCGCCGCAGTGCTCCTCGGGTGTGCGGTACCGCTCGTCGACCACGACGTCGGCCGCGGCCAGCTGGGCGTCCACATCTCCGACGTTCGCTTCCTCTCCGAAGATGGTCAGTGCGGGGCGGGCGCCGGGATGGGCGGCCGAAAACGTCGTGTCGTGGAGTTCGGCCTGATAGGTCGCCCGTACGGAGTCGGCTGCCGCCTGGGCCATTTCCGGCGTCCGGGCCACCACGAGCGCGATCGGCCAGCCGGCGAACGGGATCACGTCATCTTGCAATAGGAGCAGTCCGGCGTCCGGCCCGAAGAAGTTGCCTGCCTTCGGATTGAGCCGCGGGGCGTTGGAATGGTCAATGACACCAAGGACGCCGGGCATCGCGAGTGCGACCGAGACATCGATGTCGCTGACCCGGCCGCGAGACACGGTTGCGAGGACCATCGACCCGTAGGCCAGGTCATCGATCGGCTCGTCCGCGGCGTAGCGTGCAACCCCACTGACCTTGGCACCTCCTTCCACTCTCGGGCGTGGCACCCCGACAGCCCCGGTGCTCGGGCTACCTGGCGGTGATGTCACGGGAACGGGCGTGGCGACTCCGGTCGTCGTGTTCAAAAGCACACCTGCAGAAGCGCCGTTCATTGATGAATCCCCCAGGACTGCGCGCCGTGCGGGTCGTCGGACAGACCGACGAGATCAGTGAGGACGGCCACGATCAGATTGCGGGCCAAGGCCACCTTGTAGCCGTTTTCTGGCAGGGGTCGCGCGGCTGCCAGCTCCGCGTCGGCCGCCTGGCGGAAGCTATCGCCGGTGGCCTGCGCTCCCTGAAGCGCAGCCTCAGCGGCTCGAGCACGCCACGGGCGCGCCGCGACGCCTCCCAGACCGATGCGCACTCCGCGAACGAGACCGTCTTCGACCTCCAGCGCGGCGGCCACGGACACGGTGGCGAACGCGTAGGAGGCGCGCTCTCGCACCTTGCGATACCGAGAGTTCGCTGCAATGGCTGACTTCGGCAACGTGACCGCGGTGATCAATGCGTGCGGAGGAAGCGCCGTTTCCAGGTGCGGCGCATCAGCCACCGGTACATAGAACTCCAGCAGCGGTAGCTCACCAGGACCATCGAGCGTCTCGAACTGGACGACCGCGTCGAAGGCCGCCAGGGCAACTGCCATGTCCGAGGGCTGCGTGGCCACACATCGGTCCGACCAGTCGAAGATGGCGTGATTGTGGTGCGCGCCTTCGATCGCGGCACAGCCGCTGCCGGGCGCTCGCTTGTTGCACCGCTCGGACGGGTCGGCGAAGTAGGGGCACCGGGTCCGCTGCAGCAGGTTGCCGCCCGTCGTCGCCATGTTCCGCAGCTGGCCCGAGGCACCCGCCAGGATCGCCTGGCTGAGGGCCGGAAAGTTGCGCCGTACGTCGGGATGAGCCGCGACGTCGCTGTTGGTGGCGGCCGCGCCGATGACCAGTCCACCGTCCGGCGCTGGGCGAATCCCGTCCAGCCCGACAAATCGCACGTCGACGAGCCGGCTGGGCGTCTCGACGCCGACCTTCATCAGATCGACCAGATTGGTGCCGCCTGCCAGGAACCGTGCGCCACCGGTATCCGCAACCGCGTTCAGCGCATCCCGGACCTGTGTCGGCCGTTCGTAGCCGAACGCCTTCATCGCGCGACCCCCTCACGGGCCGCGATCTCCAGCGCCGCCCGCACGATGGACGGGTATGCCCCGCAGCGACAGAGATTCCCGCTCAGGCGCTCACGCACCTCGGTCTCGTCCAAGGTGTACTTCGACGCGTCGCGCGAGACGTCAGCAGTGACCGCGCTAGGCCAGCCGGCGGCGTACTCGGCCATCATGCCCACGATCGAGCAGATTTGCCCGGGCGTGCAGTAACCGCACTGGAATCCGTCCAGGCGCACGAATGCCTGCTGAAGAGGATGCAGTTCGCCATCGTCGGCCAGGCCTTCGATCGTCGTCACCTCGGCACCGTCGGCAGACACCGCCAGCATGAGGCAGGAGACGACACGACGGCCATCAAGCAACACCGTGCAGGCGCCACATTGTCCGCGGTCGCAGCCCTTCTTCGTGCCGGTGTAGCCCAGCCCTTCTCGCAACGCGTCAAGCAGCGTCCTGCGGTTGTCGACGGCGAGCGTGTGGCTCGTGCCGTTGACACCAATCACGATCTCACTCGAGCTCTCGTCGGTCATCGTCATCCTCCTAACCCACGGCGCACTCGACATGCTACGTTACGTGTCTGAATGGGCACGGAGAGGTCGGAGAACCACGCGTCGAAAGCGACTCGACATGATCGTGATCATCACAACTACGACGGTGGAAGTACCGGAAGAAAGGGACCGTCTGCTCAGCGCACTCGCCAAAGCCACGCCGCCGACCCTGCGGGAACCTGGCGTGTTGGAGTACCGCAGTTCGATGGCTCCCAACGATCCTTCCGTCGTCCATGCGGTGGAGATCTACGCCTCGGAGGACGCCGTCTTCGCCCATCTCCGGTCCGATCACATGGCAGTACTCGTCACCGAGATCTCGGACATCAGGTCCGAGATCTCGGTGAAGGGATATCGCGGTGAGCTGGAGCCCTTCGACGTGAGTGCCCTGCTCAACCAGTCCACTCTCGGCGGGAATCCCGACGGTAGCGGCGTGTCACTCTCCGATCAGGCGTGACGAGGTGAGGCCCGGGCCGGGGGGGCGCCGAAGAGCTGTCGGTACTCGCGGCTGAACTGCGAGGGGCTGTCGTAGCCCACAGCGTGGGCGGCGCTCGCGACGTCGGTGTCCCCGGCGACGAGCAGCTGACGGGAGGTCCTCGTCGTGATGGTCACGCAGACCTGAGAGGATCCGAGCGTGGGGCGCGTTCGAATCGAGGGAAGGGCTGACGATGGCCGATGTTGAGCAGTGGCTTGCCGAGGTCGCCAGCGCGCTGGATATAACGCTCGACGACACGCTGCCCGAAGAAATACAGTCCGCGCTGCTTGACCTGACCGGCGACATCGCACACAACGTGGTACGGCTCGCGGTTCCGCTCAGCAGCTACCTCGTCGGCATCGCAGTCGGGCGCGGCGCGATGCCGCGGGACGCCATCGCAGCCGTCGGCGCTCTGCTGGCCGATGCCGGCTAAGGGTGTGGCGACGAGGCCGCCGCCCGACTCGCCGGCCATCTCGCCCGCGACATTGAGCGAGACAAGGACCCAGTCCTCGACATCTGGCGGGGAGGACCAGTCGCAGCTCAGCCGGGCGTGCAGCGGCAGGCGGTCCGGGACCAAGCTGCCCTGAAGCTGCGCAAGCAGCGGCGCGGCGAACAGCTCGAAGATCGCCGCAGCGGCACCCGGGTAGCCGGGAACCCCGATGGCAGGAACAGTCCCGCCGGAGCGGCTCGCATTCGCCCCGCCCGGCAGCGGCGGACCTGACCGGCCGGGCTTGACGTAGCCGAGCAGCACCGGATGGCCGGGCCGGACCGCGACGCCATGGACGGCGAGGCCGCCGACCTGAGACAGGACGGCCGCGGTGAAATCGTCGCGACCTCGTCTGGAGCCGGCGATGACAAGCGCGAGGTCGGCGCTGAGCGCGGCGTCCCAGACGCCGACCGCTAGGACGTCCGGGTTGTCGGGCTGCACGTCGGTGACAACCGGCACGGCGCCGGCCTGCGACGCGCGCGCCGCGAGGAAGAGGGAGTTGGTGTCGGTGAACTCGCCCGGTCCCAGGACCGAACCGACGGAGCGGATCTCGTCCCCGGTCGGGATGATCGCGACGACAGGCTGGCGCGCTACTGGCAGCGCCACGTGCCCCGCCGCGCCGACCGAGCGCACGTTATGGCCGCGCGTCACCGGGCCCGTGACCAGGGCGGTGCCGTCGGCGCGAAGCTCCCCACGCACTGGCCATAGGCGGCCTGCGGACTGGGCATCCGGCCAGTCGCGGTCATTGGCGACATACTCGCACGTTAACCCGACCTCCCACACGATTGTGGCGTGTCACGACACAATCGTCCGTCCGCGCTCTTGGTGCTGGCTCCAATGAGGAAAGTGCCTTTATTTGCCGCGATAGCCCTCTTTATAGGCCCGGCGTACGATCGTGAATAGTTGCCAAGGGCCAGGGAGGAGGTGCATTCGATGGGCAAGCTAGTGCGCCTGACTGAGCCGCTCGTCCGGGTGAACGGAGAGCTGCGGCCCGCGAGCTGGGACGAGGCCTTGGACCGCGCGGCCGCGGGGCTCGCCGTGGCGCGGGAGACAGACGCCACGGTTTCGTTCGGAATGTTCAGCTGCTCGAAGGCGACGAACGAGATGAACTACGCGGCACAGAAATTCGTCCGTGCCGTGATGGGCAGCAACAACATCGACAGTTGCAACCGCACTTGACACGCCCCTAGTGTCGTCGGTCTGGCGGCAGCGTTCGGAGCTGGTGGCGGCACAAGCTCCTACCGGGAGGCGGAAGACGCCGACCTCCTGGTCCTATGGGGTTCGAACGCGCGGGAAGCGCACCCGATCTTCTTTCACCATGTCTTGAAGGGCCTGCGCAACGGCGCCCGGATGTACGCGGTGGACCCGAGACGGACCTCGTCCGCGCAGTGGGCGGACGCGTGGCTCGGCATCCACGTCGGGTCGGACATCTCGCTGGCGAACGCGATCGGCAACGAGATCATCCAGGCAGGACTGGTCAACGACGCCTTCGTCCGGCGGGGTACGACCGGGTTCGATGCTTACGCGCAGACCGTGCGCCAGTACCCGCTCGAGCGGGCCGAGCACGACACCGGCGTCCCGGCGTCACTGATCAGGCAGCTCGCGCACGACTACGCGCGGGCCGACCGGGCGCAGATCTGCTGGACACTCGGCATCACCGAGCACCACAACGCCGCCGACAACGTCTTCGCGCTGATCAACCTCGCGCTGCTCACCGGGCATGTCGGCAGGTACGGGTCCGGGCTGGTGCCGCTGCGCGGGCAGAACAACGTCCAGGGCGGCGGCGACATGGGGGCAATACCCAACAAGCTGACCGGCTTCCAGGACGTCGAGACGGACATGAAGGCGCGCGCCAAGTTCGAGCGGGCGTACGGGATCGGCCTGCCCCCGAAGAAGGGGATGCACCTGTCGCAGATGTTCGAGGCCATGGAGCGCGGCGATCTCACCGCCTGTTACGTCATCGGCGAGAACCCGTTGCGCTCGGAGGCCGACACCGGCCGGGCTCGCGAACTGCTCGAAGGCCTGCAGCACCTTGTCGTACAGGACATGTTCCTGACCGACACCGCGGCGGTAGCGGACGTGGTGCTGCCTGCCACGGCGACGTGGTGTGAAGGGGAAGGCACCGTAACCAGCAGCGAGCGCCGCGTCCAGCGAGTCCGCAAGGCACTGGAGCCGCCCCCCGGCGTTCGGGATGATATCGAGATCATCGGCGAGATCGCCCGTCGGCTTGGCGCGAACTGGGGCCACCCTACAGCCGAAGACCTGTGGGAGGAGCTGCGCACCCTGTCGCCCATGCACGCCGGGATGAGCTACCGGCGGCTGGAGGAGCTCGGCGGCATCCAGTGGCCGTGCCCGAGCGAGGATCACCCAGGCACGCTGTTCCTGCACGCCCGGCTGTGGGAGGAAGACCCTGACAAGCGGGGCAACCCCGCGCCGTTCACGCCGGTGGAACAGGAAGACCCGCTCGATGAGCTGTCGCCCGAGTTCCCGATCCGGCTGACCACCGGCCGCCGTCTGGACTCCTACAACACCGGAGTGCAGAGCGGGCAGTACGAAACGCCGCTGCGGCGGCCCGAGACGCTCAACCTGTCCCCTGAGGACGCGGCCAGGCTGGGTTTCGCCGAGGGCGAGGTGGCGCGGGTCTCCTCGCGGCGGGGGTCGCTGGAAGCGCCCGTGCACATCGACACCCAGCTGCGCGAAGGGCTCGCGTTCATGACCCTGCATTTCCCCGAGCAGGTGCAGACCAACATCCTGACCCTGGACGCCTGGGATCCCAAGTCCGGCACCGCCGAGTTCAAGGCCACGGCGATCCGGGTGGACAAGCCAGGAGCGCGCGCTGGGGCCACCCCGGTCAGCGAGCCAACGGAGGTAGGTGGCTAAGTGGACCTGCGGCTCGGGGCAGCGGTGCCCGCGACCGACGAGGAGCGGGCAGCCATCGCGTCGGTACTCGGGCCGCCGGAGTCCGGCTGGGAAGGCGGGCAGCGTCAGGCCGCCGACGGGCACGTGGCGTTCGGCGGCCGCGCCGCCCGCGCCCGGCGGCACCTGCTGATCCCCGTCCTGCACGCGGTGCAGGAGCGGATCGGCTGGATCAGCCCGGGAGCGCTGGACCACGTCTGCGAACGGCTCACTGTCGCGCCGGCCGAGGCGTACGGCGTCGCCTCGTTCTACGCGCTGTTCCGCACCACCCCGTCGCCCGGCGCAGTGGTCCACGTCTGCGACGACCTGGCCTGCCAGATCGGCGGCGCGGAGCAGGTGTGCGGGCAGATGACGCGGCGCTTCGGCGCAGAGGGCGAGCGGACCGCCTTCAACGGCACCGGAGTCACCTGGCAGCGCAGCCCGTGCCTTGGCCAGTGTGACCGCGGCTCGGCCGCGCTCATCCAGCACGCGGGCGCGGACCCGGCCCGGGTCAGCTTGGCGCCCGCCACCACGGACCGGATATGGCACGTGCTGTCCGAAGGGCCGCCTGCAAAGGCTGAGCGGCCGCTGGTGCCGCAGCTCGAAGACGATGAATCCCGAACGCTGCGGTTGCTTCGCCGGATCGGCCAGGTAGATCCGGACTCGCTCGGGTCCTACCGGGCGGCAGGCGGGTACGGGATGCTCCGCCGCGCGGTCGCACTCGGCCCGCAAGGCGTGCTCCGCGAAGTCAAGGACGCCAAGCTGCTCGGCCGCGGCGGCGCCGCGTTCCCGACCGCGATCAAGTGGGAAGCCGTGGCCGCCAACCCGGTCCGGCCGCACTACGTCGTCTGCAACGCCGACGAGTCCGAGCCAGGCACCTTCAAAGACAGGGTGCTCATGGAGGAAGACCCGTATGCCCTGGTCGAGGCCGTCACGATCATGGGGTACGCGTGCGGCGCCGAGCAAGGGTACATCTACATCCGCGGCGAGTACCCCCTAGCTGAAGCCAGGCTTCGGCAGGCGGTCGACCAGGCCCACGCCCGCGGGTTCCTCGGCGCGGACGTGATGGGCGAGGGGTTCGCCTTCGACATCGACGTCAGGCGCGGGGCCGGGGCGTACATCGCCGGCGAGGAGACCGCGCTGATCAACTCGATCGAAGGCAAGCGCGCCGAGCCGCGGAACAAGCCGCCGTTCCCCGCCCAGTCGGGCCTGTTCGGCAAGCCGACCGCGATCAACAACGTGGAGACGCTGCTGTCAGTGCTCGAGATCCTGCGGATCGGCGGTCCGGCGTTCGCCGCCATCGGGACTGCCAATTCGACGGGCACCCGGCTGTTCTGCCTGTCCGGGTGCGTGGAGCGGCCGGGGCTCTACGAGTACGAGTTCGGTGTCACGCTTCGCCAGGTGATCGAGGCGGCGGGCGGGGTGCGCGGCGGCCGGCCGATGAAGGCGGTGCTGCTCGGCGGCGCGGCGGGGTCGTTCGTCGGCCCGGATGCCCTCGACACCCCGCTCACGTTCGAGGCGATGCGCGCGATCGGCGCGACGCTCGGGTCCGGCGTGGTGCTCGTACTCGACGACACGGCCGACATCACGAGCCTGCTGCGGCGGATCACCCAGTTCTTCCGCGACGAGTCGTGCGGGCAGTGCGTGCCGTGCCGGGTCGGGACCGTCCGGCAAGAGGAGGTGCTGGCCAGGATGGTTCGCGGCAGGCCGTTCGGCTCGGTCTCCCAGGAGCTGGCGCTCCTTGAGGACATCGGCGCGGTGACGCGCGACGCCTCGATCTGCGGCCTCGGCCAGACAGCGGTCTCCGCCGTGCAGTCCGCCGTGCGCCTTGGCCTCCTAGACAGCACGGGGAGCTGACATGACCGCGGTGTTCCTGGAAACCCCACGGCGGCTGGTGGACATCACCGTCGACGGCCAGACCGTACGCGTGCCCGAGGGCGCCACGCTGCTCGAAGCCTGCCGTCAGCAAGGAGTCGACACGCCGACACTCTGCTACCTGGAGAACCTCACCCCGGTGAACGTGTGCCGCGTATGCGTCGTGGAGGTCGAGGGATCGCGGACGCTCGTGCCGGCCTGCTCACGCAAAGCCGAGCCCGGGATGACGGTGCTGACCGACTCCGCGAAGGTCCGCACCAGCCGGAAGATGGTCCTCGAGTTCCTGGCCTCCTCCGCCGACTTGTCGCTGGCCTCGCCCGATGTGCGCCGCTGGATGTCCGGGTACGACGTCGACCCCGGCCGGTACGGCCCGCCCGCCGCCGAGCACGCCGCCGGGGAACGGGATGCGACCCGCCCGGGCGAGCACGATGCGACCGACGGCGGCAGCGCCGCCACCGTCCGGCAGCCGGTGAAGTACGACAACGACAGCTACGTCCGCGACTACTCGCGCTGCATCCTGTGCTACAAGTGCGTGGAGGCGTGCGGCGAGGACGCGCAGAACACGTTCGCGATCGCGGTGGCCGGGCGCGGCTTCGACACCCGTATCTCCACCGAGTACGACGTGACGCTGCCCGGCTCGGCCTGCGTGTACTGCGGCAACTGCATCGGGGTCTGCCCCACGGGCGCCCTGATGCCCGCCAGCGAGTACAACATGCGGCGGGACGGAACCTGGGACGAGTCCAGGCAGACGGTCACCACCACGATCTGCCCGTATTGCGGCGTCGGCTGCAACCTTGAGCTGCACGTGCAGGACAACCGGATCGTGAAGGTGACGTCGCCGCTCGAGCATGACGTCGGCCACGGCCACCTGTGCGTGAAAGGCCGGTTCGGGTTCGAGTTCGTCCAGCGCCGCGCCCGCGAGTCCTAGCGGGAGCTGGCAGTGGCGGCCTCCGGCAGGCGGTGCAGGCCGGTGTAGACGTTCATCGTCTGGCCGCGCAGGAAGCCGACGAGGGTCAGATCCGCCTCTTCGGCTAGGTCGGCGGCGAGGGACGAGGGCGCGGAGACGGCGGCGAGCAGCGGTATCCCCGCGAGCACGGCCTTCTGCACCAGTTCGAACGAGGCCCGGCCGCTGACCAGCAGCATGCAGCCAGACAGGGGCAAACGGTCGTTGAGCAACGCCCAGCCGACGATCTTGTCGACCGCGTTGTGCCGCCCCACGTCCTCGCGGATCGCGATCATGTCGCCCGCCGCGGTGAACAGCCCAGCCGCGTGCAGCCCGCCGGTGCGGGAGAACACCCGCTGCGCGTCGCGCAGCCGGTCGGGCAGCGCGGCAAGCACAGTCGGATCAAACAGGGTTTGATCCGACGCGAGCGGCGCGTGCGGCAGCACGCAGATGTCCTCGACGCTCGTCTTGCCGCAAACTCCGCATGCGCTCGTCGTCATGAAGTTGCGTCGCGCCCCCATCGGCACGGCGACGCCCGCGGCCAGCGTCACGTCGGCGATGTTGCCGAGATCCTCGTCGCGGTGGTCGCTGTGGCCGCACGAGGTCCCATCGCAGAGCTTGATCTCGGCGACGTCGGCGCGTGAACGGACCACCGCCTCGCTGACGAGGAATCCGGCCGCGAGCTCGATGTCGTCGCCTGGAGTGCGCATCGTCATCGCAAGCGCCTCGCCGCCGACCCGGATCCCCAGCGGCTCCTCGGCGGCGAGCAGGTCGGCGCGCGACTCAGCCCGCAGCGCCGCGTTGCCCTGATGCCCGGTGCCCTGCCCGTTGCCCCGCTGTCCGTCGCCGGGGAGGATCAGCCGCACCACGCGCCGCCGTGCCGTGCGCCCCGACAAGTGCACCGCCTTTCAGGTCTTTAACACCATCAAGCGTACGCCGCAGGCGCCGGGGGCAAGGCAGGCGCCACGGCCGCTGTCTATCTGCCTCCGCTGTCACCGCAACTCACCGGCCAGGCAGCGCGACCGACCTTCCAACCAAGTTCTAAAGCTATTCCTGCCTAATCAGCAACCTCTGTCGAGGCCCGGGCCGACACGAAGGGCCCTCGTAACATGCGAGCTACTTGCACCGATCGCGACGGAACGCGGCTTCATCTTTCCATGTCGAAGTAGCGGCGAAGCCGCTCTGCGTATGGTCGGCGCTGCGCGGCAGTCACGAACTCCGGGTAGGGCCGGCACGCATACAACTCGTCGGCGGCATACCGGGGAAACACGTGCACGTGGTAGTGCCACGCATTCTGGTCGCCTGCGGGCTCGTTGTGCTGCCGGGTGGAGAGTCCGTCGCACCCGTAAGTGCGGCGGATCGCGATCGCGACGTCACGGACCAGATCATGCACCGCATGCCCCGCCTCGTCCGGCAGCTCATACAGGTTCTCGTAGTGCTGGACCGGCACGACCAGCACATGCCCGTGATTGTTTGGCCACCAGCGCGGCGAGATGAATGCCATCGCCCCAGCGGTCCGCCGCACGATGTCCTGCTGACGATCAGTATCAACCCCGGCGGCGAGCGCGCAGAACGGGCACTGGTAACCAAGCGGTGCGTGGGTGATTGTCACGGTCGCAATCCTGGCAGACCAAATGCCATCGGCAGACGGATCGTGGCGGACAGACGTCTACAGCGAAGTGCTCTCCGAAGCCATGAGGCAGACCTTCGCCGCCTGGACCAGCACCTTGGTCTTTAGCAAGATCGTCGTGCCATTAGCGTGCCATTAGCCCCGGTGGACCGCGGGCGCGACGAGACTGGAGATGAAACTCGGGGCTCGGGCCGATCTTCATGGGTAAGAGCAGCCCTCAGTGAGGACCAAGGCCCTGTCCCGACCATGCATCCGTGGCGGTATGCCTGGGGTGGAGGTGGGAACCGTGATCACAGTGCTTACCGTTGACGCGGCACTTGAACACATCTGTGTGGTCTTCCGCGAGCAGGCTGACCGGGGCGATATCACTCCTACCGAGCGTGACCTCCTGATAGATGGCGCCATTCTGCTCGCCATGCGGGTCGATGACCTGGCCCGGGATGGCCGCGTCGGCTCGGATTTCGGGTGGCCAGAAAGGGCGCTACCGGAACCGGTTGGCAGGCACGAACGACAAGCGACCGGGGCGGCCGCCTGAACTGCCGCATCGTCCGGGCGCTACTCAGCGGATCCCCCGAGGCTGCGGGGATTCCGCCGGTTGGTGTACAGATGGTTGCCAGAGAAGGTGATCGGACCATTAGCGGGTAATTAACCTCGGTAACGAAAGGGTGTCTACGTACACTCACGCGTAGCCTGTTCCGCAGGTCAGGCCGTGCGACAGGCCTGGAACCAGGTCAATGTGCATAAGAGATAGTCCAGAGTCACGCGAAAGTCAGGAGTCCGCACATGTCGCGACGGGCCGGGACCGGCAACAGCGGCGAGCTACAGGCCACCATCTTTAGCAGTGCGATCGCAGGTATCACCGCCCGCAGACCAACAAGCAGTGCGGCGAGACGGCTCGTTATCCCCGCCGGGTTATCCCGGTAACCATCCATGTCCGACCAAGGGCGCTGCAATACAAAGCCACAATGACGAGGACCAAAGCATCTTGCAGCGCGGCACTTTGGGTGTTCGCCAGGAGCGCTACGGCGAGGCCGAGCTGCACTGAATAGGCCCCAACCGAAGCCGACGCGAAGGCGATATTCAGCTTCCTGGCCCGAAGGCCGCGGGAGAAATTTCCAGCCTGCTTTGCCCTCGGTATCAGCCGTCTGGTGGCCAGCAGGCCGACGGTGGCCATTGCGAGGCTTGATAGCCCGAAGACGACTGAGCCCCCGGTCAAAGCCACGATAGAGACCAAGAAGATGTCGACTAGGGCAACAAACGCGCTCCCGGCCAGCACAGTTCGCAACTCCCGAGTTGTGGGGTTCTCGTCATCCGCGTTGACGACCGACACGGCGACGACCAGCAACCCCAAGATGGCAGCGGACGCGCCCGCGCTTGTGATGAAGAAGCTCTCATAGTGGCCCACAACACCACCCTATGGGGCATCGGCGGCTATCACGATCTGCAACGCCGTCGCGCCCGACGCCGTCTTCACCGTCCGCAGGTACGCCACCGGCCCACTCTACGACCCCCGATTACAGTAGTGCGCGGATTCAGCTTCCGCGACGAATCTAAGGTCAAGATCAAGATCAGTGAGGGTGAAGACTCTGGCAAAGAGTGCGGGCTAGACCAAGCGAGTGGCTAAGACGTCAGCAAAATGCGGGTGGTTAGACTAGCTTCGGTAAAGACGACTGCAAAGGCCACGCGTTCGACCGGGCGGTGGTGAGGCGGCCGTAAATGCGGGGTTGTTCCTGGCTGAGGCCGGGGGCCGGGGCGAGGTCGCGCTGCTCAGGAGTGAGCACCGCCTGGAGCGGGCACAGCCGACGGGTTCCCGGTGCCCTGGACGAGGTGGACAAGCACCTCGACGGTGCCCGGGCTGTCGATGCCAGCCAGCCAGCTGCTGCCGCCGAACGCGATATGCCAGTCGGCGAAGGCGACCGGGATGTCGGCCAGCACGTAAATGCCGCTGGCGGCCCGCTCGGCCAGCAGGGTCAGGCGCACCGGCACGGTCACCCCGTGCATGGTAAGCGTTCCGGCCGCCGCATAGCGCCTGACCACGCCTGACGGGACGGTGTCCAAGCTGATCGGGCGGGTAAGCACGAAGCGGGCCGTGGGGTAGGCCGCGGTGTCCATCACGGCGGCTCCGCCGAGTTTCGAGTTCCCGGTTATCGCGGTCATGCTCACGGTGAACACGGCCGTGTTCACGGTCGCGCCCGATATCCGCATCGATCCCCAGACCTGTCCCGTGCGGCCGGTCACCGTGGAGTGCTGGCCGATCACCACCTGCCGGATCCGGTAGCCGGCAAGCGACCCGGGTCCCGCGCTCCAGACGCCGCTGGGCAGCGCCTGCGACACCGTCCCGGTCACGCCGGGAAGGGCGAGGGGAGGCGGCGCCGGGCTCACGATGAAGTGGAAAGCGATCAACGGTCCCGCGACCGCCAGGACCAGCACGGCGACAACAACGCCGAGGATCCAGCGGTACCAGCGTCGTGCCCGGCCGGCCATTGCCCATGTCCTCCCGCTATGTAAGCGTACGGCGTACTCTTAAAGGTAGGGCATGACCTGTACGCTAACAAGGGCCATGCCTCGTCCTCGTTCGCTCACTCCCGACGCCATAGCTGCCGCGGCGCTGGCCGTCATCGACCGTGACGGCCTGGACGCCCTGTCGATGCGGACGGTCGCCGGGCAGCTCGGCATGGGCGCGATGTCGCTGTACCGGTATGTCCCGGGCCGACAAGAGATCGAAAGGCTGGCCGTTGACCTGGTCTTTCGACCGATCGACCCTGGCGTCGATCAGACGACGGACTGGCAGCGGCAGGTGACCGAACTCGGCTGGCGCTTCCGGGCGGCCGTCGCGGCGCATCCGGCGGCTATCCCGCTGCTGCTCGCCCATTACCAGTCCTCTCCCAGCGCGCTGCGCTGGTCCGAAGCCGTCCTCGCGGCCCTTACCCAAGCCGGCTTCTCTGGCCCGCAGCAGGTCATCGGACTCCGCGGCCTCACCGCCTACCTCGTCGGCGCCCTGCTGAACGAGTTCTTCACCTCGCTGTCCGGCGCGGCGGACACCGCCCGGGTCAGCCTTTCGCCCGCGAAGTACCCGCACGTGACCGCCGCCTCCCGGCATGCCTACGCGATCACCCCGGACCAGGAATTCGGGCAAGGACTGCTGATATTCACGCGAGGGCTGGCTGCCGGACTCCATATTCACTAGGTACGTATGCCATAGTGCGCGGCACTAGGGCCGAAAGACCCGTTATGTGCGGACGACGGCCCGATGTCCTGGGGCGCCCGGCCGGCGAGCATGAGCAAGGAACAAGCCAGAGGAACCACCGCCCGTTCGGATGAAAAGGGATGATCTTGACTGTGATTGAGCGGGAACCACTGACTAGCAGCGAACTGCGCGAGCTTGACGCCTGGTGGCGCGCCGCCAACTACCTGTCCGTCGGGCAGATCTACCTGCTGGACAACCCATTGCTGACCGAGCCGCTGCGCCATTCGGGCTGATAGCTGGGATGGCAGGAGCGTTGGCGGCCGCAGCTACCGGTGGGCTGCTATTTGGCAAACATCATGCATGGTTGGCTTATATAAGAGCTGCTCGCCGAACGACTAAGCACCACGGTTTCCCGCGTCGCTTGATGCTGTTTCTCGACGTTTCTGATCTTCAGCCCAGAGCCCAGCTGACGAGCTACAGCGGTACTACTGTCAGGACAAGGCCTGAGCTTGCCCAACGTAGTCCGGACACCTGACCTGAGGTGGCTTCGGCCATCAGGATGTCCTCATGCCTCACCCCACCGAGTACGAGACACGACTCAGGCCGCCAGACCACGGCGCCTGATCCCACACACCCGAAGTGTCCGGCGAACGGGGAGAAGCTCGGTGACAGTAAACGATCTGGGTGCCGTGGTCTTGTCGGGCCTTAGAACCGGTCCATGGCCGGTGAAGTGCGTAACGCGCCGTTTGACCGAGGGCGCAGGTGAGCGATCGCTCTACTCCTCGCTGCCATGGGACGACACCGAAGACGCGATTTCATTCCATTGGCACTATGAGCATCTCGAGGTCATGGCAGACTCTTAACATCATGTTGAAGTGATCCGTATGGAGGGGATATGCCTGACTATGGTCCGCGTGTCGATGAGGGATTCGATGCGGGTGTGGCCCGCCTCCAGGTAGAAGTTGATGAACAGATACATGCGGACTTGACAACGGCTCACGACATGGCCGTGGCTTCCCTTGTGAGATTCGAGCAGCAATCCGGACCACTCGACGACCCGGGGGTCGGCATGTTCGCCGAATGGGTTGCGGCAGCTACGATAGTTCGTCGAGTTCATGACGAGCCTCCGCTGGAGCCGGACGATATTGACGCCTTCCTGCCGAATGCCGTACAATTCCTCAACACTCTCTTCTGCCCTCCCCCTGTCTGATGCCACTCCCTTCAAACGTGCGAGCTCAGCTCGCCGAGAATGACTTTAGGATCTCCCTCGTTAAGGGTCTCGGCGCTGCGCTGGCGGCGCTGATCACCTTGAGCCAATTGTCGGGCAACAACAGGTTCAGCAGTTCGGGGCCAACCTGGCTTGATCCGGCGTCGCTCACTGTGTTGATTGTCACTGGAGCGACGTTTGGGTTCTTTTACAGTAACACCTCCTACGTGTCGACACTGCTGCGTAACCGGCTAGCCGATAGCAGCCTCAAACCCACCGATACTGCGTTCCCTCAAGAGGTGCTGAAGCCAAGGGTCGCCGCCCGTTGGCAATTTGTGGCCGGGGTTGCAGGGATGGTAATAACGGTAGGATTCTTCCTCTCCTACCTATGGACCTGAGTATAACCCGTACGATTATATGGTTTCCCGGCGATCGTGGAGCCTAGCCGGCGCCCAGTCGCCAATCTTTACTTGGCGCAAGGAAGACTGCATGACACCGCGAGTGAAAGGCAGTGAGTTCCATATCAATGATCTCGTGGGCGCGTGAGTGACGATCTTCTTGGCCAGACCGGCGCGCTCACCTGGACCCAACCGGGCGCACTCTTCTGCCGCTGTGGCGCTCATTGAGTGTGCTGAGGGCCGCTTAGCTGGTCACGAGCTCGTAGACGTTGCCGTCAGGCCCCCGGAAGTGCTGCCAGGTCGGTCCTGGTTCGCCCAGCAGTTCGACGCCCGCCCTTCTCAGTTCGTCCACGGCCGCAGACAGGTCGCGGACGGCGAAGCCGACAACCGGGCCGGTAGCGAAATGCTCCTTGCCCGGATAGCTGCTGCCGAAAATTTCGACGTGCCGTCCATCCGGAAGCTCGAAGACCCAGAAATCCGCTTCCGTATGCACCGGTCTGAGGCCGAGAACATGCTCGTAGAAATGCGCCAAATCACTGCCGCGGCTTGTTCGCGTGCCGCACCATCCAAGACCCGTGATCTCCATGCCTGCCAGTATCACCACGATCAAGGCAGCCCACTCGAGCCGCCCACGAGCGCATCCTCTTCTGCCGCGGGGCGGGCGTCGTCCTTATGCGGCCTGGCGGCTGTGGCTTTTGAAGACCTGGGTTGTGTGCCAGTTGACGTAGATGAAATCGACGGAGAGGTGACCCGGCCGGACGTGCAGTAGCGGCTGACCGGCGAGCGCGTCGATGGCGCGACCTGCCTGGCTGGTCGCGACATACAGGGGCGAGACCGTGATGTGCAGGTCGGGGCTGAGGCCGAGGACGCCGCAGTCGAAGAGGGCATGGTGCAGCGAGCACAGCGCGACTGCGTTGGCTAGGTCGTCTGGGCCGTCCTGGCTGTGCCATCGCACGTGCGCAGCTTCGATGGCGACCGGGTTGCGGCCGAGCCGGCCGTCGAATCCGCACATCGCGCACTGGTAGGCGTACGCGCGGATGACCTCCTCGGCAAACCCCGATGCGCGCGGTCGGCGCAGACGAGCCCGCCCGCTGTGGGCTGCCTCGAGCACTGGCAGATCAAGGCCGACTGCCGCACAGATCATCTCGCTTAGCACGGGCGTGAAGTGCTGGTCCAGCAGCAGTCGCGCCGCGGCGGCGAGCGTGGCG
>Ga0187808_10000076_pt1 | contig 21595 bp, 15 predicted proteins | sample NC_wetland_sal_i_5_FD_132427 | JGI IMG/M metagenome (GOLD analysis project Ga0187808, IMG submission 132427) | Wetland sediment microbial communities from Neuse River Estuary, North Carolina, USA - ASW_3 | ecosystem: Environmental > Aquatic > Freshwater > Wetlands > Sediment | place: USA: North...
GCGCGTTCTTGCCCGCAAGCGGGCCGCCCTGGATGACGTCGAAGTCGCAGGCCGGCGGGGTGGTTGCGTTGAAGTCCAAAGCGGTGGCCCAGAAGCTGCGGGTGCCTGACCCGGGCTGCGGGATGTACAGGTCGATCGTCACGGCGCCCGTGGGCTTGGTGACGGTCGAACCGAGCGGCCAGTACGTGACGCCGCCCTCGGTGACCGTGTCGCAGCTGTCGTACATGTTCTCGAGGTCGGTCATCGTGAAGTCGTCGGCGGTCGTGATGGCCGTCGCCGACGGGGTGACCGACTGCGTGGTAACCGCCCCGGTCGTGGCGTTGACGACGTTAGCGGTGAACGACGGGCACAGGGTCGACGGCGTACAGGTCGTCGGGCCGGTGGCGCCGGCCACCGCGTCGAGCGCGAACGGGACGTACACGATCGTGCCGGTGTTGGACTGGAGGCTGCCCGGACCGCTCGACGAGCGGGCGATGTCGACACAGCCCTGCTCCGCTACCGGAGCCACCGCCGCGCCGCCGTTAGCGGTGGCCGGGTTGAGGGCCAGGCGCAGGTTGGCCACACCCTCGCCGGAGCCGTTAGGCCGGGCGAAGCTGCAGTTAACCCCGGCCGTACCGTCAACCGGCGTAATGACCTCGTGGGCCGCGCCGGTCACCGGGTTGGTCGCGTTATACGAGCCGAGCAGGTTGCCGCCCGCGTCGAGCGCGAACTGGTTGTAGACGTCCTGGATCGTGTCAGAACCGACCGCGACCAGCGTCACGGTGGGGTCGGCGATCGCCGGGGTCGTCTGCGCGATCAGCACGCCGGTGAGGCCCACGGCCCCGATGCCGACCGCGATCGCGCCGCGAATTCTCAAGCTTCGCGACAATCTGGTGGGTTTTAGTCGCATTTTGGGGTTTTCCCCTTTCCTTGCCCCAGGGCGTAGCCTGATGGCGACGCCCAGCTGTAGCCCGAAGTGTGAACTGGTCGGGCTGGGTGTTCCTTGGCCGGCGAACTCGCACTTTGCCGGCCAAGCCTTCGTGGCGGGGTGCCGCCAGCCTCCGGGACCGGCCGACGGCACCCCGCTCCTAGCGCGCTGATGACCGCCCCCGGATGAGCCAGCGCGGCATCCGGCCGGAGCGCAGGACGGTTCCACCGAGCGCGCCGGCCGCCCCGATGATGAGCACGGCGATAAGAGCCCAGCGGATCGCGCCGGTCGATTGTCGCGGCGTGGTGCCGCCGGCCAGTTGTGCCGACGGCGCGAGGTACACAGGTCCCTGCTGGGAGGGCGAGCTGGTTGCCGCGGTGTTGGCGCAGCTCTGCGTAGTCGTGGCCGTGCCCGTGGCCGTCGCCGTCGCCGTCGCCGAGGCGGAGGCTCGGGGAGAGACCGTGTCAGTGGTTGCCGAGGTGCTGGTGCAGCTCTGTGTGCTCGTCGGCGTGGCAGAGGCGCCGACGGTGGGGTTAGGCGAGCTCGCCACGCCGGTGGGTGGGGTGGAACCGGACTGCGTTGGACTCCCCGACTGACTCGAAGTACGGGTCGGGGTCGACGAGTGGCCTGGTTGCGGGTTGGTGAGGGCCAGCAGCTTCCCGACCACGTTCAGGGCGTCGTCCTGGAGCTTTTTCGTGAGCGGAAGGTAGCCGAGGGGCAGGTCGCCGAGGTTGGACCCGGCTGCCTGACCGTCGGTCACGGCGTACTTGATGAAGTTCGCGTAGGCGGTGAGGTCGGCGGACTTCTGGTTGGTCGGCACGGCGGCGTAGACGACATCGATCAGCGGGTAGCCGCCGGCCGGAACCTTGGCCGAGTTGACCGCCACTAGGCCCTGGCTATCGGTGGTGGCCGAGTCAAGCGTCTTGGTTATGCTGGCGACGCTTGGGGCAACGCAACTCTTGCCCGACGCGTTGCACAGATCCGCCGGGACGAGCCCGTAGTGGGCGATGTCCGCCAGATCGGCCACCGTCCACATGAAGGTCTGCCCGGGCGGCTCGGCGCCTTGTGCTGACCAGTAACCGTTGAGGTTGTTGCTGGGGTCCACGTTTTCGTCGGACCACGAGCCGAGGACTTCCGACTTATCATTCGCGGCCAGGACCGTCGACGCGGCGCTGTCGAAATCGTAGAACTGGGGCAGCAGGTCCGGCGTACTGAAAACCGCCCCTCCATTTTGACCGCAGAGCAGCTTGGCCTGTGTGCACGTGATCTGCAGCGTGTAGTCCTGCGGGTAGTCATCGAGCGCGGGCGGCTTTCCGAGCTTGTATTTCACGTAAGAGGGATCGGCCGTTACCGGGTCCTTCGTGTCCGTGCCGTCTAGCCAGGAATCGGTGGCGGGATCGGACTGGACCCACTGCCAGAGCTGCTGGTTTTCCTCCGAGTGGTCCAAGGTGGTCAGCGGCTCTATCGGAGCTGTCGTCCTTGTGTATGTACCGATCACCGTCGGGGAATTGATCTTCTGGAACGCAGGGTCGTCGGTGATGTTTATCGGGTTCTTCAGCGACCACGATGGCCCGGTGTCCTGGGTGGCTTGTGACCCGCCGTAGTCCGGCAGGTCGGACCGGTAGACCTGGGTGAGCGCGTTGGCCAGCAACCGGGGAGTGAGGTTGACCGGCGTGGTGGTGAAGCCGAGGCCGTCGTTGATGTTGAACCCGAGGCCAAGGCCGGTGACCGCGACCGGCGCGTACAGCATCTTCGGCAGCTTGGGGGGCGGCGGTTCACCCGGATATCGGTTGTCCTCGCTGCCGATCGGAATCGTGGTAAACCCCACCCCCACGGCTCCGGTGGACAGGTCCGACGTGGTCTGAGTTTCGATCTGTTCGCTGTACTGGTAGAGCTGCGAGCAGTTCGAATCCCTGTTCAGCGCGAGCTGCCAGGACGACACGGCCTTGGTGATGAGCTGCGTGCCTTCCATGGAATAGGTCGGGGGATTGTTCGAACAGCTGACCTGTAGCGGAGCGAAACTGAGGTGGATCTGGATGCGCTGCGCCCAGTTAGCGGCGCTCAGCGGCGACGTGTAGAGGTATTGTTCCTGGTTGTTGAAGTACTTGTAGGTGTCGAAGCCGTTTGGCTCGTACCCGCCGCGGGGGACAATGACCAGCCAGCAACCCCGTGGCTGCCCGTTATCCACTGCGCCGCAGCCAAGGCCCTGGGCCTGGACTTCCGTCAGCGCCTGGAATTCCACTTCCCCGGTCTGGTTCGCGCCGGTGATGGCCTCCTGCACCTCATTGGTGTCGAGTTCGTCGAAGTACTGTCCCAGCTGCGTCTGGTCGTAAATCGGGCCAGAGCCATCGACCGGCGTGAAAGGAACGTCGAAGATGCCATCGGAGCAACCGTTGCCCGAAGGCGCATTCGGCCAGCAGTGCGGTGGGTTCTCGGAGGTCGGCTCGAAAGGATCGCATCCGGCATCCCCGGGTTCCAGTCCAGTCTGGGTGGGTCCTGGAGGGTTATCCACACTGGGCTGACTGTCGGCCGGGCAGAGAACGCCGGTCCGCGAGCCTATTTGCGCGTTGAACACCGAACCGCTCCCGAGCATGCCAGAACTGCCGTACTCGCAGTCCTCCGGGCTTGGACCGGTATTCGAGTCGCCGTAGCACTCCATCATCTGGAGGAAGTTCCGTTGTGCCGTGCCGCCAGAGATCTGGGTCGGCGCCATGCCCTTCCAGGTGACGTTGATGGCCTGGTGTGTGATGTTCTGGGTTTGACCTACGGTGACCTGCAGGTCCTTGAAGTCGTTATCCATGAACGACAGCGACCCGGTCTCGTTGCTCCGGTCAGAGTTCGGGTTCAGTTCGCTGCCCGCCGTGCTGATCGCCTGGTTGTCCGAGTTCAGCAGCCCCGACGTCCAGCTGACCGTGACCGCCGACGCGGTCGTGCCCTCGCCGGTTATCTGGTTATAGCCGTTACCGGAAGCCGCCTGGGCCGCGCCGGGCAACGGCCCGATCGCCACCAGCGCGGCGAGAGCGAGGGCGGCGGTGATCGCGCCGGTCCACCGCACGGCGGCGAACAGCCGTCGAGCACGGGCCGAGAGAGCAGCGGACGCGATCACTTCTCGTCTCCCGGCCAGTCCTCGCCGTAAAACTCGTCGATGCCCCGGCGCTCCCGTCGGCGCCTGCCCGCTTGCGCGATCAACGGGGGCGCCAGCCCGACGCACAGCAGCAGGCCGGCCGCGAGCGCCATCAGCATGATCTGGACACCCTCGCCGTTGCTCGACGCGAGCGAGATCGGCACATTGGAAGGCGTGCCCGACCCATCCGCGCCCGCGTCGGTGTTCGTCGAACCGCTCGTGTCGGCGGACGAGCCACCCGGGGTGCTGCAGATTCCGGTATTCGGATCGCAACTCGGACTGGTGGTTCCGCCGGCGGTATTGCCATTACCGCCACCGGAATTCGTACCGGTAGTGCTGCCGGACGTGGTGCTCGTATTGCCGCCGCTGCCCCCGCCGTTCCCGCCGTTCCCGCCGTTCCCGCCGCCGTTGCCCCCGCCATTACCGCCGCCATTGCCGCCGCCGCTCCCGCCCGTGCTGCCGCCGCCGGCTCCGCCGGTCGGGGTGGTGCACTGAACCGATCCCTGCTTGTCGCAGGCCGGCGGGTACGGGTCGGTATCAGCGAGGGTGTTGGTGCCGTTGGAGGAGAAGGTCGGGTTGTGACATGACGCGATCTGCGACTGAGACTCGGTGGGCACCTGGTTACCTGGTACCTTCTGCAACTGCTGGAACGCGGCGAGCACCAGGTTGATCGGCAATGCCGAGTATCCGAGCGAGTCCACCAGATCCTGGCCGGTGCAGAGCAGGTAGCCGCCGAAGGCACCGATCGTGTATCCCTTGTTGGTGCTCATGTTGTTGGTCAGGTCGGTCGGCAGGATTAGGTACGAGTACGACGAGAGCTCGTAGGTGCGCGGGTCAGGGTTGTTCCAGACGGGCCCCAGCGTTTGCGTCAGGTATAGGTTGGAGCCCTTGTTGTAGTCGATGATCCCGTTGACATCCAGGGAGACCGCGACGTGGCCGGGCGTCGGCTCGGTGTAGTAGCCCGCCTTGTTGAGCACCTTGGCGACAGGGAACCCAACCTCCTTCGCGTAGGCGTACTCCGTGTATCCGATCGCCCCGTTCGACCCCGTCTCCGATACGTAGCCCGCCACCCCCGCGTCCTGGGGGACGCTGACCATATTCGTGCGGGGCTGGACGGGGTACGTGGAGGTCTGCGTGCAGGGATTGCGGCCTACCACGGCGCAGTACGCCTTCCAGTACGATCCCTCGGTGCCGAGCATCCACTGGGTGAAGACCGATGTCGAACCGGCGCCATCCGAGCGGACCACCGGGGTGATCTGGAGATTGGGCAGGCTCAGATCCGGGTTGTCCGCCTTGATCCGCGGATCGTCCCAGTTGGTGATCTTGTTGGTGAAGATGCCCGCGATGACCGCCCCGGACAGCCGCAGGTCGGTCACCCGGCGGCCGTCGATGTTGAGGTTGTACATGAACGTGGTGCCGCCGGCCGCGTCGGGTATGTAGACATAGCCCCGGCTGGGCGGCGGATCGTAGTAGTTGCCGTCCTGCACCCCGTATGGGATCTCCGACGCGCCGAAATCGGTCTGGCCGCCCTTGAACCAGAGGCGGCCCGTGGTAGAACCGTTGTTCGTGTAATCGACCGTGATGCCTTCGTTGTTCTGCACGTTGTTGATCCACTGCTGCATCGCCGGCCAAATCCAGGTCGAGCCCGCACCAACGATCGTCGCGTAACTGGCGGCCGCCGACGGCTGGACCGTGCCGAGCTCGACCGCGCCCAACGCGGCGATCACGCCCATCACGACTGACATCAGCCGAAGCCACCGGGTACCGCGTCCCGTCAAAATCGCATTGCCCTTCATTGCCACTCCCGTGCCGCCCTTGTCGGCGCGCTTCCCGACTGGGCGGTCCGCTCGTACCGGATGTAGCGGGCGGCGTCCCGGCGGGAGGCGGTCCCCCGCCGGCGCTGCTGTCCCGGGGTGAGTTGTCCCGGACCGCGACCTCCGATCCTGCGGGCGATCACGAACAGCACCAGGACCAGGACGAGCAGCACCGCGGCCGCCCCGAACGCGCGGGCGTGCTCGACATTTTCCGGCTCCGAATATGAGGTCCAGGCCATCAGCGGCAGCGACATCATCGAGCCGTTCAGGGGGTTGTAGTTCATAAAATCGGTCACGCCGGCGGTCAGCAGCACCGGGGCGGTCTCGCCGATCGCCCGGGCGGCGCCGAGGATCACCGCCGTGGCCAGCCCGGACCGCACCGTCGGGAGCGTCACGAACCGCACGGTGCGCCACTGCCCGGCGCCGAGAGCGTAAGAGGCCTCGGTGAGCCCGCCGGGCGTGAGCCGCAGCACCACGTCGGCCGCCCGGCAGATGATCGGCAGCGCGGTTATCGCGAGCGCGAGCCCGGCCGCCAGGCCGCACTGCCTGATGCCGAAGATCTGGATCACCGTGGCGTAGATGAACAGCCCGGCTAGCACGTCGGGCATCGCGGTCATCGCGTCGACGACGGTACGGACGAACCGGGCGTACGGGCCAGGCACCTCGGTCAGGAACACCGCGGCGAGCAGCCCCAGCGGTATCGCGATCCCCAGCGAGATGGCGAGCTCGATCAGCGTGCCGACGATCGCGTGCAGCACCCCGCCCGCGGCCAGCGGGTTCGGCCCCAGCGCCGAGCTCAGCCTGCCGTCTTGGGTGTAAAAGTTCAGGTGGCGGAGGGCGGGCCAGCCTTTGAAGAACGTGTACCAGATGACGGCCCCGAGCGCGAGGAGGACCAGCGCGCCGAGCGACTGCACCACGACCGCGCTCAGCCGGTCCCGCACCGTCGGCTGGTTCTCGTCGAACGAGATGAGGACCGTGTAGTAGAAGACGAACAAGACCCAGGTCACCACGATGTACCCGAGGATCCCGGAGAACGGGGAGATCTCCTGCCACAGCATGCTCGTCGTGGCAAGCGCGGCGACCAGCGCCCCGATCAGCGACAGCACATCCCGGAGGCGGATCAGGCTGAGCTGGCGCGGCTGACGGGGGCGGCCCCGCTGGGCCGGACGGGGCGGCAGCGTGGTCCGCGGCGGCAGCGTGGTGCCCGGCGGCACGGATGGCGAGATGGTCCCGCCGCCCGGCCGCGGACCGCGGGAGGTGCCAGAGTCGACCGCTGTCATCGGCTCACGCCTCGCTCTGTGCGCCGGACCGGGACTTGGCGACGATCTGCGCGGCGATGAAGTTGACGAGCAAGGTCACCGCGAACAGCGCGAGGCCCGCCGCCATCAGCGCGCTTACCCCGAACGGGGTCTGCTCAGAGAACTGCAGCGCGATCAGGGCAGACACCGAACTGGCGCCATGTTCGAGAAGGTGCGGCTGGTAGGCGAAGACCAGCGAGATGATCATCGCCACCGCGATCGTCTCGCCGAGTGCCCGGCCGAGCCCGAGCATCAGGCCGCCGATCATCGCGCCCCTGGAGAAGGGCAGGACGACTGACCTGATCATCCCCCACCGGGTCCCGCCGAGGGCGTACGCGCCCTCGCGTTCACCCACCGGCGCCTGACTGAACGCCTCGCGCATGACCGAGGAGGCGATGGGAGTGATCATCAGCGCCACCACGACGCCCGCGCAGAACGTCGAGGACGCGAAGGCGGTCTGAACGGGCGCCGGGTCCGTCCGCTGGACGCCGCCGACCTGGAATGCCGGTATCCAGTAGAACCAGTCGCTGATCCACCGCTCCAGGGAGACGAGCTTCCACTGGAACAGGAAGAAGCCCCATAGCCCGAATACGATGCTGGGCACCGCCGCCATCAGGTCGACCATGCTGATCAGCGCCCGCCTGATGGCCCGCGGGGCGTACTCAGAGATGTACAACGCGACGCCGAGCGACAGGGGTATCGCGACCAGCAGGGCGGTAACGGCGATGAGGAGCGTGCCGAGCATGACCGCGGCAATGCCGAAGCCCCCGCCGTTGGGATTCCACGTCTGGGTGGTCAGGAAGGACCAACCCGACACATGCAGCGCCTGTGACGCGCGGTAGGCGAGGAAAGCGCCGACCAAGATCATGATGATCAGGACGATGGACCCGCCACCCCTGGCGATCGACCGGAATACCAGGTCGGTGACGCTCCGCCTGGACTTGAGGTTCCGTCTGGCCGGCGGGCGCCGTGGGACGCCAGGCCCGGCAGATGAGGACGGGACGTCTGGCGAGGTGACGTCGAACGCTGACAGGCCGTGCGCGGACGGGTCGTCGCTGACCACGGATTCAGTTCCCCCTCTTGCCCAAGCTCCATCCAGTTCCTAGGTACCTCAGTACCTGGCTACCGGCCATGATTCAATCATCCACCCCTGAGGTCATGGAATAAAAGGGAACGAATCGTAGGTGAACAGTTAATTGTTCTGGCTACCGGGCGTGACGGAGGAAGGCTGACAGGCCCACGCCGAGCAGGCTCATCACCAGGCCCGCCAACGCGACAAGACAGGCCATCGCGATCAGCCGCGGCGATGCGGAGCCGGTCATGGCCAACCCGCCGAGCAGGTCAAACGCGCCAACGACCGCTCCGCCTGCTAGCCCGAGCCGCACCGCGTTCCACACCGTCAGCCGGCCGACGTCGCGCGCCGACCAGCCGATAGCGCGCAGTGTTCGCATCTCCCCGGCCCGTTCACGCACCGTCACCAAATCGAGGTCCGCCACCATGAATGTTGCCAGCGTCACGATCATCAGCACGGCCGCCACGTCGGCCACCGTGCCCTGCCAGGACGCCGGGCGCCCCGCCCAGGACTGGGTGGTGTCCTCGAAGGCCCACCGGGTGGCGAGTTCCAGGCTCAGCGCGGCGCAGGCCAGCGCGATCATCAATATGCCGAGCACCGTTCGCGAAGAGGACCGCAGCAGCTTGCGCGCCGGCCGCGGCCGCGCCGGGGCCGGCTGCCGCAGCCGACCCGTCGCGCGCAGCAGCGGCCAGCAGACGCCTGCGAGGATCACCGTGATCGCCGCGGGAATGCTCAGCAGCAGCCAGGCCCACGCGGGCCGGCCGACAAGCGCCGTACCGACCGTGAAGCCGGCCACCACAGCCGCCGCACCGGCGACCGCCGCGGTCAGTGCGAACTCGGCGAGCAGGTGCGCGCCCACCTGCCTGCGCCGCCAGCCGAGCGCCCGCAGCGTGGCGAGCTCCCGTCCCCGTCCCCACATCAGCCGCCAGACGCCCCAGACGATGAACAGTTCCCCCGCGAGTAGGTCAAGCTCGGAAAGCGAGATGCTGCGCCGGTCTATCCCGGTCTGCACGATCGTGCGCGTCGCGCTGTCATACCAGACCTCATCCACCCGCAGCGCGGGCCGGCCGTGCAGCCCGGCTGGCAGGTCGACCACGCGCGTGCTCGCCGTCTGGGAAAGGACGGCGTCCACGTGCAGGCCGGTCGCCCTGACGATCTCCTGCGCGACCTGCTGCACGCGCTTGCGGCTAGCGGCGTCGCCGCTTGCCGCGCCCCGCACCAGGACCCGGATGACGCCGATCGGAGCGGCCACGTCCGTGCCGCGATAGCCGTTGGTGAACGCGCCGATGTCGGCCAGTGGCATGACGAGCGAGGCCGCGGCGTTTGGGTAACCACCAGGGTCGCCGTCGGTCGCGAGCGCCTGTTCGCCGAGCAGTTTCCTTGACCGCGGGTCCGCGCCTACGACCGGCTCAGGTTGATACGGGTTAGGGGTGGCGGCCGTGCTCGTGACCTTGGCCGGGTCGAAGACCCCGACGGCCCGCACCGCCGCGCCAGCGCCCAGCGCGGTGTGGGAGGTCAGCGACCGGAACTCGGTGTCCAAGACGCCCGCGTCGGCTGGGCTCCCCGCCCATTCGTACGGCCCGCTCCATACCGCGGCCAGATTGGCCGCGACCGGTCGCGGCACCAGCTCGCCGTTCGCCGCTATCCCATAGGTGACCGGTGTCGCCGTCCAGTATGTCCGAACGGTGCCCGCGTTCCCCCTGGCCGCACTGACAAGCTCCGAGTAGGCGGCGGCCGCCGTGACCGTGGCCGTGCTGACCGAGGAGCTTGACTGGAGATCGAAGCTGACGTCCGCGTCTTCGCCGTCCGCGATCGAGCCCGCCATGAGCACGGGAACGGTGCCTGCCCCGCCGGCCGCGGTCGCCGGCAGATAGCTGCCGCTGGTGACGGCCGCGTTGAGGTGCAGCAGTCGGGCCTCGGCGACTGGATCGACGGCGACAAGCGGCAGCTCGAATGTCCAGCTGACCCGGATGGACGCCAGGGCTGGCCCGCGGCCGACGCGCTGGACAGGCTCGGCCGTGGTGACGTCGTCCCAGGTGACGGTGGACAGCCCGTTGTCGGAATGCAGCCGCACGGTGAGCGTGACCGGGTGCGGCGCGACCGGGATCGCCCGCGCTGGGACGTCGATCGGCACGCTGACGGTGAGCGGGACATACCCGACCATCGTCATGGGGGCGGCGACCTGCACGCCGGGCAGCCGGCGGATCTTCTCGTACTGGGCCAGCGTGATGCCGCCGGACTGCGTGGCGAGGTCGGCCGCATTGGTCACGCAGTGACAGCCAGCGGAGGTGGCCGGGGACGACGGACTAACCACGATGTCGTAGGGAAGTGCCGCATCGGCCGGGGCCGCGCCGGTTATACGGACAGAAGCAGGGGCGCTGTCACTGATCGCCAGCACCGCGAACGCCGTCGCGACGCAAGCCCCGGCGCACATCGCGCTCAGCCACCGGCGCTGCGAGTGGCGGGAGTTCATGACCAACCGCATCGCTTAGGTCACCCGATCCGGTCGATTCGGCCCCGCGTCCAGGCGTCGTCCCCGCTAGCGATCTCGTCCTCGGTCACGGTGCCGTCAGCGAGGGTGACTTGCCGCTGGCAGCGGACGGCGGTAGTTAGCCGGTCGGCCGTGAGGATCAGCGTGAACCCGAACGTCGCGTGGGCGTCCATCAGCACGTCGAGGACGCGCGCGGCGGCCCGCGAATCCAGGCTCGAGGCCGGATCCTCGGCGAGCACCAGCCGCGGAGACGACACGAGCGCGCGGGCGACCATGATCCGCCACTGTTGTTCTACTGTCAGCTGGTCCACCCGGCCAGTGAGCCGCGCGGCACCGGTGAGCTCGAGGAGCCGGGCCGCGCGCTCGCGGGTCGCCGCGTCGACCCGGCCGGCCAGCAGCGCCGCCAGGACGTTGTCCGTCACCGACAGCGACGGCAGCAACGGGAACCGGGCGGAGACCAGGCCGCGCCGGGCATGGTACCGGTCCAGTTCCGCGCCGCTCAGGTGATCGACGCCGACGCCATCCACACGCACCTGCCCGGAACGCGGCCGCGTCAGCCCGGCGATCACATCGAGCAGGCTGGCGGCGTCGCTGCGTGGTTCGCTGAGCAGCGCGACGCTCTGGCCGGGCGGGATCATAAGGCTGACGCCGGCCGCCACGGGACTGCTGCCCGGCTCCGCGCCACCGCGCCTGTAGACGACATCGTGCAGCTCGATCGTCACGCCGGACGGCCGCCCGCCGCCGGGTGCCGACGGTTCCCTGCCAACGGGCGGCCCGCTCTCCACCACGGACCCATACTGCCCCATCAGTAGGGTGCCTAGGTAGTGCGTTATGTCTCGACTTAGGTAATTGATTCTGTTGCGGAACCTTTCCATAGCGAGTCGTTGGGGTATGGTCGTGGAATGGCCTTTCAGCACGTGATCCTCGCGCTCCTCGAGGGTGGGCCCAGCCATGGCTGGCAGATGAAGACCCAGATCGAGGCTGCCTTGGGTCCGGAGTACGGCGGGCTAAATAAGGGTTACATCTATGAGGTAATCCATAAAATGGAACGTGAAGGGCTTATCACCTCGAGGGTGGAGTCACAGGCAGGCATGCGCCCTGACCGCAGCGTGCACGAGATCACGGAGACGGGCCGCGACCAGCTCTCCGAGTGGCTCCAGGAGCCAGTGCGCAGAAGCGCCGGGTTCCGCGATGAGTTCGTGCAGAAGGTGCTGGCGGCCAGCCTGCGCGGCGAGGGTGCGGTCCGGCAGGTCTGCCGAGTGCAGCGTCGCGTTCTGCTGACCGAGGCCAAGACCTTGCAGACGCTGCGGCGCGAGCGGGAGAGCGACCCCGGTGCGGCCTTCACGGTCGAAGTGGCGATCCTGCGCACGAACGCCGAGCTTGAGTGTGTGGAGGCCGCGGAGGCACGGGCCGGCCAGCGCCTCATCGACCTGCCCTGGCAGGCCGGGCAGCCGGAAGCCCGTGCATTCGAGGACGTCGAGCACGCCAACCTAGGCCTGCTGGCCGAAGGCCGTCGGCTCCGAGGCCGCCGGGCCTGACGGCCCGCTACCCGTGAGGCGCTCGCGTGAGGAGCGCGACCAAGCCGTCGGTATCTGTCAGATCGGGCAGCACGGCATCGGCGCCCGCGTCACGCAGTTCCGCCGTGCCCGCGCGGCCGCTGGCCACCGCGATCGACATGGCGCCGCCGATCCTGGCCGCCTCCACGTCGCGCGGGGAGTCCGCGATATACGCGGTGGCCGCTTCGGCGAAGCGCACGCCGTACTTCTCCTCCGCACGTTGCCGCGCGACGCGCAGCAACGTGCCCTTCGGGTATGCCTCGGATCCGGCGAATCCGCCGACGAAAAGGTCTAGGTAGCGGTCGAGCCCAAACACGCGGAGCTTGAGCGTCGCGTTCGGCCGGCTCGAACCGGTCAGCACCGACTGGACCGTGTCCTCCAGCCCGGCGACCGCCGCCAGGGACTGCACCGCCCCCGGCATCAGCTGGCCCTGTGCTGTCAGCAGGTCACGGCGGTCCGCCAGCGACGTCGCCAGTTCCGCGCCGAACGGCGCGAGCAACCGCTCGGACTCGGCCGCGTCGAACTTGTCGCCGCCGTTCAGTGCCAGCGCGTCGAAGAAGATCTCCGGCTCGGAGCGCCCCGCCATCTGCGGCAACTGCACTAGCGGCCTACCGGTGACCTTGCGGAACGCCTCGGCGTACGCCACCCGCGTGACCTTGGCGACGTCAACCAGCGTCAGGTCGATGTTCCACAGAACCAGCCGGTCAATCTCACGCCTCCGGGTGCTAGATGGCTCCCCTGCGTACAGGCTAGTCCCGTACAGGCTAGTCCCGCGGCCGCTCGAACGCCCGGCCGCCATCGGGCAGCAGCCAGACTTTCGCGGACCCGGCCGCGGTGGAGTACGCGACAGGGACGGATGCCGGATCGTCGAACGGACCGATTTCGTATCCCCTGGTCTGGTCGGCGGGGTCACATCCGAGCGTGATCCGGTCGCCGCACTCGGCCTGTACCGTTATCAGGTTCTCCGGGGAGATATCCCCGCCAAGATGCCAGGGCTTGCGCAGCTGGATGGCGTACGGCCGACCGAGAATCGTCTTGCCGCAGCACAGGCAGGCCCAGTTGTCACGAGCCAGCACAAGCTGGCGAACCGGCCACGGCAGCTGCGCGGCATCCCGGCGCCCCTGCGGGACATCTGCGAGCAATTCCGCCTGGGTCATCGTCATACGGCAGACAGTGGCACAAGCCCACACGCGCGCCACGGATCCCAGTTAATCCGGAGGTTCTAGAAAATTCCTGATATTCCGGACGGCCTAGTACCAGCCGTAGTCTTCTTCGTGCGCCCAGGCGTTGCACGGCGTGCCATACGTCTGCGAGATGTAGCCCAGACCCCACCTGATCTGAGTGGTCGGGTCGGTCTGCCAGTCCGCGCCCGCGCTGGCCATCTTGTAGGCGGGCAGCGCCTGCGGGATGCCGTACGCGCCGCTGACAGGGTTCAGTGCGTCGTAGATCCAGCCGCTTTCCCGGTTCCACAGGTCGAGCAGGCAAGTCCACTGGGTGCTCTGGCTGAACCCGAACGACGGGAGCATGCTGAACGCCGTGCTCTGCGCGGCACCAGGATCGGGAGCAGGCGCGGAAACGCCACCTGAGCTGGACGAGCCATTCGCGGCCGCCGCCGCCGCGGACTGCGAGGCGATGACCTGGGCGGGATTCACCGTCGCCGGCTTGGACGCGATCGTGAGCGCGCTTGCCGCGGCGTCCATGACGATGAGATTCTGGCGCTCCTGCTCGAGCAGCGCGACCGAACCGCTTTGCGGGAGATCGTCGATAGCTTGCGCGAGGCTGTTCGCGCCGGTGCCGATCGGGCTCATCAGCTTGGCCGCGACCGTGACCACGGCGACGAGCAATACGGCGAGGCCGAAGGCAGACGCCGCGATCGCCGTATGGCCCCGCCTACGGCGCGTAGCTCGCCTGCTAGTTACCGGACCCCGTGCCTCGTTCACGCCCGCCGACGCCGGCTTCGCCGCCTCCAGCATCGCTGTCCGTCGTCGTGACAACGCAGTCCCTTCGGTCTCTCCCGCACCTCAGCGAGCGGTGCCGATCAACCATGGCAGAAAGGGGTGGCCACGTTGGGCGATTTCGGTAAGAAAATCGGCAGAAGGTTTACATGCCTTAGTGTGACCTCAATCACATCTTTTCCCTACCCCATGTGGGGGTAGCGGTAGTCGGTCGGCGGGACGAAGGTCTCCTTAATCGCACGGGCCGAGACCCAGCGGATCAGGTTGAAAATCGAGCCGGCCTTATCGTCGGTGCCGCTGGCCCGGGCGCCGCCGAACGGCTGCTGACCCACGACCGCGCCTGTCGGCTTGTCGTTGATGTAGAAGTTGCCGGCCGAGTAGCGGAGCCGATCGGTGGCCTCCGCGATCGCGGCGCGGTCCGTCGCCATGATCGCGCCGGTGAGCGCGTACGGAGCAACGTCAGCCGCCTGCCCTACCACGGCGCTGAACGCCGCGTCGTCGTAGACGTGCACCGCGAGGATCGGGCCGAAGTACTCGGTGGTGAACACCTCGTCGTTCGGGTCGTCGCAGACCAGCACCGTCGGGGACACGAAGTACCCCGCCGAGTCGTCGATCGTGCCGCCGGTCAGGAACTGCACTGACGGCCTTGACCTGGCCCGTTCGAACGCACCACGGTGCTTGTCCACGGCCCTGGAGTCGATCACGGCGCCGCCGAAGAGCGACAGGTCTTCCGATACGTCGCCGAACGTCAGCGACCGGACGGTGGCGACAAGCTCGTCCCTCACGGAGGCGTCCCACAGCGAGCGCGGCAGGTACGCGCGAGACGCGGCCGAGCACTTCTGCCCTTGGTACTCGAAGGCGCCGCGGACAAGCGCGGTGACGACCGTGGCGGGATCCGCGGACGGGTGGACGATCACGAAGTCCTTGCCGCCTGTCTCACCGACGACGCGCGGGTAATCCCGGTAGCTTTCGATGTTCTCGCCCACCGTTCGCCACAGGTGCCTGAAGGTGCCGGTGGAGCCGGTGAAGTGGATGCCCGCCAGGTCCGGATGCGGCAGCGCCGCCCGCGAGACGGCCGCCCCGTCTCCGGTAACCATGTTGATCACGCCGGGGGGCAGGCCCGCGGCCTCGAGCAGGCGCATCGTGTGGTGCGCAGAAAGCTGCTGCGTAGGTGAGGGCTTCCACACCACGACATTGCCGAGCAGGGCCGGGGCGGTGGGCAGGTTTCCCGCGATCGAGGTGAAGTTGAACGGGGTGATGGCCAGTACGAACCCCTCGAGCGGACGGTACTCCATCCGGTTCCACGTCCCAGCCGCGGACTCGGGCTGCTCCGCGAGCAACTGCCGGGCGAACGCGACGTTGTACCGCCAGAAGTCGATCATCTCGCAGGCGGCGTCGATCTCCGCCTGGAACACCGACTTGGACTGGCCGAGAATCGTAGCGGCGTTCAGCGTGGAGCGCCATGGCCCGGCGAGCAGGTCCGCCGCCCGCAGGAATACGGCCGCCCGGTCGGAAAACGACAGCTCGCGCCAGGCACGCGCCGCGCTGCCCGCCGCCGAGATGGCCGCGAGCACGTCGGCGTCGGTCGCGTTGCCGAACTCGCCGAGCACCCGCTGGTGGTTGTGCGGTTGCACCACCGACACCCGGTCACCCGAGCCCATGACGGCACGGCCGCCGATGGTCATCGTCAGTTCGGTGTGGTGTCCCGCGAGGTCCTTGATCTTCGCTTCCAGCGCGGAGCGTTCTGCGCTCCCGGGGCTGTACTGGTGCACGGGCTCGTTGTACGGCCCGGGAACCCTGGTCACGGCGTCCATGAGGGGGGCCTTCCCCGCCGAGGGAGCCTGGTAACGCTCCCGAGACGGAACGGTTCGTTCGGAAAAATTTTCTTGAATTGAGCCTATGAGAGCCGCATCGATGCTTCGGGCAGTTCTTGCGTGGCGAACCAGGCGAGCTCGTGGCCTTCCGCACTGTCCACGGTGAACTCCGCGTCCGCGTCCCCCGCGTCGGCCGCCGAGATGGCCGCGGCGGCCGCGGCCACGTCCTGCGCGGCGCCGGGAGCGTCGATGTGGCCGGCGGCGATGGCCGTGACAGGAATCACGGCGCCGACGACCACCGTCGCGGGCTCATCGTCGTACGCGCTCCAGCTCACCTGGCTGTCGCTGACGTCAGCGGCCAGCACGACGCGACGCCGGGGGGCGCCAGGATCGGCGCCGAGGAGCCGCAAAGACTGCCTGGCGGCGGTCAGCATCGCAACGTACTCCAGTTCCTCTTCGTCACCGCTCGCGTAGGCTTCCCGCAGCGCGGGCGTGACCGCGAACGCCCGCAGCGGCGGCGGGCCGACCTCGCCCTGCTTGAGGACGTCGGCAAGCGCCGGAAGGGTGGAGGGCAGGTATACCCGCATGGGGCTTCATGGTAGCGACCGCGGGTTGCCGACGGCGGCAATCACTGCCGCCACAGCATCCGCGACCGGCACATGTTCCCACAACCGCACCACCGTCCAGCCCGCCTCGGCGAGCGCGGCGTCCGCGGCGCGGTCCCGTTCGACGTTCTTGGCGAGCTTCGGCGACCAGTACCACTCGTTGTTCTTCGGCGCGGATCCGTGGTCAGGGCAGGCGTGCCAGAAGCAGCCGTCGACGAACACCGCCACCTTGCGCGAGGTGAACGCGATGTCGGGGCGCACTCGCCGCCGCGGCAGGTCGAGCCTGAAGTCCTTGCGGTACCGGTAGCCCATCGCGTGCAGCGCGCTGCGCAGCGCCAGCTCGGGCTTGGTGTCCCGGCGGCGGTTCGCCCTCATGTTGGCGGACCGGCCGGGGCTCAGCGGCAGCGGGTACGGCCTCGCCGGCGTCGCGTCCTGCGCGGTCTGGTGCGTGGTCTCCTGAGCCACGCGCAAAGCCTAGCGAGCGGCAAACAACTCCGTCAGCCGCACGATCGTGTCGGCCGCGTCGGTGTGGTGCATGCCGGTCATTCCGCAGCCGACCGCCGCCCGGACATTCGGCTCCAGGTCGTCGATGAACACGCATTCGGCTGGCGCGACGCCGAGCAGGGCGGCGGTGTGCAGGAAGATGCGCGGCTCCGGCTTGCGCATACGGACCTCGCCGGAGATCACCACGGCATCGAAGAGGCCGGGGAAATCCTGCCTCGGGTAACCGCCGCTCCCCCACGAGTTCGACAGCAGCGCGGTGCGCACGCCGCTGGCACGCAAGTCGCGGATCACCTGGTACATGAGCGGATCCGGCCTGCTGGCGGACAGCATCCTGGTGAGCAGGCCATCGGCTATGACGGTGCCGCCGGTGGTGGTGACGAGGCGGTCGGCCAGCAGCCGCTCGAAGTCGGCTACGGTGCATTCGCCGCGCTCCAGGGCGTGCACCGGGTTGGCGGCGGTGTTCAGTGCGTCGTAGGCGCCGGTCAGCCATGGGCCAACGACCGACAGGTAGGTGTCCCAGTCGATCTGATCGGCGACGATCCAGTCCCGGACGGTGTCCCCGATGGGTTGCGTCAGGACGCCGCCCCAGTCCGTGATGACGGCGCGCAATTCCGGCATATCACCGATGGTAGGCCAGGTCAGCGATGCTCTGGCGCTCAGAATGTCGGAGGCGTCGTGTACAAATAATGCGCAATTACTTGCTATTGGCCCCGTACACACCCAGGAGACAAATGCCAGCGTTGCTTTCGCCCGAGCGGCAGACGCACGATCCGTTGTGCAGCGGCGGACCTCAGTGTGACGGGTGCCTAGGTGCGGATGACTCGGTCGACGACTTGTCCGGCTTGCGCCTTGTGCCAGTGCCCGATGTCGGACCGCCCTTCGACGGTGAGATGGTGCCGAGCACTCCTGCTTTCGTTGCGGTCGGCGGTGCCACGGCCGAATGTCGGCCACCCGGCTGGGCGGAGCGAGTGCGTGCCGGCGGCCAACCGGGAAATCCGATGGCGAGCACGGCCGGGATCGGCCGAGGCGAAGGTCCGGGCGAATGGCCACAGCAATTCGCCCGGCTTCTCACAGAGGCACTCGCGGGCGCGAGGCCGGTCCGGCAGATCCTGCCGTGGACGTCCGATCGGGCGCGCGGGCACCTGCACAAGCTGATGCCGCTGTTCGGCGGCGGGCAGCGGCCGCGCCTGCAGCGCGTCATCGCCACCAGGCCGACGCGTGAGGTCATCGAAATGACCGTGATCGTCAGCGTCAGCTCGCGGACGCGGGCGCTCGCCATCCGGCTTGAGCACATGGCGCCGCGACGGCATCTATCCAGGCAGGCTGACGGTGCCGTAGACAGCACTCAACCGGCACTGCGCTGGGTGTGCACGGATATCGAGGCGGCCTAGCGACAGCGGCCGGTCAGGCGTTACGCGGGTCGCCGTGGCAGCGCTTGTACTTCCGGCCTGAGCCGCACGGGCACAGGTCGTTACGGCCGACGTTCGCGAAGGGGTCGGCGTTCGCGCCGCTCCGTTGCTCGACGCCGCCGCCTTCCGTCGGGGCCGAGTACTGCAGCTGCCGCGGCCGGTTCGGCTCGAGACCGCGCGCTACCGGGCCGTTGCCGGGAGCGGCGGCGTGCGCGCCGCCGCTACGCGTGGCGCTCTGGCCGCGGCCGGCGGCTGTCGCGTGGCCGCGTCCGTCGCTAGCGTGCTTACCGCCACCCTGCCGGGCAGTCTGCCGGGAACCGGCCTGCCTGGCACCGCCTTGGCGCGCGCCGGCCTGGGCCGGAGGCCTGCCGAACGCGGCGGGCGGCGCTGAGGCAGCCTCGGCCGCTGGCGGCACAACACCCGCGGGGACCACGCCAGGTGGCGCGGCGGCCGGAGGAACCGCACCAGAAGGTGCCGACCCGGCGACGCTGGGCGCGCCAGCAGCCGCTCCGGCTGCCACCACCGCCGCGGGCGCGTCGTCGGTGACCTCCTCGACGATCGGGTTTTCCTGGATCTCAAGCTGCAGGTTGAACAGGTTCCCGACCGACTCTTCCTTGATGCCTTCCATCATCGCGTTGAACATGTCGTAGCCTTCCCGCTGGTACTCGATCAGCGGGTCGCGCTGCGCCATCGCGCGCAGGCCGATGCCCTCGCGAAGGTAGTCCATCTCATACAGGTGCTCGCGCCACTTGCGGTCGAGGACGGAAAGCACCACGCGGCGCTCGAACTCGCGCATAACCTCCGACGACAGCTCCTGCTCGCGCCGGTCGTAGCAGGCTTGGGCGTCCTCTCGCACTAGCTCGGTGAGAAGGTCGGAGGTGAGCCCGGACTTGTCGCCGCCGGCCTCTTCGATCACCGCGTCGGTGCGCAGCGAGATCGGGTAAAGCTGCTTGAACGCCCGCCACAGCTTGTCCAGGTCCCACTCCTCCGGGTACCCGTCGCTGGTCTCGCCGGCCACATAGGACGCGACAACCTCATCGACCATGGAGCGGATCTGCTCGTGCAGGTCGGCGCCCTCGAGCACCTGGTGCCGTTCGTCGTAGATGACCTTGCGCTGCCGGTTCAGCACGTCGTCGTACTTGAGGACGTCCTTGCGGATCTCGAAGTTCTGCTGCTCGACCTGGGTCTGTGCGGACCTGATGGCGCGGGACACCACCCTGTTCTCCACCGGGACGTCGGCCGGGATGCTCAGCCGGTCCATGATGGCCGCGACCCGATCGGAGTTGAACATCCGCATCAGGTCGTCTTCGAGCGACAGGTAGAAGCGGCTCTTGCCCGGGTCGCCCTGGCGGCCCGAACGGCCGCGAAGCTGGTAGTCGATGCGGCGCGACTCGTGCCGTTCTGTGGCAAGCACGTAGAGCCCGCCCGCCGCGACGACCTCCTCGTGCTCGGCCGCCACCGCGGCCTTTGCCTTCGCCACCGCCTCCGGCCACGCGGCCTCGTAGTCTTCCGGGGTCTCCACCGGAGAAAGCCCGCGCTGGTGCAGTTCGAGGTCGGCGATGAACTCGGGGTTGCCGCCCAGCATGATGTCGGTACCGCGACCGGCCATGTTCGTCGCCACGGTGACCGCGCCAAGCCGGCCCGACTGGGCGACGATCGTCGCCTCCTGCTCGTGGTACTTGGCGTTGAGCACGTGGTGCTTGATGCCCCGCCGCTTGAGCAGCCTCGACACGATCTCGGACTTCTCCACGCTGGTGGTGCCCACAAGCACCGGCTGCCCGGCCTCATTGCACTTGACGATGTCCTCGACGACCGCGTCGAACTTAGCCTTCGCCGTCTGGAAGATCACGTCGGTCTCGTCGACCCTGATCATCGGCATGTTGGTCGGGATGGGGACGACGCCGAGCTTGTAGATCTGCATGAACTCGTTCGCCTCGGTCATGGCCGTACCGGTCATCCCGGCCAGCTTGTCGTAGAGGCGGAAGTAATTCTGCAGCGTGATCGTGGCGAAGGTCTGGTTCTCGTCCTTGATCTGCACGCCTTCCTTGGCCTCGATGGCCTGGTGCATGCCCTCGTTGTACCGGCGGCCGTGCAGGATGCGGCCGGTGAACTCGTCGACGATCAGCACCTCGCCGTTCATCACGACGTAGTCCTTGTCTCGCTTGAAAAGCTCCTTTGCTTTCAGCGAGTTGTTGAGGAAGCTGACCAGGTGCGTGTTGACCGGGTCGTACAGGTTGTCGATGCCGAGCTCGTCTTCGACCTTCTCGACGCCAGCCTCCGTGATGCCGACGGTCTTCTTCTTCTCGTCGACCTCGTAGTCGCCTTCGCCATCCTCGCCGCGGCGCAGCTTCGGCGCGATCCGAGCGAACTCCTGGTACCACCGGGAATTCTGCTCGGCCGGCCCGCTGATGATCAGCGGTGTCCGGGCCTCGTCGACAAGGATCGAGTCCACCTCGTCGACGATCGCGTACTGGTGGCCGCGTTGTACGCACTCGTCCAGCGACCATGCCATGTTGTCGCGCAGGTAGTCGAAGCCGAACTCGTTGTTCGTCCCGTAGGTGACGTCCGCCAGGTACGCCTGCTTCCTGGCCGCTGGCTGCATCTCCGCGAGAATGACCCCGACCTCGAGGCCGAGGAAGCGGTGCACTCGGCCCATCCACTCCGAGTCACGCTTGGCCAGGTAGTCGTTGGTCGTAACGACGTGCACGCCCTTGCCGGCGAGTGCGTTCAGGTAAGCGGGGAAGACACCGGTGAGCGTCTTGCCTTCACCGGTCTTCATCTCGGCGATGTTGCCCATGTGCAACGCCGCGGCGCCCATCAGCTGCACGTCGAACGCGCGCTGGCCCAGGGTGCGCTTGGCCGCCTCGCGGACGGCCGCATACGCCTCGGGAAGCAGTTCGTCGAGCGTCTCACCGTCCGCGTAGCGCTGCTTGAACTCATCCGTCATGGCGCGGAGCTCGGCATCACTCATCGCGACGAAGTCGTCCTCGACAGAGTTGATCTGTTCGCTGATCCGCTTCAGTTGACGCAGGATCTTGCCTTCGCC
>Ga0187808_10000077_pt1 | contig 21536 bp, 5 predicted proteins | sample NC_wetland_sal_i_5_FD_132427 | JGI IMG/M metagenome (GOLD analysis project Ga0187808, IMG submission 132427) | Wetland sediment microbial communities from Neuse River Estuary, North Carolina, USA - ASW_3 | ecosystem: Environmental > Aquatic > Freshwater > Wetlands > Sediment | place: USA: North...
GCCGAGGACCTCTTCGGTGTTGCCGCTCATCTGCCGGGAGCCTCCCTGTCGCGCTGGCCGTCTCCTACCGACTGTAAGTCCTGGTCGCCGGGCAGGCGAGGGCGGATTAAGAGTTCTCTTATCACCGGGCACGCGCGGCTAGCATGCGCTCATGGCTTATGACGATGAGCTGGCGCAGCGGATCCGCGACCGGATGACGGCCGTGGCCGGGGTGAGCGAGAAGAGGATGTTCGGCGGCCTGGCCTTCCTGACCTCCGGAAACATGACCGTCGGCGTCTACGGGGACGGCCTCATCGCCAGGGTCGACCCCGAGACCATGGACGCGGCCCTGGCTGAGCCGGGCGTTCGGGCGTTCGACATGGGCGGGCGTCCCATGCGCGGCTGGATCCTGGTGGTCGGCGACGGCCTGTCCGACGACGACCTGGACCGCTGGATCGACCGCGCCCGCGCCTACGTCGCCACCCTGCCGCGCAAGTAGCGCCGCCGGACTTGGCTGCGGTGAAAGTCGTAACCCAGCGCCTTGTAACAGCTCGCGTAACGATCTATGGAATGCGATAACCGGACCGCAGGTCGATCGTAATTGGCTGGTCATCGGAAAAGTGCAGACGCAAGGTGTCTCCCTCACGCGCATAGTCAGTGACAAGATCGGTGTCAACGCGCCATGCCACGTGTCCATCCGGGCCTAGCGAGACAAGACCAGTCTCAAATATGGCCGTCACGCTCGTTTCACGAGCATCTACGAATTCATAAAAGGGTGTACCGAATTCTGTCGCTACCGTGACTTCCCGCGAGTCAATATCAATCCGATATAGAGCAGTATTGGCGCCGACGACCAGAGAACTGATTGGCGTAGCCTGAATTACCTGCGGAAGGGGCCGGCGTCGAGTGAGGCAAAAGAGCAGAAAGATGTTTCTCACCTTGCATGTCATCCAGGCGGCGGGATACTCAGCTTCACTTCCTATTGCCGCCGCGAGCTTCCAATGTGGTCTCAGTGAGTCTTCGGCCTCACGCTTTGAATCCCACCACTTCACGAGTTCGAGCTCAACCAGGGCCTCTTGGAGCTGCAAGTTCTCGGTCACCCGCCGCCTCCGAGAAACCAGAAGGTAATCAGTTTCTTGCCTTCCCATACGCTCTCTATTTTAAGGACTCCGGTCGGCCCAGTGAGCACAGAGTCGCGAACGACACGGCCGTTTTGCTGCACAGCACTAACATTTAGCGGATCGGTTACTACCTGGCGCAGGTGTTCCTCCAGGTAAGCCCTTCCTTCCACAGTGTTATGAACTCCGATACGAGCCAGTTGTCTCTGCATATCGACGCTTCTCTCGATATTATGGGCGCTCCCGGTAGCTTCTCCGAACGCGAAGTTAAGCTTACGCCCGAGTTCGGCATCGCCCTCTATAACGATCGGTGCGGCCGCGACGGTCCGCTCGGCTTCTGCAACGCCGAGTGCGCCTTGCCCGATCGCGCCAGTAACACCAAGGAGTCCGAGGATCAGGTTGGGATCCCTATCATTTTTCGCCTGCGCTATCTGCAGAAGGCCTAGCCCATACCAAACTTGGGGAGGGACGCTGCGGAGAAGGTTTTGTGTTGCGGGCAAAGACGCGACCGCCGCGCCGATTGCCGTAGTGAGAATGGTGATGTGCGCGCTGCCGCTAACGGCCTCGCTGGTCGCTCCTGCCTGAAACTTCTGCCATTCGGGGTATTGTCGTAGCTCTGGCGCATACTGAGGCCGCAGAGCGCCGGTGAAATGCGCGGGAAACAGTGATCCGAGAATAGAGATTCCGATCGCACCGCCACTCTCGTCACCAGAGTGCGGCCACTCACGCCGGGGTGCCGAAGGTGCCCCTTTGTCCTGCTGATCCCCTTGGCTGGGGGATGCTGGCGGTGCCGCATCTGAAACTGGCGGCGGAGCCGGTTGGGGCGGTGCAGGCTCGGCTGATGGCGGCTTGTCGGCCTGCGGCGGCGTGGCGTCAGGCGGTGCAGGCGGTGCGGGCGTAGACGGCGGAGCGGCGTTAGCTGGCGGTTGAGTCTGCTCGGGCGCGCCGGCGGGCGGGGAAGCATTACCATACGGATCACTCTGGTTAATTGGTTTGTCCGATTCGCGTCCCGTCGTGTCAACCGCCGCGATGGGGTTCCCGTTCACGTAGCTGTAGAGGTTCGGGCCGTCCTCCAGGCCACTGGGGTCGCAACTCGTCCAGCGGGCGAGCCAGGAGGCGTAGTAACGGGCGTCGTGGTAATACAGGCCAGTCTCGGTGTCGCGTTCCCGGCCGGTGTAGCGGTAACGCTTGGGGGTCTCCGTGCGCGAGCGGACGGCCTGGTAGGAGGTGCTGCCGTACGGGTAGTACTCCTCGTAGCTAATTACCTGCCCGGCCTGGTCCAGTTCCAGCACCGATGAGCCGAGGCGGTTGCCGAATTGGTACCGGATCAGCTCTGCCGCGCCGCGATCCGTACCCGCGGTCCTTGTCTCAACCAGGGCCACGCGGTGGGTGTCGTCGAATACGTGCAGGGTCTCTCGCTCCAGCGTGACCGCGCCGTCAGCGCCGAATTCCCGATAGACCTCGAAGGTGCCGACGTAGACGCGTTCCGACTTTCGGTCGGCGGCTTTCAGGTCGGTCGGCGCCCGTTCAGTCACCTTGCGCATGCGCTGCCCGGTCACGTCATACACGTAATAGCTGGTCTCCGGGACGCCGCGCCGACCAGTCTGCCGGGCGGTCGCGTGCAGCTGGTCGTACTCATCCCAGCGCAACACCGCGATCTCGGGCATGGCCGTGGTATTGCCCTGCTCGTCGTAGGAGAAGCGCTGCGGAGACGTGAGGGCCCGGGCAGGAGGGGCTGCGGTCAGCCGGTTGCCGTGCCGCCCCGGTTCGAGCAGGCTCGGCTCGCGGTACCGGTAGTCCCGGGTCCATCCGCCACGCTGTCGGTCGGCGGAGCGGTGCGCCATCCGCAGCAGGTTGCCAACCTCGTCGTAGACGTACCGCTCGGTATAGCGGGCCATCGCGGTGCCGTCGCCTGGCTGGGGCAGGCCGGTGCGCGGGGTGTCGGTGGCGTGGGGCGGCACGGGCCGGGGCGGGCCGCCGCCGGCGGTCTGGCCGAGGTGCTCGCGGCCGGTGGCTTCGGTCAACCGGTAGAGCGCGTCGTAGGTATAGGCGGCGGACGGGTCGACCACCTTGTTGCGGAAAAAGACCCGTTGCTGGGCGTGGTCGCGGATCAGTATGGGATTACCGACCGGATCGTAAGTGTGGCGCAGGTCCTGCAGCCGTCGGCTGCCGCGTCGCGCGGTCAGGGTGACCAGCCGGAACATCAGCGGGTCGTAGGAGTAGTCACAGACGCTGCCGTTACCGTAGGAGATCAGGATCCGCTGGCCGCGCGCGTTGTAGGCGATATGCGCGACGAACGTTGTGACTTGGTCCGCGCCGCGGAGTCGGCCATCCATCTGATCGAGCTGGCTGGCCTCGTTGTAGGACGGCAACAGCACGCTGTGGTCCGGCGTGGTCATACTGGTCGGCCGGTTCAGCGCGTCATAGCTGGTGCGGCTGGGATAATCCCGCTTCTCCAGCGGGACCTGCGAGGCCCAGTCCACCACGTCGCGGTACACCGCGGCGAGCTTGCGGCGGCTTCGCAGCAGGTTGCCTTTGAAATCGTACGCCTCGTTAACGGTAATGCCGGCGCCGTCGTACTGGCTTGCGATCCGGGTGCGCAGGTTCCTGGCCTCGGCGTCGGGTAGGCCTTCGCCGTACTCGGTCCGGGCCTGCAGCGCCGCGCCGGTGATGCCGGGGCCGGTGACGAAGATGCGCAACGGCCGGTTCAGCGCGTCGTAGCCGATGCGGAAGGCGAACCCACGCGAGTTCCGGAAGAACACGGGCTGGCCGGTCACGTCGGGCAGCAGCAGGCCGCCGCCGGTGTCCATGCCGGCGTGGGTCACCTGTGCGGAGGTCATCGTATAGCCGTAGCGCATGACCGCCCGGCCGAGTGCGTCACGCACCTCGTGCTCGTTGCCCTGGATGTCCAGCAAGCTGCGGGTCCGGCCATACTGGTCGGCCAGATCTCCGTGCCCGGCGGGCACCCGGTTGTGCGTGACGACCAGGAAAGTCTGGTGGAGCGGGTCCAGCCAGGCCCGCGTCGGGGTGCCCGCGTGCGGCACGGTCTGCTCGGCGGCGCGCTGCTCGGCCGGGCCGAGCGCGCCGCCGATGCGCTGCGCATACCACGTCGCCCACCCGCCCGGCTGCTCGGTGAGTGCCGTGAGGTAGCGGCCGGCGAACCCGGCCACGTCCGGGTCATCTCGCGGGTCGAGCAGCACCGTGTCGTTGCCGTCCCAGGTGTCCTGGTGCCACGGGTCGAAGACGGTCTTGTCGTAGCTGTCGTCCGGATGCAGGGTGGCTACGACCCGCCCGACCGGATCGTAGAACAGGACGGGGCTGACGCCGGCCGAGCGGGCGAACTCGAACCCCGGCGTCGCGGTGAAGAACGGCTCGTAGGCGCGGACCGGCAGGCCCTTGTTGTTGAACACGGTCCAGCCGTTTCCGATCCAACGGTGCTCGACCTCCGGCGTGCCCTCGGCGACTGGCCCGGGCGCGGCCTGGCCCTTGTACTGGATCTCCCGGCCGAAGCCGTCGGAGTAGCTAAAAGAACGATGGATCTTGGTGCGCTCACCCTCGGGCAGGTCGCTGACGTGGGTCTCGCGGGCCAGGACCGCCACTCCGGTTGGCCGCGGCGCGGGGTGATGACGAGTGCGCTGGTAGGCGGCCAGGTCGTAAAGCACCCGCGTCGTGGCCTCGCCGAGCAGGACATGTGCGGACGCGAACGGGTCGGCGAAGTACGCCTCGACCGTAGCGGGCTCCGGGTCCGGGTCGAATCCGTGTAGCGAGTCACCGAGCCGCTGCTCTGGCTTACCCATCACGGCGGTGCCGCTCACCCGGCCGAGGGTGTCGAAGGCGGCTGCCATCCGGTTCCGGTTCGGGTCGCTGACCAGCCAGGGCGCGAGCACGCGGTAATCGTTGCCGTCGGTTGTCACGCGGTCTTGCGCGTCCCGTTCACCCGCCGTGACCAGGTTGCCGATCGGGTCCTGGGTCTGCGACGCGAGCAGGTCGTAGCGGTCGTAGCTGACCGTCGTTGTGTGACCGAACGGGTCGCGGAAGCGGTGCGGCAGGAAAAAGTGCTGCCTGGCGTAGCTGAGCTCGGCGTCATGGCCGTCATCGCCCGGCGAATAGAACACCCGGCCGGACGGGAGCCACCAGACATCTTCGTCGCGCAGGTACCCGGTGGCCGCCAGCAGTTCCGCGTCGACCTGGTCGCCGTACAAGTCGGTGATCAGGCTGTCTGTGAAGGCCTCACGGTAGCTGCGGTACGGCAGCGCCAGCGGCTCCAGGATCCCGAACGGCAACGGGCCGGACAAGTCGTCGCGCCGGTACCGGACCCGGCTGCGCGAGATCAGCCTTCTAGCGGGTCCGGGCAGGTCGGCGGCCCCGGCGTCCCAGTCCTGGTACGGCAGCTCGGTCTGGATGGCGGACAGCTCATCGCGCAGGTCGGCGAACCGGAACAAGCCGCCGTCCGGCTCGCCCAGCTGCCCTCCCGGCGGTGGTGGCAGGCCGGCGATCTCGAATGTTCGCGTCTCGGATGGCATCGGCACGCGGTAAGCGTCGGGTCGCTCTACCGCGTTGGTGTAGTGCTTCTCGGTCAGCGTCAGCCGCGGCCGGCGCTGTGTCTCTCGGTCACCTTCGGGGAGCTCCGGATCGGGGAACCGTCGGCCGTATCCGGCTGATGCCAGGCGGAGCGGATTGCCGTAGTCGTCGACCGCGAGCACGAGGTCGTGCCGGATGCGCGGGTCGGCCCGTAGCTCCCCGCCGACCAGGTAGAGCGCACGTTCGTAGTGGGCGGTGACGATCTCGCGGGCGTGGGAGAGGAAGACGGCGTGATAGTTCTGCGGCCCGTCCGGCTGCGGGTCGGTGGCGGGCTGCAGTAGCTCGAGGGCGTAGTTGTGCTCGGTGACGACGTACGGCCGATCCTGGGCGGACGTCCCGTCGAGCGCGTAGACCTCCTCGCGCAGCGGCGAGCCTTTCAGCGCCCGGTAGGCCTCGCGGGCCTCGGTTTCCGACAGCCGCCACGGCCGCGGGGGTTTCCCGGCCAGCCGCAGCGTGCCGGGCAGCCGGGTATCGGGCAGGTCCGGGTCACCGCCGCCTGGCTGCCGGTAATACTCCTCGGCATACAGCCGGGTGACCAGGTCCTCGCCGGGGAAGACGCCGGTGTGCAGCCAGGTACGGGTCAGCGTCGGCGGCAGGTCGGTCTCCGGGGACAGGTTCGCGTACTCGCCCCCGCCGCCGTCAGCATGCAGCACGTCGAGGTCTTCGGTGTCCCACCGCTCAACCAAGCCGAAACCACGGAACTCGCGCTCGAACCCGTCGTAGTAGCCGTGGTGGTAGGCCCGGCGGCTGGCGAAGCGGTTACGGCCGATCCGGTCGATCACCTCCACCCGGTCGACCACCTGCACCGGGAACGGCAGCGTGGTCAGCCACGGCCGTCCGGCGGCTTGATCTTCTAGATAGAACCGGGTGGACGGGGCATAGCTGACCCGGGTTTCCGCACCCAGGTTGTTGACGATCCAGGTCAGGAGGTAGGGCTTGCCCGCGGCCATCAGGTCGACGTAACGCAGCTGGCGGCCTGCCTCGCCCGGCAGCGGCGAAGACCAGACCAGGCACGCGGTGCCGTGACCGAGGAGGTCCAGAATCATAACCTGGGCCAGGCTGTCCAGCCGCGGGAACCCTTGCGGCAGGATGTGCGGCTGGCTGAAGCCGTTGCCTGACTGGTTGAAGTAAACCCGTGTGCCATCCGGGTGGAGATAGATCAAGTCGGCGGCCCCCGTGCCATCCACGTCGGCCAGCCGTACTCGCCGCTGATCGAAGTGATCGGGATGGTCCAGCCACGGGCAGGCGTCCATGGTCACCTTGGCGCCGAACCGGCCGAAGCCGAGGTTGGGCCAGTAGCAGATCTCGCCCGCCCGGACCCGCACCAGGTCGGACAGGCCGTCGCCGGACATGTCCGCCAGGTAGATGGTCTGCTCGGGGTCGGCGAGGACCAGCCGGGGGCCGCGCTCCTCGTCCTGTGGGTGGAAGACCCGGCTGGCCGCGCCGAAGCCTTCCAGGCCGAGCGACGGGTACCAGGTGAAGGCGTCATCCCGGGTGATCAGGACGTCGGCCAGGCCGTCACCGTCGAGATCGACCAGGCGCAGATCGGGATCATCCCAGGCGATGTCGGGGTGCGACCGGAACGGCCGGAACGTGTCCCACTGGCGCTGGCTTGTCCGCTCGTAGAAGCCTGGTGTCGGGCCTGCGAGCTCGACGAGAGCCAGATGACCGCTGCCGTCCAGGTCGAGCAGCTGCTGTCGTCGCCCCGGCCCGGCCAGGGAAGGCTGGGTGGCGAGGATCCGCTCCTCGGCGAAGTGCCCGTCGCCCCGGTTGGCCTTGTAGAGCCAGGCACCTCCTTGCCGGGCCAGGATGCCGGACAGGCCCTCGCCGTCCAGGTCTGCCCACTGGTAGGCGGCCGGATCGATACCGACGGGCAGGTTGCGCAGGGCCTCCGAGCCGAGGTCGTGCACCTCGCTGCCGATGAGTGCCCGGCTGTAGCCGAACTCCAGCGGCGGCAGCGAAGCAGCGTGGTAGCCGTCCGCAGCGCGGCGGTAACCGGTGTGGATTATTGACGACACCGTGGTCATGCCACTGCCGCCGGTGCTGTGGTAGGTCAGCTCGGTGGACTTCACCAGGCAGCTGAGGCCGACCTCGCGCTCGTCGGGGAAGTGGTGGAACATCAAGATCCGGTGGCAGCGCCGGTAGGTCCGCACCTCGAAGCCTGGCCGGTAGGTGGAGAACGGGTCAGGCCGGCATGGCCACGACCGGGACGGATCGGGCTGCGGCGTGCGCTCGTCGTGATCGCCGTAGTCGAAGACCACCTCGAACATCCAGTCGGCGTTGTCCCGGGACCCGGGCCGGAGATGGTGGTCGGCCGCCCATCGGGGCGCCCTGTTGCCGTACCGGATCCGTTTCGGATAACGCTGCGCCGATCGTGACCGTTCGGTGCGATTACGCTCGTTCGCGACTGAGTCGTCGACCCCCGCGCTGTCCTCAGGCTGGTATTCGTAGACGGCGGCATTGCCGGTGTCGTCGTAATTCTCGCAAATCAGCCAGCTGAACACGCGTGCCGGGTCGGCTGGATCCGCTATCCGGCTGTCGGCCGTGGCGCCGTAGATCGTGGTGACGTTACTCGCGGAGATGGACCGCCAGTGTGTCTGGCCCGAGCCGAGGTCATGCCAGCGCTCGATGCGCGCGAACAGGCCCTCTATCCGCGGGCGGTAGTGCTGAACGGCGTAGTGCTTACCTGCGACGGTGCGCCGTTCGGCCACCTGCTCCCAGCGGCCGTCGCGTTCGGCCCGGAACGGGACCAGGTCTTCGGCGTCGCTGAGGATGAACGTGTCCTGATCGGGGTCATCCTGGTAACGCGGCAGGCCCTTGTCGGTCTTGCGGGTGATGGCGGGCAGGGCGATCTTCCAGCCCAGACCGAACGGCCCGTTGCCCGCCCCCGAATCGTAGACCAGGCTCAGGGCCGGGCCGGATCCGGCCCGGCCCGGACTGGTTGCCACCGGGACGCGGAGGCCAGCCGTGCCGGTGGCCGCGTTGACCGCGAACTTCTCCCCGATGTCGCGGATGGCCCCGCCGCCGGTGGGCAGTGACACCGACGGTGGCGGTGGCGGCCCGCCCGGTGCGGGTGCCGCGTCCCCCTGAAGGTCGCCTTGCCCTCTTCCCAGGCTGGCGGGGAGGAGTTGCGGCGGAATCTGCGGATCGCCGGGATCCACCGGTCATCCTTCCGCGGCGGGGCGCCGTCCGGGTTCGCGTTCCTCGCAGCATCCGGGCCGGCGCGGCGGCCCGCACCGGGGCCAGCATTGGGCGTCGTACCGTGGGATCACGTAGGCGCTGCAGATCTCGCCGACGTGATCGGGGAACTCCACCGTGCACCAGGCCGAGTTCTCTGGGCCGAGCAGGCCGAGGGGCCGGTCCTTGAGATCAACGACGCCGCAGAAGAACCCCGGCCACGCGCTCGTGGCCACGCACTCGACGGCTTCCGGCTCGGCGCCCTCGCGCCGGAGCCTGACGACGTGGTGGCGGCCGGGGTCAGCCTCGGGCGCGGCGAAGACGAGCATGAGCCGGTCGATGAAGCGCACCCGCCGCTCGGCGACGAACGGGAACATGGCCGGGACGAACCGCAGCCTCAGCTCGCGTGATCCGGCTGGCTTCCGCAGCGCCGGCCAGGCGTCGGGGAAATCGTGGCGGACATCAAAGAGCCGCAAGCCGTCGCCGGGCAGGCGGCAGCAGGCAGCGGCCGAAGCCGCGGCACGCAACCGCTCGCCTCCCTCGCGGGAGGTGTAGTTGAGGTGGACCACGACGTCGGTCAGGGTGTCGAAGTCGAACTGGTTGTTCTCCGGCGGCAGCTCGATCCGCCAGTGCGAGACGGCCCCGGCGAACTCGAAGGGCAGGTACCGCTCGTCGCGGAAGCTCACCTCGAACATCCCCGCGTCGTTCGTCCCGCCGGAGGTGGCGATGGCGTCGGTGGCGGTGAACGTGCGCACGATGCGCGGGTCGCCCGGCAGCGGCCGGTAGCGCTCGGCGAGTTCCTCGCGTTCGTCACGGTCGCGTCCGTCGCAGCATTCGCACCGTTCGTGCTGGCCGTGGCAGCAGGCGCCGACGGGCCCGTGCAGCCACGGCTGGATCCTGGTGGTCGACGCCAGCAGCGTGAGCCGGCAGTGGATGCCGGTGTAGGGGCCGGTGACGCACGGGATGGTCAGCGTGACGTTCTTGATGCGGCGCATGAACTGGCCCGGGTAATCCAGGTCGAACATCCATTCCGGCAGGCTGATCTCGCACCGGCCGGATACCTTCAGGCGCAGGAATTCGACGGGGAAGTCGCGGAGCAGCGAGATGTGCTTGGTCAGCTCATACTCACGCCGGTTGCAGTCGTCGTAGCCCTTCATCATGCGCCGCAGGTCGAGCTCGAGCCGCTCGCCGGCGAGCAGTCCCTCATGGAGGTTGTCCCACAGTTCGCCGCTCACGAAGTGCTCGGTGGTGTGCCCGCGCTCGATGTTGAACGCCCGCTGGGCCTGGCGTGCCGTGGCCAGGGCCAGCTCGTACATCTCCCGGTGCATGCCCGAAAGGTGCCGCTGATGCCACAGGTACAGGGCGTGGTTGGTGAACTTGTCCCGCAGGAAGTTGTCGATCTCGCGGGTCTGCTCGATCAGGAGCTGCTGGTTGTTCAGCTCGCGCAACGCCGCGTCGGAGCGGCGGTCGGCGCCCAGGATCTCCCGGTTGAGCCGTTCGATCTCGTAGGTCCAGATGTCGATCTGGTGCTTCCATTCGGCGAGCCGGCGGTCCCAGCCGCCCTCGGTGAGCGCCAGGCCGGCCGCCGTCAGGGTGTCCTGCGCCAGATACTCGGCCGCCTTGCCGATCGCGGTGAAGAAGTCGGTGAAGCTGGACCCGGTCATCGGGATCTTGATGAAGTCGACGGTCCCGACGTAGGTGTCGGGGATCCCGCTGCCGCCCTCGGCGACAAGTTCCGCCGCCTGGGCCGCGATCTGCAGGGTTTCCGCGACGCCGGTCAGGTCCTGGTAGAGAACCTCGTCGGTGTTGAGGCCGTTGGCGACGAGCGCGGTGTAGTACGCAAGCTGGTTCTGGGCACTGAGCCGGGCCTGGCCGAGCGCCTGGACCTGCCAGTCGGCGTCGCGCCACTGATCCTTGCGGATGGCCAGGGTCCGCGCCTGGACCTGGTGCTCCTGAGTGGCGCGCAGCGACGCGAGATATTCGGCGTCGCCTTTCTCGAACGCGGCCAGCAGCGCCGCGCCCAGCGACCGTACCTCGCCCGCCAGGTCAAGGGCCTGGCGGGCCAGGACCTCGAAACGGTACGGGCTCTGCGGGCAGCAGGCCGGCTCGCAGCATCCGCACGGCTCGCAGTCGCGGCACGCCGGGCAGCCGCAGCCGTCGTCGTGACCCCAGTAAGCGTGGTCATCGCCCCAGAACGACAGGCTCTCCCCGAGCTTCCCGTAGCGGCGGCGGGGCCGGTTCTCGCAGTCCCTGATCAGCTCGAGACGGTCCGCGACCCGCAGGTACAGGGTCATCAGCCGCGGGTTGAGCGGTGCCGCCAGCGGGGTGTAGGTGCCGACGTTAGGCGGTGGCGGGCCGGGCGGCTCGACCAGCACGGTCCGCGGGGTGGCGCCGAGAATGTGGGCCGCGGCGTCGAAGATGACCCGGGCCTGGGCGAACGCCTCAGGTCCGTTGCCTCCTTCGTGACCGCAGTCATCGTGCGCGGCCATCAGCGCATCGCCCCAGCACATGAGCGTCTCGAGGACGTCGAGGAGAACCGAGCGGCGGCGGGCCACCGGTGGCGGCGGGCTGGCGCCGTGCCAGGCGTTGTCGGAATCGAACGGATCGTAGTAGCTCTCGTACCAGCCCAGCGCCTCTTCGAAGCGGCAGTGGCAGCGCAGCGCCCCGGCGACCGCCACCGCGGGCGCGAAGGGCGACAGCGGGATCACCGGCTCGCCGGGCGTGAAGTACACGAAGAACGGGTAGCCCGCCAGCCCGGCGAACAGTGGCGAGGGCGGCAGCAGAAGCGGTGGCTGCGGCGTGACGATCAGCGGGAGGTGCACCGCCGCGTCGTCGGCCAGGTCGTAACGCCAGCCGTCGTCGACCGGCCATCCGCCGTACGGTGCCTGCCACGGGAAACCGCCGCTGCCGCCCGGAACCGGTCCGCCGTCGGCTACCGGGACGATCCCGTTGGTGACCGCGAACACCAGCGAGTCGGCCACGCGGCCCCGCAGCTCGAGGGTCGGCGGTCCCGGTGTCGCCAGGCCCGCCGGGTTGAGCGCCACGCCCCGGTCCGAGCGGCGCAGCTGACCGAACTCGCCGTCATGCACCCGGCACCAGTACAGGTAGACCATGGGGCCCGGGTCCCACTCCAGCAGTGTCGGGAACGTGGCCGGATCCTCCCACTGGGACTCGCCGGCCGAGTTGGTCAGATCGGCGACCTGGGCCGCGGGCAGGTCGTAGTAGCCGGCCCGGGCCAGCCAGAAGTAATACTCATCGACCCGCGGCGGATGCACCCGGCCGCATTCACAGCAGCAGCACTCCGCCGGCTTGTCGCGTTCGGCCTCCCCGGGCTCGAGCAGGCTGGCGCCGGCCGGCTCGCCCGCGGCGGCGACCCGCAGGAACCGTACGCCCAGGCCGACGGCCGCCTCGATCCAGTAGGGCACCGTCCCGTCGGGGCCGGGGGCGGGCGCCTTGAGCGTGGCCGCCACGGCCCTCGGTTCCGGTTCTCCCGGCACCCGGCGGGCTGCGGCCGCGGCCCGGGCGCCCTGCCGCCCGCGCCTGGTCCTGACCTGTGCGACCGGCTGCCGCGGGGGCGGGCTGGGCGGCGGGGTGGTCTGCAGCGGCGACAGCCACGACGGGCGGCCCGCCCGGTCGGGCCGGCCGAGCAAGCCGAAGTTCTCGGCCGGGACCGCCGCATCGGCCGGGTAGCCGGCCGGCGGGACCGCGACCGGCAAGTGCAGTGTGGACGGCTCGGCCGCCTGCAGGACGGTCAGCCCGCAGTGCGGCGGCGGCCGCCGGTCAGTCCAGTACTGGATCCCGGCCGGCACGGGCGTGCTCAGCGCGGCCTGCCGCAGTTTGGCCTCCAGCAGCCGGAATGCTTCGTCGCCGCGCGCTCGCTCGAGCTCGTCGCAGTCGATGGTGTTCTCCGGGTACAGCTCCCGGCGCTGGCACGCCTGCCAGGTCCGGAACGTCTTGAACCGGCCCTCCCAGACCGCCCGGAACGCCGCGGGCAGGGTGACGCCCGGCTCCAGCCCGAGCAGGGCCCGCTCGACGAAGGCCTGCACCGCGGTGACGGCGTCATCGATCCGGCTGGCCCGCTCGCCGATCCCCGCGAGCACATCGATCAGCAGCAGGCCGCTGAGATCCTTCGGAGTCCTGGCGTAGACCGCGGGCGGGCCACCGGGCAGCTGAACCCGGTCCATCCCGCACAGGTAGGCCAGCAGCGCCCGGCGGGCCCGCTCGCGCAGGCCGTCATCGATCGCCTGCAGGTCGCGGTAACGGCGGGGGTCGCCGTTCTCGATCAGCGCATCGCCGACGAACTGGGTCAGGTTGTCGTTGCCCGACGGCGTGCCCGCCGCTGGGTCGTCGGCAGCCCACGAGTCCGGCCTGGCTTCGGCGGTATCGGTGGCGTACAGCGCCTCGGCGGCGCGGCGCAGGAAGCCCTCGGCCTTCCAGGCCCGGACCGGCCAGCGCTCGTCGAGCAGGTTCTGCGCGCTCAGCTCGGTCTCGCCGAGCAGCGTTGGCAGCCCGAAGAACCGCTGCACCAGGTCGTTGTCCTCCAGCGGCACCTCCAGATGCGGCAGTAGCTGGAGGGTGTCACCCGGGTTGGCGGCGGCCGCCGCGGCGAACAGCCGCCACAGGCGGTGACGCTGCCGGTGCGGCTGCGCCCGGCGGTTCTCGCGCCGGAGCTCGGTGTAGTCGAACAGCCGCTCCCACCAGTCGAACAGTGCCGCCTGCCGTGCCGCTGACGGCGCGGCGCGGTCGTCATCAGCCGGCGGATGATAGTTGTCGAGCAGCGGCAGGAAGTTGAGGTCGAACTGCGCCTGGTGCTGGACGAACGCCCCTCCGGCGCGATGGTAGGCGGCGCCGGCGAACTGGACCGGATGCGTGAGCATGAATCCCAGCTCGGATTGGCCGTCCTCGGCCCGCTGGGCGCTCAGCTCGAACCGGGCCGTGAGCAGGATGGCCTTGAAGGCCCGCTGGTAGGAGCGGCGGATATCGCGCAGGCTGCTGGTGTAGCGCTCCGGCAGGCCGAGTCCTGCCGACTTGCCGTCCCGGCGCGGCCGCGGCTTCTTCTCGGTGATGAACAGCCGCCGGTAGGGGATGGTGATCAGCTCGTCGCCGGTATCGGCGCCCGAGTACTTGACCTGGAGCCCGGTGCGGGCGCGATCCAGGTCGGCGGGGTTGGTGAAGTCCGGTTCGGGGCGCGCGAAATCGACGGTGATGTCATACGTGCCGCGGCGCAGCTCCAGGTCCGTGTGGCGCTCGGTGTCGGGCTGGCCGGGCCAGTCGTGGCTGAGCAGTATCCATTCCCGTTGGCCGCGGGCGAGAGTCACGCGCCAGCGCCGGTGCCCGGCGTCGTGGCTGCCGGGTTCCTCGCCCGGCGGGGTGGGCGCCCCGGCGGCAAACCGGTACCGCCCGGCGTGCTCCACCAGCAATACCCCGCTGAGCTGCACCGAGAATCCCTGGGCGCCGCCCAGGTCACGTCCGTCACGGTCGGCGAACGCGAAGCCGTTGCGCAACTCGACGTAGCTGCTCGCCGCGCCCGGGGTCAGTCCGATGGCCGGGATCATGGTCGGCAGCGGGGCGTCCGCCCGGTCGCGCGCTTCGCCGAAGATCTCCAGCGCCCCTGATGGTTCGGCCCAGACCGGAGGGCCGCCCTGGGCCGCGTAGGTGGTCGTGAGTCCCGTGCCGCACAGGCCGAGCAGCGCGGCGAACGCTCCGCCGGTGGGGATGGGCCAGGTGACCAGCGGGGGAGCGCCCGACGGCTGCGCGCTCTCCCACGGGGTCAGCGCGGTGTTCTCGTCCGCGTACAGGCTCTTCAGCACCAGCCAGGCGCGGCCGTCCGCGTCATCTCGGACCTCTTCTTCCTCATCGCCGGGCCGGCCGCCGCCGGCGTGACGGGCCAGGTGACGGGCGATGATCAGGCAGCGCTCGCGGGTCAGCGCGACGTGGCGGCGGAAATACTCCCACCGGGTACGCTCGTCGTGCGCCTGGATCAGGTGCCGGTCGGCCTCGACGGGGTCGTTGAACAGCATCCCGAGCGCGGCGACGTCCGTCCGCGGCAGCCAGTACAGCTCACGCAGGGCCGCCGCCTCGAGCGGGTTCAGCTGGCGTAGCCTCGCCAGCAGCTCCAGCACCGACTCATCGCTCAGCGGCACCGTGGCCTGGAGCATCCCGCTGCCGCCGCTGCCGCTCTCGTAACGGACCGGGCTGTCCGGGTCGGTGTTCCACATTCCTGGCGTGGTGTTCGCCTGGGCCAGCGGCACCTGGTAGCGGCGGTTCGCCACCGGGACGGTCAGGCCGGCCTGCTCGAGCACGCCAGGAAACGCGTGCTCGGCCAGCGACCGCAGCGGATCAGGGCCGGCGGCGGGGTCGTAGCCCAGCTCGTCGCGGATCCACGCGTCGATGCGCGGCCACGTCCACCGCACCAGCTCGTCGTCGCCGACGTGCACCTCGAGCAGGCGGCGGCGCAGTTCCCACAGGGAGTGATCCCGGTCGCCGTCGGGCAGCGCCAGCGGGTCATCGAGCGCGTCATCCTCGCTTTGCAGCGGGAACGGGTCCTCGCCATTGAGGTGCGGGTGGGCCGTGAACAGGTACTCGACGTCGCCGGTCGTGAACGGCGAGGCGTACAGCTTCTCGAGCACCTCGACGAAACGCAGCGTCCTGGTCGGGCTGTAATGCCAGGTATCGGTCGCCGTGGAGGGGTCGAAGCCAGCCAGCCGCGACAGCGGGCTGAGGTTGGCCGTCAGGACCTTGATGAACTGCGGCCCGCGTCTCTCCCGGCCGTGCCGTTCGGCACTGTACGAGGCCAGCCGGGCGAGCAGTTCGCCGACCGCCCAGTGCCACTCCACGCCGGCCGCCGGAGCGGACCAGAGCGCGAGCAGCGGCGTCCGTGCCACGCCGGTGGCGCCGGCCGGAGCCGCGCCGTGGCGCAGCGGCAGGCACAGCTCATCCCGCAGGATCTGGAACGCCACCAGCTGCGGTATGAAACCGGGGTTGATCGTCCCGCCGGAGAACAAGCCGAGCACGGCGCAGATGTCGGCGAGTTCGGCGAAGCCGTAACGGGTGCAGCGGCCGCGGGCGAGCAGCCGCCACAGGCGGATGAACACTGCGAGCTGCGCCAACGCGGCGATCGTCTGGGCCGGCGAGCCGAAGTCGATCATCACGTCGTCCAGGTGGCACGGCTCACACGGGTCGAACGGCCCCGGCGGGGTTCCGGCGCGCAGCATCGGGACGAAGCCGGCCTGCGACAGCTCGACGAGCTCGCAGTAGCTGAGCCCGGTGCGCCGCAGGAACTCGCTCGCGATGACCACCACGCTGGTCCAGGCCGCTCCGCTGGCGGTGACCGGCTGCTCGAAGCCATAGAGCTGCCACAGGGCCAGCTCGCCGGGCGGCACCGGCCCGGTATTCGCGATCGGGGTCGCGAACAGCTGCTGATATTCGGCGGCGGAGATCTCCAGGTACTCAGGGGCGATGTCGCTGCGGAGCGGATAACGCCACACCGTGGTGTCGAAGCCGGGCGGGTCGGCGCCGAGCACAAACTCGGTGATCTGCGCCCGGAACCGCCGCATCGTCTCGTAGCGGGACGTCTTCAGCGCCCTCAGGTACGTGCGCGCGACGTCGAGCGGCTGGGCGTAGGGCAGGTCGGGCGAGCTGTAGTCGCCGGCCAGCGCCGTGTACGCCGAGGGCTGCACGACCGGGCTGGCCGGGGAGGAGAACTCCGGCAGCGCGCCCAGCAGCACGGCCGGGTTGTGGTGGTAGGGCAGGCCCGGCTCGGGCGGGGCATCGGGAGGTCGCAGCAGATGATCGCGGACGCTGGTCTGCGCGGTGTCATAGACCACGCCGCCCGTGCCGCTGACCGACCCGCCTGACGCCGCGACTTGCCCGGCTAGGTATTCCAGGCACTCGTCCACCAGGTCGATCACCGGCAACGCCGTCTGCAGGTTCGCATCCGTAACCAGCAGGCTGCCCAGGTCGCCGCGGCGCGGCTGGAGCAGCGACCCGAAGCTGCCCGTCGTCACCTTCGGCGCCGCGCACGTCGAGCCGGGCCCGGCGTCGAGCAGCTCACGCAGGTACCAGACGGGGCCGAGCGGCGACCAGGCCGGCGGCGGGATGCAGTCGCGGAGCCCGCCATGGGGGTTGACTGGCCGGAAGGGAGGCGGCGCGGGCGGCGGCGGCCCGGCGCTGCCGCCCGCGTTGGCCCAGATCTGCGCCGCCCATTGAAAGGCGACGCTGCCGGTGAGCGCCTCGGCGAAATCGGCCGCGTCGAGCGCGGCGATCGACGCCATGCTGGTGAAGCCGCGGGCGTAGAGCGCCTCGATGATCGAGAACTCCAGGCCTGCCGCGTTAGCCCCGGCCGGGACCAGTCCGGCGGTCACCTTGACCAGCTGGTCGATCGTGGCGAGCGCGGCCAGCAGCCACTGCTGGGCCGGCACGTCCGACGGGAACACCGCGGCCGCGGCCGCGACCACGGCCGGGCTGGCCGGCGGGGTCGTCCCGAAGGTATACGGCGGGTTGGCACTGTCGTAGACGGCCAGGAACGATGCCAGCGGGTCGAAGCCGTAGCGGTCGAGCAGCGGGATCTGCCCCGGCACCGGCGCGGGCGGTGCCGGGCCGCCCAGCGGCACGGCATAGAACCAGGTGAGGTACTGCAGGAACGCGGCGATCCGGTCACTGGTCGAGACCGGCGGTCCCGGTGGCTGGGTGAACGGCGGCAGGAACTGCGGGTTGAGCGTGAAGAACTCGGTCCACGCGCTGGCCGGGACAGCCGCGAGCTGATCGGTGTTGCTGACGCCCAGGCCGGGCCCGCCGATCGCGGCGACGAAGGCGGTCAGCGGCTGGTTGGCCGCGGTCAGGTCGGTCCATCCGGTCAGCGCGCAGGCGATGAGCCGCAGCTGGGCGGCATCGTTGGCGGCCTGCGTGGCGGCCGGCAACAGCAGGTCGGCCCAGACCGGGGCGTCCGGGTCAGGCAGGGTCTGCCAGCCGAGCGGATCCCCATGGGTCAGCCAGCCGTTGATCAGGTTGATGACACCCGTGTCGGCGGGCAGCACCGTGTACGCCTGCTCGTTGCCCAGCTGGGTGGGGGCCCGGGCCACGCCCAGCGCGGCCAGCCTGCGGGCGGCCTGCAGCGGGGTCAGCCCGCCCGGATTGGTATCGATGAGGCCCGCGTCTGCCGCCTGCTTCAGCTGCAGCGCGAGACCGGATTCCGGTACCGCGGTCGCCAGCGCGTAGCGGTCGGAGGCCGAAACGCCGATGGGGAGCGATGCCGCCAGCGCGTAGAAGTACTCGGCCGGGACTTCGAAGTTCGGGTTCATCGGTCAGTTGCCCAGGATGACGGTGGCCTCCGCCTGCTGGCCCGGGGCGGCGGTCGTGGTGAGCCGGACGGGCAAGGTCAGCGCGGCATGGGCGGCGTTGGCGCTCATCTGCTGGCAGTTCTGCGCGGCGGACCAGGCGTAGACGTAGCCGGCCATCCTGGTCGCGTCGCCCGTCAGCTGGCTGTAGTAGCCGGTAAGCGCCGACTCGAATTGCGACCGGTCGGACTCCACGGCGGTCGCGGTCGCGTTGGGCAAGGTGTACAGCGTGGCCAGGTCTGGTGCCGGGGGCGTGCCGGTCAGCGGCTGGGGCAGCGGCCTGGCTACCCGGTTGGAAACGAGCTCGCGGGCGATGTTCAGGCAATCCTGCGAAGAGAGGTTGGCGGTATCCACCGGAGCCGCGGGATCCTCGGCCAGAATCGCCTTGATGGCGGTGTCCAGGGCCGTCCACGGAGGCGGGCTGCCATCGGAGGGCGGGAGCACGTAGGTGGCCGAGTCCAGGCTTGGATCGGGTAGCGCCAGGTACAGGCCGACGACGATCGGCGGTGCCAGCGACGTGAGCGCGGTCGGGGTTCCCGCGCTCACCTGGACGTCGTAATTGATCGCATTGTTCACCAGCTGGACACCGCCACGCGTCACGTTGAGGACGACGTTCAGCAGGCTCTGCGGCGCCAGGAACTGGGCGGCGATGGCCGGCGCAACCGGTATGACGGCCCCGGCTGCCGAGCCGGTTGCTAGTCCCAGGTCAAGCTGGTAGATGGTATTGGTCGCCGCCCCGGCGACGGTGTACTGGGCCGGCGGCCCGATCGCAGTGTGCGGGGGCGCGGGCACCGTCGTCGGCTGGTCGAAGTCGACCTGGTACGCGGTGATCGTCAAATCGTGAAGATAGGTCTCAAACGTGGCGGGTGCGACCGGCGCCGTCGGGTACAGGCCAATTACGAGGGAGCTCACGGAGCGGCGCCGGCGGCCATGTCACCAATCACCACGATAAATAGCCGGGCTTCCGCCCGTGAGCGTGGTTCGCGGTCCATTTCCCCTCCCGGCTGAGAGCCCTGAAACGCGCCGCTGTGTGAAGTATCAGCCTCGCCTGAGCAAGCGTCAAGAGAGTGATGACCGCTTCGGGCCGCAAAGGCGCAGAGAAGATGCAAACGGACGGCAAGGCTGGCATAAAGGAAGTTCAGGTCCCGCGATAAGGCAACGACGGTTCGGTCCTGAGCGTAACGAGCATGCCAGCCGGCGCGGAACGTTCAGTCAGTTGGCGCTGGGCTCGATCGCTATTTGAATACCCTAATGAGGACAGCTCAGGCCAGAGATTGTTACGCCCTATCACAATGGGACAACATTGCCATCCGCTGGCGGTAAGCAAGGTCTGGCCGTCAATTTAGGGCGCCGCGCGGGGCACTAGCCTTCCAGGGCGCCGCGCATGGGACGGAACTTGACCTGCGCCTCGGCGAGCTCGGAGGCGGGATCGGAGCCCGCGACGATGCCGCAGCCGGCAAACAGGCGGGCGATGCGGCCGGAGAGCTGCGCACAGCGCAGCGCGATGCCCCACTCGCCGTTGCCGTCGGCGTCCACCCAGCCGACAGGTCCCGCGTAACGTTCCCGGTCCATGTGCTCGAGCTCGCGGATGAGTTCCAGCGCGGCGCCGGTCGGGGTGCCGCAGACCGCCGCGGTGGGGTGCACGGCCGCCGCCAGGGCCAGCGCCGACGTGGGCGCGCCATCCGCGGCGAGCGTGCCGCGGACCCAGGTGCCCAGGTGCTGGAGGTTCGGCAGCTTGATGAGGGTCGGCCGACGCTGGCCATCGAGCTCGACGCAGAGCGGCTCCAGCGCTTCCCGCATCGAGGCGACCGCGTAGGCGTGTTCCTCGGTGTTTTTCGCCGACATCAGCAACGCGGTGCCGAGCGCCTCATCCTCCGCCGGGTCCCCGCCCCGCGGTGTCGTGCCGGCCAGCACCAGCGCACTGACCTCTCGGCCGGTCTGCCGGATCAGCAACTCCGGGGTGGCGCCCACCATGCCGTCGCAGGCGAAGGTGAAGCAATCGGGGTAACGGCCGGCCAGCCGGCGCAGCAGGGCACGCACGTCGATGGGATCTGAGGCGGTCGCGAACAGGTCCTGGGCCAGTACCACCTTGCGCAGGCTGCCTGCCTTGATGGCCGCTACCGCCTCGGCGACCGCCTGTTCCCACTGGGGCCCGGGCAGGCTGCCGTCGTGCCAGCGCACTCCCGCCGGCGGCCGCGCGAACAATGATTCCGGCGCGACGGGCCACCCGAGGGTCCGGAGGTCCGGTTCACGTTCCGCGGTGACGGTCGTGAGCCAAGCCCGGCCATGACCGTCGCGGCCGAGCAGGACGCGCGGGACGATCAGCACCGATCCCTCGGATGACGCGTCGAAGGTGAACGTGCCGAACGCGACGGGTCCCGAGCCGCGCACCCGGACCTGGTCATCGAGGTCGGCGGCATCGAACAGCGAGCGGTGCCACTTCTCCCCGGCGGTAAACCGGTCCTCGCCGGCAGGCAGCGTGACCCGAGCCGCCTCGCCCCAGCCGACTAGTCCGGCGCCATGGTGGACCCAGGCGACCGCGTCCAGCTGGGGCAGGTGTCCGAGGAGATCACCAGGATCGGGGACGGCGACCGAGCGGACGAAGAGCCGCCCGGTGTCCTGGCGGCTCAGCACCGCCACGCTGCCGTCCGCGTTATCTGGTCACCCGCCACGAATCCACATTCTAGATGCCGTCCGTCACCGACCTGCTTTCCGGGTGGGCCAGCCGGCTCGGCCACCACATGTGCCGCCCGATGTCCAAGGTCAGCGCGGTGACGAGCACCGACCTGACGATGATCGTGTCGAGCAGCACACCCAAAGCCACGGCGAACCCGATCTCGGTGAACTCCACCAGCGGCAGTGTGCCAAGCACCGCGAACGTGCCGGCCAGCACCAGGCCCGCCGAGGTGATGACGCCGCCGGTGGCGGCCAGGCCGGCCAGCGCGCCGCGCCAGGTCCCGGACCGGATCGACTCCTCGCGCACGCGGGTCATCAGGAAGATGTTGTAGTCGATGCCGAGGGCCACCAGGAAGACGAAGACGAACAGCGGCACCGAGGTGTCGGCGCCCGCGAACCCGAACACGTGGCTGAAGAACAGCGAGGATATGCCCAGCGCCGCGCCGAAGGACAGCACGACGGTGACGATGAGCACCAGCGGCGCCACGATCGCCCGCAGCAGCAGGCCGAGGATGATGAGCACCACGCCGAGGATCAGCGGGATGAGCAGGTCCCGGTCATGGGCCGCGGCGCTCTCCACGTCCTTGTTGATGGCCGTACCGCCGCCTACCTTCGCGTCCGCCCCCGGGATGGCGTGCACTGTCGTCCGTATCTTGTCCACGAGGGTGTA
>Ga0187808_10000080_pt1 | contig 21031 bp, 22 predicted proteins | sample NC_wetland_sal_i_5_FD_132427 | JGI IMG/M metagenome (GOLD analysis project Ga0187808, IMG submission 132427) | Wetland sediment microbial communities from Neuse River Estuary, North Carolina, USA - ASW_3 | ecosystem: Environmental > Aquatic > Freshwater > Wetlands > Sediment | place: USA: North...
CACGTTTCAGTGGCACCTTGTGTCTCCGACCACTGGGGGGCTTGGCGTCCTAACATGTCCGGTATGGAACATGAACGGCGGCTGTCGCCGGGCGAGGAGTCCGTAGAAGTCTTGCACCCGCACTGGAAGACGCTGGTCCGGCCGCTCGCGCTCGCGTTCATCGTGGTCGCCGCGTTGCTCGTGGGAGAGGTGCTGATCCCGCCGGGCAAGGCCGCGGCGATCGAGCGGCTGGCGGCGGCCGCGGTCGCGATCGTGCTGCTCATGTGGTGGCTGACGTATCCGCTGCTCCGCTGGCGCACGACCGTGTACCAGCTGACCACGCGTCGGATGCGGCTGCGGGACGGCATTATCGCGCGTACCGGCCGGGACATCCCGTTGTCGCGGATCACCGACGTCTCCTTCCGCAAAGGACTGCTTGACCGCATGCTGGGCTGCGGCACGCTGATCGTGGAGTCGGCCGGTGAGCACGGCGAGATCATGCTGACCGAGATCCCGCACGTGGAGCACGTGCAGTCCACGTTGTTCCAGCTTGTCGAGGAGGAGCGACTGCGGGCCGACCGGGACGACCGTGCTGGGGATGGGCTAACGTACGGTCAGTGACCCAAGTCCACAGCGGCATCGCCCCCGCGGTGGCCGGGTGAGCAATAGTCCCAGGGGTGGGGTTAGCCTGGGACTGTGAGCTGGGAACTGCCGTCAACAATCTCCCTGCGGGAGGTCGGACCCAGGGACGGGCTGCAGAACGAGGACCCCATTTCCACCGAAGCCAAGGTGTCGCTGGTCGACGCGCTGTCGCAGACCGGGGTGGAGCGGATCGAGGCGGTCTCGTTCGTACGCCCGTCGGCGATACCGCAGATGGCCGACGCGGATGAGGTGTGGTCGCGGATCAGTCGCTCGCCGGGCGTGCGGTACTCGGCGCTCGTGCCCAACCTTCGCGGCGCGGTCCGCGCCCTTGACTCCGGGGTGACCGAGCTCGAGGTCGTCGTGTCGGCCTCGGAGACCCACAACCTGAAGAACGTGAACCGCACGACCGGCGAGTCGCTCGACGAGATCGCGGCCGTCCTCGACATGGCGCACGTCAAGGGCGCGAGCGTGCAGGCGATCGTGTCCACCGCGTGGGGCTGCCCGTACGAGGGAGACGTGCCCGTGGAGCGCGTGGTGGCGGTCGCGTCCAGGGCGATCCGTGACGGCGCGGACTCGGTGTCGTTCGGCGACACGACCGGGATGGCCACCCCGACGCGGGTGCGAGCGCTCGTCGGGGCCTTCCGCGACGCCCATCCCGACGTGCCGCTCAACCTGCACTTCCACAACACCCGCGGCACCGGCCTGGCCAACGTGCTCGCCGCGATGGAGCTCGGCGTCGCCGACTTCGACGCCTCTGTGGGCGGGCTCGGCGGCTGCCCGTACGCGCCCGGCGCGACCGGCAACATCGCGACAGAGGAACTGGTCCACATGGTCGAGGACATGGGCATCGACACCGGGATCTCGCTCGCCGCGCTGCTCGAAGCGGCCGCGCAAGCCGAAGCCGCGGTCGGGCACACGCTGCCCTCCCAGGTGCTGCGGGCGGGCCCGCGCACGCGCACGATCCAGAGTTGACCGGGAGACCGCTGCTTCAACTCTTTTACCGTGGCTTTACTATTTAGTCATGACCCGAGTGCTGCTCGCCGAGGACGACACCTCCATCTCCGAGCCTCTATCCCGCGCGCTGCGCCGGGAGGGGTATCAGGTGGAGGTCACCGAGGACGGGCCGGCCACACTCGGCCGGGCACTGTCCGACGGGGTCGACCTGATCCTGCTGGACATAGGCCTGCCCGAACTGGACGGCCTCGAGGTGTGCCGTCGTGTCCGGGCCGAGGGGCACTCGGTGCCCGTGCTCATCCTGACCGCCCGCGCGGACGAGGTGGACACGGTGGTCGGGCTTGACGCCGGCGCCGACGACTACGTGACCAAGCCGTTCCGGCTCGCTGAACTGCTCGCGCGGGTCCGCGCGCTGCTGCGCCGGGGCACCGCGGAGAGCCCCGGTTCTGTGCACGGCGTGCGGGTCGACGCGGAGGCGCGCCGTGCCTGGCATGGCGACGTCGAGCTCGACCTCACCACCAAGGAATTCGACCTGCTGTGGATCCTGCTGCGAGACGCCGGGAAGGTCGTCACGCGCGAGCAGATCATGAGAGAGGTCTGGGACGCCAAGTGGTGGACGTCGACCAAAACGCTGGACATGCACATCTCGTGGCTGCGCCGCAAGCTGGGCGACGACGCGCACAGCCCGCGGTTCATCACGACGGTTCGCGGCGTCGGGTTCCGCTTCGAGCGTGGCGACTGAGCCGGGGAGCTGGGGCAGTGCGGCGGCGGCTGTGGTTTACCGCGGCGGCCGTCGCCGCGGTCGCGGCGCTCGTGGCCAGCGTCCCGCTGCTGGTCGTCGCCGCGAACCGGGATCCCGATTTGCTGGGGCTCGGCCTGCCGCTGCTCGTGGCCTCCGGCTGCGTGACGGTGGTCCTCGCCTGGCTGTTCGCCCGCCAGGCGGCCCGGCCGGTAGAGGAGCTCGCGGAGGCGGCCGGTCGGCTCGCCACCGGCGACCCGCGGCCGGTGGGCCGCCGGTACGGCGTGCCGGAGCTTGACCAGGTGGCGGACGGCTTGGACAGCGCCGCCCGCCGGGTCACGCACCTGCTGACCGCCGACAGGGAGCTCGCGATCGACGCCTCACACCAGCTGCGGACGCCGCTGACGGCGCTGTCGATGCGGCTGGAGGAGATGATCGCCTCGGCTGACGACCCTGAGGTGGTTCGCGAGGAGGGCACCGCCGCCCTCGCCCAGGCGGAGCGCCTCGCCGACGTCGTCAGCCAACTGCTGAGCCCGGCGCGCCGGGTAGCCGCGGGGTCCGCGGCGTTCATCAGCGTCGACAGGATCGTGCTGCAGCAGATTACCGAGTGGGAACCCGCGTTCCGGCGGGCCGGCCGGAAGATGGTGCTCATCGGCGAGTCCCGGCTGCAGGCGTACGTGACCCCCGGCGGCCTGGCCCAGGTGATCGCGACCCTGCTGGACAACGCGCTGATGCACGGCGAGGGGACGGTGACGATCCGCCGATCGCAGTCCGCTGGCTCGGTCGTGATCGAGGTCGAGGACGAGGGCGAGGGGGTCCCGGCCGAACTCGTGTCCCGCATCTTCGAGCGCAGCGTCAGCGGACGGCCGGAAGGGACGGGCCTCGGCCTCGCGCTAGCTCGCACGATGGCGGCGGCCGACGGCGGCCGCATAGTGCTCGCGCGCCGCAAACCCCCGGTCTTCGCGGTATTTCTCCCGCGCTACCCCGCAGGCGACCGCGGCCAAACCCGCACCGGCCCGGCCTGATCCCGCGAGCCTCAACGGGCCTTGCGGTGGCGGCCCGGGGTGCGCGGGCCGGGGTTCGCCGGGCGGGCAGCCGGCCGGGACGGGGCGGTGGACCACCCCGGGCCGGACGACACCGGAGGGGCGGTGGCGGTCGCGAGATGAGGTGCCACGACACCGTTCGGGAAAACTGAATTTTCCAGCATGACCTCGCGCGGCTGCTGCGCCTGCGGAGCGAAGTACGGCGGCGCCATGACCGGCTCCTGCTCCCACGCCAGAGACGCTGACTGTTCCCGCATCGGCTCCCACGGCGCGTAGGTGGCCGTCTCCACAGCCGGAGGCTGCGGCGCGGCGGGCGCGAGGAACACCCACTTGCGGTACGCGAAGAACCGGAAGATGGTGCCGAGACCGGTGCCGATCAGGCTGGCGAGGTTGTACGCGATCGGGTCCTTGAAACCGAGGACGTAGGTGGTGCATGCGATCACCACCTCGGCGATGATCAGGCCCACCACGTTGAGCGCGAAGAAGAGCACCGTCTCACGGTGCAGCGCCTGGTTCTCCCGGTGCCGGAATGTCCAGAACCGGGAACCGATGTACGTGACGACCGTCGCGATCGAGATCGAGATGGCCTTGGCGGTGAGCGGTTCCTCGTGGTAGCGCCCGTGCAGTACCGCGGCGCCGCCCAAGTCGATGACCGCGCCGATGCCGCCGACTACACCGAACTTGGCGAGTTCCGGTACGAGGTGCCGCACACGGTCATAAAGACCGGCGACGCGTGGGGCCATGCGCAGACTGCCTCTCTCCTCATGCTGCGCATCTAAGGTAGTGGACGTTTTTTCCCGAGAAGCTGAGAACCGTCTAAAAGTTCCGTTACACCTGATGCGCGTGAGCCTCGGCCAGCGCCGCGCGAGACGAACGGTCCGCCACAAGCCGCCACGTGAGGTATATCACGGCGGTGAGCACGAAGCCGACCTCAAACGTGAGATCGCCGGCAGAACCGATGTGCTTGGGAATCAATCCGAGGTATTCCGTCTGATTTGCGAAGAGCCAGATCGAGACGCCCGCCCCGACCACCATGGCGACCGGGCCCGCCCAGTTCGAGTACTTCCTGTCGAAGAGCAGGTGCTCGATCTGGTCTGGCCGCTGACGGCGGCGCAGGATCTGGTCGCAGAACACGACGGCCAGCCAGGGCGCGATCCAGTAGGCGATGATCAGCAGGAAGTTGTCGTACTTCGTGCCCGCGTTGTGCAGCCCGGACCAGGCCAGGAAGAACCCGATCGCGCCGAACACCAGGGCTACGAGCGCCCGGCGCAGCGCCAGCGGCAGCTTGAAGCCGAGCGCGGTAAACGAGATCGCCCCTGAGTAGATGTTCAGCGCGTTTGCCGCCACGGCGCCGAGCGCGATCGCCAGCAGCGTGAAGTCGGCGAGGACGCTCGGCATGAGGCCGGTGAACGCGCCGGTCGGGTTGTTGCCCAGGAACACGACCGAGTCCTTGACCGCCGTCCCGGCCGCCGCCCCGACGATCTCGAGGAACGCGCAGGACAGGAACAGGCCGAACCCGGCCCACCAGGCGATCGCGACCTTGCTCGTGTCCGGCTTGAAGTAGCGCGTGTAGTCCGCCGCGTACGGGTTCCAGCCCACCGCGTACCCGAACGTCGCGCCGAGCTCGATCAAGAACGCGCCGGGGATCGTCGAGTGGGTGGCGGCCGGGTGCGCCTTGGAGAGTATTACCCCGCTCGCGATCAGGAAGATGATCGCCAGTACGGGGAACGCGTACCGCTCGAAGACGTGGATCAGGTTGTACCCGAGGTACGCGACCGCGATCTGTATGACCACGATGATCAGCAGGCAGACCACCTGCGGCCAGTGGGTGAGGGTGTTCAGTGCGAGCGCGCCGCTGACGCTGTTGACCGCGAACCAGCCGATCCCCGCGACGACGGCGTTGATCCCGGCGGGCAGCGCGTTCCCCCAGTAGCCGAAGCCGAGGCGGCTCAGCACCATCTGCGGCACGCCGAACGTCGGGCCGCGGGCAGAGAGGATGCCCTGGGTGATGCCGCCGAGCGCGCTCCCGAGCAGGATCGCGATGACCGCTTCCCAGAAACTCAGGCCGAACGCGGCGATCGCCAGGATGCCCACGAAAATAGTGGCGAACTCCATGTTCGGAGAGGTCCACGTCCAGAAAAGCTGAAGCGGGCGTCCGTGGCGCTCCTCCAGCGGGATGAACTCCGCGCCTCCGGGCTCGACGGCGATGACTTTGTCGCCGTACGTTCCCTCGCGAACTTCAATGTCTGCGTCGCTGACCGTCGTCATCATCTCTCCCGTGACTAGCAAGGATGCGTGGCGTGGCTGGCGGTCGTGTCTCGCAACGTCGCGGTCTCGTGTCGCCATGGTGGTTGTACCCAGGATTGCGTCGTTCCGCGTAGGCTACAGCGCGTGTTTTCTGCATCGACATCCGCCGGTCCAATTCCCCGTAAATCGGGCACCGGTATGCCCATCGTCGGCATGGTCGGCGGCGGACAGCTGGCGCGGATGACGGCGCAGGCCGCGATCGGTCTGGGCGCGACGTTCCGCGTGCTCGCGGAGTCGGCTTCGGAGAGCGCGGCGCTTGTAACCCACGACGTGGCGATCGGGTCGCACCGGTCGCTGTCCGACGTCGAGTCCTTCGCCGGCGAGTGCGATGTGGTCACGTTCGACCACGAGCACGTGCCCGCGGACATCCTGACCAGCCTGGAGTCCGCTGGCGTCCTGGTCCGGCCGGGATCGGCCGCGCTGCGATATACCCAGGACAAGCTGGCGATGCGGGAGCGGCTGGCCGCGCTCGGCGTGCCGTGCCCGCGATACGCGCCGGTCTCTTCTGTGGCGGATGTCGAGGCGTTTTGCCGCGCGCCCGGCGGCTCGTGGCCGGTTGTGCTCAAGGCCGTGAGCGGAGGGTACGACGGCAAGGGGGTGTGGGTGTGCTCGTCTCCCGCCGAGGCCGCCGAGGTGCTTGGGCACGGCGTCGCGCTGCTCGCCGAGGAGTTCGTGCCGTTCCGCCGGGAGCTTGCCGCCCTCGTCGCGTGCTCGCCGTCCGGCCAAGGCGCGGCGTACCCGGTCGTGGAGACCGTGCAGGTGGACGGCATCTGCCGGGAGGTGATCGCCCCCGCGCCTGGCCTGAGCGCCTCGTCGGCCGAGTTCGCGCAGGCCATGGCGTTGCGGATCGCCTCTTCGCTCGGCGTGATCGGTCTGCTGGCGGTCGAGTTGTTCGAGACCCAGTCTGGCGGGCTCTTGGTGAACGAGCTGGCGATGCGGCCGCACAACAGCGGCCACTGGACGATCGAGGGGGCCGGAACCTCACAGTTCGAGCAGCACCAGCGGGCGGTGCTCGACCTGCCGCTGGGCTCTTGCGCGCTGTCTTCGCCGGGCGGATTCACCGTGATGGCCAACGTGCTGGGCGGCACGGATCCGGACATTTACGACAGGTATATCCACGTGATGGCCGCGGATCCCGCCGTCAAGGTGCATTTCTATGGCAAGGAAGTGCGCCTTGGCCGGAAAATCGGGCACGTCACGATCGTCGGCGAACCCGGGGACGACCTGGCGGCGGTGCGGGAGCGCGCCCGGCGCGCGGCGAGCTACCTCCGCTGGGGAACCGAAGACGGCGACTAGCCGCGCAAAAGTATCGATTACGCCCACTGATCGATCATCTCCCAACTAACCTGTCTCGCAATATTGATCGCGATAGGTTCTTGAGGGGAGGGATCGTGACAATTGGCGAAGCGCTGGCCGAGGCGCGTTATCGGGCCGGTCTGACGATTGATGAGCTCAGCGAGCGCACCAAGATCCGGGAAGCGGTCATCCGATGCATTGAGCAGGACGATTACGCGGCTTGCGGCGGTGACCTCTACGCGCGCGGCTACGTGCGCGCGATCGCGGGTGCCGTCGGCATCGACGCTCAGCCGCTTATCCGTGACTTCGACGCGGGACATGCGGGTTCCGCGGCGGGTCCGCGGAGCGCGTTCGCGCAGGGCCAGGACTTGGCCGGATCGTCGGTCGCGACCGTGCCCGAGCCTCCGACCGTGATCGACATGCCGGCGGTCGCCGATCCCGATTTCACGATGGCCGACCCTGAATTCACGTTTAGCGATGAGGAATTCACGGCTGCCGAAGTAACCCCCGCGGCCGCCACCGCACCGCACGTGCCGCCCTCCGTGAAGTCCCCCGTGCCGCCCTCCGTGAAGTCCCCCGTGCCGCCTCGCCCGCCCTCGGCCTGGCGGGCCCGCACCCGCAGCCGCCGGTGGGTGACGGGTGTCGCGATCCTCGTCGTCATAGCCCTGGCCGTCGCCGGATTCGCGGGCAGTCGCATCGTCTCGCACCTGCGCCAGCACAACGCCGCTGGCAACGCGGCCACCGTCCAGCAGCAGAAGGCCGCCAACCAGCCTTCCCCCGGGACGCCGGCGAAGGCGAAGGGGAAGCCGGCGCCGGCGAAAGCCAGCAAGCCCACGCCAGCCAAGAAGCCCAAGACGCACGCGACACGGAAGGCGCCCCGCGCCCTCCCGGTGACCTGGCTGCCCATCAAGCTCGCGATGGCGTTCGGCCCCGACGGCACGGCCGACGGTGACAACCCGCAGAGCGCGCAGTTCGCCATCACCGACGGCGCGCCGTCGCCGTGGCAGACCGACTGGTATGCCTCGCCGCAGTTCGGCATGCTCAAGAGCGGTACCGGCCTGCTGCTCGACATGGGCCGGACGGTCACGGTCACCAGCATGCTGATCGACCTCAGCCCCTACCGGGGAGCGGACCTGCAGATCAGGCTCGGCGGCACGCCGTCGGACCTGCGGGTGGCCGCGCGCGCCGACGACGTGGGCGGAACGGTCCGGCTCAAACTGTCGTCCGCGCTGCAAGCCAGGTACGTGCTGATCTGGTTCACCCTGCTGCCGCCGAACGGCGCGGGCATGTACCAGGAGAGCGTGTCGCGCGTCGTGGTCAACGGTCGGCGCTGACGGCGCACCGGCTACGCTATTGGCCGTGCGAGCAGAAGCGGCGGCGGTCGGCGTGGTCATGGGCAGCGACTCGGACTGGCCGGTGATGGGTGCCGCGGCGGAGGCCCTCGAGGAGTTCGGCGTCCGCTATGAGGCTGACGTGGTATCGGCGCATCGCATGCCCAGGGACATGATCGCCTACGGCGAGCAGGCCGAAAAACGGGGGCTCAAGGTGATCATCGCCGGGGCGGGCGGCGCCGCGCATCTGCCGGGCATGCTGGCGTCGGTGACGCCGCTGCCGGTGATCGGCGTCCCCGTGCCGCTGAAGCACCTGGACGGCATGGATTCGCTGTTGTCGATCGTGCAGATGCCCGCGGGCATTCCGGTGGCGACGGTGGCGGTTGGCGGCGCACGCAACGCGGGGCTACTCGCGGTTCGGATACTGGCTGTGACGGATCCCGGGCTGCGGGCGAAAATGACGGATTTCCAGGCTCGGCTCACGGAGCAGGCCCGTGCAAAAGGTGCCGCGCTGCGCTCCATGCTCTAGCTCTGTATTCCGAACGGATCCCCTCCTCCTCTCCCCGGGCGACGTGCTCGCGTTCCTGGTCAGATATCGGTTTGGCCACGGTGCAGCGTGGGCCTGTTTTGTCCGTGACGGATGGGGGCATTCTGGTTGCGCAGGCAACCGGAACGGGACTGGTTGCATCCGGTCGTCTGGGGAGATCGGCCGGGACTGCGTACGGTTGGGGTTGGGTTGGGGGAAGCATGGCGTTCTCGGTCGCCAAAAGCCGTCCGTTTCGTGTCTTCGGGCTATATCGCAGCAGCGGAAAGCATGCCGCCCCGCGGGGTATCGTGCAGCGTTCCGAACTCTCGCCGCGCCGGCCGGCGCACGCTGTGTCGATGCCCCGGCTAACCGGCCCGCATGCCGGGGAGCACGATAAGGCGGCCTGACCTGGATCCCGGTTACTATCGGGTAATGAGCACGTTCGCACTCTCCGAAGAGCACGAGGCACTGCGCGAGACGGTCCGCGCGCTCGCGAATGACAAGATCGCGCCGAGGGCGAACGACATCGACCGGGCCGCGGAGTTTCCGTGGGACGTCTATGAGGCATTGGTCAAGGCCGACTTTCACGCCCTGCACATCCCGGAAGAGTACGGCGGCGCCGGCGGCGACGCCCTGGCGAGCGTGCTGGTCATCGAGGAAGTCGCCCGCGCTTGCGCGACGTCCTCGCTGATCCCCGCCGTGAACAAGCTCGGCACGATGCCGCTGCTGCTTGGCGCGTCGGCCGAGGTCAACCAGCGGTACCTGCCGCGGGTCGCGCGCGGCGAGGCGATGTTCTCCTACGCGCTGTCCGAGCCGGAGGCCGGCTCGGACGCGGCCGCGATGCGCACCCGCGCCGTCCGCACAGACGGGGGCTACCTGCTCAACGGCGTCAAGCGCTGGATCACCAACGCCGGGGTGTCGAAGTTCTACACCGTGATGGCGGTGACCGACCCCGCCTCAGGTCCGAACGGCATCTCAGCGTTCGTGGTCGAGGATGGCGACCCCGGCTTCAGCTTCGGGGCGCCCGAGCACAAGCTGGGCATCAAGGGCTCGCCCACTCGGGAACTCTACTTCGACAACTGCGAGATTCCGGCGGACCGGCTGATTGGCGAGGAGGGGCAGGGGTTCAAGATCGCGCTGCGGACCCTTGACCACACCCGCATCACCATCGCGGCGCAGGCCCTGGGCATCGCCCAGGGCGCGCTCGACTACGCGGTCGGCTATGTCAAGGAGCGCAAGCAGTTCAGCCAGCCGGTGGCTCACTTCCAGGGCGTGCAGTTCATGCTCGCCGACATGGGCATGAAGCTGGAGGCCGCGCGGCAGCTCACGTACGCGGCCGCGGCGCGCTCGGAGCGGGCCATGGCCGGCGACCAGGTGCCGGACTTGACGTTCTTCTCCTCGGCCTGCAAGTGCCTAGCGTCCGACGTGGCGATGGCGGTGACGACCGATGCCGTGCAGCTGCTCGGCGGCTACGGCTACGTCAACGACTACCCGGTCGAGCGGATGATGCGGGACGCGAAGATCACCCAGATCTACGAGGGCACCAACCAGATCCAGCGCATGGTGATGGCGAGGCAGCTGCTGAAGGGCTGAAAACGGGGGCGCTGACCTGCGGATTCTTGGATTCTTCTGGTCGGGAAACGGGCCGTCCGACGCCGAGTTGGCGGCCCGTTCTCATGTCTGGATTGTCCGGTTGATGCCGGTTGTTTCCCGTCGTTTCCCGACCCCGTGCTGAATCCGCGCTAGTTCACTGGGTGGGGGCGGCAGGCGCTACTGCACGAGGAGGCCCGTCTACTCGAGAGGCCGCACTTTCCTTGTGCTCGCCACCATAACGGACGGCGGCGTCCACGATCCCCTGCGGCGGCTGCTTATCGGGTGGAAGAGGAGCGTGCTGACCAAGAAATAACCACCTCAGCCCTCTAACGTGACTGCGGTTCCGGGCATGACGAGATGGCTCTGTGGCAAGCGCTGCCCGGGGCCTGTGGTGGCGCCTATGCGGTTGTCGGTGGCTGCTGGGTCAGGCGGCGTCCTCCCAGAGGGTGATGATGACGTCGTAGCCGAGGGCCTCGAGCCGGCGTCTGGCGCTGCGGGCCTTGCGGCTGCGGTCGGTGTGCCGGGCGTGCCAGTCGGGTCCGAGGTCGCGGTAGCGGGCGGCGGGGTCGTTGAGCAGGTGCCACACGATGACCAGGATGGAGCGGCCGACGGCGCAGCCGGCCTTGGTCCGCCCGCCGCCGCCGCCGGGGCGGGCGGCCAGGCGGCGGAACCGCTCGCCGAGGAAGGTGTCGGTGTTCGCGGCGGCGTAGGCGGCCAGGACGGCGATCCGCTTGGCGTAGGTGTTGCCGTGCCCGCACTGGCCGAAGATTTCACGCGAACGCGACCAGCCCCCGATGAGCACAGCTGTAAAACCGTCGGACGAGTACCTCGACAAGATCGCCCCCGGCCAGGCCGCTTCGGCCAAAGGCTGATCCGGGGGCGGGGGTCGGTGCTCGCGCTGAGTGCTTCGATGACCATCGGCTCTGGCCAGCCGGTCTGCGACGTGAGGGCCCCTATTGTCAACCCGGCCTGCTCAGCGGCCGACGCCGCGAGCGAGAGACGCCGATAGCCTGGTGCTGGCCGCCGCCGTGGCGGAGCCTGCGCACGGCGATGCCCCGCAGGCAGGCCCAGCCAGGCAGGTCGAGGAAGATCACCGTGTCGGCGGCCTCCAGGCGGATCGGCAGGGTGGAGGCGTAGTTCCTGTCGATGATCCAGCGCGGGCGGTGACGAGTTCCCGTTGCAGGCTGGCGAACGTCTCCTGGTTCAGGGGTTTCCAGTCTTTGTCGTAGTACAGGGCGTCGAGGTGAACGGGCGTGATGCCGAGCCGGGCACCCAGGACGCGAGCGAGGCGAGACTTGCCGCTGCCTCCGCAGCCGACGATCGCGATCCGCTCCACGGGGCTGACACTAGCGTTCCCGAATGGAGGGAGACTCGGTCAGTCGCCGTCGGCTGGCCTGCTGTACTCCTTGAGCGTATCTTCGGAGACGGTGCTGCTGATGAGTTCGAGGGTCCAGGGGCCGGTGTTGAGGTCGAAGTCGCGTCCGAAGCCGACCCACTTGCCGGTCATCTTCCGGCCGGTTGGCTCGAGCAGGAGCTGGATCGCGCCGTGGTAGACGGCGCCCTGGTAATAGCCGGCGGGGTTGGTCTCCTCGGTCCAGGTACCGGTAAGGACCTGGCCGTTGGCGGTCAGGTCCATCAGGAGCCGGGAGCGGGATCCCGGCGTTGACCTGACCTGGAGCCGCGTGCCGTGCTGGACGAGGGCGACGTAGTGGTGACTGGTGAACGTCGCGCCGCGTCCGGTGCTCTCGTAGGAGTAGCTGCTGAGCCAGATGCCGGTCAGCGGACCCGGCTGTGCCTTGGGGTCGGCCACGGGTATCCACGGCCCCGAGCCGGTGGCCAGGGCCTCGTCGGGGTCGAGGCCGTAGCGTTCGGCGGCGGTGTCGAATCCCAGGCTGGAGACCGGCTTGCCGGTGACGTACTCCAGCGCGCGGATGTAGACCGCGCGGGGCAGGGTCACCTGTCCGGCTTCCCAGCGCTGCACGAGCCGTTTGGAGCAGCCGTTCGGCGTGCCGAGCCGCTGCCCGGCGTCGCGTATCGCCACGGCCATCTCGTCCTGGCTCAGACGCAGGGCCAGACGCGCCTGCCGTAGCGCGGTGTTAGGGGCCATGACCACGAGAGTACCCCGCCAGTTATGATCTGTAACGTCATTTTGACACCCTAAAAGACGTCTAAATGACGCCCGCTTTGACATCGCAACGTCGTCATTCGGAAGCGTACCGTCGTGCCAGCCAGACCGCACGCGACGTGGCACCCCCGGAAGGCAGCACGATGGCACAGCCAGGACAGCACGTCGCCGGGCCTGGGCTATGCCCAGGCCCGGCATGGCCGGCATCCGGCGTCATGCCGCCGCTCGCTGCCCTGCCGACCGCGCCGTCGGCGGCGCGGGCTCATGTCCGCGCGACGTTGGCGACGTGGCGGATGAGCCGCCTCGCTGATGTCCTTGAGCTGGTCGTGAGCGAGCTGGTCGCCAACGGCGTCAACGCGTCCGCGGATGGCGACGGTGCTCCGAGGTACTTGGCGGGGCGCATGCCCGTGATCGGGCTGTGCCTGCTCACAGACGGGGCGCGACTGGTGGTCGAGGTCTGGGACCAGGCGCCAGGCGTCCCAGTCCGTCTCAGCGCCGGGGCCGATGACGAGAGCGGTCGGGGTCTGGCCCTCGTTGACATGATCGCCGGCTCCCGCTGGGGATGGCATCCCGCGAGGTCAGGACGGGGCAAGTGCGTCTGGGCCGAGTTCGCCGTCCCGGCCGTGACCAACGAAGGTGTCAGCCAGTAAGTAACCACCGAAAGCAGGAAGGCAGCACGGATGAACACTCCGGTAGCACGTCCCACGTTCGCTCTGATCGGGGTCGCGGGGTACATCGCCCGCCGTCATCTGGAAGCGATCCGGGAAGCGGGTGGCACCTTAATCGCGTGTCACGACCTCACCGATTCGGTCGGCATCCTCGACAGCTACTTCCCGGACGCGCGGTTCTTTACCGACGGCACGCGGTTCGAGGACTTCCTTAGCCAGCCGGGCAGCACGCCAGACTATTTCGTGGTCTGCACGCCGAACGACCTGCATACCGAGCACGCGGCACTCGGCCTGCGGATCGGTGCCGACGTGATCCTCGAAAAGCCGCCAGCGATGAGCGGCCAGGAAGTGGAAGCCCTGACCGTACTGCAAGCCGAGTCCGGGCACGCCATCCACCCGGTCCTGCAACTGCGTTACCACGACGGCCTGCGGCGGTTCAGGAAGATGATGGAATGGCGCAACCCGGAACGCCCGGTTGAGGTCACCGTCAAGTACATCACCCGCCGAGGACAGTGGTTCGGGACCTCCTGGAAGGGTGACCCGGCCCGGAGCGGGACCATCATCTTCAACATCGGCATCCACCTACTCGACGGCCTCACCTGGGCGATCGGAGCAGCACCGGAAGTCATCCGGGCGCACGCCGACCCCGCCGGAGACCACGCCGAGGGCAGGTTCCAGTTCGGCGCGGTCACCGTCGACTGGACCCTGTCGACCAGGGAAACCGACCTGCCATCGGGCACCCGTGCGGGCGCGGCCCGGTACATCGCGGTCGACGGAGACATCATCTGCGACTTCTCCGACTACTCCTGGCTCCACACCATCGTGTATCGGGAGATCATCGCGGGCCGGGGCCACCGGATCGAGGACGCGGCCGGTGCCGTCAGGCTTGCCGAGCGAGTCCGCCGGATGGCCGAGACCGACTGCCTGCCGCGCGCTGATCGCAGCTACCGGTTAGCTGCCCATTCGATAATAACGCGGGCGATCCGGAGGCCGGACGCGCCGTCCCACAGCGGCGGCAGTTCCCCGGCGTACGATCCCCGGGTAAGGGCGTCCTGCACGGCGGACGCCAGTTCGTCGGCACGGACAAGTCTATTGCTGCCGCTGGTGACGGTGACCGGCCGCTCGGTTACCGGGCGCAGGGTCAGGCACGGCACCCGCAGGAACGTCGTCTCCTCCTGCACCCCGGCCGAGTCCGTGATCGCCGCTGCCGCGCCGCGCACCAGGGACATGAACTCCAGGTAGCCCAGCGGTTCGCACATCCGGATGCCCGGATGCTCCGCTAGCCCGGCCGCCTCGAACACCGCCCGGCCGCGCGGGTGGACCGGCATGATCACCGGTGCCATGTCCGCGACCTCGTGCATCGCCTTGACCAGCAGCGCCGCCACCTCCGCGCTGTCGACGTTGAACGGCCGGTGCAAGGTCGCGACTACGTAACGTTCCGGGAGGCCGTGCGCGGCCCGGACTGCCTCGGCGTCCAGCTTGTCCAAACAGGCCACCAGGGTGTCGATCATCGTGTTGCCGACGAAGTGCACTCCGTCTGAGGCGATCCCCTCATTCGCCAGGTAGCCGATCGCCTCCGGCGAGGTGACGAACAGCAGCTCGCACAGCTGGTCGGTGAGCCGGCGGTTGATCTCCTCCGGCATCGTGTTGTCGAAGCTCCGCAGCCCCGCCTCGACGTGCGCGACCGGCACGTGCAGCTTGGCCGCGGCGAGCGCGGCCCCGAGCGTGGAGTTCACGTCCCCGTACACGGCCAGCAGGGCGGGACGGCGGGCCATCAGCTCCCGCTCCACGCTGGCGATGACCGCCGCCGTCTGCTCCCCGTGCGCGCCGGAGCCAACGTGCAGGTTCACGTCCGGCCGCGGCAGGCCCAGGTCGGCGAAGAACACATCCGACATCCGCGCGTCGTAATGCTGGCCCGTGTGGATGAGCATCTGGTCGACGCCGGCCTCGTCGAGTGCGCGGATAACGGGCGCGGCCTTCATGAAGTTCGGCCGGGCGCCAAGCACATGCGTAACCAGAACCTGCATCGCTGTCCTTTACCGGAGTCCAACAAGAGGGACAAATCTCACGAACCGCAGCGGCCATGGCCGCCCGGTGCGACCCTACCGACCGTAGCCTGAGCCGCGCGCCCAGTTGACCTTACTCGGGCGCAGTGTTCAATTACGGATGGAACGCGAACCGGTCGCCATTCTATACCGCCAGCTAATCCGTACTCTATTCCGTACTCCGCTTACACTGGTATAACTTGACGGCGGGGAATGCGCAGGACCCGGCGGGAATAAACCTTCCGGTAGACTCCCAGACTTTATATACGTGCACAGCCCGTAAAACAATCGTTGATGGCGCGGCGGACATGCATGGTGACATATAAACCCCACGGTCCCGTCTCGGGACAGGGAACCGGACAACGACGCGGTCTGACCCCTGATCGTGCGCTGAAGCGCATGCTCATCCTTGAACAGAGGGCGCGAGGGCCCGGCACGGGCAGGCACGCGACGCGGTATGCAGGCAGGCGGCAGGGCGAGGTACCAGGAATCAACCGACACGGTCGCCACCGACTTGGCGGCCGGACCGGCGATCTCACTGGTCTTCGAGCAGCCACTTCGTTTTCGCCGACAAGAAAAACGGCACTGGAGGTGAAAAAAGAGGCTGAAACCGGATTTATGAGTTGTCAGCGTTTTGCGGCGGCAGCGGGACCCGGTGCCATGTCCATATTGCCATGCCCTCATCCCGTGCCCGCGCTGCCTGGGGCACTGTCCAGAAACCAGATCGTTCTCCCCGTCGTTCATGGTGCCGACGACGGCGCCCCGCCTGAACGCCCGAGCGCCCGGCCACGGCGGCTCGCTGCGCCGTCTCCGGCCCCGTTCCCCCCTAACCGAGCGGGCGCGGCGCACGTGCGGCGTGTCCGGGCCGGACAGCGGCAAGCCCGCCGACGGCTACCCCCGCCATCCCGCCGCCCGCAGTACCCTCGGACACCTCGCCCGGCCAGGCAGATTCCCGGCTACTGCGGAGGCTGCTGTGACCACCGCCTGGGGCAACCGCGAACTTGACGACGTGGCCGCAGGTGAGCGTGCATCCGTCCGGCACCGGGCTGCCCGGCGCACGGCTCCTGTGGGCGGCTCGAACCGGCTTCTGTCTGTCGAGGAACTGGCTGCCTACCTGGGCGTGCCGAAGAAGACTGTCTACGGCTGCTGGCGGCAATGGGGCCTGCGGGGTTACCGGGTCGGCCGGTACCTGCGGTTCCGCGAGCGGCACGTGCAGGAATGGCTCCAGACCCGGGAGATATGACCGTGGCCAGAATCTTCAAGCGCTGCGGCTGCGGCGACTGGGACGGCTGCCCGCACCAATGGGTGGTCCGCTACCGCACGACCGGCGGCCGCTCCAGTCAGCGTGAGCAGTCCTTCGGCAACGACCTGCGCGAAGCCGAGGACTTCGCGCTCAAGGTCGAGCACCACAAACGCGCCCGCACCTTCATCGACCCCAAGGTGCCAGCGCCGCCCTCGACGCCGCTTACAACGAGGGCCAGCGCCGGCCATCTTGGAAAGCCAAGGAACTGAAATAGACCCTCAGTGGGCCGCCCAGTGCGCTGAACCGGGCGGCTCCGTCATGCTCTGGGTCAGCCTGCGTCAAGTAACGGCCATGCGCGTTGGTGGCTGCCGATCGCAGGTGTCTCTGGACCTGGGGCCAGGAGGGAGCCGGTACCGTCTAGTGCCGATCATGCAGATCCTGGCCCGGTGCCGCTTCCGCCCGGTTGCCTTGTCTGCGCCGTTGAACAGCGCAGACGTCCCCAAGTGAGGTCAGGAAAAGTAGCTATGCTTAGCCTCGGCGGCACGAACCTGGGTTCAGGCGTTGGCACTGGCCGCAGGCGCTAGGCACACTCTCCGGTGACGACGGACAGCGCGCGGCAGTGCGTCCGTGACCGTGACTCAGGAGGAGTGGTGGGACGACCGAGGGCGCTCATTGCGTCGGGAGATGCGGCTCTTAACGAGCTGATCAGGTGGATCCACGTGCGGCTCAACGAAGTCGGTGTGTCGTACGAGGACATCGCACGCGACGCGTACTGCAGTAGGTCGTCGGTCTCGCGGGCGCTGTGCGGCAAGCGGCTGCCGCCGTGGGAACTGGTCGAGGCGGTAACCGTACGGTGCTAGGGGAGCAGTCGGTCGCGAGGAAGCTGTGGGATGCGGCGTACGACTCGCGGCGCCGCCGTCAGACCCGCGTCCCAGCAGGTTCTCCCGAGCCAGGGATCGACTCATGGCAGAGCCTGTACCGTGCCCTGGGCGACCTTGTAGTCGCTAGAGCCGAATCGCAGCCGGAGCTGGTGCGCCGCGACGGGAGCGGGGTGCTGTCGCGCTCGACGCTGGGAGCGGTCCTGCGGTACGACCGGTCCGTGTCTCGTGAGGTACTTGTCCACATCCTGGCGGCCTGTGAGGTCAGCGATGCCGAGCACGTCGAGTGGATGGCCGTGTGGGAGCGCTGGGGCGAGCCCCGCCGCATGGCCATGGATGCCCGGCGCAGGGATATCGCCCGCCGTCGCCTTCAGCCGCGGCGCTACGCGAAGTCGGCGAGGTACTGATGCCCGGTGCCATGGCTCTCGCTAGCGAGATCATGGGTGCAAGCTGACCGAGACCACCGACGAAGTGCTGAGGTGTCAGCGGTGACCGGGACTCACAATAGTCGCCACCGGAGTTCCAAGCAGTGGCCTGACCCGGGGAAGCCTCCAGGGGCCGTGCTCTACGCCATTGTAGCCGGGCTGATCGTCTGGCTACTCGTGGATGTCCTCCCGCACGTGCACGTCAGTGTCACATGGCGCTTACGTTTTGCGGGTCGGCCAGTGAAGGTAGGTTGAAGGCGGCTATTCAGCGCGGGCGCCGGGGTGGTGAGCAGCGCAACAGGAGTGACCGGCGTTCCCCTGGTGCGCGGTGCGGTTGAATGATGGCGTGGCAGACGCGCAGCTGACAGAGGTCAGGCGGCTGATTGACGGGTTGCGGCGGAACCCGCGGACGCACCCGTATCACGGGCGGCAGGAGTATTCTGATCGCGCGCGAGAAGTCGCGCTTGAGCTCGCGGGAATGATCGAGACGGGCCGGGCGGCCGACGCCGTGCCCCTGGCGCGGCGCGCGGTTGAGCGGGTGACCAGTAGCCTGTTGCACATTGATGACTCGTCCGGGGCCATCGGTGCTGACCTGCGGGAGCTGACCGGCCTATACGCGACGGCCTGCGCGATCGCCCCGCCGGATGCGGCCAAGCTGGCTGCATGGCTGGCCGCTTCCCGGTGCGACGGGCCGGGATGGCCGGACTTCGCGGTCGCGGACTTCGCTCCGGCCCTCGGCGAAGCGGGACTGGCCGAGCTCGCCCGGCTGGTCGAGGAACGCCGGGCCGCCGGAGAGCCCGGCTCCTGGAGCGCCGGCTGGGGTGTCAGCAGCCTGCGCAAGGAAGGGTGGGCGCGCAAGGGGCTCGCGGCCGAACCGCTGAGTCCCTGGACCGACGCGCTGCGCGAGCAGCTCGCCGGGCTGCTTCTCGGTAGCGGGCGCGGGGACGATGCCGTCGCCATGCACCGGGACGTATTCGAACGGCGGGCGACGCACTCCGATTACCTTCGGCTCCGGAAGGCCGCCGAGCAGGCGGGACAGTGGAAGGAGCTGCGGAGCTGGGCGCTGGACTTCATGCGCGAGCGGGCGCGCACGGGCGAGTACCGGCGGGCCCTTCTCGGCGAGCTGATTTCCGTGCTGCTCCACGAAGACCTAGCGGACGAGGCCTGGTCAACCGCGGCGGACCAGCCTGATCAGGTTAGCGAGTCCCAGTGGCTGCAACTGATCACCCTGCGGGAGGGCAGGCGCCCGGCGGACGTGCTCGGCCCGCTGGCGCGCCTGATCGAGCTCGGCGTCGAGCAGGCTGGCGACAAGTACCGTTACCCGAAGGCGGTCAAGGCTCTCAAGCGGCTGCGGGACGACTACGAGCGCGCGGGCGACGCCGCCGGGTTCGGCGCGTACCTGGACGGCCTGCGGGAGCGGCAGCGACGCAAGCACTCGTTTACCGCCAAGCTGGACGCGGCGTTCGGAACGTAAGGCTGCGCGGCGTCAGGACCGCGGGGCCGTCATAGCGGCCGTGGCGTCACGTCCCAGGTCCGGGACGTACGGGATGATCCCTTTCAGGTACGCCTCCACCTGAATCTCGACGGGTAGCTCGCGGGCGTCGTACGGCAGCCCGTTCACCTCGATGAACCAGATCATCGGGTTGGTGTCGATCATCTCGGCCCGCAGGAACTCCGGCGTTCCCCAGGTCATCTTCAGCATGTCGCGTATCTGCTTGCCCTTCTGGCCCAGCGTCGACTTGCTGAGGCCGAAGGCGCCCGCCAGGTCGTCTTGGGCGACGTACGGCCCGGTGGACCGGTCGAACAGGAAGTTGACCTGCCCGAGCGCCCACACCGCGCCGCCGGCCCACGTCGCGGCCCGGCCGCCCAGCAACGGCGACGGCCGTTTGCGGGCCAGCTTGGCCACCACGTGCCGGGCCAGCCCGGCGTACTCCTCATCAAGCAGGTCAGCGCACACCTGATCCGTCAGCCCGATGACCAGTTCTGCGGCCGGCCGCATCGCCACCGGAATGCGCAGCTCGCCCAGATCCGTCACGGGAAAGTACTATGCCAGGACCGGACGGGCGGGATGACGGTTTCGGGCTCGTCGGAGCCACCTGATGCGGGAGGATCGGCTTGTGACCGCGAGAGGCGCCGGATGTTCCTCGCGTGCGGTTCCCGGGAGGCGATGGTGAGCAGCGAACTGGCGGAACGGGTGGCCGAGTTGCGGCAGAAGGGTCGCACGCCGAAGGAGATCGCCCGTGCACTGGGCCTGCGCCCCGCCGACGTGGCGCCGCTCATCAGGGCGATCGGGGCGCAATCGCCGAGACGCGAGGCGCCGGTGGCGGGCTGCTGGGTAACCGGGCACTGGTCAGACGGGCTCAGCGTGACCGGGCATGCCGACTGGCCCGGCCTGCCAGCCGCGGAATCGGAGTCCGGGGAATCCGGCCTAGTGGGGGTCCTCGTGGCCCGCGACACCGGCAGCACGATCGTGGCGTGCGGCTTCCTGGTCGATGTCTTCTGCCTGGGCGTGAAGGACACCAACGGCCCGAAGACGATGGACCGGCGCAAGCTCCCCGACTTCACCCGGACGTTCTTCAGCGCGTGGCCCGGACAGGCCACCGTCGCGGCACCGCTGGACCTGGCCCGACACGTCGTGCTCGGGGCAGTGGACTACGCCCGGGGCCTGGGCTTTGAACCGCATCCCGACTTCGCCAAGGGCGCCGCGCTGCTAGGCGACTGGGAAGCGGGCAGCAGCGACGTGACGTTCGGCCGGGACGGCAAGCCGTTCTACATCAACGGCCCGCGCGACGACACTTACGGCACCCTGGCGAAACTGCGGCAGACCGTCGGCGACGGGAACTTCGACTACCTCGTCCAGTTCCCCGGCCCCGGTTACCGCGCAGGCGTGCTGAATCCGCGCTGACCAGCGACCGCCCAGCACGCCGTCTACCTGCGTAAACTGCCCGCTGGTCCACGATCAGCCACAGCGCGTCCGCCAGCCCGGCGGCCAGGCGCCATAGCGCCGGGACCGGCAGCGGCCCATAGCGGGAGACGATGTCAGCGAGCGACGGCCCAGGAACGAACGCGGTCGCCAGCCACGGCGGCCGTTCGTCGACGCCCGCCGCCACGACGGGTGCGGTGTACATGCCGCGCCAGCAGCGCCAGCGAGACCAGCGCAGTACGACACTATTGCGGTGATGCGCGGCGATGCGCGGCAGATCGCGAATCTGTAATCAGGCCGCTTGACAGCGCTGC
>Ga0187808_10000081_pt1 | contig 20889 bp, 21 predicted proteins | sample NC_wetland_sal_i_5_FD_132427 | JGI IMG/M metagenome (GOLD analysis project Ga0187808, IMG submission 132427) | Wetland sediment microbial communities from Neuse River Estuary, North Carolina, USA - ASW_3 | ecosystem: Environmental > Aquatic > Freshwater > Wetlands > Sediment | place: USA: North...
ACCCCGGCCCCGGTGCCCGCCGGGGTGGGCCTCAGCGCACCGGACTGATCTCCCGGCGGGCTAACATAGCCGCGTGACGCGGATAACCGGACATGGCGGCGCGCTTGCCGTCGCGGTGGCGCAACGGTACGGCGTGACCGCCATGTTCACGCTCTCGGGCGGCCACGTGTTCCCGCTGTACGACGGCGCCGTCCACGCCGACCCTCCGGTCCGCCTGATCGACGTACGGCACGAGCAGACGGCGGTGTTCGCCGCCGAGGCCACGGCGAGGCTGACCCGCTCGCCCGGCCTCGCGGTGGTCACGGCGGGCCCCGGCGTCACCAACAGCGTCAGCGCGGTCACCTCCGCCTGGTTCAACGGCGCCCCCGTCGTCGTGCTCGGCGGCCGCGCACCTGACTACCTGTGGGGGCGCGGCGCGCTGCAGGAAATGGACCACGTCCCGCTGCTCGCCGCGGTGACCAAGCGCGCGTGGACCGAGCACGACAAGTCCCGCGTCGCCGCGTCCGTAGACGAGGCGTTCCGTGTCGCGCTGACGCCGCACCGCGGGCCGGTGTTCTGCGACTTCCCGCTCGAGGCGATCTACGACCAGGCTGAGGTGGAACTGCCCGACGGCGAGCCGCCCCTGGCCCCGGCCGCTGACCCGGGCGAGATCGCCGGGATCGCGAAGCTGCTGACCGCGGCCCGGCGGCCCGTGCTTGTCGTCGGCTCCGACGTGTGGCTCGGCCGCGCGGAGGTGGCAGCCCGGCAGGCCGCCGAGGCGCTGCGGCTGCCCGTGATCGCGAACGGACAGGCCCGCGGCGTGCTGCCCCGCGGCCACGAACTGCTCGTCACCCGGGCTAGGTCCATCGCCTTCGGCGAGGCGGACCTCGTGATCGTGGCCGGGGCGCCGCTCGACTTCCGGCTGCGTTACGGGTCGTTCGGCCCCAAGGATCAGCCCGCCAAGGTGGCGCACGTCGCCGACTCGCCCGGCGCCCTCGCGGGACACTGCCCGCTCGCGGGCAGCGCGGCCGGGGATCTGGGCGGGTTCTTCGCCGCGCTGGCCGAGCAAGCCCGCCCAGCGGCCGACCCGGACTGGCTGCCGCGGCTCCAGTCGGCCGTCCAAGCGGCCCTGGCCGCGGACCAGCCGCTGCTGGCTAGCGAAGCCGAGCCGGTGCACCCCGTGCGCGTCTACGGTGAACTGCTCAAGGCCCTCGACGACGACGCGGTAGTTATCGGTGATGGCGGCGACTTCGTGTCCTTCGCCGGCCGCCTTGTCGAGCCAGGCCAGGCTGGCAGGTGGCTCGACCCCGGTCCGTTCGGATGCCTGGGTACTGGCCTTGGCTACGCGGCCGCCGCACGACTTGCACATCCCTGCGCCCAGGTCGTGCTGCTGCTCGGCGACGGCGCCGCGGGGCTTTCGCTGATGGACGCCGACACGCTGGTTCGGCACAACCTGCCCGTCGTCATCGTCTGCGGCAACAACGGCGCGTGGGGGCTGGAGAAGCAGCCGATGCGCGCGGTGTACGGCTACGACGTGGCGGCCGACCTGCGGCCGGGCACCCGCTACGACGAAGTGGTACGGGCCCTTGGCGGCGCCGGCGAACTGGTCACCTCGCCGGCCCAGATCGCCCCCGCGCTGAGCCGCGCGTTCGCCTCCGGTGTCCCGTACCTGGTCAACGTGATCACCGACGTCGATGCCACCTATCCCCGCTCCACCACCGGCGTGTAACCAGGGGCTAGTCGATGACGGCGATCAGGTCGTCTTCCTGGACGACGTCGCCCTCGGCGACGTGCAGCTTGGCGATCGTACCGCTGGTCTCGGCCAGCACGGGGATCTCCATCTTCATCGACTCGAGGATCACCAGGGTGTCGCCGTCATCGACATGGTCGCCCTCTGCCACGAGCACGCGCCACACGTTCGCGACCATTTCCGCGCGGACTTCGGCCACAGCAGGCTCCTTCTCTCGCGGCCAGGACCCGGGCGGCACCCAGGGGGGGTCCCGAGCGGCCCGGCGTAACGTCATGGTGGAGCGTACACGACCGCGATCAGGCCGGGCGCATGCGGCTCACGAGCCCGGTGTCGTACTCGCCGCTGACGAACTCCGGGTTGTCGAGCAGCTCGGCGTGGAACGGCAGGTTGGTCGCCAGACCCTCGACGCGGAAGTCCGCCACCGCCACGCGCAACCTGGCCAGCGCCTCGTCGCGGGTACTGCCATGCGCGCACAGCTTCGCCAGCAGCGGGTCGTAGAACGTGGTCACCGTGGTGCCTGCCGCGTATCCGGCGTCCACCCTGATCCCGGGGCCCGTCGGCTCGTCCCAGGCTGTGATCGGGCCGGGACTCGGCAGGAAGCGGCGCGGGTCCTCGGCGTAAACCCGCAACTCGATCGCGTGCCCGGCCGGGACCACCGGCGCGTCCGCGTCGAACGACACACGCTCGCCCGCGGCGATCAGGAACTGCTGCTCCACCAGGTCGATGCCGGTGACCAGCTCGGTCACCGGGTGCTCGACTTGCAGCCTGGCGTTCATCTCGAGGAAGACGAACTCCCCCGTCTCCACGTCCAGCAGGCATTCCACGGTGCCGGCGCCACGGTAGCCGACCGCCTCGCCGGCGCGTATCGCGGATGCGAGCATCCGCTCGCGCAGCGCCGGGGACACCGCGGGCGATGGCGTCTCTTCCGCCACCTTCTGGTGGCGGCGCTGCACCGAGCATTCGCGCTCGCCAAGCGTGAGCACACGGCCATCGGCCAAGCCGAGAATCTGCACCTCGACGTGCCTGGCTCGGGGCAGGAAGCGCTCAAGCAGGATCTCCGGTGAACCGAAGAATCGCTCCGCGCGGGACCGCGCGGTGTCGAAGGCCGACCGTAGCGCGGGCTCATCTGCTGCCGCGCTCATCCCGATGCCGCCGCCGCCCGCGGCGGCCTTGACCATGACCGGATACCCGATGCGCGACGCCTCGGCGACCGCCGCGTCCGCGTCGGGGACCGGCGCTGGCGACCCCGGTGCCACCGGGACCCCGGCCGCGGCCATGAGGTTGCGCGCGCGGATCTTGTCGCCCATCTGCTCGATGGCCTCCGGGGCGGGGCCGATCCAGGTCAGGCCGGTCGCGAGTACCGCCTGGGCGAACCCTGGGCTCTCGGCGAGGAACCCGTAACCGGGGTGGACGGCCGCGGCATGGGTCTTGCGGGCCACGTCGAGCAAGATGGTGCTGTCCAGGTAGCTCTGCGAGGGCGCGGACGCGCCGATGTAGACGGCCTCGTCAGCCTCGTGCACGTACGGCAGGGATTCGTCCGCGTCGGAGTAGACCGCGATGGCCTTGATACCCATTCGGCGGGCGGTGCGGATGACTCGCCGCGCGATCTCGCCGCGATTGGCGATCAGAACCGAATCAAACACCCCTGCAGCCTATCGAGGCCCTTACGGGCCGAGCACGGAGCGCCGGCTGATAAGCCTGCTGAGCGCCTCGACTACCTGCGGGTCGTATTCTGACGCGGTATCGAGCCGCAGCCGCTGCACCGCCGCGGCGGCCCTGCTGGGCTCTACGGAGCTGCCGACAAGGTCATCGAACGCGTTGGCGGCGCGGATGATACGGCTGCTCAGCGGCGGCTCCTCGCCGCGTTCCGCCGGCCGGCACGGGTCGCTTTGGCGCCGGACGATGTCGGCCACCGTGTCCAGCACCCGGGCTTCCTGGATGACCTCGGCGCCGTATTCGGCGATGCGGCGCTGCTCTTCCCTGACGACAAGGACGGTCGCACCGCCCGGGATGGGGTCGCGCAGTGAGAGCTGGCCGATGTCGTGCATGAGAGCGGCGTACTCCAGCTCAAGCAGCGCGGGCTCGGGCATGCCAAGCTCGCGCCCGATGGAGACCGCGAGCTTGCTGACCCGGGCCGAGTGTCCGGTCTCCACGTACCCGCCGATCTCGGTTACCCGCGCGAGCGCGCGGACCGTCTGCAGGTACGTGGCGCGGATCCCGGTGTACCGGCGCAGCGCCACCTGAGTGACAAGCAGCGGCACGGTGAAGACCGCCACGGCCGCGAGCCCCATTACTTCGGCCGCGAACGCTATCAGCAGCGCGGAGGCGCCGACGGCGGCGCCGAGCGGCAGCTGCACGCGCAGTTCGTCGAGCAGCGTCACGCCGAACCTGCCACGCAGCAGGTCCGTCCGGATGAGCGCGGCTATCACGGCTTCCACCAGCCAGGCCAGGACGACGAGCGACAGCATCACGGGCAGCTCGGACCACCAGGCGGTGCCGATCAGCGAGTGGTTCGCCAGCGGCCGGAACACCGCGGCCACGCACGCGACCGCGACCAGTCGCGCCGCCATCGCGGAGAGCCTGGCGGGCCTGCCCACCGCGAGGTGCGGCAGCGCGCCGATAAGCATCCCGATGGCGGCCACCGCGACGACCTGCTCTGGGCCGTGCTGCGCGGCACTTGGTCCAACCTTCATAAGCAGCGCGTACGCCAGCGCGCCCGCCATCGCGATGGGCGCGGCTTCCCGGTCGCCCGGCAAGTTGAGCCGCAGCAGCTCGCCGAACGCGATCAGCCCGCCGAACGCGAGCGCGGTACGCACGTCGCGCACCCCCAGGGCTGCGGTCTGCGCGACCCCCGCGATGAGCAGCACGCCGGCGAAGATGACGAGAAGCGACTGGCCCGAATCCAGGACCTGCCGCGGGAAGCCTGTGGGCTCATGCCGTCGGGCGGCCATCGGGCGTCAGATGCTCTCGATGGCGCGAAGCGGCTCGGTCGGAGCATCCAGCTCGTCGGGCGGGTCGCCGACCGGATCGGACAGCAAGTCACCCGGCAGCACCTCGGCCGACAGCAAGGTGACGGAGGCCAGGCTCCCGGACAACGACCCGTCGGCGATGGTGTCCGCGGGCACCGCGTCCGCGGCGGCCGCCTGATCGGCGCTCGCCGACGCGGCTTCCGGCGCCCTCCAGCCGTCCCGCTCGATCGCGGTGACAAAGGCGTCGACGAACGCGGGGTCGAACTGCGTGCCCGCCCACTTGCGCAGCTCGGCCACGGCCTCGGGAACCGGGCGCGCCCCCCGGTAGGACCGGGTCGAGGTCATCGCGTCGAACGCGTCGGCCACCGCGAGCACCCGGGCGAACTCGGGGATCTCATCACCGGCCAGCCCCATCGGGTAGCCCCTGCCGTCGATGCGCTCGTGGTGGTGCATGATGCCGGCCAGCGCCTCGTCGAGGAAGCCGATCTCCCGCACGATGTCCAGCCCGCGCATCGGGTGCAGCTGGATGGCCGCGTACTCGTCGTCGGTGAGCGAGCCGGTCTTCTGCAGCACGGACGTGGGCACGCCGAGCTTGCCGACGTCATGCAGCATGCCCGCGTACCTGATCGCCTCGACCCGTTCCGCGCGCATGGCGATCTCGCGGGCGATCATCACCGATCCCCGGGATACCCGCTCGCTGTGACCGCGGGTATAGAAGTCCTTAGTCTCCACCGCCTGGCACAACGCGCTCACGGTTGCCTCATAGGCCCGCTGCTGCGCGGCGAACTGCGCCACCGCCCAACGGGCCACCATCAGCGGGATGATGACAAGAACCGGCGTGAAGGGTCCGAGCACCCGCCACAGCGCCGCGATCAGCACACCGAACACGGCATAGCCCAGGTCGGTAAGCAGCACCTTGAAATCGAGCCCGACCCGGCCGCTCTGAGTACCCGCTCCGCCCGCGAGCAGTAGCACGCCGCGCAACAGCGAGAAGTTGATGACCACGAACGCCACCGCCGCGCCGGCGAACGGCGCGATGATCGCGGGAAACGAGTTATTCGCGGGCGTCCCCAGGGGGCCGCCGAAAAGCAGGAACGTCCGGCCGGCGAGGTAAGCGCTCAGCGTGAACATGCCGGTGTTGAACAGCCGCTGTGCCAGCGACGGACCGCGGCGGACGCCGAGCAGCGTGCAGCACGCCACCAGCGCGGCACCAACCGGCCCGACTAGTATGACCGCCGCCAGGCAGGGGATGGTGTTGGGCGACCAGGAGATGCTCCGGTGCGAGCTCAGCAGCGTGGCGGTGGACTCACATGCGGCCAGGAGCAGGCCGAGGGCCGCGACCTGGGCCCAGTTGACCCCGCTGAACGGGCCCCGGGCAACCGCGACCGCGGCGGCGGCTATCACCGCGCCGATGTAAAGCCACGCGATTCGCGGGAGCTTGCCCACGCTTCCCCCTCGTTGCTGGCGATAGTTCATCGGGGATCGCATAGATCGCCGGCGCTACCCCCAGGAGACGCCGAAGGCAACCTCGACGGCCACTCCTCCTGTCGCTGCCCAGCACGTGATCGTGTCCTGTTTGGCGGCTGCCTGCATTGGGATAGTCCTCCCTCACGCAAATGCTGACGGCACATCACCGCGTGCCGCCCATGACAGGATAACGTGACGAGGCTAATTCTCGCAGACCCAAAGCCGATCGCGGACGGAACGCGAACAGATGATTACCCTATGCGACAAAGAGTACTCGGTGCATGCCCCCGATGTAATTCGCCAGCCGACCCCTAGCCGGACGCTAATCGGCTTGGGTTACCCACCCAGCGGACAGCGGTCCGTCAAGCCGCGACTACTCACAGCTACTCTATGACTTCAATCTCAGCTTGAACCTGCCGGATGCGCACCATCACTTTGCTGCGCAGTTGAGACGGCACCGGATCGCATCCACAATGCTTTGCCACCAAACGCTTCACGGCCTCTTCAAGCCCGAACTCCCGCAGGCACGGCCCGCACTCGTCCAGGTGCTGCCTGATGTTTTCGCAGTCAGCGGAGGACATCTCGCCATCGAGGTACCAGTAGATCCGGTCCAGTACCTCGCTACACGGCACGTCGTGGGGGTTGCCGCAGCTCATGACCTGCCCTCCTCGGCCCCAGCGGCCTCGGCCTGGGCGCCCTGTACCGAAGCGCCGTCAGCGTCCGCATGAACCAGACCACGCTCCGCGGCGTAGTCCTGGAGCAGCTCCCGCAGCTGACGACGGCCGCGGTGGAGCCGTGACATCACGGTACCTATCGGTGTGCCCATGATGTCGGCGATTTCCTTATATGCGAAGCCCTCCACGTCCGCGAGGTAGACCGCGATCCTGAACTCCTCGGGCAGGGCCTGCAACGCGGACTTGATGTCGGAGTCCGGCAACCTCTCGAGTGCCTCTGCCTCGGCTGACTTGAGCCCGCCGGAGGTGTGCTCCGCCGCGCGCGCAAGCTGCCAGTCCTCCACCTCGTCCGCACCCGACCGCTGCGGCTCGCGCTGCCGCTTGCGGTAGGTGTTGATGAACGTGTTGGTCAGGATCCGGAACAGCCAGGCCTTGAGGTTGGTCCCCTGCTGGAACTGGTGGAAGGAGGCGTACGCCTTGGCGAACGTCTCCTGGACGAGGTCTTCGGCGTCCGCAGGGTTCCGTGTCATCCGCAGGGCAGCGGAGTAAAGCTGATCCAGGAACGGGAGAACGTCTGCTTCGAAGCGCTCACCGCGCTCCTCTAGCGTCTCAGGAACGGGACTCACCTCCTCACGGTTCTCCTCGTCGCCCCGCGGCGCACTATCGCGCAACGCGGCAAGACCGTAAGAGGATACCTGCCCCGCCCGGGCGGGGGACGGCCGGCGTGACCATCGTTGGCGGGCGGACGTCGTGCCGCCTGGCGTGCGCGGCGGTGAGGCAACAGCCATGCCGCGTTCAACACTGCAGGGTCCCAGGCAATTCCGGGCCTAGCAGCGCATCGACTGTTCATTCCCCCGAGCGCCAGGGATGGAACACGCGAACGGGGGAACAGTAACAGCCGAGGGAGCCCCGACAGCGGGCACCCGCTCAGGAGTAACCCCGTGCACGCAATCGCCACTGCCGTGCAGGACAAGGGTCCTGCCGCGGAGCGATACTCACGTTTCCACGCCGCGGTCTCCCGCGCCCAGCTGCTCCACTGGCTCGCGGAGCTAGCTACGCGCCGGGGGGTTGGAGGGGGGTCGTCCCCCCGCAAGCAAGCAGGGCTCGCGGATCTAGCTACGCGCCGGGGGGTTGGCACCGACCTTCAGCTCATTGACGTCTCAGGCCCGGGGGCACGGGCCCCCGAGGTGGCGGCCGACGCCGGCCATACGGTTCTGCGCGTGGTCAAGCCAGGGACCCCGGTGGCGCCCGTCGGCGGTTATGGCACGACCGGGCGGCTGCGCACCGTTGCCGCGGACACCAGCGGGCTTGAGTTCCTCCCCGATGGCTGCGCCGACGGCGTGATCGCCGAGGACGGCACGCTGTCCCGCCAGCTCGCGGCGGAGGGCCTGGTCAGCGAGATCGCGCGGGTGCTGCGCCCTGGCGGCAGCGTGCTGGCGTGCGTGGACTCTCTCACTCTCGGCATGGCGGTGCTCGCGGAGCAGCATCACTGGCCGCACCTGGTCGACGTGCCGAACGCCGACGTGGTACTCGTCCCCTGGCCAGACGGCACCATCACGCGCTGCTATGGCGCCGAGCAACTACGGGAGTTGTTCACAGGGAACGGCCTCGAGGTCAGCTGGATACGGCCGCGAACAGTGTTCTCCCCGCGGACGGTGAGCTACCTGCTCGCCCGAGACCCCGCGAGCTTCGGCAGGCTCGTGTCGGCGGAGCTAAGCGCACGCGCGGACGACTCCGTCGGCGCCCACCTGATCATCAGCGCCCGGAAGCCCGGGGCCGGGCCGGGTCACGCGAGTTAGGGCTCGCGGCACCGGGCCGCATCTAGCCCTTCGGGCAACCTCAACCCCGCTGGTAACACCGCTGCCCGTTTCTCTTGCGTCGGAGTGCTATTACTCCTGTGTCGAGATCAAAATAGAACGTACTGCTGAGGATTTGACCGCCTATGGCCGGTTTAATCTTCAGCAGTATCGGAAACATGGCTTACCCTGGGCGGACGATCTTGGTAACTGACACATGTGAGGCGTCCGGGGCGGGACTGACGTGCTTTTTCTACGCGGGGCCCTCAAGGCGCGTTAGGCGGCCTGGGACGGCCGCGACCGTCGAAGGTGCGGACCTGGCGCGACCGGTAACACCCGGCGGCGGGCAGCTCAGCCGTCGACCGGGTCACGCGACTCCCTCACTAGCGCCTTCGGCGGTCTCGCTTGGACTGGCAGGGAACGCAGCGCTCGGTCGCCGGACGTGCCTCCAGCCTCAGCTCAGGCACTGGGCTGGTGCAATCAAGACACTGGCCGTAGTTCCCGGCGTCGACCCGGGCCAGTGCCGCCATGACCTCCGATCGCTGGGTCATCGCCGCCAGCACCGCCGCCTCGTTACGGTCGGCCTCCGTGAGATTAGCCCCAGCGTCACCCGCCTCCGCGGACCCCCCACGGGACAGCGGATGTTCACCCTTCAGAACGGCGACCGTCCTGTCGAGTTCGTCTCGCATTTCCTCTAGGCGCTTGCGGGCAACGCTAATTTCCATAGGAGTCCTCGCCTCCTGTCCGCGACGTCGTGGGCACGGCAGTAACCGGGCTGCCCGACGCGGCGGGCTCAGAACAGGGGGGGCCGCTCCCCTTCGCCGGAACCAGACCCGCGGGCGGGGGAACCATCGTCGATCGCAGGATCGACGAGTTCCGGCCCGTTGTTCCGTACGGAGTTGACGGCCGTGGAAACGGAGTGCGATCTCAGCCCGCCCGCCCCCGGGGATGTGGCGGGCAGCATCGTCGCGAGTTGCAGTTCTTTGTCGTTATTGGCTGGGTCGAGCCAGTCAGCCCAGCTCTCCGGGGGTACCACCATCGGCGTTCTATCGTGAATCTTGCCGATCTCGTCTGCCGCCGCGGTCGTGATGATCGCAGCCGACCAGTACCATGCGCGCTCGTCGTCGGCTGGCACGGACTCGTCCCGCCACAGCTCGTAAATGCCGGCGAAGGCGAGGATTCCACCGTCCGTTCGGTATATGTAGAAGGGCTTTTTGGCCTTTCCCTCGGCTTGCCACTCGTAGTAGCCGTCGGCCGGGATGATGCAGCGGCGCCGGGCGAACGCGCTACGGAACGATGGCTTAACCGCAACCGTCTCAGACCGCGCGTTGATCATCCGGGCGCCGCCGGATGTGTCCTTCGCCCACGTCGGCACCAGCCCCCAGCGGACCAGCCTGAGCTCGCGTTTGGGTGGCTCATCGCCGTCCTTGCGGTCGAGCACCGCATAGATCCGCTTTGTCGGGGCAACGTTATAGTCGGGGTTGCGGTCTTCGGCCACGCGATCACGCTCGACGGCGAACTCCTCGAGGAGTTCGAGCCGCTTGCGAGCGGAAACGAACCGACCGCACATACTCCACTTCCCTGTTGGCGCAGGACTTCCTGTTGGCACGGACCAGCCGGCTTGCCGCTTCCCTTATGGCACGGTAGAAGCCGGATTGGCACTTCATAACCAGAAAACGCGCCCGTCAAACCCGCCGCGGACCGCAGAACAGCGCGCCGCAGCCGATACCCTCGACCATATGGACTCCGGACGCTGGCGCTCACCTGTCGCCCAGGGACCGGTGCGGGCCCGGCTGCGGCTCCCCGGTTCCAAATCGATCACCAACCGCGCGCTGGTCCTGGCCGCCCTCAGCGACTCCCCGAGCGTGATCCGCGGCCCCCTGCAGGCCCGCGACACCCGCCTCGCCGTAGCCGCGCTGCGGGTCCTCGGCTGCTCGATTTCGGAGTCAGGAACGGAGCTGGCCGTCTCTCCGAGTTCGGGGATCTCCGGCACAGTCTCGGTCGACGTCGGGAACGCCGGCACCGTCATGCGGTTCCTGCCCGCGGTCGCGGCGCTGACGGCGGCGGCCGTCGAATTCGACGGCGACCCCCGGGCGCGGGAGCGGCCCGTCGGGGCGCTGCTTACCGCGCTGCGCGCACTGGGCGCCGAGATCGACGACGGCGGGCGCGGAGCGCTGCCGTTCACCGTGCTTGGCTCCGGGGCGGTCCGCGGCGGCACGGTCACGCTCGATGCCTCCGGCTCCTCGCAGCTCGTGTCCGGGCTGCTGCTAGCGGCACCGCGCTTCGGGCTTGGCGCGCAGGTGCGGCACGAAGGGCCGCCGGTGCCGTCGCTGCCGCACATCGAGATGTCCGTCCGCATGCTCCGGGCGGCCGGCGCGGAGGTGGAGGTCGGCGAAGGAGCGCGGCCGAGCAGCTGGCGCGTGCGGCCCGGACGGCTGAGCCTCGGCGACTTCACCGTGGAGCCAGACCTGTCCAACGCCGGTCCTTTCCTCGCGGCGGCCCTAGTCACCGGCGGGTCTGTGACCGTGCTCGACTGGCCGCGCGACAGCCTGCAAGCCTCCGACGCGATCCTCGACGTGCTCACCCGGATGGGCGCCCGATGCTCGCTCGGCTCCGACGGGCTGACTGTCACCGGAACCGGCACGATCAACGGCATCGAGGCGGACCTGCGCGATATCCCCGAGCTGTGCCTGCCGCTGACCTCCGTCGCCGCACTGGCCTCCGGGCCTTCCGTGCTCAGCGGAGTCGGGCACACCCGGGCGCAGGAGACCGACCGGCTCGCCGCGATCACCAAGGAGATCAACGCGCTCGGCGGCGACATCACAGAACGGCCAGACGAGCTTGAAATAAGGCCGCGTCCGCTGCGGGCCGACGGGCACGCGTTCGAGAGCTACAACGATCATCGCATGGTGATGGCGGCGGCCGTCCTCGGCCTCGCCGTCCCCGGCATCGAGGTGGTCAACGTGGCCACGGTCGGCAAGACCTTCCCCGACTTCACCACCCATTGGGAGTTGCTAGCCCGGGGGGACTCCTCCTGAGGAACCGGTCGGCCCACCTCGACGAGGATGATATCCGGGTCCGCGCTGGCCGCGGCTCCCGGCCGCGCACCCGCCGCCGCCCCGCGCACGAGAGCGCGACCGAGGCGTTCGTCGTCAACGTCGACCGCGGCCGGTACGGGTGCCTGATCGGAGATGGTCCTGCCGCCCGGATGGTAACCGCGATGAAGGCCCGCGAGTTGGGCCGCAACTCGGTCGTCGTCGGGGACTGGGTCGCGTTGGCCGGCGACACCTCCGGCGCACCCGGCACGCTGGCCCGCATCGTCCGGGTAACCGAACGCATCAGCGCCCTGCGCCGCTCGCCCGATGACACCGACCCGCTTGAGCGCATCGTCGTGGCGAACGCCGACCAGATGGTGATCGTCTGTAGCCTCGCCGACCCGGCGCCCCGGCTGCGGTTCGTCGATCGCTGCCTGGTCGCCGCCTACGACGCAGGCCTCGACCCGCTGCTCGTGCTGAGCAAATCGGACCTGGCGTCACCGCGGAAGGTCCGGGCGTTTTACCGGCCGCTCGGACTGCCGATGATAAGCACTCGCCAGCCGCTGCCCGCGCAGACCCTGACCCGGCTGCTGCGGGCGCTCGACGGGCGGGTGAGCGTGCTCATCGGCCAGTCGGGCGTCGGGAAGTCGACGCTGGTCAACGAGCTGGTACCGGACGCCGACCGGGCGGTGGGCGACGTCAACCCGGTAACCGGCCGGGGCAGGCACACGTCGTCGTCCGCGATCGCGTTGCCGCTGCCGGCCGCGCCGGCGCCGAGCCGCCGGCGCGGCGCCGGCGGGCCAGCCGCTGCCGGCGGTCCTGACTCCGTCCCGGGCGGCGGGCATGGCTGGCTCATCGACACCCCTGGCATCCGCGGCTTCGGGCTTGGCCACATCTCGGTGGATCGCGTCGTGGAGGCATTCGGGGACCTCGCCGAGGGAACCGCCGCGTGTCCTCCCGGCGACGATCACCTGTCCGAGGGCTGCGCCCTCGACGAATGGGCGGTCACCCACCAGGCCGAGGCGCGCCTTGACTCGCTCCGCCGCCTGCTCCGCAGCCGCGACTTCACGGATGGCTCGAGTAGCGGATGACCTAGTCGGGGAAGGTGACGGTACCGCCGGAGCGCCAGTATGTGCCGTCGCGGGTTCGCGACATCAGGTCCTCGTCCACGAGGTAGCGGCGCAGAGCCGCGTAATCGTCGTGCAGAGCCTTCAGGATCTCGTTCACGACCGGCTCTTCGTAGCGGCGGCCGGGCTCGAACGCCTGCGCAACCTGGTTGAGCAGCAGCAGGCGAATCGACCGCCGCGCGGGCATGGCCGTGATCCGGCCGTCCCTGACGAACGGACGCAGCGGCCCGGGAAGGTCGCCAAGCAGGGTGCTGTTCTGAGCCTCCATCACCTTGATTATCCCCTCATCGCGCCACGGGCCGTGTCACTGACGCGTGCTGTGCTGGTCACTGGGATGTCCAGACGGTACCGTTTCGCGGGTGGGAAGCTACGACGACGACCTGCGCTTCGCGCACGTCCTCGCTGATGCCGCCGATGACATCACGACCCGCCGGTTCCGGGCGCTTGATCTGAGGGTCGAGACCAAGCCGGACCTCACGCCTGTGTCCGATGCCGACCGCGCCACCGAGGACTCACTGCGCAACGTGCTGCGCCGGGCGCGGCCGAGAGACGCGGTGCTTGGCGAGGAGTCCGGCCGGACGGGTAGCGGACCGCGCTGCTGGGTCATCGACCCCATCGACGCCACCAAGAACTACGTCCGCGGCGTCCCGGTCTGGGGGACGCTCATCGGCTTGCTCGACGGCGACAAGGTGGTGGTCGGCGTGGCGTCCGCTCCGGCGCTCAGCCGACGCTGGTGGGCGGCGGCAGGCGGCGGGTCGTGGAGCGGGCGCAGCCTCACGAAGGCGACCAGATCTCAGGTTTCCGGGGTCACCAAGCTCAGCGACGCGTCGTTCTCCTACTCGGGCATCGGCGGCTGGGCGGAGGCGGGCAGGCTGGACAGGTTCCTCGCGCTGTCCCGGTCGGTCTGGCGGACTCGCGCGTACGGGGACTTCTGGTCGCACGTGCTGGTAGCCGAGGGTGCGGTCGACGTCTCGGCCGAGCCGGAAGTCTCGCTATGGGACCTGGCCGCGCTCCAGGTCATCGTGGAGGAAGCGGGCGGTCGCTTCACCGACCTATCTGGAGCCGCGACCCCCGACGGCGGCAGCGTCGTCTGCACCAACGGCCACCTCCACGAAGAGGTCCTAGGTCTGCTAGGCGATTAGCTCCCGAGCGGGGCAAAAAGAGCGTTACGGGCGCGTTTCTCGGAGCGGTAGCGGGTATATCACAAGTTCACAAGCACCGCGCGCGCTGCACTAGCTGGGAAAACGTCCGATCGCGAGCGGGAGCGACGTCCTGTTAGCGCTGGGCGAGCATCCGTTCTCGAACTCGGGGAACGCCACGCCGCGCCCGCGCCCGGGAACCAGGAACACACCCGTTGGGGGTGGTGGGATGAAGGTGGCGGAAGGAATGTCGCGGCAGGTCCTCACGATCGGCCCAGCGCACACGCTCCGGGAGGCAGCCCGCATGATGGCGTCCAGACGGGTTGGCGCGGCCGTCGTGGTGGACCGTGAGCACGCGGGCGTGGGCATCCTCACCGAGCGAGACATCCTCAACTCGGTGGCGGCCGGGGAGAGCCCGGACACCGAACTGGCGGCGCACCACTGCACCCAGGACCTCGTGTTCGCGGCGGCCGACTGGACGCTGGAGGACGCCGCCGCGGCCATGGTCCGTGGCGGCTTCAGGCACCTCGTCGTGGTGGGCGGCCAAGATGTCGTCGGCCTGCTGTCGATGCGAGACATCGTCCGTGTCTGGTCCACCGCTCGTATCCCCGCGCAGGCCGACGCAAGCGATAGTCTTATTCGGTAGCTGACTTCGGCGAACGGCCTGCTAGCTCTGAGATACTGTTCAGTAACTATTAATCAAAGCCGTAGGTTCCCGGAGCACTATAGGAGACATGCGGGGCTTCATGACCCCGCTACAGGTCGCCAGGCGGTGAGTTCCCGCTCCAGCCGCCCGGCCCGCGCCCGGCCGGTTTCCCCGGCTGTCCGGGCGCCGCGGTGCCCGGCCCGGGCAATTCCCCCGTCCACCGGGCCGGGTGCCGCCCTTACGGTAGGAGCATGCACAGTGCGGGCGGCCGTGCCGCCGACGCTGACGGCGAACGCGCCGAAACCTACCTTCGGCTGGTCGCCGAGGCGGCGCTGCGCTCCGCGGCTGACGGGCGCGCGGACCGAGTGCGTAACGCCGCCGACGTCCTGGTGGATGCGGGCGTACTCGGCGACGCGGTGGCGGCCCAGATCATCGCCGACCTGAATTTGGCGCTGCGCCTCCGGGGCCGGAGATCGGCGCAGACGCTGGCGGGCCGGCTCCTGAGGACGGCCCCGCTCCAGCCGGGCCAGCGGATTCCTCTCCTGCCTGACCAGGCGCCTGAGCCATCAGCCGGCCTGGCGCCGCCGTGGCGGGTCCTCCCGGCCGGCCCGGGCACGCCCGCTTCTCGCCTGATGGCGCTGATCCTCACCGCGGACAGGGCACTCGCCCCCGCAACCCTGTTCTTCCCGCTCTCTGACGGCCCGCCAGAAGCCGTAACGTTCCCGTTCACCCAGCTCACAGGGACTGACGACACCGGGGTGGAGTACCGGCTCGGCTTCGCCAACGGCACCTGGGCCGGCAGCGCCTGGACCGGGACGGTCATCTTCTTCCCCAGGCCGCCCGCCGCTGCCCGCTGGCTCGCGATCATGAGCCAGAACGGACCGTTGCTCCGCGTGGAAATCGCCGCCGCACCCCCCGCCGCCGCGACGCCGATCGCGATGCTCGGACCGGTCCCTGAGACCCTGGGCGAACGGCTGCTCACCCGGCGCGCCGAGGCCATGCTCGCCGCGAACGCGCTCGGCTATCCTCTCGAGGGCGGCCAGCCCCGTCAGGGCGAGGTAGTGGCCGCGCTGGAGGGGGCGGGCGTGCTGGCCCCGCTTAGCCCGGCCCCGGCGCGGCTGTCCGCGCTCGGCCAGCTACTCGGTCTGGCGATGCAAGGACCCGCGGACGAGGTTCCCGCGCGATGGAAGGCCGTCATGACACACTACGGGCGCAGGAAGCGGCTCAACCCCGTCACTGGGACCGCGACGATCGCCGCCGAATTGCCGGAAATCGACGGCTCGCGGTTCGTGATCGCCGGGCTGCGCAGCGGCAGCGCGGGAACCTTCCTGCACGTTCTCGTCGACCGGCTGCCACGGCCGGTAACCCGCGGGCGCCCGGACATCGGCTTCTCCTGGTGGTTCAGGGACGACGCGGACAGCTGGCATCTTGGCGCCGTCGAGGACGTCGGCGCCGTCGGCGGCGGCGAAGAGATGCTCCGGCTGGTGCTGCTGCCGCCGCTGGGGCACGAGGCGTCCGCGCTGACCGCGGAGATCCGCGGCGCGACCCAGCAACTGACGGCGAACCTCCAGGTTCGCTGGTAGCGGCGGCCATCATGAGCTGGTTCGACTCGCTGCCTCCGGCGGACACGACGGTGCCCTGCGGCACCGGCGAGCACACCGTGCGCTGGGAGGCCGGTCGGCTGACGCTGACCGCGCACCCGGACGCCGAAGCCGAACTGGTGCTCGGCGCGCTTGGCGGCGACAAGCCGGGCTGCGTCACGCTCGCGGAAACCTGGGCGCGGCACGCCGGCGACCTGACCGTGCTGACCTCCGGGCCGCGGTGTGACGCGGACCGCGTCCGCGTCGACTGGCCGCAGATCGAGGAGCTACGGGGCCAACTGCCGCGCAGCCTGGCCCGGCTGATCTCGGGGACGAGACCAAGCCCCCCGACGACCCCCACGCCGCCGCCCACGGTGCGTGTCACCAGGCGCATCCACTACCGGCACGCTGGAGCGGCCGGCCAGGTCACGCCCGGATTCTCTGGCTCACGGAAGGAGGACGTCATCCGCCGCCAAATGCAGCAGATCGAGCTGCTCGAACTGCTCGCGCTTGGGCCAGAGTTCCAATTCCGGCTGGCTGGCACGGTGATCGCGGCCTGGGCCGGACCCGACCGGCGGGACGACAGGGCGACGCGGCGGCCCGAGTTGTCCGGTGTGCTGACCGGCCGGTTCGCGCCGGCCGCGCAGGAGTGGCTCGGCATCGATCCGGACACGGTGACCGTCATCACGCACGAAGAGGCGGGCTGGGGCAGTCTGCGGATGGTCGGCACCGGCCGAGGGCAGCGGCTGCGCTCGTCGCTGCCGCTGAGCTGGCTGTCCGAGGTATGGGCCTGCGGGCTCGCCGTCGTGGCCGGCCACCTGGTAGTGGCCGTCGAGGATCCCGGTTATCCGGAGGCCGGCGTGCTCGCCCTCCCCGCGCCCGACGCTGAGCCGGTCCGGTTGCGCGCCCGCGCCACCGGGAGGTCCGCGGGCGGCCTGGTGACATGGACCTTGTGACGAGGCTGCAACAGGCCGGCGTGGGACGAGGCGACCTGGTGGGGTTGGCGGTCACACCCGACGGGACCGTAGCCGTCGGACTGGATGACAGCGGCTGGACCGCGCCGGTAAGCGAGCTGGCGGCCGCGGACGAGGCGCTGCGGCCGCGCTGGGTCACCTGGTCCCAGGAGACGGCGCAACGGCTGGTCACGGACGACGTGCGGCTGGTTATGTGCTGGGATATCGCGGCGGTGCACCGGCTGCTGTTCGGCGGGTGGCGGGCGGACCCTGGCTGGGCGTGGGCGCACCTGCACGAGCTGCCGCTCGACCAGGTCCCCGGCACAGAACCGCGGTCACGCGGCGAGGCGGACCTGTTCGACGCGGCCCAGGAACAGGAGGCGGAGCTGGCCCCGGCCGATCAGGCCGGCGACGGGCCCGACCCCGTTGGGCCCGACGGTCAGCTCCGGCCAGAGTGGACGCGTGGCGGCTGGGCCGGCACCCCGGACCGGCTGGCGGTGTGGGCGCGGCTCGCGCTGCGGGCCGCGCGGGTACAGGCCGCCGCGATCTCGGGGCAGGGCGTCGAACTCGCTACCGCCCGCTCAGAATCGACTATCGAACTGCTCTGCGCAGAGCTGTGGGCCGACGGGCTGCCGATGGACGCGGGCGCGGCCGAGCGGGTACTCGCGGGGATCATCGGGCCGCGGCCTCGCGGCGAAGCCGAGGCGGCGGCCATGCGGGTGGCACGGGACGGCCAGGTGCTGCGGCACGCACCCTCCGGGGTGACCGCCGACCTGCGCAGCCCGGCCCAGGTCCGGCTGCTGCTGGCGGCGGCCGGCGTCGAAGTTCCTGACACTCGCGCGTGGCGGCTCGAGGAGTTCCGCGACTCGCATCCGCTTATCGCCGCGCTGCTCGAATGGCGCAAGGCGGAGCGGGTCGCCACCACCTACGGGTACGGCTGGCTGGACGAGCACCTCGGTGCGGACAGCCGGCTCCGCGGCGCGTGGACCGGCTGCGATGGCGCCGCCGGGCGGATGACGGCGTCCAACGGGCTGCACAACATGCCCGCCGCGATGCGCCAGGCGGTCATCGCGGCGCCCGGGCACGTCTTCGTGCGCGCCGATCTCGGCCAGATCGAGCCGCGTGTGCTCGCGGCCGTGTCTGGTGATCAGGCGCTCGCCGCCGCGACGTCCGCCGACGACTTGTATCTGCCGGTGGCGACGCAGCTCGGGGTGGACCGGCCGACCGCCAAGGTCGCGATGATCGCCGCGATGTACGGTCAGACCACCGGCCACGGCGGGCAGGCGGGGCGGCGGATGCGGGCGGCGTACCCGGTCGCGATGGCTTACCTTGACACGGCGGACCGGTCCGCCCGCGCGGGGCGTGACCTGCGCACCTACGGGGGGCGGCGGGTTCGGATGTCTAGCGCGCCCGCGGACTCCGCACGGGTCGCGGCCCGCGGCCGGTACGGGCGAAACGCGCTGATCCAGGGCGCGGCGGCGGAGCTGTTCAAGATGTGGGCGCTCACCGTGCGAGCGCGGGGCCTGCCGCTAGGCGCCAGGATCGTGCTCTGCCTGCACGACGAGTTGCTCGTGCACGTTCCGTGCGACCACGCGGAGGCGACCGCGCGGCTCGTCGGCGGTTGCCTGGAGGAGACCGCGGCCCGCTGGGCGCCCGGCGGACGCGTCCGGTTCATCGCCGATATTGCCGTCATCCGGACCTGGGCAGACGCGAAGTAACCCGCGAGGCTCGGCCATGCCGCTGCGTTTGGTAGCGTTGCGGACAGAAAACACAGGTGGGAGGGGGCTTGACGTTGCCGCGTTATCGCAGGGTGGTGGTCAAGCTCAGCGGAGAGGCCCTTGCCGGGCCCGCAGGAACGGGAGCTGACCCGGCTAGTCTCGCCCGCGTGGCGGACGAGCTGCTGTCCCTGCACCAGCTGGGCGTAGAGGTTGCGGTCGTCGTGGGCGGCGGCAACTACTTCCGCGGGCGGATGGCCGAGGGCTGGGGAATCAGCCGCGCCGAGGCGGACAACATTGGCATGCTCGGCACGGTGATGAACGCGCTGATGCTGCGCGGGGCGCTGACCGCGAGGACAGACACCGACGTGCGCGTGATGACAGCGGTGCCGATCCACAGCGTCGCGGAGCCCTTCATCCGGCTGCGGGCCGTCCATCACCTGGACCGCGGCATGATCGTGCTGCTGGCCGGCGGCATCGGGCAGCCGTACGTGACCACGGACTATCCGGCCGTGCAGCGAGCGCTAGAACTCGACGCCGACGCCCTGCTCGTCGCCAAGCAAGGTGTCGACGGGGTCTACGACTCCGACCCGAAGATCAACCCGGACGCGGTCAAGTTCGACACGCTCACCTATGACGAGGCCATCGCGACCGGCATCCGGGTCATGGACACCAGCGCGTTCGTGCTGGCCAACGAGCAGGGTCTGACCATGCACATATTCGACGTGGCCGCCGTCGGCGTAATGCGCAAGATATGCGAAGGGTCCGAGCTCGGCACGAAGATCACCCGCAAGCACTGACAACACGCCATAAGGCGGCAAACTGTTGGTATGAGCGAGCCGCACGCCGGGAACCCCGCCGCGGAGGCGCTCGGGATCGCGGTCGCGGCCCGGGTGCCTGTCTTGCTGTGGGGCGCGCCCGGTACCGGGAAGACGTCAGCCATCCGCGCGATGGCGGACACGATGGGCCTCCCGTGCGAGACGGTGATCGCGTCGATCAGGGAACCCTCCGATTTCGCCGGCCTGCCCGTCGTCGCCGGCGACTCGGTCCGCTTCGCGCCGCCGCGCTGGGCGAAAAGGCTCGCCGCGGCCGGTACCGGTGTGCTGTTCCTTGACGAGCTGTCCACAGCGCCACCCGCCGTCCAGGCCGCGCTGCTGCGGGTGGTGCTCGAACGGACGGTGGGGGACCTGACGCTGCCGGCCGATGTGGCCGTCGTCGCGGCCGCGAACCCGCCCGAGCAGGCGGCCGACGGGTGGGACCTGTCCGCGCCGCTCGCCAACCGGCTGTGCCACCTGGTCTGGGAGACGACGGCGCGGTCGATCGCCGACGGCCTGGCCGGTGGCTGGGCCGCGCCGGTGGTTCCGGCGCTGCCTACCGGCTGGACGGCCGCCGAGCAGCTGAATAAGGGCCTGGTCGCCGCGTTCTTGCAGGTCCGCCCCGCGCTCGCGATCGCGCCTCCGGCGAACGTCACCGAGGCGGGGCGCGGCTGGCCGAGCCCGCGCACCTGGGAGATGGCGGCCAGGCTGATGACCGCGACCGACGCCGCCGGGGCCAGCGACCAGGCCAGGTCCGCGCTGGTCCGCGGGGCCGTCGGAGACGGCCCGGGCGTCGAGTTCCTCGCCTGGCTCGTGGAGATGGACCTGCCCGACCCGGAAGAGGTACTCGCCAACCCGGCCTCGTTCCGGCTGCCTGAGCGCGGCGACCGCGCTTACGCGGCCCTCGCGTCGATCGCCGCCGCCGTCGCGGCGCAGCCCACGCCCGAGCGCTGGACGGCGGGCTGGCAGGTGCTCGGCGGCTGCGCCGCGAAGGTGCCTGACATCGCGGCCACGGCCGCTCGGGTCCTAGCCAAATGCCGCCCGGACGGCACCGAACTGCCGGTGGACGACATCAAGCTCTTCGCGCCCGTGCTCCGCGACGCGGGACTGCTGGCGTGACGGCGGGGCGCTCGTCCCCCGGACCTACTGGCTCCGCCTCGGGGGGGCTCGGGGGGGTCGTCCCCCCCGGAACTAGCAGCGCTCTTGCCGCCTCCAGGCTGTGGGCCGCGGCTCGCTTCCCGTAC
>Ga0187808_10000082_pt1 | contig 20715 bp, 17 predicted proteins | sample NC_wetland_sal_i_5_FD_132427 | JGI IMG/M metagenome (GOLD analysis project Ga0187808, IMG submission 132427) | Wetland sediment microbial communities from Neuse River Estuary, North Carolina, USA - ASW_3 | ecosystem: Environmental > Aquatic > Freshwater > Wetlands > Sediment | place: USA: North...
GTTGCTGCCGCTGCTCGCGCTCGGAATTGCCGTCATTTCGATAAGCGTTATGCGCTTCCGCAAGCAGCTCGACTGAAGCAGCTCCGGGCGAAAAGAGCCCCCGGACGTCAGGAGGCTGACCGTCCGGGGGAGAAAGAGAAAACATCTCGTGCCCTGTCCCGGGCGCGAGCGGCGCCTATGATGCGGGAGCGCCCATCCTTCACCTCGCCGCCGCCACGGGCTCGGCCCGGCCGAGCTTCTCGCTCTTGGCCCTGGCTCTCTTGCGCCTTTCGAAAAGTCTTTGCAACACGCAGAATACAAAGACCAGGAAGCCGATGGCGATCCGCGTCCACCACGAATTGAGCGTTCCCTGAAACACTATGAGTACCTGAATGGTTCCGTACACAAGGACGCCGAATACCGTTCCGATGATGCTTCCCACGCCGCCCGTAAGCAGCGTCCCGCCGATGACGACAGTGGCTATGGAATCCAGCTCCATGCCCGTACCGTCCAGCGCATAGCCCGAGAGCGTGTAGAACGTGAACACGATACCAGCCAAGGATGAACAGAAACCGCTGAAAGCATAGATCAGCACCTTGGTCCTGCCAACGGGCAAGCCCATGAGGATCGCCGACTGTTCGTTGCCTCCGATGGCGTACACGGTTCGCCCGAACTTCGTCGAACGCGAAATGAAAATCGCGGCGATGATGACGACCACCGCGATGACGACGCTGGGCGAGATGAAGCTGCCGGCCGCAATGTTGATCTGGGCGTGCGCCGCGCTCTGCCAGAACGGATTGTCGATCGCTATCGTATCGATGCTGATCACGTAACAGAGGCCGCGTGCCAGGTATAGCCCGGCCAAGGTGATTATGAAAGGAGGCAGATCGAATGTTTGTATCAGGTAGCCCATGAAAGAGCCCAGCGCTATTCCCATCAGAAGGACGGTCGGAATCACCAAGATGGGACTCCAATGCGACTTTTCGAGCAGGCTGGAGGAAAGCATTGTGGACAGAGCGAGCATGGAGCCCACGGACAGATCGATTCCCCCCGAGATAATGACGAAGGTCATTCCCACGCCGATTATGAGAAGGTACGAGTTGTCGATGAGAAGATTCAGGGTGTTCTGCACGGCGAAGAATCCGCGGAATGACACCGAACCCAGCCCGAACATTATTAGAAAGAGCGCCACGGTCACGAGGGTGGGGAGATTTCGCTGGTTGATGCTTTTCGTCTTCATGTTGCGAACTCCCTTCTCCCGAAGACTCCGGTTAGCATGGAGCGGAACTTCCGCGATTGCAGGAGGCTGATGATGTACACAACCACGGCCTTGACCACCTGTGAAATCTCGGGCGGGACACCGAATGCATAGATGGTTACCGTGAGTGTCTGGATGATGAGGGCGCCCACGATGCTGCCGAGAAGGTAGAACTTCCCGCCGTTGAGCGACGTGCCGCCGAGCACTACCGCAAGGATTGCATCAAGTTCAAAACCGAGGCCTGCGTTGTTGCCGTCGGCGCTCATGACGGTCGAACACACGACAAGGCCGGCTATGCCTGCACAGAAACCGCTGAAAGCATAGACCCAGAAGATAATGTTCTTCGCATTTATGCCGGCGAACTTGGCGGCAATCGGGTTGATTCCCACGGCCTCGATGAACAGTCCGAGCGAGGTCCGCCTCGTGGTCAAAGCGACCAGCACCAAGAGCACGACTACCATATACAGCGAGAAGGGCAGGCCGAATATGTAGCCTTGCCCGAGCAACGCGAATGGCTTGGTGTATAGCCAGACGACCATAGCGTTGGTGGTGACCATGGCGATCCCCCGACCTGCCACGAAAAGGATCAGGGTGGCAATGATGGGCTGCATGCCGACACGCGAGACCAACATGCCGTTCCACATGCCCGCCACGGTGCATACGAGAACTGCCACGGCCATGGATGCGAAGATGGGATGCCGAGGGATACCGTGGAGATCGCCGCCTATCAGCATCGCGACGACGCCCGCCGAAATCGCCACGACGGACCCGACGGAGATATCGATGCCCTTCGTTGCGATGACAAGCGTCATCCCTATTGCGAGAAGCATCATTGGCGCGCCGTTTTTCAGGATATCGATCACATTGCCGTAGAGGTGCCCCTCTTTTATCTCGATACGAAAGAAATGCGGAGTGAAAAACAGGTTGAACAACATGAGGATCGCCAGCGCGACGAGGGGCCAGAATATCTTTCTGCGCGTCAGGGATTTCCACCAGGCCATTTTCATTTGCCTCCCGCGATGGTACGCATGATGCGGCTCTCGGTCATTTCATCGCCCTGCAGCTCCGCGATCTTTTCCTTGTCCTTGAGAACGGCAATGGTGCTGCTGCATCGAATGACTTCGTCGAACTCCGACGAGATGAATATGAGGCCCAACCCTTCCTTGCTGAGGTTAAGAATCTGCTCCATGATCTCAAGCTTGGCGCCGACGTCTATGCCACGGGTCGGTTCATCCAGGATGAGTATGGTCGGATGAGTGGCGAGCCATCGGGCAAGCATCACCTTCTGCTGGTTACCGCCGGAGAGCTGACTCGCCTCGTTGCTTGAGCTTGGAGTCACGATGCCGAGTGATTTGATCATCTTGTCGGCGATCTCGAGCTGTCGTTTGGCGCTCAGATGGTGGAACAGTCCCATCCGTGACTGAAGCGCAAGGATAATGTTCTCTCGAATGGAAAGTGCGGCAAACACGCCCTCGTTCTTCCTGTCTTCGGAGCAGAAGCCGATGCCCATCAGCATGGCGCCTCTCGGGGACGTTATTGAGACTTTCTTGCCCTTCACCTGGAGCTCACCCTGATCAGCGACGTCGATCCCGAACAAAAGTCGCGCCATCTCGGTTCTGCCAGAACCCAGGAGGCCGGCCAAGCCCAGGACCTCTCCTTCCGCAAGGCTCAGGTCGAAGGGATTGATGGAGCCGTGCAATCCGAGTCTGCGGGCGCGCAACACCGCGTCCTTCTCCGCTCGCCCTTCTGCCAAAGCCTGATTTTCGGGGCCTTTCGAAGCATAGCTGAAATCGCTGAGCTCCTTGCCGAGCATTTTGGTGATCATTTCCAGCTTCGGAAGCTCAGCGGTCTTGTACTCCCCGACAAAGAAGCCGTTCTTGAGAATTGTGATTCTGTCGGAGATCTGATAGGTCTGATCGAGGAAATGCGTAATGAACAGGATCGCCAAGCCTTCATCGCGTAGTTTGCGCATGACTTTGAAGAGTTGATCCACTTCGCTCTCATCGAGGCTCGAGGTCGGCTCGTCCAGGATGAGTACCTCGGCCTTCGAGTCGAGCACGCGCGCGATGGCGACCATCTGCTGAATGGCGAGCGAATATGAGTTAAGCGTTTGTGTCACATCTACGTAAACGTTCAGCCGTCCAAGCAATTCTTGGGATCTCCTGTTCATGGTCTTCCAGTCGATCCGGCCGAATTTCATCGGCTCTCTGCCGATAAAGATGTTCTCTGCGACAGAAAGATTCAGGCAGAGGTTGATTTCCTGGTAGACGGCGTTGATACCGAGTTTTCGGGCGGCGAGGGGAGAATCCGGCTTGATGGGTTTCCCGGCGAGGAGCACCTCACCGGCATCCTGCCGGTAGACACCGGTGAGCACTTTGACCAGAGTGGACTTGCCCGCGCCATTCTGTCCCATGAGGGCGTGGACCTCGCCAGGGAATAGACGGAAATCCACTTCCGACAGAGCCTGCACGCCCGGGAAGCCTTTCTTGATCTTCTTCATCTCCACGATCGGCGCAGTATCCGACATTCACGAGCCTCCAGCTCAAAGAATCAGTACATGCTCGCCTGGATCGAGGCCACCCCGGAATCGGGGTGGCCTCGACTTCCACTCAGATCATGATCAAATCACCCGGATCAGTACTGCCGTGTGGGCAGAGCCGCAGCCGCGTTGGTCGCATCGTAGAGGCTCTCGATGGTCCAAATCCTGGCCGGAAGCTTTTTGCCGTCGCGGAGATCGGAGACCGCCTGGACCGCCTGCGGACCCAGCAGGGGATTGCATTCCACGGTGCAGTTCATCTCGCCGTTGACGATCGCCTGGAAAGCGCCTTTGACGCCGTCCATGCCGATAATGATGATGTCTTTGCCGGGCTTCAGTCCTGCTTCCTTGATAGCCTCTAATGCTCCGAGCGCCATCTGGTCGTTGTGGGCGAACAACACTTGGATGTGCGGGTCGGCCTTCAGGAAGGCTTCCATGACTTGCTTGCCGCCAGAGGAGGTAAAGTCGCCGGACTGGGAGTGCTGGATCTGCCAGTTGGGATGGTCTTTTGAGATATCGCGGAAGCCTTGGGCCCGCTCGATGGCCGGAGCCGAGCCCACGGTCCCCTGCAGTTCGGCGATATCTATCGGCGTCTTTCCGTCGTCCATATTCATTTTCTTCAAATAGGCGGCGAGCCAATTGCCTGCCTCGTGGCCTTCGTTGACGAAGTCGGAACCCATGATGGTGAGCCTCAGACCCCTGTCCGCCGCAGCAACGTCGCGGTCGATCATTATGACGGGGATGTGAGCCTTTTTCGCTTCCTGAAGGACGGGGCCATAGCCGGTTTCGACGATCGCGGTGAAGACGATGCAATCGACCTTACGAGCAATGAACGTGCGCAGAGCGCGTATCTGATTCTCCTGCTTCTGCTGCGCGTCGGCATAGATCAGGACGAAGCTCGGATCGCTGGCGAAGGCGTCCTGCACTGAAATGGTATCGGCAGTGCGCCACTCGCTCTCCGACCCGACCTGGGAAAAACCGACGACCCAGGTCTTGGGTGCCGCAAACGCCGATGCGGAGAAGAGAACCAGCAGCACAGCCAGGACTACGAGAACCTTCCGCATGAAGATCTCCTTTGTTCGAATCGCTGACGTCACGTCATGCAACATTCCCACACCCGGCCGGACCGCGGCGGGGAAGCACGAAATACCTCACCCTGATGTCAAAGAGCAAGTAGACGATGACTCTCTTTCGCGGCTCTTTGTCCTCCTTCCTCCTTTGGGGATTCCCCTTCTATTGGACGTTCAGGTATTTATATAAATTTTCATTTTTCAGAACCTGCTCGACGTCGAAGTTGAGCGGACCAACCACCGTCGTGACACGACGATCCGCCTTCATGAGCGTCAGGGTGTTGTTGATGGCTATGATCCTCACCTTCCCCGTGTTGTCCAAAACGTCTCCATACTTGATGTCCCTGCGATCGCCGTCGCTCGTTATGTAGATTTGTCTACCCAGATACTGGGTGACGACGAGCTTATCCTTGTACTTTGGATCCGGACTGCCCGCGCTGCCCTTGGGGAAGTTGACAATCTTCGGTTTGCTTTTGAGGATTGCGGCGACAGGCCTGATGACATCGCCGGATTCGCTTCCGTCGATCTCGTACACCGCGTTCACATTGTCGGAGGGCCGCACCTCGATCCAATCCCTGTCGACGTTGACCCGTATTTCGGCCCGTGCCGGGATCGTGTCGCCGACCTTGATAACGACCCAACTGCCTCCGGCGATTCGGTAGCTCACCTGTCCGTCGCTCGTCTCAGAATAGAGCCCCACACACCTCAATGTCCCCGCGGTGGATTGAGCACCCAGCCCGGCCGCGGCGAGCAGGAGAAGCAGTAGTACCCCCGCTTTCAGGATTGTTCTCATGACTCCGCTCCTTCGTGCAAAGGCTTTGTGTAAGCCAGGACGGGAACGTCCTTCGCTGAGTTCTCTTATTGCACGGTTTGGGCGGGAAGTATTTAGACTAATCGGCGATCTTGGGCATTATTCGGGCATGGCTGCCCTCAGTACTTGCGAGTCGGAAGAACCTTTCGTGCGACCTCCGCTGGAAATACTTCTTCGGAGGTGACGATGCGAACGGGGAGTTCCTTACCTGACACGAAATCCTTCACTGCCTTCATGAGTTGCGCTCCCAAGAGCGGATTGCATTCCACCGAGCAGTTGAGGTTACCAGCGATCATCGCCCTGAACGCGTCTCGGATGCCATCCACGGACACAATCACCACATCCTTGCCGGGGTGAAGGCCGGCCGTTTGCATGGCTTCGATCGCGCCTATGGCCATGTCATCGTTGTGCGCGAAGAGAGCGTCCATCTTTTGACCCGAGGCCGCGAGCTCCTTCAGAATCCGTTCCATCACCCTTTTCCCTTCACTGCGGAAGAAATCTCCGCTCTCAGAAATGATGATGTGGTAATTTGGATGATCCTTAAGTATCTCTTCAAACCCGCTCGTGCGGTCTATGGTCGGCGCGGAGTCGATCGTACCCTGCATCTCCACGATATTCACCGGTCTATCTGTCTTCATGTAGTCGACGAGCCAGCGAGCAGCACGGCGCCCCTCCTCCACGAAGTCCGAGCCCATGATGGTCACCCACAGCGACTCGTCTTTCACGTTGACCGCGCGGTCCGTGAGAAATACCGGGATTCCCGCCGCCTTCGCCTCGCGAAGGACCGGCTCCCAACCCGACTCGACAATAGGAGAAAAAGCGATGATATCCACGCGCTGCTCGATGAAGGATCTGACCGCCGCGATCTGTTTCTCCGGCTGCTGCTCCGAGTCGACGAAGACCAGGTCGATGCCGGCCTGTCGAGCCGCCGTTTTGATGGACTCCGTGTTGGCGAGTCGCCAGTCACTCTCCTTCCCCACTTGGGCGAACCCGAGAACGATGCGGTGATCTGGCCTATAAACACGCTGAGGGACGGGCGTCGTGAGTACGCCGCTGTCGATCGTTTGAGAGGTCACGAGCGATGTGCGAAGTATGATTTTTTTGGGAATCCCCTCTTCGTGGTGCAGGATGTCCATCGCATAGACCACGGCCTCCTTCCCGCCGGTTGGGCAGGTGAAGGTGGCGGAAAGCGCGCCGTTGCGTACCATTTCGATGCCGCCATTCGGCCCGGACAGTCCGTCTATGCCGACGAAGTCTATCCCTGAGATACCCCGCTTCGATGCAGCTCGGCGGGCTCCGTCGGCCATGGCGTCGTTCTGCGCCATGACGACTTCGGCGCGTCCGTGGGTCTTTAGCCATGCGCCAAACTCATCTTCGGCCTTATCGCGCAACCAGTCGGCGAAAATAGTGCCCACGATGCTGATGTTGTTTTGAGAAGCAACGGCCTCTCGGAACCCGACCTCCCTGTCCATCATAGGGGGCGATCCCGATCGGCCCATGATTTCTACGACTCTTCCGCCCTTCTTTCCCAGAAGACTGGCGACGTACTGCCCCGCTTGCTTGCCGATGAGTCGGTTGTCCGGACCAATGAACAATGTATAGCCATAGCCTTCGACTGCGCGGTCGAGGACGATGACCGGGATGTGGGAGTAGGCCTCTTCGACCACAGGCGTGATCGCGCCCGAGTCTGTCGGGGAAATTATGAGGAGATCGATCCCCTCCTCCATGAGTCTCTTTACGTCGGCGATCTGCTGTTCGCTCGAATCGCCTGCGTCGGCGTAGATCATCCTCAGATCGTTGTGCCGACTGGCCTCCGCCTTGATCTCCTCGGTCATCGCTATGCGCCACGGCTCTGTGAGATTCGCCTGGGAGACGCCGACAAGGAAGCGGACGCTCACCTCGCGCGTGCCTTCTGGAGCGCAGGTGCACAGCGCCAAGGGGGTCGCGGAGACGAGTGCGAGCAAGCCGGCGTATACGAACGCGCGGACTCCTACGGCGGGGGTCATGTTACGCCGCCTTTCTTGTACTCGCTTGGAGCCGCCCCCATCACCTTGCGGAAGGCTCGGCTGAAATAATGCTGGCTTCGGTAGCCGACGCGTTCCGCCACTTCAAAGACCTTGGCGGCGGGGTCGTTGAAAAACTGGGTGGCCTTTTTCACGCGGATCCTGTTCAGATACTCTACGAACGAGAGGCCGGTTTCCCTTTTCATGAGCCTGGAGAGATAGCCCGGACTGATTTGCAGCTCTTGGGCCGCGCTCTCAAGGCTCAGGCCGGTATCCCAGTAGCGTTGATCTATGAGGTTGACCGCCAGGCGTACAAAGGCCTCGCAATTGCCACCATCGGCGAGCTCGACTCTGATTTCTTCATAGGCGTCGTTTAGTCCGCCGAGGGGCTCGACGATGAGGCGAGAAGCCAGGACTGGGACTTGGATGAGTTGCGTGGCGGCGCGACGCTCGACCTCGGCCTTCGCTGCGACAATATCTTCCTCCGATGCGTCGCTCACAATCGCCAAGACGGTTTCGGTCTCGTCCTCGAATATGTGAGACCGCGGGGAGGGGAGGGTCTCCGCGATAATGGTTCGGACCGCCACGAGCGCGAGCCGTCGAGCTCTGTCCGCCCCCGGCGTTCCGGCCCCGAAGCGTTCCGAAAAGCGCGCCGCGAGGAGCGCCACGGGGCCGTGAAGCTCGACTTGAAGGAAGGTCTGGGCCTCCTCAACTTCGGTCCTCGACAGCGAACCCATGACCCAATCGTGAAAGAAGCGTTCGCGCAGTACCGGCAGATTTCGGTTCAGCTGCTCTCGAACCCACAAGGCGTACTTGCCAGTCTGTCTCCGCGCTTCGAGCTCGGCGCAGGCCCGCGCCATTGTTGCCGCGAAGACGCCCGTGTCGAGAGGCTTGAGAAGATAGTCGAAGACGTGGAGCTTCACCGCTATTTGCGCGTATTCGAACTCATCGTGACCCGACACGATTATGATGAGTCGCTCGGGGAGAGCCCCTCCTAGACGCTCGATGAGCTCGAGGCCGCTCAGGAATGGCATGCGGATGTCGACGATAAGGATGTCGGGTTCGAACTCCAGCGCTTTGGCGTAGGCCATCTCGCCGTCTTCGGCCTCCGCGACGACCTCGAGATCGGTGGAGAATCGTTCGACGAGCGAGCGGATGCCCCTGCGAATTTTAGGTTCGTCGTCGGCGATCAGAACCTTCCACATCACACATCCTCCCCATCGAGCAGCGGATGCCGCACGAGAACGTCGGTTCCCCCTCCCCGCGCGCTGGCAAATGAAAGTCCGTAGGGCCTGCCGAAGGTCAGGCGTATGCGTTCGTGCACGTTCCGGATTCCATAGCCGGCGCTCAGCGCCGGCGGCCCCTCGCACTCGAGCGCGGCATTGAGGGCGGCGAGTCGGTCTGAAGGGAATCCCGCGCCGTCGTCGCTGACAGTCAGGTGCAGCTCCCCAGCCTCCGCATGCGCCGCGACGACAACTTTTCCCTTGCCACGGCGCTCCTTTACCCCATGATAGATCGCGTTTTCGACCAACGGCTGCAAAATGAGCCGGAGCACGAGGTGCGACTGCAGCGACTCGTCGGCCAGAATTTCGTAATCGAACTTGTCCTCATATCGCACCTTCTGGATGCAGAGGTAGCTGTTGACGTGGTCCAATTCATCGGCGAGCGAGATAAGTTCACGCCCCTTGCTGAGGCCGATCCTGAAGAGCTTCGTCAGTGCGCTCACCAGGCAGACGACTTCATCTACGCGGTGCTCTTGGGCCATCCACTGGATGGTGTCGAGAGTGTTGTAGAGGAAGTGGGGCTTGATCTGCTCCTGAAGAATGCCGAGTTCCGCCTCACGCTTGGCCAGCTGCTCGCGGTACACCTGATCGATCAGACTCTGAATGCGCTCGATCATCTCGTTGAAGCCACTTCCCAGCTCGCTAAGCTCATCGCCATTTCCGCCGGAGAAGCGCACCGTGAGGTCCCCCCCCTCCACTCTCTTCATCAAGTTCTTCAACCCGAGCACGGGGCGGGCGAACGAGGACGTAAAGAAGAAGGCCGCCCCGATTGCGAGAGCCATTGTGACACCGCCTATGATCAAGGCCCAGTACCGAATCAGGAATACCTCATGCAACACGTCAGCGAGGGAGAACACGCCAATAGTTCTCCATCCTGTGTAGAGCGACCGCTGGCTCAATACTTGATAATCCGTGCCGTTGACGGTGATGAAGCCCGAGGTGGTGTCCTCCGGCGTCGAGCTGAGTGGGATGCGAAAGACCACGGGGTTCACCGGAGCGTAGACCAAGTCGCCATCCGGGTCCGCGATAAAAAGGAATCCGCTCTTTCCGGGGGAGGTGCCTTTGAGTATCTCCCCGATAGCGGAAAGCTTCATGTCAATGAGGATCTCGCCGCGCATTCGGCCGTCCTCCGGGCCCGTTATGCCCTTTACGACGGAGACCACCTGTTCGGGGCCGAAGTTGCGCGTGCTTCTGATATTCCGGCCGATTGGGCGAGAGAAGAGGCGAACGTTGCCGGGTACCTCGCGGGCTACGTTGTACCAACGCTCCGCCGTGAGCGGGTCGCGCGTTATGCGATAGAAATCGTTGCTGATGAAGTCGTCATTATCGCTGACAAGGAGGATGCCCGCTATGTCGGGATGCGTGTCGGATACCATCGACAAAACTTTCACGATCGCGAGCTTCTCGGGGATGGACGCGGTTCCCCGCCAGAAAAAGGAACTGACCGCCTCGTTTTCCGCGATGAGATCGATCAGGCGCTCCATTTCCAGGACATGGAATTCGATGTTTTGTGTCACCTGCCCGATCATTCGCTCGGTATGGCTGGTCGTCTCGCGTTCGATCGACCGTGCGTACAGCATGGGACCGATAATCCCCAGGGTGAGCAATGGGAGAAACACGAGAGCAAGAAAATAGAGCATGAGCTTGAGCCGGATACTGAGGGTGCGGTGTTTGCCGAATCGCGCTGTGGGTTCCCTGAGGACGGGGTTATGCACGGCCGGCTCCGCGGTGGGCTGCTCGGCTTCGGGATGCGCGTTCACTGACAAGGGCCAAAAGGTATCCATGTGCCCTGCTCCGTGTACGTACACGATTACTGACAAACTGATTGTATGCCAGTTTCCCGATCTTGGCGAGCAATAATCTTTGCGGGGCGACGTTCTTTAGTCGCGGTCCAGCACGGTCGCCCCTCTGTTATCCGGATGGAGAGAAATGAGCCTCCACGCCCCCTCTTCTCTGTCAAGAAGAGTGGGCATCATCTTCCCGACGAAGTCGGCGTTGGGGGCCCGGCACACGGCCATGACGGTGGGTCCGGCGCCGCTCAGGAAGACCGCCAGGGCTCCTGCGGCGCGAGCCGCTTCAGCTACCTCGTCAAAGCCTGCGATGAGGGGGGCCCGATAGGGCTCGTGCAGTCGGTCCCGGCAGGCCTCGGCAAGCTTTCCGTAGTTTCGCGAAAAAAAGGCCGCGGCGACGAGGGCCGCCCGACCCGTGTTGAACACGGCGTCACCGAATCCGACCTGGGCGGGCAGGACGCGCCGGGCTTTCACAGTCTCGAGCTGAAAAGGCGGCACGAGGGCGTTGAAGACGAGATCGCCGTCGACTTCGGTCCTGAGCGCCGAGACCTGTCCCTCCCGCAGCACGGATACGGAGAATCCGCCAAGAAGCGCGGGTGTGGTATTGTCGGGATGCCCTTCTAAGGCCGCGGCGAGGTCGAGGAGGGTCTGCGTGTCGAGGTCGCCACCAGCGCGCGCCCTTTGGCTCGCTGCGTGCGCGGCAAGCAGGCCGCCCACGATGCAGGCGGAGCTGGAGCCCAGGCCGCGCGCGATGGGAATGTCGGCGGTGAAGCGCAGGGCGATGGCCCGGAACGGGAGGCCGAGCGCTTCCAGGCCACGCCGGTAGGCCCGGATGAAAAGGTTGTCGCCGTTGGCGTATTCCTCAGGGCAGCCCTCGAGCTTGAGCTCATCCGCTTCCTCGACGTCGAATCGATTATACAGATCCAGGGCGAGGCCCAGGCTGTCGAACCCTGGGCCTATGTTGGCGCTGGTCGCCGGCACCTGTATTCGGACGGAGCTCATCGCCGCTCCAGTAGCTCGACAATGGTGTTCCGCATCGCTTGAGGAGCTATCACACGATGGTGAACAGTCGGCTTGTCTCGGAGCTCTCGAACAGCCAGCGGCAGCTCGAGTCCGGCGCTGCGCGCCAGGCGCTCCGCGAGATCCAGCTCGGCGAGGGCGGCAGCCTCTGAGTCTTCGGTGGCCGCCGCTGCAGCCTGCGTCGCCGATTTCTCCCCGACATCCCAACCGAGAGCCGCGGCGACGGACCGCGGGAACTTGAAGGGACTGGCCGTCGCCGCCACGACGATCGGCACGGGGTCGGAAGGGTCCCGGAGGCGCTCGGCCACGGAGAGGGCGACCGCCGTGTGCGGATCGACAAGGTAGCCAGATCCCTCGAAGAGCCGCCTGATGGCCCCGGCGGCGGCGGTATCGCCGGCCCAGCCTCCACGAAAGTCCGAGAAGGCCGCGGCCTCAGCTTCGCTCAATGCGAAGGAGCCTTCGCGGGCGAGGCTCGCCATGAGCTCGGCGGTCCGCACATGATCGCGTCGCGCCGCCTCGAAAAGCATCCGCTCGAGGTTGCTCGAGACGAGGATATCCATCGAGGGGCTGGTGGTGACAAAAAAGGGGCGATTTCGGTCGTAACGCCGGGTCGAGAGAAAGTCGGCCAGCACGCGGTTGCGGTTCGAGGCGCAGATAAGGCGGCGGATGGGAAGGCCCATGGCCTTCGCGTAGCGCGCTGCGAGGATGTTGCCGAAGTTCCCGGTCGGGACGGCGACATCCATGGTCTCGCCGGGACCAAGCACTGTCCCCGCCCGGAGGTCCCGCCAGGCCTTGACGTAGTAGACTATCTGAGGCAGGAGCCTCGCCACATTGATCGAGTTGGCCGAAGAGAGTCGAATGCCTTTCTTCTTGAGGTCTCCCGTTAGAGCACTGTCCCCAAACAGCGCCTTTACCCCCCGCTGCGCATCGTCGAAGCTCCCCTCGATGCCAACCACGGAGGTATTGGCCGCATCGTGGCTGACCATCTGGAGGCGTTGGACCGCGCTTATCCCGTGCGCCGGGTAGAAGACGACCACGCGGAACCCGGGCAATCCCGAGAAGCCGGCCAAGGCCGCCTTGCCGGTGTCGCCGGAGGTCGCCACCAGGATGACGAGCTCATCCTCGACTCCGCGCTTCTCTCGCGCCAGGTTGACGAGGCCGCCCATGAGGGTGAGCGCCAGGTCCTTGAAGGCAAGTGTGGGGCCATGGAAGAGTTCGAGGAAGTGATAGCCCCCGCGGCTAAGCAGGGGAACGACTTCGGCCGAATCAAAGCGCGCGACCGAAGCCTCTATGGCATCGTGAAGCCTGCTGCTCTCGAAATCTGGGAGAAAGAGTGAGAGAATCCCGAAGGCGAGACCGGAATAGGAAAGGCTTCCACGTTCGAGCAGCTCTCGGGGAATTGCGGGCATCCTCTGCGGTACGTAGAGTCCTCCGTCGGGCGCGATGCCCGCGAGAATCGCGGTCGCCGCGTCGACTGCCGGCGCGTCGGATCTGGTGCTAAGGTACACGCTGTCCTCCCGCGGCAGGATAGCAAAGAAAACGGGCGTCCCGAAAGGGGAGGGACGCCCGTGGAAGCCCAATGAGGATTTCGGCCGCCGTCGGTTTCGGCTGTGGTCCTCTGTCGGATATTAGAAGTAAGATAAAGGCTCGAGCAAAGTCTGGCAAGACCTATACTTGAGTTAGGCGAAGGTCCAGGTTGCGATGCTGCTGCGGTGTCGTGAGGTGGGCGCGGCTGGCGTTCGCGGAAGAACAAACCACGAGTTAGGAAGGCCCAACGCCGGAGCCGCTGCTTCGATGTGCCGCATCGCTATTCCCATGTCCAGGTTCTGGAGTTTGATCTCGCCCAGGGCCGAAGAGGCCGCCGAGCCGGCAAGCTGCCCAGTCCGAGCTCCGTGATGCGTAGAAGTATTCCCTCACATGGGGGCCCCGCGGGACCGCGCCTACTATGAAGGCGCCCCGCGGATCTGGCCGTAGGTTCCGACCCTGCCCGCGCCAAAGACCGCCTCTTTGTGCTCGAGGAGCCGAAACCGCGGAGTGCCGCCGAGTGGCCCCGGCACAGCCTCCGCAAAAGCTGCGCGGATGGCCTCGGTGGCTGCCGGGTCGAGCGGGCGCCGTCCTAAGTCCCGACCGAGATCCTTCGCCGCATCGTCTCGATGCTGACTTTCACGCTTTGCCTCGCCGGCCCCTTCCTCCGAGCTCGGCCCAGCGGAAACAGGTGATCAGGTGATCGTTCACGAGCCCGATCGCCTGCATGTGCGCGTATACCGTCGTCGAGCCGACGAATACGAAGCCGCGCTTCTTCATGTCGGCGGCAAGTCGGTCGGACACTACGCTGACCGCGGGGACTTCGTCGGTACTCCGCCATCTATTGACGATGGGCGACCCATCGACGAAATCCCAGATGTAGGCGTCGAAGGAGCCCCGCTCTTCCGCGACGGAAAGAAAGGCTCGCGCATTGGCGACCGCGGCCTCGAGCTTGCGACGGTTTCTGATAATGCTGTCGTCTTGTAAGAGGCGCTCGATCCTGGCCGGAGTGAAGCGCGCCACCTTCTCCGGGTCGAATTGCGCGAAGGCCCTGCGGTAGCCGGCTCGCTTCTTAAGAATGGTGCTCCAGGAGAGACCGGCCTGCTGGGTTTCGAGAAGGAGGAACTCGAAGTGCTTTTGTTCGTCGTGCACCGGCTCGCCCCATTCCTCGTCGTGGTAGGCGACATAGTATGGCTCCGAGCCGCACCAAGGACAGCGTTCCATGAGAAAAAGATAGCGGCTAACGAGGGCGCGACACAAGGCCGCCCATCCATCCTCGACGGAGGTCGAAGATAGATGGTATCCTATCGATTAGTCATGAATACGGAAGACCTTCCAGGGAGAGAGCGCAATGGGGCTTGAGTTGGGCATCATCCTCGCACTCATCCTCCTCAACGGCTTCTTTTCGCTCTCGGAGATGGCCATTGTCTCGTCGCGGAAGGCTCGATTGCGCCACGAGGCCGACAAAGGCAGGGTGGCCTACCGCATGGCGCTCGAAACGGCCGAGAACCCTTCGCGCTTCCTTTCGACGATTCAGGTCGCGATGTCGCTCGTAGGGACTCTAGCCGGGGCCTACGGCGGAGCGACCGTCGCACGCAGCCTTGAGCGCGTGCTCGAGAGAATTCCCTTTTTCGCTGCCTCCGCCACAACGATCGCGGTCGGCATCGTCGTCGTGGGCACGACCTTTGTCTCCGTTGTCCTGGGCGAGCTCGTGCCAAAGACTGTCGCCCTCGCCCGCCCGGAACCCATCGCCGCCGCGGTCATACGTCCGCTTCGCGCGCTCACCGTGGTGTTCTCGCCCCTCGCGCGTTTCCTTTCCGCCACGACCGAGCTGGTCGTCGCCTTGCTCGGCGCGAAGGGCGCCCGCGAACCGGCGGTGACCGAGGACGAGGTGCGGGTTCTTATAGCTCAGGGTACGGAATCGGGTGTCTTCGAGGCGCGCGAGCGCGAGATGGTGGAAGGCGTGCTGTCGCTCGGCGATCGGCGGGTAACCTCCTTAATGACGCCGCGCACCGACGTGGTCTATGTCGATCTCACCGAGGGGGCGGAAGCGGCCCGAGGCGTCCTCCTCGAAAATGCCCGTTACGGCTATCTTCCGGCAGTCGACGAAAACATGGATCGCGTGATCGGAATGCTCCCCGTAAAGGAAAGCCTGGCCGCCATCGCACTGGGACAGTTCGACGACCCTCGGCGCTTTCTGCGGCATCCCGTCCTCGTGCCCGAATCGATATCCGCCCTCAAGGCCTTCTCAGCCCTCAAAGAGGGCGAGGTGAAGAGCGCGCTCATCCTGGATGAATACGGAGGTGTGGCCGGACTCGTCTCGCTTTCCGACCTCATGGAATCCATCGTTGGCGATCTTCCACTCACCGGCGACGAGGATGAGCCAGAGATAGTTCGCAGAGAGGACGGCTCCTTCCTTGTCGACGGTTCGCTGCCGATAGGTCGCTTCATCGAGGAGCTGGGGCTTCCCGAGGAGCTGCAGATCGGGGACTACGACACGGTGGCGGGTCTGGTGCTCGATCGCATGGGCACGATTCCTCGGGCGGGAGAGAAGTGCAGCTGGGACGGCTGCGTCCTCGAGATCGTCGACATGGACGGGAACCGCATCGACAAGATTCTCGTCAGTCGCCTTCCATCGGAGGACGACGGACCTTCGAACATCTGACGGGCGCTCGCCCCCAGGCTAGATCGTCATGAGGTAGCGGTGGATCGCGGCGCCGTCGACCAATTCGGGATGAAAGGTCCCCCCGAGGATGTTGTCCTGCTGAACCAGGATTGGATCACCTTCGTAGTCGGCGAGCACCTTGACGCCTTTGCCGAGCGCGGTGATCTTCGGTGCGCGGATGAATACGGCCTCGAGCTTCTCTGCGCCGGGAACCTTGGTCCTCACGGGCGTGCGGAAGCTGAACACCTGGCGGCCGTAGGCGTTTCGCCGCACCGCGACGTCAAGGAGGCCGATTCCCGGTTGCACGTAGCCCTCTACCTTCTTTGCGAGAAGAATGAGGCCGGCGCAGGTTCCGAATACGGGGAGACCCGAGGATATCCGCTCCACGAGTCGGTCGAGGAGACCGAACCGGACGAGGAGATTGCCCATGACGGTGCTCTCCCCGCCCGGAAGAACGAGTGCCTCCGCCGCGTCGATGTCCTCCAGCGTCCGCACTTCGAACGATTCGGCACCGGCGCGCTCGATGGCTCCACAGTGGGCGGCGTAGTCGCCCTGGAGGGCGAGTACACCGATTCGCTTCATCTCACCAGCCTCGCTTGGCCATGCGCTGCTCGTCCTGCAGCTCGCCCAGGCCTATGCCGACCATGGGCTCGCCGAGGTCCGCCGAAAGCTCCGCGAGTTTCTTCGGGTCCTTGTAGTAGGTTACCGCACCCACGATGGCAGCGGCGCGACGCGCGGGGTCGCCCGATTTGAAGATTCCCGAGCCGACGAACACCGTCTCGGCGCCCAGCTCCATCATGAGCGCCGCGTCCGCGGGCGTCGCGATGCCGCCGGCGGAGAAATTGGGAACCGGAAGCTTTCCTGTCTTGGCGACTTCTACCACGAGCTCGTAGGGGGCTCCGAGCTCCTTGGCGGCGGTCATGAGCTCCTCATCGCGGAGGTGGGAGAGACGCGCGATTTCATCCGTCACGGCTCTCATGTGCTTGACCGCCTCGATGACGTCCCCCGTGCCGGGCTCGCCCTTCGTGCGGATCATGGCCGCTCCCTCGCCGATGCGGCGAAGCGCCTCGCCGAGGTCGCGGCAGCCGCAGACGAAGGGAACCTTGAACGCGTGCTTGTTGACGTGATAGCGCTCGTCCGCTGGAGTGAGCACCTCGGACTCGTCCACGAAATCGACCTCGAGCGCCTCGAGTATTCGCGCTTCGACGAAGTGTCCAATGCGGCATTTGGCCATCACCGGAATGGACACCGAGTCCTGGATGGCTTTTATCATCTTGGGGTCGGACATGCGCGCGACGCCGCCCATGGCCCGAATATCTGCGGGCACACGCTCGAGAGCCATGACAGCGACCGCGCCCGCGCGCTCGGCGATCTTGGCCTGCTCGGCATTGGTGACATCCATGATGACGCCGCCCTTGAGCATCTCGGCGAGGCCAACCTTCGTCCGCCACTCCGCGCTCTGGCGCTCCGACCACATGCCCTTATCCATAGCAACTTCCTCCTGCGGACCTCGAACCCGCGACGGCTCTTGGGCCCAAAATACAAAATCCGCTATCGTTCTTCAAGAACGTACCCGAATCATAGCGGAGCTACAAGCGGTTCACATGCGGCGGAAAAGGCCGTAACAGATTGAACCGAAGCCTCTTGCATAGTGCTCGCTATTTCGGTAAATTCCAATTCACCGATTGGAGGAGCGATTCCCATGAGTAGTCCAGCGGAGGGCGAGGCCCCGATGAAGCTGGACGAAAGGGGAGGATCGCCGAAGGGATGAGCGGAGGACCTACGCCGCTGTCCTTGGACGTCCGGGTTAATACCCGGCGGCTGTCGCGGGCAAGAAAGCCGCGGAGTGCCATCGGAATCGTCCCTATACTACATGACCCATAGGGTCGGGGATGGTTTCATGGGATCTCCATCGGATTGGAGGTCCAATATGACGACGCTTCAATCCCCTGCCACGCTTCCCAAGAGAAGCAAATCCTACGAGAAGTCCAAGTGCCCGCCGACGGGAGCCGAGAAGGGCGTTGCCCTCTCTTTCCTGTCGGCGAGTCAGAGCCTGATTTCAGACGCATTCGGCGGCTGAAATCCAATCTCCGGTGCCATGCGCACCGGCCTTCTGACTGGCTCAAGAAGGACTATCGACCCGTAGGAGCATCCAATGTCCCGCATCCCCGTCACAATCCTAGGCGCCACCGGCGTCGTGGGACAGCGTTTTGTAAGAAGACTGGCAGAGCACCCCTCGTTCGAGATTCGCCACCTCGCGGCGAGCGAACGGAGCGTAGGAAAGACCTACGCCGAGGCCTGCGACTGGCGTCTTCCCGGAGAGGCCTATGCGGGCCTCGGGTCGCTACGGATACTTCCCTGCGACGCGAGGTCCGCTTTCGCTCCGGTCGTGTTTTCCGCCCTCGACGCTGGGCCGGCTCGCGAGATCGAGCCGACCTTCGCCGCCGCGGGCGCCCTCGTATTCAGCAACGCGTCGGCCTTTCGTATGGAAGAAGACGTGCCGCTCCTCGTACCCGAGCTGAACGCGGCCCATCTCGGACTGCTCGCGGTTCAGCGCGCGAGACGTGGCTGGAAGGGCGGCATTCTCTGCAACCCCAATTGCACGACCGCCGTACTTCTCGGCGCCCTCGGTCCCCTGCACAAAAGTATCGGAGTCGAATCGGCCCTCGTCGTGAGCATGCAGGCGCTCAGCGGCGCGGGCTATCCTGGTGTCGCTTCGCTCGACGCCGTCGCGAACGTCATCCCCTTCATTGGGGGTGAGGAGGAAAAGGTCGAAACCGAGGCGCGAAAGATCCTCGGCATCTTCGACGGGCGGCGCGTCGTGGAGGCTCCTTTGGCTATTTCGGCCTCGTGCAATCGCGTGCCGGTCGTGGACGGCCACACTATTTCGGCGAGCCTGCGGCTGGTCGGCTCGCCCTCGCCTTCGGAGGTCGCGGCCGCCCTCGAGGCATTCAAGCCCGACACCGCAGCACTGTCCCTCCCCACGGCACCTTCCCGCTTCGTCCAGGTGCGCACCGAGCGCGACCGTCCGCAGCCGCGGCGCGATGTCGAGGAAGACGGCGGCATGCGCATCCACGTGGGGCGCATCAGACCCTGTCCTGTAATGGGCGTGAAGATGACGATCCTCGGCCACAACACGGAACGAGGCGCCGCGGGCGCCTCGGTGCTCAACGCCGAACTCGCGCTCGCGTCTGGAATTGTTACATGAACGGTCCTATCGTCATGAAGTTCGGCGGCAGCTCGGTCGCCGACGCGGAGCGTCTGCGCAACGTGGCCGAGCTTGTCCGCCTCCGATCCGCGGATGGCGTGCTCGTCGTGCTTTCGGCTCTGGCCGGTGTCACAGACTCCCTGTTTTCCTGCGGGCGCACCGCGGCCGCGCGGAAAGAGCCTGCGGCCCTCGAAGAACTCGCGGCGATCTTCGCGCGGCACCGCTCTGTCGCCATGGAGCTGTTCGGCGAACGGCCGCCGGAGGCGGTCGCCGCCTTCCTGGCCGACGCCGAACGTGAGCTGTCCGCCCTGCTCCGAGGCGCCGCCATGCTCGGCTTGCTTCCGGAGAGCAGCCTCGACGCCCTCGTGGGTCACGGCGAGCTGCTTTCGTCCTCGCTATTGGCCTCATACATGGAAGTCCCCTGGCTCGACGCGCGCCGGGTGCTCAGGACCGATTCCCGCTTCGGCCAGGCGAGACCTGTCCCCGAAGAGATACGCCGCCTCGCTGTCGGCGAGCTGGTTCCGAAGCTCAAAGCAGGGGGTATCATCGTGACGCAGGGCTACATCGGCTCTGACGCCGCGGGGACCCCGACCACCCTCGGTCGTGGAGGATCCGATTTCAGCGCCAGCCTCTTGGGCGCGGCTATCCGCGCCACCGAGATCCAAATCTGGACCGATGTGGAGGGCGTGCTCACCTGCGATCCCCGCGTGGTGCCGGAGGCTCGGCCGGTCGAACAGCTCGGCTACGACGAGGCGGCCGAGCTCGCCGCCTTCGGCGCAAAGGTGCTTCATCCCGCGACCATACTTCCGGCGGTCGAGCTCGGCATCCCGGTGACCGTTCGGAACAGCCTCCTCCCTGAGGGGCGCTTCACTGTCATTTCCAGGGACGCGGCCAGCGGCAGACCCGTCACTGCCCTCGCCTCGCGGGGACCCGTATCGGTCCTGACCGTGCGGTCCCCGCGGATGCTTGGCGGTTCGGGGTTTCTGGCCCGTATCTTCGAGGTGTTCGGGCGGCGAGGCGTGAGCGTGGACTTGGTCTCGACCTCCGAGGTAAGCATTTCGATGACGGTCGAGGCCGGAGTAGCCCTCGAGGCTCTCGAGGAGGAGCTCTCTTCCTTCGCCGAGGTGCGGGTTGAGCGCGACCGAGCCGTAGTGGCTCTCGTCGGCGAGCAGCTGAGGCGCACGCCTGGAGTGGCAGGCATGGCCTTCGGGGCGCTGAGCGACATGAACGTTGAGATGATCAGCCTCGGCGCGAATGAAATCAATCTGAGTCTCGTAGTCTCGCGAGCCGACGCCCCCGAGGCTCTCCGCAGGCTGCACCTCGCTTTCTTTGGCGCAGGGGCCGAGGCGGCAGGAACGAGGGGGGCGGCATGAGAGTAGGCATATTCGGTCGGGGCCGGCTTGGTTCGGCAGTCGCAGGCCTCGTGGCCGCGGAAGGCGACATGGAACTCGGATGGTCTCTGGGGAAGGGTGAACCGCCGACAAGCGCCGTCGACGTCGCGCTCGACGCGAGCGTCGGTGCAGCGGTCGCCGATCATCTGTTTTGGGCTCGGGACGCGGGCGTCAACA
>Ga0187808_10000083_pt1 | contig 20676 bp, 19 predicted proteins | sample NC_wetland_sal_i_5_FD_132427 | JGI IMG/M metagenome (GOLD analysis project Ga0187808, IMG submission 132427) | Wetland sediment microbial communities from Neuse River Estuary, North Carolina, USA - ASW_3 | ecosystem: Environmental > Aquatic > Freshwater > Wetlands > Sediment | place: USA: North...
ACTGTACCGCCCATGTCCGCCACCGTTTCGAGTGCCGATCGGACGCGGAACCCGGTTGGGTAGTTCAGTGAGGTCCGCCCGTTCTCGTCCAGGCCTCCCCAGTAGATGTTGGCGCCAGAGAAGCGGAACTGCTGCCCGTCGAGCAACAGTTGGTCACCGGAGCGCACAACGAAGTCCTGTCTCGCACGGTTATTCGAGTTTGCCGACACAGCATGTGCGGGAACGATGCCCAGAGCTGCGAGCAGCAGGCTGCCGACTACGAGTATCACCACCCGCATGCGCCTCAGGTCGTGGCATCGATAGGGCTGTCGAGCATCCATTTGCAATCGTCTTTGCATTGCGCACTCTCCATTCCGGTGCAACCGCTGAGGATTGCGCAGGCGCGACAGAATGAGCCTTTGCGCAGCGACCGCACCTAGCGCCCGCCGTTGCAGACACCTTTCGTCATCCGACGGCTGAAGGGGGTGGGTCCATCGGCCGCGGTCCTACATGCTGGCAAGATTCGCACTGGACCGGTTAAGTGTCAATAGCCGCCGAGCCCGACATGGAGATTGTTATCCGCACGCTCCTGTTGAGCCCGCTGACCAGCGTCGATGACTACTGGCTCGCACTGCTTGACCGAGGTGCCCGTGGTAGAGCCGGGTGCCCGGTTCGATCCCAGGGGGGTGAGCTTGGGCGAGGGTTCAAGACCTGGTGCGTAGGCGATAGCCTGATATGGCTGCCTGGGCTGCATAAACAGGTCCCGGGCCGCGCCGACGTTTAAACTTAACCGGGACAGTGCGCGGCGAGGGAGTGCCGGATGAAGCGTCCGACGATATCGGACATCGCCCAGCGGGCCGGCGTGACCAAGTCCGCTGTCTCGTACGCGCTCAACGGCCAGCCGGGGGTCTCCATGGCGACCAGGGAGCGGATTCTCGCTATCGCAGACGCGATCGGCTTCCAGCCAAGCAGCGTCGCCCGCGCCCTGACGGGCGGCCAGGTTGGGGTGTTCGGCCTGGTCATCGACCGGTCACCGGACGCGCTCGGCAATGAGTCCTTCTTCATGCGGCTAATCTCGGGCATCCAGGCCGAGTTGACGGCGCACCACGTGACACTGCTGTTTACGGTGGCCGACGACCAGGATGCCGAGATCGGGCTATATCACCGGTGGTGGGCGCAGCGCCGGGTGGATGGCGTGTTCGTAGTCGATTTGCAGGTTGGGGACCGGCGGATCAGCGCGCTCGAGAAGATGAGGATGCCCGGGGTCGTGATCGGCACGCCGCGCGGCGCCGGTACGCTCCCCGCGGTGTGGCAGGATGACCGAGCCGCCATCGAGACGGTGGTCGGCTACCTGGCCGGGCTCGGCCACCGCCGCATCGCGCGCGTCGGCGGCTACGCCAGGTACTGGCATTCCGCGCTCCGCACGGAGGCGTTCGTGTCGGTTTCCGCGGCGGCGGGGATCCAGGCAGTGCAGGTCGCTGCGGACTACACCTCCGAGCACGGCGCGGAGGTGACCAAGGGCTTGCTCGACTCGGCCGACCTGCCGACCGCGATCCTCTACGACAACGATGTGATGGCCATCGCGGGGCTCGGCGTAGCACAGCGGATGGGCATCCGCGTCCCGGCGGACGTGTCGATCCTGTCCTGGGACGACTCCGCGACATGCGAGGTCATCCACCCGTCCGTGACCGCGCTGCGCAGGGACATCCCGGCTGCGGGCGCGGCTGCCGCGCGGATACTGCGCGAGCTGGCGGTCGGCGGTCGACCGGGTAGCCGCGCCGAGGCTGCGCCGGTGCTCCAGGTCCGGGCGAGCTCAGGGCCGGCCCCTGTCCCCCCGGGTGTCGTGTTGCGCTGACCTCCGGCTCAGTGGCTTCCTGTTTCTCTGACGCACTGGCGTGGACCGAGAGGTTCACGCGCCGCCGTGCGGGAGCGCGGGGTGCGATACTCCCAGGCCACCTGACCGGGCTTGGCCCGCATGACCTGCTCCGGGGCTAAATATTTCTGGTAACTCTTGACATCTGAACCGGTTAAGTATTGTCATATACATGGCGCATCTAATGGCGCATCGCGGACTGGCCAGGCTGACAACTTCCACCGTAATTAACTGCCCGTACCCCGGATCCAGGAAGGGGTCCTCCCGCTATCGGTCACTGGTATTCGCCCTGCGCGGGAGTCTCCCGCAATGATCAACTCGCTGCACATGGAGGTGCAAATGAAACGCCTGATAGCGATCGCCGCCGCGGCTGCCGCCAGCCTATCGGGAATCACCCTCGCAACCGCGGTGCCGGCCACCGCTGCCACCTGCCCCAGCGTGAACGGTACCACTCTGAGCTGCGGTTCTTACACGATCAGCGGACTGGGCGCCCGCAAGCAGCAAGTGCTCGGCGCGGGCGCCAGCGTGCTGGACCTGGCCGTTGCAATGCTGGAAACCAACACCATGCAAGCGTCTTCCTATCCCTATGGCGACAGCAAGACCGGCGATTCGGCCAACTTCGGCATCTTCAAGCAGAACTGGTACATGCTGCGCACATCATGCAGCTACTTCGAAGGCCAGACCGCCAGTCAGTGGAATGACGGCGCGGCGCTCAACAGCAATCTGAGCGAGGATGTCTCCTGCATTAACCAGAGCCAGAGTCACTACGGTCTCACCTTGTGGTTCGCCGGGCAGCGTGACGGGCAAAGCGGACTCAGCGATCCCAATCAGACCATCATCACCGAATACGAGGTCGGGGTCGAATGGATCGAATCCCAGCTCAATTCAAGCTCGTCGAACCTCAGCAATGACACGAGATTCTGGGTTGAGGTCCCGGCAATCTGAGAATCGCTGGTCAAGGCCCGGGCGGCGGCCAGGCCGCCCGGGCGCCCGCGGAGGCCGCGGACGGGGAAGGCCGTCCTGGCGTCGGCGGATGGGATACGACGGCCGGGACGGGACCTGAGACGGCAAGATGCCACACGTGGTCGCGCCGTAGTCGGTGGCCATCGGCGGGATCGGTCATAACACGTCCTCGGCGCTGGGGATATCACAAAGGTTCTAAGACCACGCAGTACTCACCGAATAGCGGGATCGCCGAGAAAGCGGCCGATGCTATTGATCGCTAAACCATTAAAGTGATGGTATTCCGGTACGCGCCACCGCTGAGCGCGGCGCCACCATTCCCGACAGCACTGCCCCCACATGGAGGTGAGGGATGTCTGACAATTCCCGTGCCGATGACGGATCTCTCGGCGAAAGAAACCCGGAGCCCGCGGGAAGCACCCGGCGGCATGTCCTGGCCGGCACGGTTGCCGGTGCCGTAGCCGGAGTAGCCGGCCTTTCGTTCGGTATAACCGGAGCGGAACCGGCGCAGGCCCAGACCGTCGGAAACGGAGCCCGGCCGTCCGCGGGCCGCGGCGAGTTCGTCACGGCGCGGGACGGTAGTTTCTGGGTCGGCGGCAGCCGCTTCCGGTTCGGCGGCAGCAATACCTATTACCTGCATCAGCAGTCGCATTACATGATCGATATGGCACTGGACGACGCGTTTGCCATGTCGCTGCCCGTCATCCGGGCATGGGCCTTCGCCGACGGGTCCGGTAACGGCTACACGGCACTGCAGCCAGAACCTTACGTGTACGACGACGCGGCGTTCGACTCCCTCGACTACGCCATCTGGAAGGCCGGGCACCTGGGCATCCGGTTGGTGCTCGCCCTGGTCAACAACTGGCCCGACTACGGGGGCATGGCGCAGTACGTGAACTGGTTCCTCGGCCTGCCCGATGACTCCTACACCACGGGTGTCAACCACGACAAGTTCTACAGCACGCCGGCCATCCAGAACTGCTACCGGGCATACGTCAGGCACGTGATGCAGCGCCGAAATCGCTACACCGGGCTGCGCTACAATGAGGACCCAGCGATCATGACGTTCGAACTGGCGAACGAGCCACGCAGCCGCAGCGACAAAACAGGTGAGATACTGCTGAACTGGGTCCAGGAGACCAGCGCGTACTTCAAGAGCCTGGCACCGCGACACCTGGTGACCACTGGCGACGAAGGGTTCTACGGTGAGGCGGGCAACCCGGACTACCCCTACTCGAATTTCGAAGGGGACCGGTGGAAGGACTTCCTCGCGCTGCCGACGATCGACTACGGGACCGTGCACCTGTACCCGGAGGCCTGGGGGGAGAACCCGGCGTCGAAGCCAGGCACCGATCCCGTCGCCTGGGGTGCCACATGGATCAGCAACCATCTCTCTGACGGCCTTGCACTCGGCAAACCGGTTGTCCTCGAAGAGTACGGCGTGGCGGTCAGTGCTGCGCAGGGGATACCGGACGAGGCCGCGCGTACCGCCGCCTACCAGGCCTGGACCGGCGCCGTGCTGAACGGCGGCGGGGCCGGTGACCAGTTCTGGCTGCTCACCTCGCGCGTGGACGACGGATCCTGGTACCTGGACTACGACGGGTTCCGGATCATCTGGGACAACGACCCAGGCAACCAGACCAACGCCACCGCGCAACTGCTCAGCGCGCACGCGAAGGCGATGGCAAGCACGTCCTGAGTCGGGCGCACGCCACCTGCGCTCGTGCCGCACCATGAGAACCGCGTGCTGTGCGCCGTCAGCTCAGCGATCGCCTGCGGTGAGATCACGCTTGGCTCGGCTAGCCGAGCCAGCGGTCAGGCGAACCAGCCCGGTGGCTGCTGTCCCGGGCCTGCGCTCGAGCAGGCGCAGGCCCTCTCGCTCCGCAGCCGCCGTGCAGGGCATCGAACCGGCCAGTTGGTCGACATCGCCGCTTCGAGACGACGATAACCCAAACTGCGGGCTTGGCGCGGGAGGCGCTCAAACACCCTGCAACATACCGAGGAGATCGCGGTGACGGTCACGGATACACGAATTAACGCGGCGCCCCCGACGCTTGCCGATGTGGCCGAGCTCGCGGGCGTCTCATCAGCTACGGCGTCGCGGGTTCTCACCGGCTCGGCCAAGGTGAGCCAGCGGACCCGGGACCGGGTCGAGGCGGCGATGACCCGGCTCGATTACGTGCGTAACCGAGCGCCGCGCGCATCGCAGCCGCGGCGCGCCGGCTCGATCGCCCTCGTCGTGGGCGAGGAGATCGTGAAGGTCTTCGCCGACCCGTTCTTCGCCCGCATGCTGGGGTCGGTCAGCAACTCGCTGATCGCTGCCGACCTGCAGCTGATCCTGCTCACCCTGCACTCGCCGCGGGAGTACCGCACGGTGTCGAGGTACTTGCGCAGCGGCCACGTGGACGGCGCGCTTTTCGTTTCGATGCACGGCAGGCCCGACTACGCCAGCTTCGGCGTGCCGATCGTGCTGTGCGGGCGCCCCTTTCGCGGCGGCGAGAAGCTCTCCTATGTCGACGCCGACAATGTCTCCGGTGCGTGGAAGGCGGTCAAGTACCTGCTGGACAACGGGCGTAGGGCCATCGCCACGATCGCCGGCCCGCCCGACATGGCGCCCGGCATCGATCGCCTGCTTGGCTACCGCAAGGCGATGACCGGGGCCGATGCGGCGGACCCGGGCATGATCGCGTACGGCGACTTCCAGTCCGCGTCGGGTGAGCATGCCCTGTTCCGCCTCATCGACCATCGCCCGGGGATCGACGCCGTCTTCGCCGCCTCCGACCTGATGGCCGCCGGCGCGCTGCGAGCGCTGCGCCGCCTCGGCCGCCGCGTCCCCGACGACGTCGCCGTCATCGGCTTCGACGATTCACCATCCGCGCAGCAGGCCAGACCCAAGCTGTCCACGGTCCGCCAGTCGGTCGACGCGATGGCCGCCCGCATGGTCGGCGAACTGCTAGCCCAGATCGCGAACCCAGGCCGCCAGCCATCCCACATAGTCCTAGATACAGAACTAGTCCTCCGCGACTCGGCCTAACCCTCGCCCGCCGCAGCCTTCCCCCAGCGGGCCTACCCTCGCCCACCCAGCCTTTCCCGTGCGCCCACCCCCACCCCTGCTTCGTCCCAGCGCGTCAGCTCGCCGAGGGCGATATATCGACTCGAGAAATGGTCACAGAGCCAGTGGCGGAACCCAGGTCAGCAGCACAACCGGGGCCAGCACCCGAACCCGGGCCGGCCCTGCTGGAAGCCAGGAACCTGTCCAAACGCTACGGTCACGTGCGGGCACTGGACGGCGCGAGCTTCGAGGTCTTCCCCGCCGAGGTGGTCGCGCTCATCGGGGACAACGGCGCGGGGAAGAGCAGCCTGGTCAAGATCCTTTCCGGCGTCACGAGGCCTGACGGCGGCGAGATCCGAGTCGAGGGCAGGCCCGTGCAGATGTCCAGCCCGCTGGACGCCCGGAGGTACGGAATCGAGACCGTCTATCAGGATCTGGCGCTGGCCCCCGACCTCGATGCGGCCGCGAACCTCCACCTGGGCCGGGAGATCTACCTGATCCCGTTGCTGCGGGTGCTGAACCGGGGCGAGATGCGCCGCCGGGCCGTCAGCGCGTTCGCGGGCCTCGGCGTCGAGCTGCCCGACGTGTCCGCCCCGGTCGGCACGCTGTCGGGCGGCCAGCGGCAGTCGGTCGCGGTGGCGCGGGCGGTCGCCTATGCCAGCAAGGTCATCTTCATGGACGAGCCCACGGCGGCGCTCGGCGTCGTACAGCGCGGCCGCGTCCTGGACAATATCAGGCGAGTCCGCGACCGGGGCATCTCCGTGGTCTTGATCAGCCACAACATGCCCGAGGTGCTGGCCGTGGCGGACCGGGTCGAGGTGCTCAGGATGGGCCGCCGGGTGGCCAGGTTCAACGCCGCGCAAACCTCGGTCGAGCAGCTCGTCGGCGCCATGACCGGTGCCCTCGACGTCGCGCCCGCCGGGGGAGGGGAGCTCCAGTGAGCGACCCGCAGGCCCCCGGCGCCCCCTCCCCCGCGGGCCAGAGGGCGCCGGCTGGACTGGCGAGCGGGACCCGGAGGCGAGCGGGACGAAACAGCCTGGCGCGGAGGCTGATCACCGCTGGCGCGACCTGGACGTTCCTTGTCCTGATCATCGAGATGGCGTACTTCGCCGTGGCCGCACCCGGTAAGTTCCTCACCGTCAATGACCTGTCACTGATCAGCCAGGGTGCGGCGCCGTTCCTGGTGATGGCGGTCGGCCAGACCTTCGTCATCATCACGGCCGGCATCGACCTGTCGGTCGGGTTCGTCCTCGTGCTGTCCGGCGTGGTGGCCGGCGAGTACTACCTCAGCCACGGCGGCGCGAACGCGAGCGCCGGCACCATCTGGATCGGCGCGGTCATCGGGCTGGCGGTGGGCATGGGCTGGGGCTTGGCGCAGGGCTTCCTGGTGGCCAAGGCGAAGATCCCGGCGCTCATCGCGACCCTGGCCGGGCTGGGCGGCGCGCAGGGCATCAGTTACCTGATCACCGGCGGTTCGGACGTGCGGGTCGTACCGGACAAGCTGATCAGCTCGATCGGCAACGGCAGCATCTTCGGCATCCAGTGGCTGATCGTCATCTCGTTCGCGGCCACCCTGGTCTTCGGCCTGGTGCTCGCGTACACCCGGTTCGGCCGATACACGTATGCGATCGGGTCCAACCCGGAGGCGGCCACCCGGGTCGGCATCCGCGCAGACCGGCACCTGATGAAGGTCTACGCACTGTGCGGGCTGATGGCTGGCCTGGCCGGGATCTTGAACCTGGCATATTTCGGCACCACCACCATCTCCGGGCACCCGCTGGACAACCTCACGGTGATCACCGCGGTCGTGCTCGGCGGCGCCAGCCTGTTCGGCGGCCGGGGCTCCATGCTCGGCACGCTCATCGGCGTGTACATCCCCGCGATGCTCGCGACCGGCCTGATCATCGTCGGCGTCAACCAGTACTGGCAGTACGTGCTCACCGGGGCGGTGCTCGCCGCCGCCGTCTATCTCGATCAGTTCCGCCGCAGGCTGCGCGAGCGCCTGTGAGACGCATGGCAACAGGTCCCCTTAGTCCCTTACTACCAAACCCACGGAGGACGGATGTCCCGAAGATTCCTGGCACACGTCACGGGCCTGGCCACGATCATGGTCGTGGCCGCGGGCCTGGGCGCCTGCTCAAGCGGCACCGGCGGCGGCGGGGGCACGAGCGGCGGCACCGGCCCGGCCAGCGCCGCGGGCAAGAGCGTCGAGCTCATCGTCGGAACCAAGAGCGACGACTTCTACGTCACCATGGAATGCGGCGCCAAGGCCGAGGCGGCCAAGCTCGGGGTCAACCTGACCGTCAACGGCCCGGCGGACTTCTCGGTCAGCGAGCAGGCGCCCATCCTCAACGCGGTGGCGGCGGCCAAGCCCGACGCGCTGGTCGTCGCCCCGACCAGCGCGACCGCGCTCGACCCCGAGCTGCAGCGCATCCAGGGCGAAGGCATCAAGCTCATCTTCGTGGACACCGACTCCAGCGACACCTCACTCGGGCTGTCCCGAATCACCTCCGACAACGTGGGCGGCGGCAAGCTCGCGGCCGACTCGCTGGCCACCGCGATCGGCGGCAAGGGCACAGTCGCGGTCATCAACGTCCAGCCGGGCATCAGCACCACCGACGCCCGGATCCAGGGCTTCAACCAGGAGATGGCGGCGAAGTACCCGAACATCAAGGTGCTGGCGGTGCAGTACGACAACGACAGCGCGGCCACGGCGGCCACCCAGATGGAAGGCGACATCACCGCGCACCCCGACCTAAGCGGCGTGTTCGCCACCAACGTGCTCAGCGCGCAGGGCGCGGCCACCGGCGTCGACCACGCGGGCAAGTCCGGCCAAGTCAAGGTGGCCACGTTCGACGCCGACCCGCAGCAGATGCAGGCCCTGCGGTCCAACACCATCCAGCTCGCCATCGCCCAGGACCCCTATCTCGAAGGCGAGGACGGCGTGATCCAGGCCGTGAACGCACTCACCGGCAAGACGGTGACATCCAGCATCGGAACGCCGTTGGTCGCGATCACCAGGCAGAACATGAACCAGCCTTCGGTGTCCAAGTACGTGTATGCGAGCAGCTGCGGTTAACGACCGAATGCTCCGCCGCCTGTGCTGGCCGGTTCGGCACAGGCGGCGGGCGCCATCGGGGGACCGCGTCCGGGCAGTGCGGGAGAGCAGCTAGCACAGGATATATGAACTACAGGGACGCCAAGATCGGCGAGCACTCGTGCTGAGTATAAATTGGCAGGTCAAAACCGCAAATACGATCTTTGACACGGACAGTTGAAGTCCTATAAATATAGACTGATCGACCTGCTCTTCCCTGGCGCCTGCGGCCGGCCCGGAATGAGTTGCGCCGGGTCGCCGGTCAGCTGAGAAGGCAATAGTCCAGCTCAGTATGCTTTGCCGGGCTCGGCTGCAGTCGGCCGCATGGCGGTTTTCACGGCTTCCCTGGCAGTTTGGCCTCCCTCGCCAGGCAGCGCCTGGCATCATGCCATATATGTTCTGTGGATGGCGCAGGCCAGCTGCCGTACTGCTAACTGCTTCGCTGAGCCTGCCCTGTGCGGCATGTACCAGCACGTCAACGGGCATGAGGATCTCTTTCGGGCAGGAAGATCCCAACATCGTCGTGGCCCAGGTCCCAACCACCTCGGCGGCGGGACTATATATCGCGGTGCAACGAGGCTTCTTCAAGGCCGCGGGCTTGAACGTTACGATCCAGCCCGTGGTCAGCCTCGCGAGCGTCATTCCCGAGCTGCTACGTGGACGTGTTCAGGTCGAGGTGGGCCAGTGGACCACCGCTATCGCCGCGGAATCAGGCGGCATGCACCTCCACGCCCTGGCGGCGGCCAATGCAAGCGGGCCCGGCCTCGATGCGCTGGTCACGGTGGCCAGATCGAAGATCACTACGGTCGGCCAGCTCCAGGGCAAGAAGGTACTGGTCAACGCCAAGGGTGGGCTTGCACAGATGCTAGCCGAGAGTGTCCTTGAAGATTTCGACGTCAAGCCCTCGCAAACGCACTTCGTGACGGCTCCCTTTCCCTCAATAGCCGCCGCGCTGCAGCGCGGGGCCGCGGACGCCGCTGTCCTGCCCGAGCCGTTCCTCACTCAGGCCGAGGAGAAATGGGGCGTGGCGACGCTTGCGGACCTCAACCAGGGAGGCGTCACCAACTTCCCGCTGGCCGGATACGTGGCCGCATCCTCTTGGGTGCAGCAGAACCCCGCGGTCGCCGCGGCGTTCGTCCGCGCCCTCGTCCAGGGCCAGACCATCGCCGCAACCGACCGGGAAGCTGTGGAACAGGTGCTGCGGCCCTACCTGGGGATGAGCGGGATCACCACAGCGGTTGTGGCGCTTGGAACCTACCCGATCAGCATCGACCAAGCACAACTGGACCGGGTCGGATACCTCATGCAGCAGCTCGGATTTCTCGCCCCCTCGGTCAGCGTGCCGTCGCTCGTCGCCGCGCTAACCGGCTGAGGTCATCATCGTCCGCTCAGCGAACACCGTCTCTGGTGAGCAATGGGCGCGAGAACTGACGCCACCCCTCGTTCGGAAAAGACTGAATTTCTTTCCGTCCAGCCGAGACGTCTTTGCCGGTTGCGAGGTGATATCGGCCGGGATTGGGCGCCGCGTCGGCGGTGGCTGCCGCTACTCCGCTCCCTTCCGCTCCGCTGGAGTGCTGGAACGGTTCCGGGCAGGCACCGGCGCGTCTCCCGGGGGCGTTACTCCGTACATCTTCATAACCAGGGCGACCGAGGTGAAGTACCCGGCCACCGCTAGCACCTCGGCAACGCCTTCGTGGCCAAGTGCCGCGACGGCCGCGTCGAAGACGGGGTCCGGCGGTGTCCCGTCAGTGGCCAGCGCGGCCATCATGTCTGCCACCGCCCGCTGCCGCGGATCACCGGGCTCGGCAGGCACCCCCTGGGCGAGAGCGGCGATCACGTCCGCGTCGAGTCCCGCCACAGCCGCCTCGCGTGCGTGCACGGCGAGCACGTACTGACCGCCCCAGCGGCGGGCGGCTGACAGGATAGCAATCTCTGCTTCCGCCTTGCTGAGGCTGGTCATCTGGGAGAGAAACTGGCCGAGCTGGTGCAGTCGGCGTGCGAGCCCTGGGCTTGCGAGCCAGACCCGGTAAGGTGTAGGCAGCCTGCCCCGGTCGCCTGTCACGCGCTCGGCTATCTGGCGGCGTTCGCTGTCGAGCCCGGTGATGTCCCAGTCAGGCAGCCGGGCGGAAGCCCGGTCGGGACCTGGCGCATCCCCCCGCGTCACTGGCCCGCTGCCGTCGTCGAGGGCCCTATGACGCTGGCGAGCGCCGCTAGGCCGATCTCGGTGTCCAGCGCGCCCGAACCGCCCGCGATCGCGAGGCCGCCGACGGTCTGGCCCGCCACGACGATGTTCTGGCCGCCTTCGATTGGGTGCATGTTCGGCATGCCGAGCACCCAGGTAGCGCCGGAGAGCAGCCGTTCCTTCCACTCTTTGGTCGGGCGGGCGAAAATAGCCGCTGTCCGTGCCTTGGCCAGGCACATGTCGATGGCGGCAGGTTCCGCCCCGTCCTGTCGCGCGAACGCGATGAGCCGCCCGGCCTCGTCGCAGACGCCGACGACGAGCGTGCCGAGCCCCCGCTCCTCGGCTTCGGCCAGGGCGGCGTCCACCAGCCGCCTGGCAACGGCAAGCGTCAGCACGTGGCGGACCGGCAGCTCGTCCTCAATCACGGGCGGCCTCCGCATCGGCAGGGTTCGCCGACCAGACTCGGGCCGCGTTGCCGCCGAAGAACGCCGCCTGCTCGTTCTCGGACAGGTAGGACAGGTCCTCCCGCATGATGTTCACCCGGGCGGCGTAGTCACCGAACTTCGCCGGGTGCGCCGGGTAGTTGGACCCGAACATCAGCCGCTCGATCCCGAAGTGGCCGATCAGGTGGTCGAAGAGCGCACGCGGCGGGACGCCGCCTTCCCGGGCGGCGAAGCCATTGTTGGGCGCGAGCTTGAGCCGGACGTTCGGGAACCGGGCGAGGGCCACGAGGGGCTCGAGCTGGGCGAAGGGAGGCGCGCCGATTCCGGCATCCCACATGTGCTCGAAGCAGGCCGTAACATCCGGGAACCGCTCTACCACCTGCGGCATCTCTGGCAGGTGCTGGATCTCCGCGGCCACGGTGAGCGGAACGCCGAGCTCGCCCGCGCGCTCCCAGACGCCGAAGGTCTTGGGGTCCCAGAGCACGCCGTCGGGCATCCCCTTGGGCATCAGTCGCACGCCGCGGACGCCCTGATCGCGGACCAGCCGGGTCAGCACCTCCGGGGCATCGGGGGCCGTCTGGTCGATCACGCATACTACCTGGTAGCGAGCGGGATCGGCGGCGGCGCAGTCGATCGCGTAGCTGTTGTCGAAGCCGTAGGTAAAGAAGCTCTGCACGAGCAGCGCTCTCGTGACGCCCTGCGCCTCCATGCTGGCCGCGAGCGCGTCTCCGGTCACCGCAGGCCATGCCGGCGGGTTTTCCCGCACTGGGTAGCGGTCACGGTCGGACGCGACGACGTGGACGTGGGTGTCGATCATCGCCACGCGGTATGCCAATCTGCGCAAATAACGGAACCATTGTGCACGGAAAACGAAAATATCGGTCCCGGCACCCCATGGTCAAGAGGTCGCGCCTGCCGCGGCCATGCGGGCGTCGCCCGGAACGCAGGGCCGCCGCAGGATGTATTCACCGATTTTCGGATGTTTACGTTCCTATATCCGGAAAATCGTGTTACTGTCCCGCTGATGACACTCTGGCAAGGTCGCCTTGGTGACCGGGGCTGGCTCGGGCCTGGGCCGGGGCTCCGGGGCAACGTGCTGGGCGCGTGGGCGTGCATGAACACGAGCCGCGGTACATGGAGGGATCTAGGTGGATATGTCGCTTATCAGCAGCATTGGCGCGCCGGCGCTACTTGACGAGGCGGCGGTTACCCGACTGGTCCGGCTGGAGCGGTTCCTGCGGGACCAGGGAGACTGGGAAGCGCTGGCCGCCTGCTACGTGGCGGACTCCCGCGTGCGGACCACGTGGTTCGACGGGACCGGCGCCGAATTCGCCGAGGCATCCCGCGTCATGGCGACCAACGGGCGGCACAGCAAGCACATGATCTGGCAGCCAAGTGTCCGCGTCAACGGCGAGCTGGCGCTGTCCGAGAGCCCGGCCGCGATCCTGAACCGCAGCACGATCGACGGCATCGAGGTGGACATGGTGCAGTGGTGTCGTTTCTTCTCTCGCCTTGTCCGGACCGCGGAGGGGTGGCGGCTCGCGTCCTTTGAGGGCATCTACCATAAGGGCGAAATTCACCCGGTGTGGCCTGGCGAGCAGCTTCCGCAGCGCTGGCGACTGGACATCGCGCCGTTCCGCGAGTCGTACCGGGTCTGGGCCTGGGCCATGCACCGCTGCGGCTACAAGGTCAGCCACGAGCTTCTCGGCGACGATCGTCCCGATCTTCTCGAGGCCTTCTACGCGGAGGAGGACCGCTGGCTGGCCAGCCTCAGCTGAGCACGCGGACGGGCTGCGGAGGCGGAGGAGTTGCCGGTGGCCTGGTGGATGCCGCGGTAGGCCTCCACTGTCTGCATCTTGTGCCACCGGGCGTACTCCTCGATCGCGGCCTTGTTGCCGGCTTCAAGCAACTCCAGCAGCCGGGCGTGCTCACGCACCGCCGCGTCCGACCGTTCCGGCAGGTATACGAACATCGTGGAGCGGATCCGGTCCAAGCGCTGGTAGGTCTGCTCGAGCAGTTCCCGCAGGTAGCTGTTGGGGCACCTGGCCGCGATCGTGTCGTGGAGCCGCCTGTTGAGCCTGCTGAACCGGAGCGGGTCCCTGCGCCGTGCAACGTCTTCCATCTCCGCGCAGATCTTGCGCAGCCGGGTTAGATCTGACGGGCGCAGGTGGCCCGCCGCATCCGCGGTCGCCGCGCCCTCCAGGATCGCCAGCGTCGTCATCTCATGCTCCCAGGATGTGGCGTCGACCGGCGACACGATGGCACCGTAATTGGGCTCGAAACGTACCCAGCCTTCCGCCTCAAGCCGCCGCAGCGCCTCCCGGACGGGGATGGGGCTCACCCCCAGCTCCCGCGCCAGCCCTTCGATATTTAGCCTCGCCTTGGGCGGGAACGCTCCCGCGTGGATGCGGTCCCGCAGGATCGTATATGTCCGCTCTTGCTTGTTCACGCACTTCAGCGTACGGCATACGACCGCTGCAACCTGATCTCGCAGGGCTTTTCCAATGCGACATCGCCATCTAGCGAACGATTTACCGGATATCGGTCATCGTTATTTCGCATATGATCGCACCTGCAGGACGACGGGGTCAGCCGGTCTCCGGTACCGGCGCGGCAGGGAGCGGACCCGGGCAAGGAGGCCATGCCGAACGGCGCCATCGAGCTGCCCGCGAGCGTATCGGAAGAGCCGACCCCGGGCAGCGGGAGCTCCGCTCCCTGCGCCACCGTCAGCCTGCGTGCTCCGCCCGGCCGAACAGTCCGTTCGGCCGCAGCACCAAGATCGCTACCAGTAGCGCGAAAACGATCACTTCGTCGTAGTTCGGGGTGTAGTAGCGGTCGATGAACGCTTGCCCTGTGCCTAGCAGGATGCCGCCGAGGAAGGCGCCGGCGACGCTGTCCAGGCCGCCGAGGGCGGCGGCGGCGAAACCGAAGATCCCGAAAGTGAGCCCCATGCTCGCCTCGCTGCTCTGCGCTGGAGTGATGAGCGCCCCGGCCAGGCCGCCGATCAGGCCGGTGATCACCATGATGATCCCGCCGGCCAGCTCCGGGTGGATGCCGAGCAGCCTGCTGGTCTCCCTGCTCGCCCCGCATGCCCGGAGCTGCTTGCCGAGCATGGTTTGGCGCAGGAACAGCGACACGCCGGCCAGCACCGCCAGCCCGGCCGCGATGACGAACACGTACTGTCCGCTGATGTCGCTTCCGCTGATGTGCAGGGTGAACCCTGATACCCAGGGCGGAAGCTCTTCTGCCTGGGGGGTGATCAGCAGCTCGGTGAGGGGCGCGATGATGGCGCCCCCGATTACCGTGCTAAGCAGGACCACGTAGGCGGGGCTGCGGCGGCGCCAGAGCGGGATCACGATAAGAGTCCAGAAGGCGCCCGCGATCGCGCCTGCCAGGATGATCCCGCCGATCACGGCGAGCCCGTAGGGGAAGTGCGCTTGGTCGAGCAGCCACCAGGTGCCCAGCCCGCCGAGGACGACATAGCTGCCGACGGTGAAGTTGACAACGCCTGTTGTCCGGTACACGAGAGAGTAGCCCATCCCTACCAGGGCGTAGACGGAGCCTATGGCGATGCCCACGGCCAGTGTCACGATCACTGCGCCTCCAGGTGCCGCGACTCGGGCCGGCGTGACTCGGCAACGGGCGGGTCAGGGTGCTGGGGGATAGCCGGGCCGAGGTAGGCCTCGCGGAGCAGTTCGCTGCCGCGCACTTCCGCCGCCGACCCCGACACCACGACCTTGCCGAAGTTGAGCACGGTGATCCGATCGCAGATGGAGAACAGGAACGATACGTCATGGTCGACAAGGAGCACGGCGACCCCGTCGGCCCGTACCCAGCTGATGAGCGCTGCGAGCTGGTCTACCTCAACCTGGTTCAGCCCGGCCGCGGGCTCATCAAGCATCAGCAGCTTCGGCTCCGTTGCCACCGCTCGGGCGATTTCCAGGTACCTGAGCTTGCCGAAAGGCAGGTCCCTGGCCGGACGGTCCGCGTCCGCGAGAAGGCCGAAAACGGCGAGGAGCTCACGGGCCTGCGCTGCAAGCGCCTTCGCTTCACGGCGCATCGCCGGCGTCCTGGCCAGCACCGAGAACAGGCCGGACCGGTACTTGATGGTGAGTGCGACCTGGATGTTCTCCAGGACAGTCATGCCTGCCAGCGGCGTCGCGGCCTGGAATGTGCGCGCCATGCCGAGCCGCGCGAGCCTGGCCGGCCCGAGCTGGGTCACGTCCCGCCCATCGAAGCAGATCTCACCGCTGTCCGGGCGCGCGAACCCGGACAGCAATGAGATCAGCGTTGATTTCCCCGCGCCGTTCGGGCCGATAAGGCCGTGAATGGCCATGGCATCGATGGTTAGGGACACGTCGTGAACGGCCATCACCCCACCGAAGGCCTTGGTGACGTGCTCGGCGGTCAGCAGGGGCGACCCAGTCGTCATGACCCGGCCTTCCCTGTGCGGGTCGGCATAGCTCGCAGTCGGGCGGGAAGCAGCGCGGTGATGCTGCCGGCCGCACGGGGGTCGCCAAGCAGGCCGGTCGGCCACAGCACGAGGACGCCGAGCAGCATAGCGAGCAGCACGACTCCTTGCCATTGGCCGAGCGAGCTCATCTCCTGCGGCACGAGCACGACGAAGGCGGCGCCGACGAGCGGCCCGGCCAGCGATCCCATGCCGCCGGCGATCACCATGAAGAAGATGTTGCCGATCATGGCGAGGCCGAAGTAGTCAGGCGCGACGTAGTTGAGGAGCAAGGCCCACAGCCCGCCGGACAGAGCCGCCATGGTGCCAGCGAGGACCAGGGCGAGGATGCGGGCCCGCGACACGTTGATGCCGAGTGATGCCGAGACGTCCGGCCTGGCCGCGATCGCCCGCCACGCCCTTCCGAGGTGCGATTTCGCGGTCAGGTAGTACACGGTCAGGCAGAGCGCGCAAGCCGTCCACACCACGACGTAGAAGCGGGAGTGCACGGCCAGGGAGAAGCTTCCCAGCGTCAGCGACGGCACCCCGAACACGCCGAGCGCCCCGCCGGTGATGCTGCTGGCGTTCTCGGCGAACGACTGAACCCCGAGCGCAAGCGCCAGGGTGGCCATGCCAAGATAGTGCCCGCTCAGCCGCAGGAAGGGCAGGTTGAGGACGAACGACAGCGCCGCGCCGAGCGCCGTGCCGGCGAGCAGCGCCAGCCACGGATCGGCGTGTGCTTTCGTCGTCAGGAGGGCAGTCGCGTATCCGCCTACCGCCATGAATGCGACTTGCGCGAACGATACCTGGCCCGCCAGGCCCAGCGCGATGTTGAACCCGATGGCGACGACCGCGTAGATCCCGACAAGGCAGAGGCTGTAGATCCAGTAACTGGATCCGCTCAGTTCCGTCATGACGACAGCGACGGCAGCAGCGGCGACCACCAGGCCGTCCCTGGCGCGCCAGGCGCGCGACATCGTCACGTCCTCTCCCCTTCGTGCAGGTAAAGCCTGGCCAGTTCCTCCTCGCTGGGCCTCACGCCGTGTGACTCGTGCACCACGCGCCCGTTGCCTAGCACCAGCACTGTGTCCGGGATCACGCGCATCGGCACCGCCTTCTGCTCGACGATGACCGTCGCTACCCCTTCGCCGCCAAGGCCGGCGAGCGCCTCATAGACGTCTGCCGTGACGATAGGCGCAAGGCCCAGCGACGGTTCATCGAGCAGCAGGACGGCGGGCCGGGACAACAGCGCCCGGGCGATCGCGAGCATCTGCATCTGTCCCCCACTCAGCGTTTGGCAGTCCTGCCGGAGCCGTCCCCCGAGCGTCGGGAAGAGTGCGAGCATCCGGCCGACGGCCTCGTCGAGCCCGCCGCGCCGGGACCGTGCCGCCGCGTGCCAGCCTAGCTCCAGATTCTCGCGGACCGAGAGCCCGGGCAGAACACCCCTGCCCTCGGGTACCAGGCTGATCCCGTGCCTGACCCGGCGGTGCGCGGGCATCGTGCTGATGTCCCGTCCGGCTAGGGTAACCCGGCCGGAGCGCAGCGGCACGACCCCCGCCAGCGCCCGCATCAGCGTCGACTTCCCGGCCCCGTTCAGCCCGAGCACGAGCACCGTGCCGCCGCCGTGGATGCCGAACGACAACGACTCAAGTGCCCGCACCCGCCCGTAGGAAACGCCGACGGCCTCGGCCGCCAGCAGCACAGGCGGTGCCGGGGCCGGGGCCGCGCGCTCGCTCATCGTCGCAGCGTTCATTCCTGCCTAGGATGCGTTGTAGACGATCTGCAGCTTGCCGCCGACGAAGTGTCCGATCGAGTCGGGATTCGGCACGGCGTTCTCACCGCCGTGGTCGGTCGCCGAGAACTCGAACAGCGAGTTGACCCCCTGGTAGCTAAGCTCCTGCAGCGCCGCCTGCAGCTTCGGGCCGGTGAAGGCGCCGGCCTTGGCCATGGCGGCGGCCAGGATGTGCACGGCGTCCCACCCATAGGCGGCGGCCGCGATCTGGGCAGTATCTCCGCCGTTCCGGCTGGAGTACATGCTCCAGAACGGCTTGATGGCCGTGGCCAGTGCGGCGTCGGGAACGTCAGGGTAGGCCTGCGGCGGGAGCGTGACGAAGTACAGGTCCGGGTATGCTTGCGCGCTTTCCTGGAAGACGTTCGTCGTGTCGGTGATCTGTATCAGTGGCACCGTGAGCCCCGCGGCAGCGGCGCCCTTGGCTTCCACCACATGCTCAGGGCCTGTCATCGAGTCGACCACCGCGCCCGGATGAGCTGCCTTCACCGCCTGCATCGTGGCGGTGAGATCGGTAGCCGTCGCGGAGACCGTGGTCGTGTAGGCCACCTTGATCCCGTCAGCGGCGGCCAGGCCCGTGATGATCTTGCCGATGATCTGTCCGTACACGGTCGAGACGTTGACGAGCGCGATCGAGGTGATGTGCCGCGACTTTATGTAGCCCATCTCGTCCGCCACCATGCCGGGCACCGAGGCGGCGACCTGGAACTGGTAAGTCGAGCCGCTCGGCGGTGGCGAGATACAGGTCATCGGTGTCTGGGCAGCGGCGACGGCCGACTCGGCCGATGCGCAGGCGGTGGAGTCGGACCCAGCCATGATGACGTCCACGTGGTCCTGGTTGATCAGCTGGTTGACGTTGGCGACCCCGGTCGCCGCGCTGGACTGCTCATCGAGCACCGCCGAGAGCACCAGCTTGTGACCGTCAACTCCGCCCGCGCCGTTGATCGCGCTGACGGCGTATTTGATCCCTTTTAGGAATGGGATGTCGGCCGACGCGGACAGGTAACCCGTCTCCGCCGCCGAGACACCAATGGTGATCGGTGGCACAGCGCTCGCGGTACCCCCGCCTGACGAGCTCCCTGGGGAGCTGCACCCGGCCGCGACGACGCCGGCTGCCAGGAGTGCGAGCACCAAGATGCCGGTCTTCCCCGGCCGACAACTCGGTGATCTGCCGGTTATGTTCAATGCTTCCTTCCCCTCAATCGGGTGGCGCATAACGGAGGGTAACGTGGTCACAGGGGTGTCTCTTTGCCACGGGACAATATATGATCTGCTGATTGGCAGTCAAGGACCCGTAATGTGACGATAGATCCCGGCAAGAGTGCTCGTCAGAGCGTTGCAGGCGTGCTCAGATCATATATGTTTGATCGACGTCGAAGCAGAGAGGCCGCATGCGGAACACGCTCGGATCGTGCATCTCAGCGGGGTGCGGCCGGCGACGCCGTCTCGAACAGGCCCGCCGAGCGCCGCGCCAGCGGGGCCGCCTGGAGCAAGGCGACCGGATACCGGCCAGGCCAGATGGGCGCCAGCCTGGAGGACTCCGTCGTCAAGCCGGCATGCGCGCTGATGACGCGCCGAATCTGCTCATCGCGGACGCCTGGGTGCTGCCGACGGCCGACGGGGTCAGCCCGGGGCACCGTTCAGGCGCTGCGCCGCGCCGACCGCATCCTGGCGCTGCGGATCTAGGCCAGCATCACGCTTCGAACTCGCCCGCGTCGTCCTTGCCGGCCAGCACGGCGCCGACCTCCTTGGCAGCGGCAACGAGCGGGCTGACCAGCTCAGGGACCCGGGTCGCACGGTTACTCGGCACGAGCACGGCAAGTGCCGCCACGACCAGGCCGTCTATCCCCAGGACGGGAGCTGACGCGGCATGCACCCCGTGCTGCAGCTCGTCATGCGAGAGCGCGTACCCCCGCCGACGGATCGCCGCCAGCTCACTCAATACCGCATCGGCGGCCGCGACGCCCGCCAGCATCCGCCGAGCCTGCCTGCCGGGGCCGAACGCAAGCAGCACCCTGCCGCTCGCCCCTAGGTGCAGCGGATGGCTGGCGACCAGGTTCTGCTCGACTCGCACCACATACCGCCGACCGATGACCTGTGCGAGAATCACCGCCGCGCCGCCGTCCACTACCTGCAGGACCACTGTCTCACCGGCTTCCGCCGCGAACTGCTCCATGCTGGGCTTGGCGGCCTGCCGCAGCGCCGGCGCCAAGCTGCTCGCCAGCTGCGTAGCAGCCGGACCCAGCATATACGCGTCGCCCACGCGCCGGACGAAACCGCGGTTCCGGAGCGTGGCCAGTAGCCGCTGTGCGACCGTGCGGTTCATCTCAAGTACGCGGCACAAGTCGGCGGCGGAGGCCGGCTGGTGCTCAGAAACCGCAAGCAGCAGCGCGAGGGCCTGGTCGGCGGTCTTGGATATCTCGGGCACGGGCAGCGCTCCTGACTGCGGTCGAATCTGGTCCGAACAATAGACGGTCAGCGACGGGCGATGCGAACGCTGCTCAGGGTCGTCTTGGAATTTCAAAAATGATCCCCGGCGACAGCAGGCCAGGCGGCCAGGGACGAGTCAGTCAAAGGCTGCCCAGCAAGAAAGAACTAGTCGAGGAGCGTGCCATGAGGTTCCGCGCCACCTCCCATATCACGCTGGCCGTCTCCGCGTCCACGGCCGCGGCGCGGACGGCTTCGCCCTTCCCTGTAGCCGGCTGGGAGGTTTATCCCATGCGACCGACGCCGCCCCAGGCCGACACGTTCTCCTCCAGCCCGGTGGTTGCGTCTGGCCGCCATCGGTGGCATTGCACCAGGCCCGGCGGGACGAGCTGCAAGCCCTCGAAGAACTGCAGGGTCTCCG
>Ga0187808_10000084_pt1 | contig 20635 bp, 18 predicted proteins | sample NC_wetland_sal_i_5_FD_132427 | JGI IMG/M metagenome (GOLD analysis project Ga0187808, IMG submission 132427) | Wetland sediment microbial communities from Neuse River Estuary, North Carolina, USA - ASW_3 | ecosystem: Environmental > Aquatic > Freshwater > Wetlands > Sediment | place: USA: North...
CAGCGACTTGACCAGGTCCACGACGGCGGGCATCCGGGTGGAGCCGCCCACGAGCACCACGTGGTCGATGTCGGCGACCTTGACGTTGGCGTCCTTGATGACCTGCTGGAACGGGGTCTTGCAGCGGTCGAGCAGGTCCGAGGTCATCCGCTGGAACTCGGCCCGGGTGAGCCTGGTGTCCAGGTGCAGCGGGCCGTCCGGAGAGTGAGAGATGTAAGGCAGGTTGATCTGCGACTCGGTCGACTGAGAGAGCTCGATCTTCGCCTTCTCCGCCGCCTCACGCAGCCGCTGCAGTGCCATCTTGTCCTTGGACAGGTCCACGCCGTAGCCGGACTTGAAGTCCTGAACGAGCCAGTCCACGATCCGCTGGTCCCAGTCGTCACCACCGAGGTGGTTGTCACCGTTGGTCGCCTCGACCTCGACCACGCCGTCACCGACGTCGAGCAGCGAGACGTCGAAGGTGCCGCCGCCCAGGTCGAAGACCAGGATCTTGGCCGAGCCCTCCTTCTCCAGGTGGTAGGCCAGCGCTGCCGAGGTCGGCTCGTTGATGATCCGCAGGACGTTGAGGCCCGCGATCTGCCCGGCCTCCTTGGTCGCTGTCCGCTGCGCGTCGTTGAAATACGCCGGAACGGTGATCACCGCGTCGGTGATCTTCTCACCCAGGTAGGCCTCGGCGTCCCTCTTGAGCTTCTGCAGGATGAACGCGCTGATCTGCTGGGGGGTGAACTTCTTGCCGTCGATCGTCACGGACCAGTCGGTCCCCATGTGCCGCTTGACCGAACGGATCGTCCGGTCGACGTTGGTGACGGCCTGCCGCTTCGCGACCTCGCCGACCAGAACCTCGGCGTTCTTGGCGAACGCGACCACAGACGGTGTGGTCCGCGAGCCTTCCGCGTTGGCGATGACCGTCGGCTCGCCGCCTTCGAGAACGGCGACCACGGAGTTCGTCGTCCCGAGGTCAATACCTACCGCACGTGCCATGAGCAGTCCTTGTAGTGTGTGAAGTTGAGTCTTCCGGGCTCAAGCCTGCCCCAGGCGAGTCCCGGTGTCAAATGACTTGAGTCACTTACACTCAACTTTGCTGATCGCCGGATCATTCCCCGCGGCCGCACAAGATTTTCAGGCGGCACGCGCGAAGGGCTGACTGGACGATAACCCCTGAGAACCGATAAGTTACTCACAAGTAGCATATCGTCCGCCCCCGGCCGCGTTGACGCGTGACCTGGGCGGCCGGTACGGTTCGCGGGCGGGCGGAGCGCCGTGATTAGGCTTGAGCCCCAGACATGAGGAGGTTCGGGCGTGGTCCTGCGCATGATCGTCGGCCTATTGCTCACCTTTGCGGCGCTCGCGATAGCGGGGCGCCGGGTGTGGTGGCTGAAGCGGCTCGCGTTCTCCGGTCAGCCGGCGCCGGAGCGAGTGGCGTTCGCGAGGACCCACCCGGGCACCGAGGTGGAAACCCAGCTGACCGAGGTGGTCGGGCAGCGCAAGCTGCTGAAGTGGACCGTGCCCGGGGCGGCGCACGCGGCCACGTTCTGGGGTTTCATCGTCTTGCTGTTGACGATCATCGAGGCGTACGGGGACCTTTTCTCCAGGACGTTCGCGATCCCGGGCATCGGCCACTGGGCCTTCATCGCATTCATCGAGGACCTGTTCGCGGTTGGGGTGCTGGCCGGGATCATCGTCTTCACCGTGATCCGGATACGCGACAACCCGGATAAGGAAGGCCGCAAGTCGCGGTTCTTCGGCTCCCACACCCGGGCGGCCTGGGTCGTGCTGGCCATGATCGCGGCGGTGATCATCACGCTCCTGATCTACCGGGGCGCGCAGCAGAATACCGGCGTCTTCCCCTACCCGCACGCCTGGGCGTTCGCGTCCTGGGTGGTGGCGCAGATCCTGCACCCCCTGGGCTACGGGGTGAACAGCGTCCTTGAGGTCGTGTTCATCTTGGCCCAGATCGGGGTGATCATGGCGTTCCTGGTCGTGGTCGCCTACTCCAAGCACCTGCACATCGGGCTGGCCCCGGTCAACGTCATGTTCTCCCGGCGGCCCAACGCACTGGGCCCGCTCGAGCCGATGCGCAGCAACGGCAAGGTCCTGGATTTCGAGGAAGCCGACCCGGACACCGACGTGTTCGGAATCGGGAAGATCGAGGACATGACCTGGAAGGGCCTGCTCGACCTGGGCACCTGCACCGAGTGCGGCCGCTGCCAGTCCCAGTGCCCGGCCTGGGCGACCGGTAAGCCGCTGTCCCCCAAGCAGGTCATCCTGGACCTGCGCGACCACGCCTTCGCCAAGGCCCCCTACATCCTGGCCGCCTCCGACGAAGCGCGGGACAAACTGCCTGAGGCGGTCAAGGCCGAGGCCGCCCGTCCCCTGGTCGGCACCAAAGACCAGCACGGAGTTATCGACCCGGACGTGATCTGGTCATGCACCAACTGCGGCGCCTGCGTCGAGGAGTGCCCGGTCGACATCGAGCACATCGACCACATCGACGGGATGCGCCGCCATCAGGTGCTCGTCGAGTCCGCGTTCCCGCAAGAGGCCGCGACGATGCTGAACAACCTCGAGCGCAGGGCCAACCCGTGGGGGATGGCCGAAGACCGCCGCGCCGACTGGATCACCGAGCTCGACTTCGAGGTCCCCGTGGTGGACGGCAAGATCGGCGCCGAGGTCGAGTACCTGTTCTGGGTCGGCTGCGCCGGAGCGCTCGATGACCGAGCCAAGAAGACCACTAAGGCCATCGCCGAGTTGCTGCACACCGCCGGGGTCACGTTCGCGGTCCTGGGGCCGATGGAGGCGTGCACCGGCGACCCCGCCCGCCGGCTGGGCAACGAGTTCGTGTTCTCCATGCTCGCCCAGCAGAACATCGAGACGCTCAACGACGCCGGGCTGGCCGCCGGATCGGGCAAGAAGATCATCGCCTCGTGCCCGCACTGCTTCAACACCATCGCCCGCGAGTACCCCCAGCTCGGCGGCAATTACGAGGTCATCCACCACACGCAGCTGCTGGCCAAACTGGTCGAGGACGGGAAGCTGAAGCCGGTGAACCCGGTGCAGGAGAAGATCACCTACCACGACCCGTGCTTCCTGGGCCGGCACAATAAGGTCTACACACCCCCGCGGGAGATCATCGACGCCGTGCCCGGCACCACGGCAGAGGAGATGCACCGGTGCAAGAGCCGCGGGTTCTGCTGCGGGGCCGGCGGTGCCCGCATGTGGCTGGAAGAGCGGATCGGCAAGCGGATCAACACCGAGCGCATTGACGAGGCGCTGGCCCTGGACCCCGACACCGTCTCCACCGCCTGCCCGTACTGCCTGGTCATGCTCGGCGACGCCGTCAACGCCAAGAAGGCGGCCGGCGAGGCGAAAGAGAACCTGGAAGTCATCGACGTCGCGCAGCTGCTGGTCCGGTCGGTCCGCTCCGGCTCCTCCCGGGGTGAGGAGACCGGAGCAAAACCCTAAAACCGTTATCCGGAACGAACGGTTGGTTTCCCCCACCAGCCCGCTATAGCCGGCTCCTGGGGGTCATCGAGGGCATCGGCTTCCGCCTGGCGCGTGAAGGGCCAGCCCCGGGGAGTAGGCGCGGTCCGTTCGGGCCCTGCTAGCCCGGGGGGACGACCCCCCGGAACCTCCCGCGAACTGTTGCGAATTACCTCCAGCGACACAATGTGCGCGTGCCGGAAGCTGGCAATGACCCGCACCTCCGCCGCCCAGCAGGCGGCGGCGAGCGCATGGCGTGCGGCGAACAGGTCGTCGGCTGTGATGCCCGCCGGGCACCACAGCTGGACCCGCTCCCCGAACGCGGTCGGCACCGTGTAGAGCACGAACGGCAGCTTGCCCGTCCTGTTCTGTACCCACGCGTGGGCGCAGCCCGCCCGGACGCGGTGCGCCGTGATGACGCACCGGACCCAGTCGAATATCCGGCCGCGGGCAGGCGGCCAGCACAGCATTGTGCTCAGCGTCACCAGCCCGGCCCCCGCGGTGGCAGCGAGCGCGATCAGGCCGAAGCGGGCCGCGATCAGCGCGGATAGCGTGCCGGCCGCGACCAGGATCCCGAGTTCCCATCGCCAGTGCCAGCAGAACTCGACCGGGCCCGGGCGGCGGGTACTTCGCAGCGCGGACTCGATGCTGGACATCACTGACGGGTCGTTAGGCCGCTGCGGCCGCCCGGACGCCATCAGGTTTCCTTGTTCGCGTTGGGTTCGACGCGGCCGCCGTGCGCCTCGAACTCCTCGCGAAGGCCGTTAAAGCGGGGATCGCGGTACTGCCGGCCGAGGCCGCCCGCTGTGACGGTCGCGGCCCAGCCCCGCCAGCCGGCCTCGGCGTCATTCATGGCGAAGAGGCGGTTCCCGAACCGCCGTGGCAGGTCCGTCAGCCAGGCGACGACGAAGGCGGTGGCGCTCCGGAAAGCCGCCGTGACACCGACGGCCGGCCGTTCCTGTATCGCGGCTCCACGCGCTGCCAGGCTCCCCAACATCGGCGGGCCAACACCTGGAACCTTTCTCGTTTCCGCTACGTTACTAATTGGCCATCGGGGGTTGCCTTTCCCCAGCACGGAGGTACCGTTGATCACGTCACTAGCCCTTCTCGGTGGTTCCTGAGGACGGGTGGTGTTTCGCTGGGCCGGTGTGGCAGCACTGGCCCAGCGGTGTTTCTGGGCTAGCCGGCAATAAAGGGCCGGCTGGATGCCAGGAGAGCCGCGTTTGCGTCTGTGGCGTGTGATGTTTGGGCGTACGCTCATGCACAGCGGAAGCGGACGCCGTGATTGCAGTGGAATAGCAGGTCCTCCTGTCCATCGCTGCCCCGTGCAACACCCGCTGGCTAGCGATCTTGATCGGTAACCCCCGGTCACCGCTCGACCCCGTTGTCGGTGCGGGTCGCTTTGAGGACGCTGACTGCGTTCTGATTTCATGGTGCACTGGGCGCTTGCCGTTGGCAAGTGCCAAAATCAAGTGCCATACTCATGTGCCAAGAGCAACAGCGGAAGGAAGCGACCTCCAGTGCCGGAAGTGCGCAGTCCCACACTCCGTCGACGTGAGCTCGGTGCCCTTTTGCGTGCGCGTCGCCAGGAGCTTGGCCTGACTGTGGAACAGGTCGCCGAACGCCTTGAGTTCTCGCCGTCGAAGGTCAGCCGACTTGAAACCGGGCAGCGCGGGGCGACCGCGAGGGATGTGCGTGACTTCTGCGACCTGTACGGGGTGAGTGACGCCGGGGAACGTGACCGTCTGGTGAACCTGGCCCGCGAGGGCAAGCAGCACGGATGGTGGCAGTCCTACGATCTTGATTTCTCCACGTACGTCGGCCTGGAAGCGGCCGCGGTGGCGCTGAAGTACTACCAGACGTCCATTGTGCCCGGTTTGTTCCAGACGTCCGATTACGCGCGAGCCATGCTCGAGGCGGCCTCTTTCCCTCAGCCTTCGCAAGAGCGGGCGGCGGAGCTTCTGGAGGTGAAGCTCAAGCGCCAGCGGATCCTGGATCAGAGCCCGCCCCTGGAGCTCTGGGCGGTGCTCGATGAAGCCGCGCTGCACCGCGTAGTTGGCGGCCCGTCTGTCATGGCGCGGCAACTGAAGAGGCTGACAGAACTCGCTGCGATGCCAAATGTAACAATGCAAGTCATCGCCTACAGCGCCGGCGCGCATCCGGCGATGGATAGCACGTTCAACATACTGGACTTCGCTGGTTCGGTAGCAAGCGTGGTGTATGTTGAGGGGCTGGTGGGATGGATCTACCTCGATCGCCCGCAGGACATAGACAGATATCAACAAGTATTTATGCATCTGCGGGAAAAAGCGTTGAGTCCACAAGAGTCAATTAAACTGATCGCGGAAATAGCCGAAAAATATCGATAAGCTCGTAGCTCCATCTCTCCTGCGCCGTCCGGCTTACCCGGGCGGCGCGAAACGCAATCTTCTACCGATTGCGGCAATACTGCGATCAATAGGAGCATGGGAGGCGACGTGGAGGAGCCCGAGGCTCTCGCGTGGCGGAAGACGCGTTACAGCATCGCGAACGGCGACTGTGTGGAGGTGGCTACGGCGGGTGGGTCGGTCGCTGTTCGTGACTCGAAAAACCCAGCGGGAGCGGTCATCAAGTACGCGCCCGGTGCCTGGCAGATGTTCTTGGCCGCGACGAGGCGTGGCGAGCACGATTAAACTTTCTAAGAAGTGCCCGTTGGTGTCGGCCTTGTAGTAACTACCGAATATATTTTCGAGCGTCTATCTCGACAAAGCCGCGAAGCCTTGCGAACTGTTTCCAGGCGGCACGCAAGGTCGCGGTCTTGCCGTCAGGCCCAAAGCCCCGGGATGTCAGGGAAAGGCCTGAAATGCATCTCCTATCAAGCGCACTTCCCGCTGACCCGAGGGCGTGACGTTATCAAACCAATGCGCTTCTGACTCAGACCCGTTATTCTGCCGGACTGGTTGACGCAAACTGCCGCCGCTGTCGCTACGCACCGTATGAAGTGATTCACTGATGGTCCGGAGGGCGTGGACAATAACCGTGATGTTGGCTCGCACGGGTTTGCCGCATTCGGCGGCGGAACGCTATTCGGTATCGCCCGCTATTCTGAGAGCTTTGACCGGTAAAAGTTCAGGTATGAACGTGATGGCGTCGGGCCACGTTGGTCCTGGTACCTCGAACCATAGACGTCCGATCCGTACGGGTGCTCGGCCGGAGAACTGGTCCGGAACAGGCAGAGCTGGCCAATTTTCATCCCTGGCCACAGTTTGATCGGCAGCGTCGCGACGTTGGACAACTCAAGCGTGACGTGGCCGGAGAAGCCAGGGTCGATCCAGCCCGCGGTGGAGTGCGTGAGCAGTCCCAGCCTGCCGAGACTCGACTTGCCCTCCAGTCGCCCGGCGACGTCGTCGGGCAAGCTCACGATCTCGTAGGTGGAAGCCAGGACGAACTCGCCGGGGTGCAGGACGAAGGGCTCCTCGCCGTCGGTCTCCACGAGCCGTGTGAGGTCTGGCTGCTCGACCGCTGGGTCGATGTGCGGGTACCGGTGGTTCTCGAACACCCGGAAGTACCGGTCCAGCCGGACGTCGATGCTGGACGGCTGGATGAGCTCCGGGGCGTACGGATCAAGCTGCACCCGCCCCGAGCTGATCTCGGCCTTGATGTCACGATCAGAGAGGAGCACGCGAGCAACCTACCCGTTCCGGTACGATGTCTGGGCAGGCACCGCAAGACTCGTTCCGCCCGGCACGGTCTGGCGGCGCACGCGGGTGTAGTTCAATGGCAGAACATCAGCTTCCCAAGCTGACAGTGCGGGTTCGATTCCCGTCACCCGCTCTCACGACTAAAAGCCTGGGCGTCGGCGCGTTTTTCGATCCACCACAGTTGCTCGTCGTTGGGGTCATTGGGTTCGATGACCGGCTCGCGCTCGAGGTGCCAGCCTTCCCGGCACTGGGCGGCGCGCAGGTTCTTGGCCCGCTCGGCGCACGAGGGGCAGACCGAGGCGAGGGTGTGCCCGCAGGGCACCAGCACCGGCTCAGTCTGGCCGGTGGCCAGGTCGGTGCGGCGGAGTTGGACCGGGCGGATGCAGGCCCCGTGGCCAACGGCCAGTTCCTTAACCACGTCGCGGGCCAGCGGCATCGACAGCCGCTCGGCCCTTGTCCCCTTGCGCCGGCCGGCGTTGTCGCCGTCGGTTACGTAGGCGGCGCGGACCCTTACCGGGTCGGGTGAGGCTTCGAGCCGGACGTAGCCGACCCCGGAGCCGGTCTGCGGTAGCGGGGAGATGAGGTCGGCGAGCGCGCCGCGGTCGCGTGCCCCGTCGCCGAGCACCATGTCCACTTGGTCAGACTCGTCCAGCCGCAGCGCCACCCTGGTGGGGAACAGGTTGCGGAGGCTGATCACGTCCTTGCGCGGGTCTTGCGGCGCGCCGACCACCCAGACGCCGACCGACGGGCCCTGAGAGGTGAGGGTGGCGATCGCTGCCTCGGCCCGTTTGCGGAGGTCGCGGTCGGGCTGATAGGCGGTCAGGAATGCCAGCTCGTCCACCAGCACCACCAGGAACGGGAACGCCGTCGACGAGGTGAAGGTGCGGGTCCGGCCCGCGAACTGCGCGGCCCGGTTGTGCATCTCGGCCACGGCCGCTTCGAGCAGCTCGACCATTGCTGCGGCCTGGTCGGCGTAGCGGGTGAACAGGGCACGGCCGAACGACAGTTCCATCCGCTTGGGGTCCAGTGCCCACACCTGGACCCAGCCTCCGGCGATGGCGGGCAGCATCGCGCGGATAGCCGACCGATTACCGAGCCTTTGCCGGAGCCGGTCGCGCCCGCGATCAGGACATGGGAGCCGATCAGCATGGCCGACCTCGCCCTATGGCTACGCGCGAGGCCTCTATCGGACTGAGCGAGAACACCAAATGGCAAAGCATTGGAAGCGTCGGAACGAGGTTTCTGTATCTTCACGTTTAGCTCTAGGTAAGTCCCCTTGCGCTGGTAGTAGTTGGCGCAGTTCTTTGAAGGGCAGTCTGGCAGAGAGGGTGTGGCCACGATTGCACCCGTGTTCGGTGCACGCTGGACGAAGGGTCTACTGTATATCCATTCGATCCGAACTCGACGTACACGGTATCTGCACAATGCGTAGCTGTGAGAGTTGCGATAGCAGACCGTGCTGCGCTGGTTTCCCTTTCCTCTCTGGAAGCAAATCCGAAACAGGCGGCCGTGACTTGAGTGCAAAGTATAGATGACTGAGACGCAGATCGACTCACCACGATAGCTGATGGGTGTCCATGTGGGTTGTTAGTCCCGGTAGAGATAACAACATAACTTGGGCTGACTGCGGATAGGACACGATCACGAATATCTCCATTACTATCGCCTGCCAGATCGGCGCCGTGATGGGGCCAACGCAAAATATCTGCATTCAAATCGACCTCATCCAAGAGGCGCCTCCAGGTAGCGCCAACAGCGTCGCCACCGATCAAGACTCGGAACCCATGTATCCTGAGATCTACGACTGCGCTTGCAATGTTCCGTCTGCGTGCTACGTACGCCTGTGTTAGTTCGCTATGCGTAGGTGCCAATATATTCCAACTTACCGACCCGAATCCCCCGGTCTCCCCAACAGCGGCTGGCCCCAAGATCTTATTGGGTTCAGAAACATTGAGAAAATTCTTCAATGCTGTGGGTATCAAACCTTGAGGGGCATTACCATCGGGAAACAGCGTGTCGTGATTGTACAAGATACGTCTGACCGGAAGGCCAACCGCAAGACGGGAAGCGCCGCCATAATGGTCCAGATCCCAATGTGTAACAATAACTGTGTCCAGCGTTACTCCCTCTCGCGAAAGGAGGCGCTCAACATCTTTAACGTATCTAGTTGGACAGTCGACGAGAACTGCACGCCTCGTGGCGACGTCCATGGCCAAGGTGCAGTCACCAGCACCCACATTTATGAACCAAACCCGTGCCAGAGGAGCTATCTGAGGGTTTCCGGTTCTCATAGTTCTTCAAGCCTTTACTGAGCCGATTCTGGACGAGCTAGCTCGTCTTCAGTCAGCCAGTCATGTGAATGAAAACTGAAATGGATTGTTTGAAGATCCGATAGGTCACCTTCGACCCGAAAATCCGATCCACTCTGGCATAGCCACCCTGGAATCTGTGGTGGGGCAGGAACGTGTGTCCCTTCGGTCTCTGTGAGGCCGGAGATCCAGAGGTGAAGACCGTCTTCTCCTGCATTCAGAACGTGGCCGAAGCTAGGTAGATCGAATGAAGCATGGCGATCGTCAGGAATGTCCCCAGAGTCTTCCAACTTGGCGACATACCGCATCGTTCCATCAAATCCGGGGACTCCTGCCAGCCGTTTTGCTATAACGTTCTGCGCGTCTGACGGGAGGCGATAGACATCGCTTATGACGGTTTCCAGCGTCCTGAGTGCGTGAGTGATATCATCAGGCTGTGCTGAAGCTATTGCTTCAGAAACCTTCTGACCAATCGCGGCAAGGGTACGGATAGAATCAGTATCCCCGGGGAATGGGATTGAAGCTATTCTGCGGGTCGATATGTTTCGAGTGGGTTCGCTCTCGTCGATCAACGCCGATGCCATGCCTGATCCTAGTACTGCCATTAGCGCGTAAAACCGCTCAATCTCATTAAAGTCGGCCCACGGACCCCACCGCTCGTCAGGTATTATCATATGGAACATTTCCCGCAGAGCAACACCGCGCTGATCGTAACCAACGTTAATTCGCCAAGGGTTTCGTGTTGCGAAATTCTTGGCAGTAACTATTATCTTATTGGCCCGGACGCGTTTATCGCTTGGATTGGCGCTGTCGTAATCTTCAGGGTACCTAACAGGAGTTAGAAGAGACGGATCAACAGCGCCAAAGAAATGGAGCGCGCGAAGTGAACCCAGTTCCTCATGTGTTGAATCTTGGGGACTTCGCGGCAAGCGGCCAGGCCTTGCCGGTCTGCCGTTGTGTATCTCCGAAATCTGGCCAATCGACGTGAAATCAGTCAGTGATGAGATTGCGCGGCTCAAGGGTCCGAATGTTAGGCGCTCGCCACTCCTACCGGGTTCGACGAGGTAGGCTTCGTCAGCGAAACCGCGTTTGAGGAAAGTAGACAATGACGAGTCTCGTACAATCTTTACCAGGGTAACGCGCCCTTGGGGATGGCCACTGCGGACCTTCTGAGCAATTATGACGGCCGGTGCAGTTGTAGGGCGCGTATTCTGGAATAGGGAGGAAGGGAGCCGCCAGGCCTCAAGAAGTGTTGCGCCCCGCAAGAGAAGATCTCGGCTGCCCTTACTGTTATTTCTGTTCAACCAACTCAGCGGCATGACGCATGCCAAGAAGCCGCCGTTCGACAGATTGTCGAGCATCCATGAGAGAAACAGGTTAGCTCTCTCGCTACTGCCAGCCGAATCCCTATGAAATCCCCATGGAGGATTGCTGATGATAATATTCGGGCGATCATTTTCGGGCAGTCTCACATCAAGAGTATCAACGCTGTCGACTTGCCAGTGATTTCCAATCGGAAGTGCAGTCATCAACAAGCAGAGCTTGGTGATCTCTGTAGCAAATGGGTCATTATCGAATCCGCGAAGATGATTCGTAAGATAGGAGTGCCATTGCAGAGAGTCGACTCGTGTAGCCTGCATCTGGGTCAATCTCTTGGCTGCCGAAAGCAGCATTGTCCCGGAGCCACAAGCAGGGTCCAAAATCAGGCGGCGATCAGGTTCTAGGTGTTCCAGCGGTATTACCTTGAGTATTTGATCAGCTAGCTGCGGGGGAGTGTAATATGTACCCTGCTCTCTGCGTTGCAATTTTGTAAACAAGGCTTGTTCGTAAACATCGGCAACCATTGCAGGCTCAAGTGCCGCAAAATTTATATTGGAGCCAAGACTGCTGACTAGATTGCTAAATAGGCTGGATTGCTGCTCTGTCAGGTCGCTCAGCCAACTAAAGTAGTTAGAAAATCTTTGCTGGGCTGTATCGATTAGAGCGCCAGTGCTATAGTAATCAAGATAGTTATAGTCAGTCTTATCGCGAATCATGAGCGTCGCGAGAGCACCGACAACTAGCTTTGGTATCAATTCGTCGGCACGGGGATCGCTGATACCACCAAGCGCTGCTAGCGCACCTTCAACCTGTTCAGTGAGGTAGCTTCGTGCTTGTTGCCGAGAGGCCTCTAGGAGGCCGATGTCTATAGGGAATAGGCTCTGCTCGAAACCGCGGCTTTTAGCGCGGCTTACTGCATCAGGAGTCAACATTCTCAAGCGGCTGACCATAGCGCTTGGAGCGGAGACTGGCACAGACGTAACTTCTCTAGTCTCCACTTGACCGGTCCCGCTCGACCAAACTGCTATCCGATCAGGCAAGGCAATCAGGACTGCTGGGGCAGCCAGAGCTGTTGCAGCGGGGAGCCATCGAGTCCAGATGTCATCGTGACCATCTACCACTTGTGCAACGATCGCACTTGTGGACATATCCCGTTGGTCGGGGTTCGTGAAAGCCACGTAGTCGGGGCGGATGACGTCTTGCCCTGGAAGCCAAATTGGGAAACGCTCAGCAATTTCTTTGTCTGCGTAACCGCAACCATGGAGAACTGAGCGCAGTGCGCTAAGACGTTCGTCGTGTGTCGCGGTAGCCACGGTGAGTGAGCCTCCTCTGGGCCTGCTTCGGCGGAAAGACCCGGCTATCCTTCCTGCTCAGGCCAGATGCCCGATCAGGAGTAGTGTAGACACGCTGAAAACCTTGAATCAAACCGCCACACGGCCCCAAGTGTCCTTTTCTCGGCTAGATGACTTCCTAATCGCCATGCTGGAACGCAGTTGCCGAGTTGACCTGTATGGGAACAAGGCGGCGCCGCTACGCGCCGCCGCGCCCGGACGCGCACGCGCCGGGCGTGCGGCCTTGACGGCCGACCCGTCGCGGCGCGCCGGGCAGGCTTCAGAGCTTGCCATTGCATGCTGACGGCTACTCGGGGGTCTTTCGAGTGTCTTGTCCAGGTCTCCGCCTGAAGCTGCGCTTCCGCCACTGCTTCCCTGATTCAGCAGCAGCGGAATTCTCACGCACGGTCCGCGTCAGAGGATGATCGGTACCTAGCACCAGTTCAGCGTCGGCCAGAGTCCGTTCAAGCGGCGGGATCGCCTCGGCGCTGCGCGTCCTGGTAGACGCTAGCCAGGTTGCCGCGGGCGGTCAGGGTGTCAGGGTGGTCGGCGCCCAGGACCCGCTCGGAGGAGGAGCAGGACCTGGGGGAGCATGCTGTTGCTCTCGTGCGCCAGGAATAACCCAACAACGGATCCGATGATCGGCGACTATCATTCACACTAAGTGTGGTCTTTTGCTCAAGGTCGCGGAGGACCGAGATGACCGGACTGCTGGCGGCGCTGGTAGTAATCGGCGGAGGCATTACCGCCCTGCTCCTTATCGGCTTGGCAATCCGGTTCCAGATCTCCTGCCTGGGCCGCGTGGCCGAGGCAGACCATACACGCGGCCTGTCGAAGCGAGCGTGGGCGGTCATCATCATCATCCTCCCGACGATCGGCGGCATCTTGTACCTGCTCTTCGGCCGTGCCGATAATCAGGTGAGCGAGACGGCCGCTCGTAATGCGTAGCTCACCCCAAGATCGTCGGCAGCAGCGCAGTCTGCCCGCCCGCCTGCCGGACCGGGCCGGCCGTCGCCTGGGTCGCGAGGGAACATCATGCTGTAGATCACCAGCGAGTCCTTGCCCGGGTCCTCCTCCGGCCCGCGGGTCTATCGTCAGGCGGTGAAGTCCCAGCGGGTGTGGCTGAACGGGCCCTTTGTGAACCCCAGTGCCTGGACTGGGATGAGCTCGTAGACCAGCGATGTCCCATGACCGCCGAATGTGCCGTCGTCGGCGACTTCGAAGGCCCAGTCGTCCCCGTATTTCGCCAGGAACGCATCTGCCACCTGGTGTAGCAGCGGCAGGTCGCGCACGACAACGGCCTCGCCGTGCAGGACGATGTCGAAGCCCTGGTCCCAGGTGTTGCAGCCGGTCGTCACCGCGCAGTATCGGTTGGCCGCCAGGTTCTTCGACTTCTGCTCACCGGGCCCGCTGCTGAAATACAGCGCTCCGTCCATCCAGACCGCGACCACCGGGGTCACATGCGGACGGCCGTCAGTCCTAACACTAGACACCCAAAACAGGCCGGCTCTCTCCAAGTGAGCCACCGCGTCTGGCCACGGTGTCGCCTGGGCGTTCTCTTCGCTGTAACGGGCATCCAGGAAGGTGACCGGCGACAAGTTTGGCATGGCTTCTCCTTTCATCAACCCTCTGCGAGGTGAGACTTCTGGCAACGGCCGGATTCATCGCAAGATCGGCAACGGCCGAATCACTCCTAGTCGAGCAGTCGTTCCCACAAGATCTCGTCGCGCCAGGCCCCGGCGGTGAAGATACGCGAACGGAGGACGCCGCACGGAAGGAAGCCGTTATTGCGGAGCACGTGCTGTGAGCCCAGATTGTCCATCTGTGTCAGGGCCTCGGCGCGATGCAGCTCAAGCTCAGTCGTCATCACCTCGAGCGCCTGGCTGACCGCACGCGTGGCATGCCCCCGTCCCTGATACGGGTACGCGATCCAGTAACCAAGCTCGGCCTTCCGCCACGCGCGCCGCAGGATGTTCTGAGCCGTTACCTGCCCGATGACAACCTCGTCGGCCAGCACCACGCCCGGCCACACCTCACCGTTGTGATGCCTCACAAGCATGTCTTCGATGCGACCGCGCTGCTCGGCAGGCGTGTACCACCCCGGCGGGCGCTCCGGGTCCCACCGGGCGAAGGCTTGGGCATCGCGGCGGAGGTGGGCGGCCAGCACTTCGGCGTCGCCGGGCTCAATGAGACGGATACTGGTTCGCGGCGTGTTCATGTCACCTGGCTTCGAGGCCACAGGTCGGACGGTGCCCGCTCGATGAACAAGTGAATGTCCGGGTTCGCCGACGGTCCGAATCCATAGCGGGCATAGAGGCCGTGCGCATCGGCGGTCGCGAGTGCCCAGCGGCGGAGTCCCTGGAGATCGGGATGGGCAACGACACAAGAGACAAGGAACTTGCCGAGTCCCCGACCTCGGTGGTCTGCCTCGACGTAGACGTCGCCGAGGTAGGCGTAGGTCGCACGGTCGGTCACCACCCGCGCAAACCCCGCCTGCTGACCGGAGGGCGCATACAGCCCAAACGGCAGCGAATTGGCGATCGAGCGCTCAACCACGTCGCGCGGGATGCCTGTCGCCCAGTAGGCGCTGGCGAGGAAACGGTGGATGCGATCAATGTCGAGGCGAACCGGATCGGTGGACACGACGTATCCGTCCGGGGCGGCCCATTCGCGGGGATTAGGCATCCGCCGATTCTTTCAGAGCGCGGGCCATAGAGCCGGCGCGCCGCGAAGCGTCTGGCAGGATATCGGTAGCTACCCCAGCCGCCTCGGGAGGGAACCGGTGCCTGTCCGCTTTCAGTTGGTCATCGACTGCGCCGACCCGGACCGGCTGGCCCGGTTCTGGGCGGCTGCGCTGGCGTATGAGCTCGCGCCGGCGCCGACTGGCTTCGCTACCTGGAACGACTTCTACCGCCACCTGGGACTGCCCGAGGAGGACCTGGTCGAAGGGGCGGACAGGATCAGCGACCCTGAGGGCCACGGGCCGACCATCTGGTTCCATGTCGTCACGGAAACCAAGGTGGCCAAGAACCGGCTGCACCTCGACATCCACGCCAGCGGCGAGCGGACCGACCCGATCGAGTCTCGCAGGAAGCGAGTCGACACGGAGGCCAGGCGGCTGGCCGGCCTGGGCGCCACAATCACTGGCGCATTGGCCAGCGAAGGCCTCGACCACTACGCGGTAGGGATGAAGGACCCGGAAGGCAACGAGTTCGATATCAACTGACATGCGCGCGCTAGCCCAAGCAGATGAATGGCCCGTTCAGCTTGCTATCGGCAGCTGAACGGGCCATTCATCCGGGTACGGTAGCGGCTTGGCCGACCTCAGGCGGCGTACGCTGGCAGGGTGTTCACCATCAAGGTGAGGCGTCCGCAGTCCACTGCGGCGCGAGTCTGGAACGCCGCCCAGGGCGTGCTGTTCCCCATTGTCTTGGTCACGGCGATCGCGCTCAAGCTCACGGGCGTCGTCGACTGGTCGTGGTGGTGGGTGCTGTCGCCGTTGTGGATCAGCGGCCTACTCCTAGCGCTCGTGGTGCTTGTAGTTGGCGCGCTGCTGATCGCCTCTCGCTTGCGAGTACGCAGACAGGCGCGCGTGTGGGCGGACATGGCCGGATCAGAGTGGTTCAGGGAGTTTGTGGCTGGCAAGACAAACCCGCGTGCCTCTGGCGGGGACCTCGGCGCCCAGGATGGAGAGGGACAAGCGCCAAGCCGGTCGGACGGGTGAGGCCACGGAGCTGACCGTTGACGAGTCAGCGCACCCGGCGGAGCGCGTCGCGATCGAACGCGGCGAGAGACGGGTAGCCGTCGACGGCCATGATCAGGTCGAGTTCGGCCAGCATGCAGCGAAGCACGTGCTCGATCCCCGCCTGGCCGCCGAGCGCGAGGCCGTAGGCGTACGGTCGTCCAATGCCCACCGCACGCGCGCCTTGCGCGAGCGCGGTCACCACGTCGGCCCCGCTACGTACCCCGGAATCGAAAATTACCGGCGCCGTGCCCGCGGCGTCGACAACACCGGGCAGGCAGTCCAGGGCCGGCAGACCACCGTTCGCCTGACGGCCACCGTGGTTCGAGCACCACAGGCCGTCGACTCCCGCGTCGACCGCCCGGCGCGCGTCCTCCGGCGCGCAGATGCCTTTCAGCAGTAGCGGTAGCGACGTTAGTGACCGCAGCCAGGGCAGATCGTCCCAGGACAACCGCTGATTGCCGAACAGCCGCGCCCATTGGCCGGTGGCCGCTTGCATGTCTTCATCCGGCGGCAGCGCCAGGCGGCGGCGGAACACGGGGTCGCTGGTGTAATTGGCCAGGCACAAGCCCTTCAGCTGCGGGAAGCTCGCCAGCGCCAAGTCCCGCGGCCGCCAGCCCAGCGTAAGCGTGTCCAGCGTGACCACGATCGCCGAGAATCCGGCAGCCTCGGCGCGGCTCACCAGGCTTTCGCAAAGCTCGCGGTCGGCGGGCGGATAGAGCTGGAACCACCCGGGCGTCTGGCCAAGCTCCGCCGCGACAGCCTCCATCGGATCCTCGGTCAGGGTCGAAGCGACCATCGGCACGCCTGTCGCGGCCGCCGCACGGGCAGCAGCCAGATCGCCGTGCCCGTCCTCGGCGCACAGCCCGATCACCCCGACAGGCGCGAGCAGCAGCGGCGTAGCGAGGCGCCGTCCGAACAACTCCACAGACATGTCCCGCTCCGCCGCGGCCGCGAGCATCCGAGGCATCAGCCCCCAGCCCTCAAAGGCCCGCACGTTGGCGCGCTGCGTCCGTTCGTCCCCGGCCCCGCCCGCGACGTACGACCACATTTCCGCGGACATGGCCTTCTCGGCCTGTCGTTCCAGTTCCGCGTACGACATCGGCAGAGCCGGGCGCTTGCCGGTCAGGCCGTCGAGATAAATGCCGAACTGCCAGTCGCCGTAATTGCTCATCAGAAGATTCAAGCGCAACCTCGGCCAGCGCGGGAAGGGGGCGGCCGAGGTGGACCAGGTGGGCCGTGGGGTGGAGAAGTCGGCGCAGGTCAGGCCGTCAGCCACGGCCGCAGCTTTTCGGGGTTCCTTACTGCCCAGATGTGCTTGATCCGGTCGCCTGCGACATCGAACGCAAACACCGTCACGGTGATGCCGGCCAGTTGAGCCACCAGGCCGGGCTGACCGTTGACGGTACGCTCCAGGATCGTCATGTCGGGCGCCAGGCTGGCGAACTCGATGACCAGGCGCGCGATCTGCTCGCTGCCTTCGACCGGGAGAAGGTGGGCGGCAACGCGGCCTCCGCCGTCGGCTATGACGGTGGCGTCGGGGTCGAGCAGCCCGATTAGGGCGCCGATGTCCTTGGCTTCCCATGCCTGCTTGAAGTTCCTGACGATGTCGGCTTGCTCGGCGGTAGGGATGGCGGGAGCCTGCGAGGCACGGATTCGGCGGCGGGCCGAGGAGGCCAGCTGGCGGCATGCCGCCGCGGAGCGGCCGACGATCTTGGCCACTTCGGCGAAGGGGTAGCCGAAGACGTCGTGCAGGATGAACGCGACGCGCTCGGCTGGGGTCATCGTTTCGAGCACGACCAGAAACGCCATGCTGACCGACTCATCGAGGGTGACCCGATCGGCTGGGTCGGCCATGGGGCCGCCGGGCTGTGCGCTGATCCACTCGCCACGTTCGGGCAGCGGCTCCGGGATCCATTCGCCCACGTAGCGTTCCCGCCGGGCACGTGCCGAGCCGAGCACGTCCAGGCAGATCCGGCTGGCGACGGTGGTCAGCCAGGCGGCGGGGGATTCGATGGCTTCCTGCTGTGGCGTGGACATGGCGTACCACCGGGCGTAGGTCTCTTGCACGGCGTCTTCGGCCTCGGCCAGGGACCCGAGGAGCCGATAGGCGAGATTGATCAGATGTCGCCGCTCGCTCATAATCGCGTCCAGGCCCAGGTCGGGTCCACCGTGTCCTGGCTCGGATGGGGTGGTCATGGTGCCGCGGCCTCCCTTGGTCGCACCTGCCCTCACCACTTCGACGAGACAGTGCACGGGAGTGTGAGGTCACCCTGCCGTCTGACATTCCGCGGGGCTGTGTCGTCGTACGGATAAGAGGAACACGACGATTGGAGACAACCATGGCATCCTCAGAGCAGGCAGCCGGACCGGCCTTGAAGGAACTCCTGAAAGACGGCGCGGTGGCCGGGGAGTGGATCCTGGACCCGTCGCGGTCCGCCGTCTCGTTCAAGAGCGGGAGCATGTGGGGCCTCGTCCGGGTGCACGGCGTCTTCCGCCAGGTCACGGGCAACGGCACCGTCTCTCCGACGGGTGAGGTGAGCGGCGCCCTCACGGTTGGCGCCGCGTCCATCGACACCAAGAACGCCAAGCGTGACACCCACCTGCGCTCCGCCGACTTCTTCGACAGCGATAACCATCCCGACATCGCCTACACCGTTCAGGGAATCCGGCCGTCAGGACAGGGCGTCACCGTGACCGGCACGCTCAGCATTCGCGACCGGACGCGCCCCCTGACGTTCGACGGCTCGGCTACGGTCCACGGGGACGGCGAAGTGTGGCTCGACGCGACGACGGTCATCAACCGGGGCGACTTCGGGCTCACCTGGAACCTGATGGGCTCAATGTCGATGAACAGCACCATTACCGTCCACGCCGTTTTCACCAACCGCTGAATACCAAGCGTTATAAGTTCAGCGCCGGGCGGGACGCTGGGTATACCGGACCGAGCCGCATTCCGGGCATACGCGGAACGCCGCCGCCTCCTCGGCGAGGCGCAAGCCAGCTTCGCGATCGACGGGAGCAGGCCCCTCGATGAACGCCACTCGGATACCCCTGCCGCGCATACCCGCCGTCGCGCCCGGAATCGGCACCACTCGCCTGCCGGCGAGTTGCCGTGGCAAGCGCCAGGAGTGGCCGCAGTCGGAGCAGGTCCTCTCGTACTCGCGGGCCAGCCATCGAAGACGCATGACGTGATCGTCCGCCCTTCGGGCGGGCGCGGCAAGCCTTCCGCTGCTCGGGGCGGCGAAATATCGGGTGCGCGACTCGCGGCGAGCTAGTACGACTAAGTCCCATGCCGCTACTGCTTCGCCCCTCCACAGACGTACAGGACTCGTTCCTGGCAGCCATGAAGGAGTTCCAGGCCGAAGGTCGTGGCGGCGCCGATGACAACTCCATGCTCGGCCGGGAAATCCACCAGAACAGCGACCGGTGGGATGACCCCGGGCAGTTCGCGTCGTACGTCAGCAGGCTGCGCGCGGACGCGCTGGAGGAATCGCCTCGCCCGCAGGGGCATGTGCCGGGGACGACGTTGTGGTGGGTCGATGACGACGAGTACCTCGGCAGGCTGACCATCCGGCACAGGCTCACCGCTCACCTCAGGGAGGTCGGTGGTCATATCGGCTATGACGTGCGGCCTTCGGCGCGGCGCCGCGGTCATGCGACCGCGATGCTCGCCGCGGCGCTCCCGGTGGCCCACCGCCTCGGCATTGATCCAGCCTTGCTTACCTGCGATGAGGACAACGTCGCCTCCCGCAAGGTGATCGAAGCCAACGCTGGCGTCTTTGAGGACACGCGCAACGGAAAGCGCAGGTACTGGGTTCCAAGCCACCCGGTAATCTAGTGGGTGGCCGCGCCCTCCCTCATCGCAAGGAGTCATGGCGCGGCATAGGGGAACCAGCGCTCCGTTCAGGGAATCGTTTTTGTTATTCCAATGTTATCGACGGGGTTGTCAGCCGAGTAAGGAGAACTGCCACCGTGTCGGTGACGGATGTTGAGAAGCGGCCTGCGTCGGGCACTGCCGTCCGCGCCGAGGCGGAGCGGCGCCGGACGTTCGCGGTCATCAGCCACCCGGACGCGGGTAAGTCCACGCTGACCGAGGCGCTCGCGCTGCACGCGTCCGCCATCAACCAGGCGGGCGCGGTACACGGCAAGGCAGGGCGGCGCGGCGTCACCTCCGACTGGATGGCGATGGAACGCGACCGCGGCATCTCCATCACCTCGGCGGCGCTGCGCTTCGAGTACGACGGCGCGGTCCTTAACCTGCTCGACACCCCGGGCCACGCGGACTTCTCAGAGGACACGTACCGGGTGCTCGAGGCGGTCGACTGCGCGATCATGCTGCTTGACTCGGCCAAGGGCCTGGAGCCGCAGACGCTCAAGCTGTTCGACGTGTGCCGGTCGCGGCATGTGCCCGTGGTGACGTTCGTGAACAAGTGGGACAGGCCAGGGCGTGAGCCGCTCGAGTTGCTCGACGAGATCGAACAGCGGATCGGGCTGCGCCCGACGCCGGTGAACTGGCCCGTGGGCGTGGCCGGCGAGTTCCGCGGCCTGATCGAGCGGAGTACCGGCGAATACACCGCGTACACCCGCACCCCCGGCGGCGCGGCGCGGGCGCTAGAGGAGCACTTCTCCGCGGACGAGGCGCTGGACCGTGAAGGCAAGGCGTACGAGGTCGCGGCGGACGAGCTCGCGCTGCTCGACGAGATCGGGGCCACCGTCGACATGCCGTCGTTCCTGGCCGGGGAGTCGTCACCGGTGCTGTTCGGGGCGGCG
>Ga0187808_10000085_pt1 | contig 20366 bp, 18 predicted proteins | sample NC_wetland_sal_i_5_FD_132427 | JGI IMG/M metagenome (GOLD analysis project Ga0187808, IMG submission 132427) | Wetland sediment microbial communities from Neuse River Estuary, North Carolina, USA - ASW_3 | ecosystem: Environmental > Aquatic > Freshwater > Wetlands > Sediment | place: USA: North...
GCAGCGGACGCGCGCCATAGGAGCGATCCTCACAGGTCTTTTCCAGAATCCATTGGCTTGCCTCGCGGGACAGGGTAAGCGAAATATTCTTGTGCTCCAGGTTCTGGTTCATCTGTGCCACTAGAAGTTCCAGGATCTGTATGAGGTCATTATCACTGAGCGCGTTGAACACGATGACTTCGTCCAGCCGGTTGAGAAACTCAGGATTAAACAGCCGCTTGACCTCTGCCATCACCATGTCTTCGGCTTTCCGCTCACTTGTCCCTTCCGCCGCCGATTGGAACCCCAGGTGCGACCGGCGTTGCAGGTAGCGGGCCCCGATATTCGACGTCATAATGAGGAGGGTGTTCTTGAAATCCACCGTATTCCCCAGCCCGTCGGTCAGGTGTCCGTCCTCGAAGACTTGAAGCAGAATGTTGAACAAATCCGGGTGGGCTTTCTCAATCTCGTCCAAGAGAATCACCGAATACGGCGCGCGCCGGACCCGTTCCGTCAGTTGTCCCCCCTCTTCGTAGCCCACATAGCCGGGAGGCGATCCGATCAGCTTGGAGACGGAATGCTTTTCCATGAACTCCGACATGTCGAAACGAATCAGTGCCCGTTCGCTCCCGAAAAGAAAGGCCGCCAGCGAACGCGCCATTTCGGTCTTGCCCACCCCCGTGGGCCCCAGGAACAGGAAAGAACCCACCGGCCGGCCCGGAGGTTTCAGGCCGGCACGGGAGCGGCGGATCGCCCTGGCCAGGGCCGAGATGGCTCGATCTTGGCTGATAATCCGCTTGTGTAGCTCTTCTTCCGTCCTCAGCAGTTTCGAACTCTCCTCTTCCTTAATCGAAGTCACCGGCACGCCTGTCCAGCGCGAGACCACATCCTCAATGTCCTCGCGGGTCACACTGCCCATGGCCGTTTCGTCGATATTGTATTTTTCACGGAGCAGCTTGAGGTTCTCTCGTTCCTTCCGTTCTTCGTCCGAATAGAAGCGCGCTTTTTCGAATTCGTGGTTGGCGATGGCATTTTCCATGCGGTGAACTACGAATTTGATGCGCTTCTGCACGTCGATCATCTCTTCCGGTAAGGAACTCTGCCGGAGTTTCACCCGCGCTCCCGCCTCATCAATCAGGTCCACCGCTTTGTCCGGCAAGAAACGGTCTGGAATATAGCGGCTGGAGTGGTATACCGCGGAGCTTAGGGCCTCGTCGGTATAATTGACCGCGTGGAACTTCTCGTACCGGTCTTTAATTCCGAAGAGAATCTTGATCCCTTCGGCTTCCGATGGGGGCGCAACCTTCACGGCTTGGAAGCGCCGCTCGAGTGACCGGTCCTTTTCTATCGACTTGCGGTATTCCGCCGGGGTGGTGGCGCCGATGCACTGGATTTCACCTCGGGATAACGCCGGCTTGAGGATATTCGCGGCGTCCAGCGAGCCTTCCGCCGATCCCGCTCCCACTAGGGTATGTAGTTCGTCGATGAAGACAATCGCGTTCTGCGACTCCATCAACTCTTTCATGATGGTTTTCAGACGTTCCTCGAACTGGCCGCGGTACTTGGTGCCCGCCACGATGAGAGAAAGGTCCAAGGCCAGGATTCGCTTGTCAGCGAGAAAGGAAGGTACATCGCCATCCGCAATGCGTTGCGCCAGGCCTTCCACGATGGCCGTCTTGCCGACTCCCGGCTCGCCAATAAGCACGGGGTTATTCTTGGTCCGCCGGCAGAGGATTTGGATGGCCCGCTCCAGTTCGGCTTCGCGGCCGATTAGGGGGTCGAGTTGATTCTCCATCGCGCATTGAGTGAGGTCGCGGCTGAATTCGGCGAGCAGGGATGCCTCCTTAGGACGCGAACTGGAAGCCTTCTCATTCTGCGCCCGGCTCAACTCTTCGCGCAGCGCGGTGAGGCGCAGCCCGCGTTCATGCAACATTTCCGCCGCGAACGACTTGTCCTCGCGCAGCAAACCCAGCAGCAGATGCTCCGTTCCGATATGTTTGTGCGAAAGGCGCTCCGCCTCTTCCGCCGCAAACGCCAGCACCCGTTTGCACTCCTGGCTCAAGGGCAAATCCACAGAAGTCGAAACTTTCTCGCGCACCGGGGTTCGTCCCTCAACTTGTTTACGGATGGATTCAATGGAGGCGTGAGAGCGCAAGAATCGGTTCGTCAGCGCCTTATCCTCGCGCAGCAACCCCAACAGCAGATGCTCGGTTTCGATAAAGGGGCAGCCGAATTGGCTGGCTTCATAGCGGGCGAAAAAAATCACGCGCCGCGCCTTTTCCGTGTACCTCTCAAACATAGCTCCTCAGCCCTCTCGGGAACCTTCGCCCCGGCCCTAAACTGTCTGGGGCTAGCAGGTCATTGAACTATCGGAACAACTATCTCCGTCAGCTTTCCATTCGCCAGGCGTAAAATCCGTCGCGCACGCCGGGCCAAGTCGGGATTGTGGGTGGCCAAGACCGAGGTCAAATGATGATCCCGGTGCAGTCTCTCCAACAACTCAATCACCCGCTGGGCGGTGCGATGGTCCAGGCTGCCCGTCGGCTCATCGGCCAACAGTACAGCCGGCTGATTGGCTAACGCCCGGGCCAAAGCGACTCGTTGTTGCTCACCCCCAGAAAGCTCACCCACGCGTCGCATCGCAGCATTCGTCAGCCCCACTTCGCCCAAAAGTTCCCTGGCGCGCCCCTTGGCTAAGGAAAAATCACGCCCGCTAATTAACTGCGGAATTACTACGTTCTCGAGCGCGCTGAATTCCGGAAGGAGGTAGTGCATCTGCCATACAAAACCGACCCGCACGTTGCGATAGGTGGCACGTTCCTCCAGGCAAAACTCACTCAATCGCTGCCCCATGAAGTATACCTCACCCCTCGTTGGAGTGTCCAGAGCAGCGAGCAGATGCAGTAGCGTCGTTTTGCCCGTTCCTGATTCACCCACTAGGGCCACGAACTCTCCCTCCCGAACTTCCAGATCGATTTCCTCCAGGACTACAATCTCCTCGTCGCCGGAACGGAAAATCTTGGTCAGGCCGTCGGTCCGTAAGAGCGGGCCTTGCCACTGAGTCATTGAGTCATTGAGACATTGAGCCATTGTATTTAGCCATTGAGTGATCGGGTCATCGGACCATTGAGCCATTGATCCATTGGATCATTGGGCCATTGAGTCATTGAGCCATTGGCGCATTTATTCATTGTGGCATTGGGCGATATTGAGTCAATGGCTCAATGACTCAATGGCCCGATGGCTCAATTCCCTCACTCGTACCGTAGAATTTCAACCGGGTCCAGTTTGGCCGCGGACAGTGACGGATAGAGCGTCGCCAAAAAACTGATGCTCAGAGCCGCCAAGCTAATCCAAACCCCGTCCCACGGGCGCGCATGAAATGGCACCGAAGCTAACGCGTAAACGTCGGGTTGAAGCGGGAACAGCTTGTAACGACCCCCCAGCCAGGAACTTCCGTAACCCAAAACCAGCCCCAGCAAGGTCCCGAAGGCCCCGATCAGCAACCCGTGAAGAGTGAAGACCGCCCACACTTGCCTCTTTCTGGCGCCCATGGACATCAGCACAGCAATATCCCGGTTCTTTTCCATCACCATCATGGCCAGAGTAATGAAAATGTTGAGGGCGGCGACCACTACGATCAGGCCGATAGTTAGGATAGTCACCAGGCGCTCCAGGCGCAGTGCACTGAGCAGAGAGTGGTTCTGCTCCATCCAGGTGGTGGTCATATATCCCTTGCCGGCAGCGGCCCGAATCTCCTCGGCCACCGAGGGCGCCTGGTAGATGTTATCAATCTTGAACTCAATCACGGAGACCACATCCGCCAAATCCAATAAGCGTTGTGCCGCAGGGAGGTTGGTGAACGCCCAGTTGGCGTCAAAGTCGTAAAAGCCCGAGTCAAATATCGCCACCACCCGGAAATGACGGTATTTGGGAAACACCCCCTGGGGTGTCAAATAACCCTGAGGGCTGGTGATGAGGATAGTGTCTCCCACGTATGCCCCCAGCGACTTGGCCAGCTCCGTGCCAAGAATAATGGGATCGGCGCCTGCAAAGGTTTCCGAAAGGCCGCTGAGTTTCCCCTCCCGGAGCATTAGAAGAAGGTCGCCGACGCGGGTCTCACGCTGCGCATCGATGCCTTTCAGAAATATGCCCGAAGCACGGGAGCGAAAAGAAGCCAGGACTTCTCCGTAGAGTGCAGGAGCGCAGGCCACTACATGCGGCAGACTGCCGAGTCGCTCGGTTAATGCTTCGTAATCTCTGATTCCCTCATTCTTGGATTGGAGAAGGTTGATGTTGGCCGTTGCACCCAGCAGGCTCTTTTCCAACTCCTCACGGAACCCGTTATTGATCGCCAGCGCCACCACCAGAGCGCAGACCCCGGCCATGACTCCTATAATCGAAATTATCGTAACCACGGAGATGACCGATTGTCTCCGCTTCGCCTTCAAGTAACGCAGCGCCACGAAAAGCTCAAAACGCATATACCACCAACATTACCAACATTTGTGTCGGGTCGGAAGGAGATTAAGGACGTCCCTTGTCCGTGGTCAGTCGTCCGTTGCCCGTTATCTACTGACAACGGACCACGGACCACTGACAACGGACTACTGACAACTGACAACCGAATCCTAGCTCAATACGTCGCCCGTCCACCTGAAAGATCGTAGCACTGCCCGGTGGTAAACGAAGCCTCCGATGAAACAAGAAAATGAACCAGCGCCGCGACCTCCTCGATCTTCCCCGTCCGCCCCATGGGGATCTTGCTGATCATGTACTGGACGGTCTCGGGTGCGATGGTATCGAGAATCTTCGTCCTGACCACTCCGGGGGCAATGCTGTTCACGGTGATGTCACCCTGGCCGGCAACCTCTTTGGCGAGAGCTTTGGTTAGCGCAATCACCCCCGCCTTGCTGCTCGAATAGGGAACGAGGGTGGGATTTCCCTCCTTGCCCGCAATCGAAGCTACGTTTACGATCCGGCCGTACCGCCTCTCGAGCATTTCGGGAATCACCGCCCGGCACATCAGGAAAACTCCCTTGAGATTCACTGCATAAACATGGTCCATGTCCTCTTCTTCCAATTCCCAAAGTCGCGCTGTCCTGCCTGAGATCCCCGCGTTGTTCACCACGATGTCGATGGGCCCCAGCCTTTCCCGCACCCTTTCGATCGCGCCCTTCACCGAAGGACCAGATGTGACGTCGCACTTCACTCCCATTCCCTCAATCGAATTGGCAACCGACCTCGCTGCTGCTTCGTTCACATCCAGAACAGCGACCTTGGCCCGGGCGGCGTATAATCGCGTGGCGATTCCTTCCCCGATCCCTTGCCCGCCGCCCGTCACGATCGCCACACGATTCGTCAAGCTGAAGAAATTCTCTTCGTCCATTTTCGTTCCTTTTCCGGCCCTGGCGGGCGGCGCGGACGTTTAGTTAGAGGCTGCCAACAAAAATGACAGCCGTAAGTGTTTTTCCGCATCCCGTTAGGCCGGCAGGCGCAGGCCCCGCACCTGCGGGACCAGCGCTTCGAGTCAGATTACACCACTACCTGCCAGGCACTGGACTTTACCTTATTTCCGCCCAATTATGAAGCCAGATGAGATCCGAGCTGTGATAGTGTGGGGTAGGGAAGTGGCTGGAAACCCAGAGAGAGTGTGAAGAACCAAAACAGCTCACGCAAAGTCGCAAGGGCGCCAAGAAACGCAAAGTGGAATCTCTCTCCGCTTTGCGACCTTGGCGTACTTTGCGCCTTGGCGTGAAACCGGTTTGTCCTTCCATGGATTGACTCACACTTCCAGTGGTTTCCGCAAGGTGGGGCTGCAGAGCGGCGGTGAGCCTGGCGTGAGCCCCTAATCCGACAGCCGCGGCCGCGCGGCAGCGACATCACCAAATGGCGGAAAGCCGCCCCTACATTGAAGTGCGGAGAAACCGAAATGCCAACGTTAGTTGAATACGACCAAGCAAGCCCCGAAGTGCGGGCCGTCTACGACGATATCATGGCCACGCGCAAGACCGAGCGGGTGAACAACTTCTGGAAGGCCATCGCCCACGACCTGCCCACTCTGCGCCGCACTTGGCAGAGCGTAAAGGAGATCATGATCCCAGGAGCCCTGGACGCGCTTACCAAGGAGATGATTTACGTGGCCGTCAGCGTCACCAATCAGTGCAGCTATTGCATTGCCTCCCATTCCGCCGCGGCCCGCAAAGCAGGCATGACGGATTCCATGTTCGCTGAACTCATGGCCGTGGTCGGCATGGCGAACGAAACGAACCGCCTTGCCAGCGGGTACCAGGTGGAAATCGACAAGCAATTCAAAGCCTAGAGCTCGTCACGTCTTCGGAGCAACCCTTGCGGTTGCTCACGCTACAGCGGGACGGCCACACGGGCGGCCACTAGTGCGGATTTCTCACCAACTCGAGGCGCTTGGCCCGCGGCACCGAAAGGGCGGGGCTAAAGCCCCGCCCTTCCCCTCCGTGGTGAGAAATCCGGACTAGAGTTTGCGCACGCGAAGCGTGTAGAGGCCGGAGCGCTTGACTTCATCCAACCGCCCCAGCAAGTTCGCCAATTCGTCGGAGATTCCGAGGAAGCATCCGGAAAGGGCGTCCGCCCTCCCCGCCGCCAGTTGCACCACGAGCTGGGCGGCCTTCTCCGGCGGCGCATCCCGTCCCCCCTCAAACAATTTGTGGAACCACGGCAGCCACTTTTTCCCGGCCTCGGATTCAAGCACCTGTTCGCTCATGGCTGTGCGCACGCTGCCGGGGTCGACGGCGAAAACGCTGACGCCGGTGTTGATGAGTTCTGCCGCCAGGTTCTCCGTGAAGCGGGTGAGGGCCGTCTTGGCGACGACGTACCCCCCCATGTGGGCCACCGCCACCGTGGCAGCGCTGGTGGAGAGATTGATGATCCGGCCCCGGCGGCGCGCGATCATTCCTGGCAGGAGGGCGCGTGAGCAGAGGTAAGGCCCGCGCAAATTCACCTCGAGCACATGCCACCAATCGCCTGCGTCCGCTTCCCATATCGGCCCGAGAGGTCCCATGGTCGCAGCGTTGTTCACCAACAAGTCCACTGGCCCCAGCGCGCGCTCCACTTCCAGCACCATGCGCTTGACGGAGGCGGAGTCGCTCACGTCCGCCACCACGGCCATTGTCTTACCTCCTGCCTCCCCGACGCCGCGCACTGTTTCCGCGAGCTCCTCTTCAGACCTCGCGACCGCGCCTACGAGCGCCCCCGCACGCGCCAACGCCAACGTCATGGCGCGTCCCAGCCCTCGGCCCGCGCCTGTTACAATCGCAATCTGGCCTCGGAGTTCATCCGCAATAGAATCAGTGTTCATCGCTCTCTCCCGAAGATCAGTCCTAGCCGGTCATTCCTTATCCGTCCGTTCATTCGCGCTCTAACCAATTTGCAACTGGAAGTATTTAGTTTTGGCTTGTCCATGGCCGGGTGGGATGTAGATTGTGAGTTGGGCATGGCAAGCATCTTTTTTCAGTCTTTCATGGGGGTGAAGGGAGCGGAGGACGTGACATAAACCGTCAACCGGGCCTGACAGAATTCGACGGTTTTTTGTCATGACTGATCCTTCCAATACTTCAAGCGGCCGCATTTCGGCCCGATCCATTAGGGAACTAGTAACCACTGAAGTCCATTTTATCGGCATCACCTCCCCAGCTACTTTGCCGGCGCCGGTTTGCTTAAGTCTCACGTCCACAACTCGGCAGCGATTATCTGCAAACCGAATCGAGCGTGTCTGATTCGCTTTGTTGTGCGCCGCCCTGAGATCAGTCACCTACCCACGGGGGTGCCTGGCATTATAACTGGCCATCAAAATGCCGGTTCGCTTGCTTCTGTCTGGATATGACTCGCAGCGCTGTTTTTCAAACCACCAATTGCCACTCCCGCTGGCGCGGGGTCGGTGCTCCGCAGGAAACAGGACACCGCCCGGCACCAGTATCCCCCCAGGGTCGGAACGCAAGCACCAAGGCAGATGGTACGCCAATCGTTAGGCCGACTAGGGTGTGCACACAGGGGGGGCACCCACATGAACCCTTGCGTGGGAGCCCTTCCCTGGAATCCGGCTGCCTTCGCGTCGCATAGAGCAACCCGCAGCCCGACAAACAACTTGAATGGAGCGTTATCGAGCATGAAGCGTGGGACAAGCGAGGAGAGAGCCCTCTTGAGGCAAGCATTTGACCTTCTGCTGGAGCTCCGTACACGGCCCCAGGCACGCAAACTGTTGGACCAAGCAGTAATCTACTTGCGCCTCCTGGAACACCAGGGAGAGCCTGGGGAACTGCCAGTTGTCTTATCGATCCAATTGACGCGCCTGAGGAATCGCTGAGGCAGCTTCCACCCCACCGCCTGGACGGGACCAGAGAGTCTGTGTGAAAACTCAGCCCTCTCCCCCCTTGGGGGAAAGGGTGGCCCGCCGTCCCGCGCACGCGGGACCGCGGGACGAATGAGGGAGTGCCAAACTGGCTCGGTTATCTCATCGTGCGGGCTTTGCGCACAGACTCCACAGACCCGTCGCGCGCCGCCTATTGCAGCACCCGGGGTGACCAAGCTATCGCTAGCCGCCCGGCCTATGGCGTGGCTTACTCCAACCCTTCGGCTATTCAGTCGCCTGCGGAACTGGGCTGCTTACCGGCTCCGGCGTCGCAGTCGATTGGCCCGCGCGGAGCTTCGCCATGTCACGTTGCAGTTCCGTTGCCAAATCTTCCAGGATGCGCAACTGTTCGTTCCGCCGTTTCAAGGTTGATTCTAGTTTCGCCACCTGTTTCCGAAGCTTGTTGTTGTCCCGGCGCAACAGGATCAGGCTTTCGCCCGGTTGGGGTGGAGTAATTTTCCCGCCCGGCCCCGGCTGGCCTGTCGGCAACGGCGCCACGTGCGCTTGGGTCTCCTTGATGAGCGCTTCCAACTCCTTCCGTTCCGCACCCGGCGGACAAAGTTGCCGCAGCGCCAGTAGGCGCGCCAGGTCGGGACGGTTCCGGCCCCGCTCCCAGTGTTGCACCGCACCTTTGGTGGCGTTCAGCAAGCGCGCTAAGCCCTCCTGGCTAACCTCCAACCTCTGCCGGACCTTTTTCACTACTTTCGCGGCGTTCATTTCTTCCATAGCACATCCTCCTCCACTAGTCAAAAAACGCTTGACACTTGGGACTGTTATAGGCTACACTGCTCCGGCCTTACAAGGGTAACCGCTGTTTAACTGTCGGCTACATTGGAAGGCACAGCCTTCGCCCTTCCGGTCGTGAGGCCAGGCCTCGCAGGTTGGGCGGCGGTTTCCGAAGCAGGCCCGGGCATCGAACCTTTCCGGGCCGCTTCCGCGCCTTCCCCCAGGTTATACCCTCAATTTTACTGGGGCGCGGGCAGGTTTTTGGTTACAGAGCTTACTCTTTGCTATGCTACTCCTGGGTTATAAACATTCTTCCTATAACCATCTTGTGGCACCCGCACGTCTTGCCCGCGACCTCCGGCAGGCCTTCCTCGCGGCAGTCGCGCTGTGCAGTAGCCTCCTGCCGTCATACTGCGTCTCCTCCCTCTTATCGGAAGTCAGGGACACGGACTTGAAGAAAAGTGGCCTACTCCCCTCGGTACCTTCCTCGGCTACCCTGGACTTAGCCTACCTCCCGTGCCGTATAGGAAGAGATGGTAGCACAATTCTTTTTTTTTCGGGAGGGGGTGTTTCGAAAAAAACTCCGCTTCCCGCCACACCCCCAAAACCCGGTTTTCTTTACGGCTTTATTGGCCAGTTTACCCCCCACCTCTCAGTCTTCATTTCAAGGAGCGCTTCGATGCGATTTGATAACTATCAGGATGCTGCAAAGTTGTTTTCCTTTCACACGCGTGTATACTGCCCGGCGCCAACTCCACGAACTCCGCCCGCACTGCGTGGTTCGGCGGCGGGAGGCCGGCCGCCTCTCGAGCCTCGCGCTTTCTCGGGAGCCCGGCCCAGAGTGCCGGGGCAGGAACCCTTCCTGCCCCGTTGCTGCCAGAAGGCCTGCGTTTTTCCGGCGCACCCGGGCGGCCACGGCGAGTGCGTGTACCACCGCCGCCAGTCTCTCGAGCCCGGTTGCTTCCAGTCGCTGCAACCCTCGTCCTTGCTTCTTGACCAAGCCAAATTCGGCCTGCCGGATTCCGAGCCCGATGATGGGCGCGTCAGAGATCGCCACCGGCTAGCGGCCGAACGCATGCAGTTTATGCTAGGCGAGGCCGCATGATGATTTGAGCCCGCCAATTTGAATTCGGTCAGACGTTGACGGCCCGCGGAGATTTCTTTGTAGCCCGGGACGCCCGCGATGCCAGCTTGGTTGCGGCACCGCCTCGCTGTGACCTTCGCCAGAGGATTTTTCGCCATGGAAACCTTCGCCGTACGGTCGTCGAGTTCAGCCCGTAAGGACCCGAATTCCATACTGCCGTATTCCACGTTGCCCATGCTCACTCCCACCCATGCCTGGCGGCTGCTCTGCCGGCGCACCGGCGGCAGCATCTCACGCACCACCTTCTACCGCTGGATCAATTCCGGCCGGGTCGGCGCTGTGCGCGTGGGATTCCGTTTCCTTGTCCCTTTGCCCTTGCTTGAAGAAATCATTCAGAAATGCCTGGATGGGGAACGAATATGAGAGACTCTGCCTCGACACGTGTGTGGCGCGTCCCTGGATTACGACGGGTGGCGCATACGTGCCGACGTTTTTTGTCGCCATGTATGCGCCCGCGGGGATCGGCAGGGCGCAGACATGCCAAAGAACGGCACGTCTGCGCCACCCGCGGCTGCTCTGCCGGCGCACCGGCGGCAGGATCGAACATAGTCGAATAGTTTTTCGACTATCCCCGAGTTAGATTCAGCGGCCTGCCTGCTGCGCAGGTCCGCGTTTGTCCACGAACTTCGAGCAACAATCCGCTCGCAAGGATCCGGACACGCGCGTGGGAGTAGGACGGGAGCGGCGAGGGTCTTGCGAGGATTCGGCCGGGTACAGTCACTTCGCTTGGCGACAGAAGTGACCCCTCACCCGGCCCGCGACGGCTGGTGAAAACGCCGTCGCAGGCCACCCTCTCCCCAGGGAGAGGGCAATGTTTCTTGGATCTTTCTGCCTACTGCACGCTGCCGACTGCCGTCGGCCCTCCGTCCACCGCCTACTCCCGACTGCCGACTGCTTACTGCCTACTGCCTGCTGCCCTCCGACTCCCGAATTCTCATTAAAACCCTTTCACTCGCCACTGGTTTCTGGCAGACTATGCGCTTGTAGTTTTTTCATGAACTGCAATCCTCAAAGGAGGTCTTGTCTATTATGAAGAAGGATTCGTTCAGTCGGCGTGAATTCATGCGGTTTGGCGCAGGCGCCGCTGCGGGCTTAGCCGCCAGGGTTACTCTGCTGGAGCCGCAACGCCTGTGGGCTGCGCCGGGTCCTGTGGCGCCATCGGACACGGTTCGGTTCGGCATCATCGGCACGGGCACCGAGGGCTGCGATCTGCTGCGCGCGACCTTAGCCGTGCCTGGGATTGAATGCGTTTGCGCAGCGGACTTGTACGACAGCCGCCATATCGCCGCCAAAGAAGCCCTGGGAGGAAAGGACATCGAAACGACGCGCGATTACCGCCGTATTCTCGATCGCAAGGACATCGACGCGGTAATAGTGGCCACACCCGACCACTGGCATCGCAAGGCGGTAACAGAAGCGGTCGAGGCGGGCAAGGACGTTTACTGCGAAAAGCCGATGTCGCATAGTGTGGAGGATGGCTTGGCCATGGTCGAGGCTGTCCAGAAAAACAATCGCATCCTTCAGGTGGGTAGCCAGCGCGTGAGCTCGATTCTCTACGCAAAGGCGAAGGAGATCTGGGATTCCGGCAAGTTGGGCATGGTGGACACCATCGAAGCGGTGTGGGATCGGAATACCGACAGCGGCGCCTGGGTCTATCCTATTCCACCCGACGCCAGCGAGCAGACTATCGATTGGAAAACCTGGCTCGACGGCGCACCCGAGCGGCCGTTTGACACCAAACGCTTCTTCCGCTGGCGCTGCTACAAGGATTACGGGGCCGGCCTGGCGGGCGACCTGTTTGTTCACCTGCTCTCGGGCATTCATTTTGTGACCGGCACCAATATGCCTCCCCAGCGCGCCCAGTCCACCGGCGGGCTCTACCATTACAACGATGGCCGCGAATTCCCGGACCTTCTCTGGACCATGTACGATTACCCTCACTTCCAAGTGGTGCTGCGCTGCAACCACAACAACAACTTCGAGAACGAATTATTCGCCTTCTACGGCAAGAACGGCACGATGCTCATTACCGAGACCACGGTCACTTTCAGGCCGCAGGCATCCTGCCATCAACCGGAGGATTATTCGATTGGTAGCTGGCCGGCGAAGATGAGGGAACAGTACCTGGCGAACTGGCGCGCCGAGCACCCTGCGCCGCCGCCGGGAGACTTCAAGGTCGAAGAAGACGATGAGGTCTTTACGACGCCTCCGCATTATAGTGACATGTCCGACCACGAAGCGAACTTCTTCCGTGCCGTGAGGACGCGCCAGCCGGTGGTCGAGAATGAGGTGTTTGGGAACAACACAGCTCTCGGCTGCCACTTGTCGAACTACTCGTATTTCCACAAGACGGCGGCTGTCTGGGACGCGAGTGCGAAGAAAATCGTCTCCTAGCCAGCGAAGGTGACTGGCTCCAGGCGTAGGGGCGGCTCTTGTGGACGTCCCGCTGTGGCGGGAGCGACCGCAAGGGTTGCCCTGCAACGGGGCACGCGAACAGCATTGATTGAAACATCCAGGAGGTACTACCCCATGAGTGAGCAGCGGATTTCCAGACGTAAGTTCATGCAGGCGACGGCGTGTGTTGCAGGTGCAACGCTGGCGGGCCGGTCAATTGTTTTGGACCCAGGGCCGTCCTATGCCTCTCCCCGGCCGCTCCCAGCCAGTGACACAATTCGCATGGGCATGATCGGCGTAGGTATGCAAGGCTCGGGGCTGCTTCGCACCTGTGTCGGGCTCCCCGGAGTCGAGTGCGTTGCCGCTTGCGAGTTGTATGACGGACGCCGTGAGTTGGCCAAAGAGATCGTCGGCAAGGAGATTCCCACCACCCGACAATACAAGGAGCTCCTTGACAACAAGGAGATTGACTGCATCGTGGCCGCGGTCCCCGACCATTGGCACAAGCAGATCGTCGTAGACTGTTGCAACGCCGGCAAAGACGTTTACTGCGAAAAGCCTATGTCTCACACGGTGGCTGACGGATTTGAGATGATTGCGGCGGAACAGAAGAACAATCGCATCGTCCAGATTGGCAGCCAGCGCCGCAGCGACATCGTGTATGCCAAGGCCAAGGAACTTTATGAACGGGGGGCGGTCGGCGATGTCTGCCTTGTGGAAGCCCAGATGGGCCGCAACGACCCCTGCGGCGCTTGGGAGTACACGGTGCCGCCGGATTTGTCACCGGAGACTCTCGATTGGGAAACCTGGCTGGGTACGGCGCCCAAGAAGCCTTTCAATCCCCTTCATTTCACCCGCTGGCGTTGCTGGCAGGATTATGGAGAAGGGATCCCGGGCGACCTTTACGTGCATCTCTTGACGGGCATCCACTACATCGCCGGCATTACCGCCCCGCCCAAGCGCGCCATGTCTATGGGCGGCCTTTTCCGCTGGCACGATGGGCGGGATGTCCCCGACTCGTTGACCACCATCTACGAATACCCGCAATTCCGCGCCACCCTGCGAGTGACCTTGAACACAGAGACTGAAGAGGTGACGCGATTCATGGGCACAAGGGGAATGCTCGAGATCCGTAACGGTGAGCTGACCCTGCTGCCCCAGCCCGGCGTAGATTATGGGCCCTGCACTCCAGGCTGGCCCAGGAAAATGAGAGCCGATTTTGCTGAGGAGTGGCACAAAGAACATGAGTCGAAACCTGGCTCCTTCTCGACGGTGGAATCGACGCGCTTTTATGCCCCACCCGAATACAACGACGACCGCGAGCATCTTTGGAACTTCTTCGAGTCGGTAAGAACGCGAAGGCCTTCCGTCGAGGATGCAACTTTCGGAAATAACACGGCCATCTGCTGCCATTTGGCCAATTACTCCTACTTCAACAGCACCGTAGCCTATTGGGACGCCGGCAAGAGGAAAATACTAAGCCAAACCGCGTCGTGACCTGCGTCGGATGTTGTCCCCCCCGCATGGGCGTGGGCTCACGTCAATTCAGAAGGAGGTAGATTCCCGATCCGCGGCCTCCACGGACGACAAGCCTGGCGCAAATGACTAGGAATGAGCGCTTACCGGGATGCAGGAACGCCTGGCGGAGAAAGATTCGGGCCCCTGGAGAGGGGCCCGAAGTGAAGAAGAGGAACTCGGTCCCGCCGCGGTCATGCCGCGAAGCCCTGGGGGCAAGGTCCTCTCGACGAAGATCCGATGCTCCGGCGGGACACGACTAATATTCGTCCTGGAGGGCTTGAGCAGTCCAATCGTTTCTCTTTATAGTAGTCATCAAAAAAACCGTTGCAGGGGTAGCGCAGACCTTCGCTTATCGAGAGGCTGAATGCCTAGTGAAGCAAACTCAGGATTCCCCAAGCCATTGGGCGCTAACAAGGAATCGACCTTGGAGGAGCTACTAGGCCGGGTGGCAGACCTTGATGTGGAAGCGCTTGGGAGCTTGTACGACCAATTTGCCCCCAAGCTGATGGGGCTGCTCCTGAGGATATTGTCCTCGAAGTCCGAGGCCGAGAGCGTGCTGCAAGAAATTTTCTTGCGACTGTGGAAGGAAGCCCCCGGTATTGCCCGAACCAGGGGGAGCGCGGCCGCCTGGCTGGTGCTCACGGCACGGCACGCTGCCATCCAGCGTCTTCGCGCCCGGCGGGCAGGCAGGGCTCGACCTGCCCAAATGTCCCACACGCAGGGTCGTACGAAAGAGGAGAAGCGTGCGGACAAGTCCGCGGCTCCATCACACAGAGAGCACAAACCCCAGGAGCGCCTTTCACCCAGGTATGAGTCGCAGACGTTGTCGTTCCTTGCCGCGTCTCCCCACCTCTGGATGCCGCGGCCTGAGGATATTGCCCTGGTGGATGCCCGCCTGGGCCTGCTTCAGAGAGCTTTAAACCAAATGCCCAAGCCACAGCGCCGTGCCCTGGAGTTTGCGGTTTTCGACGCTTATACCGAATCCGAAATCGCGGTGCAACTCGCTGAACCCCTGGGCAGAGTCACCGCGGGGTTGCGCGCCGCTATTACCTTCCTGAGGCACCGCCAGCACGCGGTGTTGGGAACTTGGACTGCCGACATCTAGAAAACATTTACGAATTGTTCCTGCTTGGAGCGCTTTCGCACGAGGACTCGCTGCAACTCCTCGAACACCTCTCACAGGGTTGCGATCATTGCCTGGAGAGGCTGAAGGAAGCCGCACGAACGGTTTATCTGCTGAGCCTCGCTGCCAAGCCCGTCTCGCCCGGGCCGAAAGCCAAGGCGGACCTTCTGCGGCTGGTGAAGAACAAGTGACAACTGACGACTGACAACTTTCCTATGGCCTTGCGTCGAGAACTAGGGCTGATTCAAGCCACCTCGCTAGCCATCACAGACATGGTGGGGATCGGTCCTTACATCACTATTCCACTTTTCCTGGCCACCATGGGCGGACCCCAGGCCATGCTGGGCTGGCTGGTGGGGGCGCTGCTGGCCTTCTGCGACGGCCTGGTTTGGGCGGAGTTGGGCGCGGCGATGCCCAAGGCGGGGGGGAGTTACAACTACCTGCGGGAAGCCTATGGACCGGGCCGCGCCGGACGCTGGTTCTCATTCCTGATGGTCTGGCAGATCATGTTTTCTGCCCCACTCTCGGTGGCTAGCGGCAGCATCGGCTTTGCGAATTATCTTCACTACCTTTTGCCCCGCCTGTCGCCATTCGGCGTGCGTGCGATTGCAGCGGTTTTTCCCCTGCTGCTGGTTGCGCTGCTTTACCGGCGCATCGGCGCGCTCGGGAACGTTTCCGTGGTGCTGGTGGGCGGAGTGATTCTGGGATGCTTTTGGATCATCTTTTCCGGGCTGCCACGTTTGAGCGCGGCTCGGTTGATGGATTTCCCCCCCGGCGCCTTTCACCTGAACTTGATCTTTTGGGTGGGGCTCGGCCACGCTACACTTTATGCCCTCTATGACTATTTCGGCTATTACAATGTTTGTTACCTTGCGGAAGAGATCCGCGACCCCGGCCGCGTGATTCCCCGCGCCATCATGTTTTCCATCCTCGCGGTGGGTACTCTATACGTGCTGATGACCGCCTCCTTCCTCAGTGTGATCCCCTGGCGCGATGCCATTCACAGCCGCTACATCGCCTCCCTCTATATCGAAACACTCCAGGGCGCAGCCGCAGGCAAAGTGATGACGGTCCTGCTGCTCTGGATTGCCTTTTCCTCGGTATTCTCACTGCTCCTGGGGTACTCGCGCATCCCTTACGCCGCGGCCTTGGACGGCAACTTCTTTGGTGTTTTTGGCCGGCTTCACCCCAAAGGCCAATTCCCTTATGTTTCACTCATCACCTTGGGAATTATTGCCTCCATTTTCAGCCTTGGCCATCTCAGCGAGGTTATCGGAGGCCTGGTTGCCACGCGCGTGCTGATCCAGTATCTGCCCCAAACCGTAGGTTTTTTCTTGTTACGCCTTAGATCTCCACAACTCCAGCGGCCCTTCCGCATGTGGTTCTATCCCCTGCCTGGGATCGTCTCGCTTCTGGGTTGGCTCTACGTGTTGGGGACTGCGGCGAGGAGGTCGTTGTTTTTCGCCTTTGCGGTTTTTGTGGTGGGCAGCGCCGCTTACTTCATCCGCTCACGTATGAGGCGCGAGTGGCCGTTCGCCCGATAAACCTAGCGAGGGTCGAGCCCCGCTGGAACGTTCACGACGTTGGCGTCGCGAAACAGGCCGTGGGTCAGCCTGCTGTAGCGGGGCTCTATGAACGCCAACGTTCCCTGAGAATATGAGACCGGCGATCATAGACCGCCGCTGCAAAGATCATGTTGACCCACTACCTGCCTGCGGGGAGAGTTGCGCTAGAATAGATATTAGGGAGAGTGAAGCCATGACTGGAATCCAATTCGTAACCGACGACAAGGGGCGCAAGACGGCAGTGCTTATTGACCTCAAGAAGCACGGGCGGCTGTGGGAGGACTTCTGGGATGGCCTCGTGTCCGAGTCACGCCGCAAGGAGAAAAGCATTCCCTACCAGGAGTACCGGGCTAACCGTACAAAACATGGCCGCCCTCATGGATAAGTATTCGCTGGAAATCATGGCCTCCGCCCAGAAGGAACTGGACGCGCTCGATGATCCTCTGTTTGCGCGAATAGACCGGAAGATCCTCGCACTCGCCGAGGACCCCAGACCGGTGGGAGCGAAAAAGCTTAAAGGGTACAAAGACTCCTGGCGCATCCGCATAGGCGACTGGCGCGTCGTATACATCGTGGATGATGCTGCTAAGCTCGTCAGCATTACCCGCATCGCTCATCGTAGAGAAGTCTACGAACGGTGAGCGGGGAGGCGCGGAGTTGTTGGATGAGGCCGCTGGCCTGCGCCCAGCGGATCTCTGGGCTTTCGCGGATTTGTAGCCTCTGAAGACCGCAGAGCCTCGCTTTGCGCCAGCCGCGTTCGCTTAGTAAGGAGCACCCTATGATCAAGGTAAGCATAATGTATCCGAACAACGCGGCCAGCAGGTTCGACATGACGTACTACTGCAAAACTCACATACCCATGGTTCAGCAAAAGCTGGGGACGGCATTAAAGGGCGTTGCTGTGGACCGGGGCATCGGAGGAGAAGAGCCAGGGTCGCCTGCACCTTATCTGGCCCTTTGCCATCTCTTGTTTGAGTCCGTGGAAGCATTTCAGGCTTCCTTCGCACCTCATGTAAAGCAATTTGAGGCCGATATTCCGAACTACACAAACACCCAGCCCACAATTCAGGTCAGCGAAGTGAAGCAAGTGTAGGGGGACGCCTTGCCGTCCCCTGATGGAGATTCCGTTTGCCAATTGAAGAGATCCTTCTACTCATTGTCTGCCGGTAGGCGCCTTGCCAGGAACATTCCCTCGTTATGAATGATCTGAATGTCATCTCCATCGGCTCGCGCTGAGAAACCTGCTTTATCGCCGGGCATGGATTCTTCCATTTGTTTCCGAGTCTCGGCGTAGCGCTTTCGGCCAGGCTCGAGTCCGGCCCGCCGCATCCATTGATTGAAGGGGCGCTGCCGTCGCCGCAGCGACTGCCGAATCACCTCGAGCCCATGCTCCTCGAACATGCTGAGGAAGGTGGTGAGGCGGAGAGAAGAAGTGTGGGAAGGGTCGCGGAGCCTTTCGATATGATTGAAAAGCTCGAACTTGGCGTCGCTTTCCGGAGCCAGCGGATCGAGGATCAGCAGCCGGCCTTGAGGTTTCGTTACGCGCAACATCTCCAGGAGAATAGGCTCCGGCTTGGTTATATGGTGAAAGGCGTGCTGGCAACTGACCAAATCGAAGGAGGCGTTGGGGAAGGGAAGCTGGTCGGCATCGGCGCAGGCGAAGACCGCGTTGGCGATTTGCTTTTCGGCCTGGAATTGGCGCGCTTGGCGGAGCATTTCGGGTGTCAAGTCGATGCCTACGGCGAAACTCACCCGCGGGGCGACGGCCAGAACAAACGCGCCTGGCCCGCAGGCGACGTCGAGAACGAGTTCGTGAGGCAGTGGCCTGGCAAATTCTACTTTCTCGGTCAGAACCTCGGGGGAATCACGCACCGCGAACTTGGCGAAGGCGTCAGCCGTTTTGGTGAATTGTTTTTGGACTGTTTCTTTGTGTTTTTTCGACATAGAAGCTTTCGGCCATCAGCTCTCAGCTATCGGCGAGCTGTGGTGTGGGTCCTCATAGGGTTCGAACTCTTTACCATACCAGAGTAACAAGGCGGCGCACAGTGTCAAGGTGCGAAGAGGACCCTAGCTCTTTTTTTCTCAAAAAATCACTCTTGTTATTTTAAGAAGTCGCGAGTACGATGAATTGGAAAATCCCACGAGGCGGTGGAGTCAGCTCAAGAATTGGAAGAGTTACCGCAGTGCATTGTCGAGCTTCGCGAAGTTAGCAAGCGCTACGGGGAACATACAGCGCTTGAGGATTTTTCCCTGGAAGTACGGCGAGGAGAATTCCTCACTCTGCTGGGTCCCAGTGGAAGCGGCAAAACAACTATTCTTCGGCTGGTGGCGGGATTCGAGCAGCCCCAGTGCGGACAAATCCTGATCAACGGGCGAGACGCTTCTCCCTTGCCCCCTTACCGCCGCAACGTGAACACCGTCTTCCAGCACTACGCGCTCTTCCCTCACCTGAATGTTTTCCGCAATGTGGCGTTCGGCCTCGAGCAGAAGAAGTTGCCGGCGGGGGAAATCCGCCAGCGCGTCCGTTCCCTCCTGGAGATGGTCGAGCTCCCCGGAAAAGAAGATCGCTATCCGCACCAACTGAGTGGGGGCGAGCGGCAACGCGTGGCGCTGGCGCGAGCCCTGGTTCTCGAACCGGCGGTGCTGCTGCTGGACGAGCCGCTGGGCGCGCTCGACCAGAAGCTCCGCCAGCAAATGCAAGTGGAACTCAAGCGTTTGCGCGAACGCCTGGGGATCACCTTCATATTCGTGACCCACGACCAGCAAGAGGCGCTCGTGATGTCGGACCGCATCGCCGTCATCAACCATGGGCGCCTCGAGCAGGTGGGGCCGGCGGAGGAGACCTACGGCGCGCCTCGGACCCCCTTTGTGGCGGAGTTTATGGGCGTGGAGAATTTCTTCCCAGTGCATTGCCTGAACCATGGCGCCAAGGGCACTCGCTTCGAGACCGCGCACGGATTGATTCTCTGGTCGAGAAACTCGCTGGAATTGGACCCAGGCCTTGCCTGCGTGCTAGGTGTGCGTTCGGAGGCTATGCGGCTGACGCTGGGCCGCCCTCGCCCCAGCAGTGAGGCGGTTAATATTGTGCCCGGGGAGGTCGTTGAGGCCATCTTCGAGGGCGGCAGCCGCCGCTGGACGGTTCGGATCGCGAGCGGCGAACGCCTGGTGGTCCGAGGGGCTATGGCAGCTAACGCCCTTCCTCTCGAGCGGACGTCCCCCGGGGCCAAGGTTTACCTCTCCTGGGAGCCGGATCGAAGCTTGGTGTATCCCGCCAACGGCTCGGGCCCGCCGGCCCCGCCCCCGCTCGAAAATCCTTGAAAACTAGATGGCCGGGCAGGAGACCCCCGCGTGATGAGGTAACCGATCCAGGTTGGGACCCCCTCACCCGTCCCGCGCCGGCTGATGAAAACGCCGGCGCAGGCCACCCTCTCCCCCAAGGGGGAGAGGGCTAATCTTTCGCACGCACTCCAGGCGAGAGGGCGATTATTGCGACCGTATGCTAGATTTCAGTGGGGTGACTTCAATTGGGTGGAC
>Ga0187808_10000086_pt1 | contig 20353 bp, 22 predicted proteins | sample NC_wetland_sal_i_5_FD_132427 | JGI IMG/M metagenome (GOLD analysis project Ga0187808, IMG submission 132427) | Wetland sediment microbial communities from Neuse River Estuary, North Carolina, USA - ASW_3 | ecosystem: Environmental > Aquatic > Freshwater > Wetlands > Sediment | place: USA: North...
CAGCTGAACGGGCCATTCACCTGGCCGGAGGGGCGGATCAGCGTCCGGCGTGGATGGCGCGGGAGGGCGCCGGGCGGGATACGGCCGAGGGGGCGGACCTGGCTAGCGGCAGCTTGATGAGGAACTGGCACCCGGGGCCGGTGTTACGGACGCTGATCTGGCCGGAGTGCGCCTCCACGATTCCGCGGGCGATGGACAGCCCGAGTCCGGCGCCACCGGACGGGTCGGGCGTCCGCGCGCTCTCGCCGCGGAACGCCACGTCGAACACGCGGGGCAGGTCGCCGGGCGGGATGCCGCCGCACTCGTCCGCCACGCTCACGCACGCCATCCCGGCCTGGATCTCGCCGAGCACCTCGATGGTCCCGTCATACGGCGTGTGCCTGATGGCGTTCGTGACGAGGTTCCGCACCGCGCGTCCCATTTCCGCGGTGTCGATGAAGACCGGCATGCCGCGGACGGCGGACCCGGCGAGCCGGATCCCCTTGGCCCGTGCGACGGGCTCGGCGCTGACGACAACCTCGGCCACCAGGTCCTCAAGGCCGACAAGCCGCGGCGACAGGCGCAGCGTCCCGGCGTGGATCCGGGACAGCTCGAAAAGGTCATCGATCATCGCCGCCAGCCGGTCGGTCTCCCGGCGGATCTGGGAGTGATAGTGGCTGACCTCCTGGGGATCGGTCACCACCTGGTCTTCTAGCGCCTCCGCCATCGCCCGCAGCCCGGCCAGCGGCGTCCGCAGATCATGACTGACCCAGGCGACGAGTTCGCGGCGGCTCGCCTCCAGAGCCTGCTCGCGCGCTCGCGCCTTGCCGAGCTTGTCGTGCGCCTCGGTCAGTCCTCGCGACAGTCCCGCGAGTTCGGCGGGCAGCCGGACCTCGGGCGGTGTGTAGATGCCGCTCTCACCGACCTCTTGCACCGCGTTGAGAAGCGTCTTGCTGGCGTTGGTTACGGTTCGGCCGATGATCAGCGCCACCGCCAGCCCGGCCACCCCGGCGACGAAGAGAAGCTCGAACACCGGTTTGCCTGGCTGGGCGCCGATCATGCGCACCGTGATGACGACGACCCCGGCCAGCGACGTGGCGACGGTCACGAACGCCACCATGCTCAGCATCAAGCCGATCGACCGGCCCGCCATCAGCTTCAGGATCACCACGCCGATGACCGTTATCACGATGGCGATGCCGCCGACCCAGCCGGCAACGAAGTACAGGTCAGAGGACTGGACACCAGAGATGACATCGGCCAGGCTGCCGGTCATGCGGACTCCGGCTCGTAGCGGTAACCGACGCCCCAGACCGTGACGATGCGCTTCGGCATGGTCGGGTCCGCTTCCAGCTTCTCCCGCAGCCTTCGCACGTGCACGGTGACCGTGGACGTGTCTCCGAACGTCCAGCTCCAGACCTCACTGAGCAACTGCTCCCTGGTGAACGCCTTGCGCGGATTGCGCATCAGGAACACGAGCAAGTCGTACTCACGCGAGGTCAGCTGAACCAGCCTGCCGGCGACGCGAACCTCGTGCGCGGCCAGGTCGACGGTCAGTTCGCGGTCTGCGATGAGGCCCTGGTTCGGCTTTTCAGGCAGCCCGGTGCCCCTGGCGCGGCGCAGCACGGAACGCACCCGCATCGCGAGTTCGCGCGGGCTGAACGGCTTGGTGACGTAGTCGTCGGCGCCGGTCTCGAAACCGGCCAGCCGGTCGGTCTCATCACCGAGCGCGGTCAGCATGACGACAGGAATCGGCCATTGCTCGCGCAGCCGCCTGCAGACCTCAAGGCCGTCGATGCCGGGCAGCATGAGGTCGAGCACGACCAGGTCCGGAGGCTGTTCCGCGACTCGCCGCAGTGCCTCGTAGCCGTCGTGCACGCACTCGACCGTGTGGCCGTCCCGGACGAGGTACCGCCCGACGACGTCCGCGACTGTGGGGTCGTCGTCTACGACCACGATCCGCCCTGGCGGATCAGGATTGTTAGCCACGACGTCGGCTCTCTGCGGCGTGCACGCCATATCCTCTGGAACTCACGGTTAAAAGGTAGAGCGATACGCGATGACCCGCCCAGCGAACAGCACGAATTCGTCACAATTCCGTAAGCCCTTCAGCGGGCGGGTAGGACGCGCGCCGTGACCGGGCCGGCCGGCCTGCGGCCGGAAGGCGGGCGGGCGCGCGTATGCCTGCCCGCGCCGCACCCGGCGGTCAGGGCGCTGCTTGCCGCTGGCTGGCGCGTCGGGGAGTTCGATCTGTTCATGGCGACCGAGCTGGACCTGCTTGACCCGCGCCGGGCGGTGCCGTCCCCGGCACTGGCCTGCACATGTCATTGCGCCGCCGCTCGACGCGACATATCTTAACTGTACCAAGACCTTATGAAGGGTGTGCGAGATGGCCGTTCGGTACCCGGGCCGGACTACGCGATGGTCGACCAAGGTGGTGATCGCGGCCGCACTGCTTGCCGTGCTGCTCGTGGCGGCGGTGCCGGTGGCGCTGTTCGTCGGTCTGATCTTGATGCTGCTAGGACACGTCATTGGCGGGCTCGCGCTGTTCGGCGCCTCGATCCTGGCGGCAGCCGCGGCTGTCGTGATCGCAAGCCTGATCGGCGTGCGGCACCTACGCAGGCTAGTCACCGAGCGCTTCCGAATCGTCCAGCTGTCCCGCGGCGACTACGACTACGACCACGACTGACGATTAACGTAGTAATCGCTTAGGCCTCTTCCGCGATGGCGGCTAGGAGGTCCAGGGAGGACCGTAGCCTTTCTGGGGTCGTTGCCTGGGCGCGGGGGAGGCGCTTGCGGTCGGTCAGGCGCGTCCAGTCGTAGGTGCAGGTCACGCGGGTGCGGGACGCGTCGATAGGCTCGAGTTCCCAGCGCCACAAGTGCCCGGGAGGGCGCCGTCCCGCTTCGGCGGGAGTCCACGCGATGCGGCGGCCCTCCTCGAACTCGACGACGTGGTTCTCCCTGATGGCGCCGGTGGTGAGCGTCATGGTGAACACATCGCCCGCGCCGGTGACCCGCTGCCCGGATGGGGCGGCGCGCAGGTTGTCGTTGCCATCCCAGCGCGGCTGCTGCGCCGGGTCCGCGATCAGCTCGAAGATCCGTCCCGGCCCGGCCGCGATCTCGCGGCTAGCGCTGACCACCCGCGGCGTTTCGTCCTCTGTTCCCATGGCCCCATCCAAGCGGAGCCGTCACTGGATCGTAAGGTCCGTGACGATTCGGTAAGGACGCGCCGATCAGGAGGTGTGCGGACGTCTGCCCGATGAACACTGGTCTGCGTCCCCGCCGACGAATGGGAGGAGAGATCGCGTGATCGGCGAACTATACGAGCAGGCACTCGCCGGGCACGCGCGACCGGAAATCGAGCACAAAGACGGCAGCCGAACCCCCCTCCAAGTGGATGACTGGCTGCATATCCGCGCCGGGGACTGCTCGCTCGTCGAGCGGTGCAGCGGCCCCACGCTCGACGTGGGGTCGGGACCCGGGCGGCTGACCGTCGCGCTGGCGGAGCGCGGCATTCCAGTCCTTGGCATTGACGTGACCCCGTACGCGGTGCGCATCTCTCGGGCGGCCGGGGTGCTCACCTTGCTGCGCGACGTCTTCGGCCGGGTGCCCGGCACCGGACGCTGGGCGACGGTGCTGCTCGCCGACGGCAACATCGGGATCGGCGGCGACCCGATCGCCCTGCTGCGCCGGGTGACCGAACTGCTGACGCCAACCGGCCAGGCACTGGTCGAGGTTCAGCCGCCGGGCAGCGCCCTGCGCGCCGAGCAGGTCAGGCTCCGCCACGGCGCGCAGGCCAGCGCCTGGTTTCCCTGGGCGTACGTGGGGGTCGACCAGATAGCCGAGATCGCCACGAACGCGGAGCTCGCCGCCGCCGAGACGTGGTCGATCGACGGCCGCTGGTTCGCTGTGCTGCGCCGCGCTTAAGGATTGCTTACAGGCCCGCATCGGCACTGCTCACTGCCGGAATCTGATGGCACCCTCGGCGCATGAGCCCAAAACTGCGGGTAGCGGGGATCGCCGCCTCGCTGGCCGTCCAGGCCGCCCTGATCTTGCTGTTGGCCCGGCCCAGCCTCGACCCGGCACGGATCAGGCCGATCATGCTCATCGCGGGCGCGTGGATCGCATTCGGCTGCGCGGCGTGGCTGGTCCGCAAGGTCGCGGTCCGGCTGGCGGTGGGGCTCATCGTGATCGGCGGAATCGCGGTCCAGGTCGTCGCGCTGTCCGGGCCGCCGCAGAGCAGCAGCGACCTGTACAGGTACATCTGGGACGGGCGGGTGCAGGCGGCGGGCATCGATCCTTATCTCTACGCGCCAGGAGATGCCGGGGTCGCCAGGCTGCGCAACGACTTCCTGTGGTCAGGCACCGGACCGGGCGGGTACGGGGACTGCGTCCCCAACCAGAAGGACTCGGCCGATCCGGCCGACAGCCTGGTGGCGGGGTGCACGCTGCTGAACCGTCCCAAGGTGCCCACCGTGTACCCGCCGGTGGCCGAGGCGTACTTCCTCGCCGTGCAGCTCGCGGCGCCTGCCGACAACTCCACCACGCCGATCCAGGCGGCGGCGGCCGCGTGCGCCGTCCTGGTAACGCTGATCCTGTTGTTCGGGCTTCGCACGCTGGGCAAAGACCTACGGCTGGCCGCGCTATGGGCGTGGTGCCCGACGGTCGCCCTCGAGGCGGGGCAGAACGGGCACGTCGACGTGGTCGCCGTCGCGTTCACCGCGGTCGCGCTCCTGTTGCTCGCCAGAGCGCGAACCGAACGACGGACCGTGCTAGGCGGCATCCTGCTCGGACTGGCGATCGCCACCAAGGTGACACCGGTCCTGGTGGTGCCCGCGGTGCTGCGGCGCGGCTGGTGGCTCATCTGCACGTCCGCGGGCATGGCGATATCGCTGGTGTACGCGCCGCACGTGATGGCCGTCGGGGAGAAGATCATCGGATTCTTCCCCGGATACCTGAATCAGGCGGGCTACTCCAAGGGAACCGGCTTCGCCGTCATCGGGCTCGTCGTGCACGGCAAGCTCGCGACCGTGGTGGCCGTCGCGCTGCTCGGCCTGGTCGCGCTGGCCATCCTGCGGTACTGCGACCCGGATCAACCGTGGCGCGGCGGGGTCTTGATGACCGCCGCGGCGCTCGCCGTATGCACGCCGCAGTTCCCGTGGTACGCCATCTTGCTCGTGATGCTCGTCGCGCTCGACGGCCGTCCGGAGTGGCTGGTCATCGCCGCGGGCGGCTACCTGACGATCTACCCGAACCTGGGTGTCGCCGGGATAACGCTGCACGACGCGCGCGGGATCGGCTACGGCGGCGGGGCGGCCATCGCCTGCGCCTGCGCGATCGTCCGCTACGTGCTCGCCCGCCGTTCCGGCTCGGGCTCGGCGCAGGAGGAGCCGGTGGCCGAGACCGTGACCGCCGACACGGCTCGCGCCCCCGAGATCGTGACGGCCGGTCCCGATGACGCCAGCCCCACGGTGACCGTGACGATCGGCGCGGGCGGCATGCCGACGTTCGAAAACCCGGATCAGGGTTCTTACCGCGTGCTTACCAGGAGCGAGTAACCCGAACAGACGCGCTCTGGACGGCCGTCAATAGGGTTATGAGCTTCCAGGACCCGCCACGACAGCAGCGCCCCGTGCGCTACCCGGCGTTCCCAGAGCACGAGGACGGCCATCAGGCCTACCGGCAGCGCCCGCCATGGGATGGGGACCCGTGGCAAAGCGCGGTGGACACTGGCACGCAGCCGTCCATCTGGGGTACCAGCTCTGAGCGGGCATTGCGCAACACCGGAGTCCAGCCCATGCTGCGGGACTCAGGCGCGCAACGGTCCTTGTGGGACACCGGCGCTCAGCAGTCCGCCAGAACCACGGGCGCACAGCCCTCGCTGTGGGACACCGGCGCTCAGCGGTCGGCCAGGACCGGGGAACGCCGCTCCACCGGCGCGTCGCACGCGGCCCCGGCGAGGAACGTCGCCCGGCGGCGCGGTCGCGGGCTGCTGCCCGGCGGCATCGCCGGGTTCCTGGCGGCCGCCGTGGCCCTCGGGATAGCGAACCTGGTCGCCGCGTTCGTGCGGCCGCAGGCCTCGCCGATCATCGCCGTGGGCGGCGCGTTCATCGACCGCACCCCGTCGGCGCTCAAGAACTTCGCGGTCGAGAAGTTTGGTGAGAACGACAAGAACATGCTGCTGCTCGGCATGTACGTGACGATCGCGCTCCTCGCCATCGTGATCGGCATACTCGCCTGGCGGCAGGTGGCGATCGGAGTGGCGGGGATCGGCCTGTTCGGTCTGTTCGGCGCGTTTGTCGCCATCACCAGGCCGGAAAGCCACGTCACCGACATCATCCCGTCGATCGTCGGCGGGATAGCCGGGATCGCCACCATCCTCTGGCTGGTGCGGTCCGGGATGCCAAACAGTCGTCAGGCCTGGGCACGGAGGAGGTAGCTCATCATGGACCGACGCAGGTTCCTCACCGCTGGCGGCAGCGCCGCCGCGGTCGCCGCCGCGGCCGGCTTCGGCGGCCAGTACCTCCAGGACAAGCGGTTCTCCGTGAACACGGCCTCGGTGAAGCTCGGCGCGCCTGCCGTCAAGGCGCCGAAACTGGCCAAGAACACCGCGCTTGACATCCCTGGCCTGTCGCCGTTCTACACGCCGAACAGCCAGTTCTACCGGGTCGACACCGCCCTCGTGGTGCCGCAGATCGCACCGCAGTCCTGGCAGCTGCGCATTCACGGCATGGTCGACAAGCCGATGACCCTGACGTTCGACCAGCTGATGAAGCGCCCGATGATCGACCACGACGTGACCTTGACGTGCGTGTCAGAAGGTGTCGGCGGCAACTTCATCGGCAACGCCCGCTGGCAGGGTGCCCTGCTGGCCGATCTGCTGAAGGAGGCGGGGATCCAGCCAGGCGCCACGCAGATCGTCATGCGCGATGTCAACGGCATGAACCTGGGCGTCGCCACCGACCCGGTGATGGACGGCCGGATGTCGCTGCTCGCGGTCGGGATGAACGGGCAGCCGCTCCCCCAGGAGCACGGATTCCCGGTCCGGGTGGTGGTGCCGGGGCTGTACGGCTACGTGTCCGCCTGCAAGTGGGTGGTGGACATGGAACTCACCACGTTCGCGGCGTTCAACGCTTACTGGGTCCAGCGCGGCTGGTCACGGGAGGCGCCGATCAAGACGGAATCGCGCATCGACACGCCGAAGGGCAACGTCACCGCCGGCCGGGTCATGATCGCCGGGGTCGCGTGGGCGCAGCGCCGTGGCATCGAGGCGGTCGAGGTCGGCGTCGACGGGACCTTTCACCAGGCGACGCTCGCCGCCCAGGACACGATCGACACGTGGCGGCAGTGGTACTACCCCTGGCAAGCGACCCCGGGCACGCACACGCTGCAGGTGCGGGCGACCGACAAGACCGGATACACCCAGACCCCCGTCAAGCACATCGTCCAGCCGAACGGGGCGACCGGCTGGCACACCGTTCAGGTAACCGTCACCTGAGCCGAGCGGCCGTCAGGTAGTCCAGCGTCTGACCAGCGGCTGCGTCAACGGGAGGTTAAAGGAGGCCGGCGGACTCTCCGACGCCGCCCCGGTCGCTGGCTCGCCGGGTGCGGAGGGGACGGCGGCGGGAAGGGCGCGGGCCGGACGCCGGGACGCCGGGGAGCGCAGCGCGATAAGCAGGTCGTCGAGCGCCTCGAAGTTATGCGCGCTGACGACCGCGTCGCAGTACGGCCAGGCGGCGGCCATGCCGCCCACCTCCGGCCGGTAGCGCGAGCTTTGCGTCCGCGGGTTCGCCCACACGATCCGGTACGCGATCCTGTGCAGGCGGGCCATCTGCTCGCCGAGCAGCGCCGGGTTCCCCGTCTCCCACCCGTCGGAGATGATCAGCACTACGGCGCCACGCCCCATGCCGCGCACACCGTAACGGTCGTTGAACTCCCGCAGCGCCGCGCCGATCCTGGTGCCGCCCGCCCAGTCAGGCGCCGCCTCGCTGGCCTTGGCCAGCATGGTCTCCGGGGTCGCCGAGGCCATCGCCGGTGTCAGCCGGGTCAGCCGGGTCGCGAACGTGAACACCTCGGTGCGCGGCCGGCTTGCCTCGCGCAGCGAGCCGACCAGCCCGGCGCCGGCCGATGAGCGGCTGGCCACATACATGAGCTGCAGCAGCGCCCTGGCGTACGGCTCCATGGAGCCGGAGATGTCGCACAGCACGACGAGCCGCCGCGGCCGGGGGCGGACCGCCCGGCGGGCGATGCGGACCGGCTCGCCGCCCGTGCGCCTGGCCTGGCGCAGGGTCCGGCGCATGTCCAGCCGGTCGCCGTCCTTGCGCGGCCGGTAGCGGCGGGTCCGGCGCGGCGGCACCGCGATCGTGAGCTCGCGCATCAGCGTCGCGAGCTGTCGCAGTTCGTCCGGGGTCAGCTTGGCGAAGTCGCGGCCGGCCAGCCGTTCCGTGGCCGACGCGACACGCCGGATCGCCGGCGCGTCCGGCAGGTCGTCGCCGTCCCCGTCGCCGGAGGACGACGAGGAGGCATCCACCTGGCGCAGGACCGAGGGCAGGTCCCCGGCCGTGCTTGTCGACGGTGAGTCGGCGGGCGAAGGAGCGTCCGCGGGCTCGACGGTCATGCCTTGCTGGGGCGCCATCACGGCAGGCTGGCGGCCTGGGACGGTACCGGTGAACATCTCGGCGAACACCCGCTCGAACGCGTCGATCTGACTCGGATCCGAAACCATGGTCGCGAGCGCGCACGCATGCAGTTCGGACACTTTAGTCGCTTGCATCACGCTGAGAGCGCGCGCTAGCCGCTCGCACCGCTCCGGCCCGGCCGGCAGTCCAGCCGATCGCAGCGCTACACCCAGCCCCGCGGCCAGCACCGCGACGTCGACCGGGGGCAGCGCGCCCGCACCGCCCGAGCCGTTGGGAGCACCGGCGCCGGCTATCACGCCAGCGCCTTGAGAGTGGACGCGGTCAGTCATGCCCCACGACGGAAGCCAGCCCGGCCTCCAGGACGGTCTGCTCGTCTTCCGGGTACTTGACCACGACGCTCATCGTCTGCCCCGCCGTTTCCGGGGACAGCGTGCCCGCTCCGAACACTGTCAGCGCGGATGCCCAGGTGATCGCCTCCGAGATACCCGGCGGCTTGGTCAGCTCGAGCCCGCGCAGCCTGCTGACCGCGCCCGCCACCTCGCCGGCCAGGTGCGCGCTGGCGCCGGGCACCCGCCGCCTGATGATCTGCGCGACGCGCGCCGCGTCCGGGTAGCCGATCCAGTGGTAGAGGCAGCGCCGCTTGAGCGCGTCGTGCAGGTCGCGGGTTCTGTTGGAGGTAAGGATCGCGACCGGCGGGATCTTCGCGTGGCGCGTGCCGAGCTCGGGGATCGTGACGGAAGATTCGGCGAGCATCTCGAACAAGAACGCCTCGAACTCGTCGTCGGCCCGGTCCACCTCGTCGATGAGCAGCACCGCGGGCCGCGGGCCCGGGTGGTCGAGCGCGGTGAGCAGCGGCCGGGCGAGCAGGAAGTCCTCGCGGAACAGATCCGTGTCCCTGAGCTGCTCGTGGGTGGCTTCGGCCAGCCGGATAGCGAGCAGCTGCCGCGGGTAATTCCACTCGTACAGCGCCTCGGCAGCCGCGATGCCCTCGTAGCACTGCAGCCGGACAAGCACGGTGTCCAGGGCGGCGGCGAGCGCCTTGGCGGCCTCGGTCTTCCCGACGCCCGGCTCACCTTCCAGCAGGATAGGCTGGCCCATCCGCACCGCGAGGAACAGCGCCGCGGAAAGCTGATCCCCGGCCAGATAGCCGGTCTTGTCCAGGGCGGCCGTCAGTGCCGCGACGTCCGGAAACCGCTCGCCAACCTCGGCTGCAACAACGCTGCTCACAAGGTGCGAGTTTATCTCTCAGGGGCAGCTGCGATCGCATCCCGACAATTCGGGCACCTAGCGGCCGCCGATGTCCTCGCTCCAGACTTCGGGGAAGCGGGTCTGGAATTCCTCCATCACCGCCGCGCAGCCGGGGTCGTCGAACAGCACGATCTCGACGCCGCGGGCACGCAGGAAGTCAAGGTCGCCAGGGAACGTCCTGGCCTCGCCCACGACGACGCGCGGGATCTGGAACAGCAGGACCGCGCCGGTGCACAGCGGGCACGGCGACAGCGTCGTGTACAGCGTGGTGTCCGCGTACGAAGGACGGCGGCCAGCGTTGCGCAGGCACGCGATCTCGCCGTGCGCCACCGGGTCGCCGCGCTGCACGCGCTCGTTGTGCCCGGCCGCGAGCACCTCGCGGCCCGCCGCCAGGACCGCGCCGACCGGCACCCCGCCTGCCTCAAGGCTGATCCGCGCCTGGCGCAGGGCCAGCGCCATCATGTCCCGGTCGAACTGCTCGACGTCTTCCATGTTCGGATACGTTACCGGGGACCGGCGTCCTCCCACTGGGGACGGGTTATCTCCCACACGACGCCCATGCCGGTGCCGCCCAGCGGCTTGTGGTCGAGCGGGCGACGCTCGATCTGCGTGAACCCCAGCTTGCGAGGGACGCCGCCGCTCGGCACGTTCAGCTCGTCGTGGACGATCTGCACGTAGTCGACGCCGGGCAGCGTAAACGCCTCCGTGACAAGAGCAGCGGTGGCGGCGGTCGCCAGCCCCCTGCGGGTGTACGCCTGGCCGACCCAGTATCCGATCTCCAGGCCGCGAGGGCCGATCCGCGCCATCAGCCCAGTGGACCCGGCGATCTCGCCGTCGACCAGCATGGCGTAGTTGAACATCGCGCCGGACTCCCAGTCCCGCTCGCAGCCGGCCAGATACTCGGCCTGGGCGCTGCGGCTGAAGTCGACCGCCCAGGGCATCCAGGGGCGCAGGTGCTCAAGCGATGAGAGCACCGCCTGGCAGGAAGCGTCGAGGTCGGCCGAGTGCCAGCGGCGCAGCAGGACCGGCCCGGCGTCGATGAGCTCAGACGGGCGAGACGGGCGAGACGGGCGAGACAGCTGAGACGAAGCGGCGTCGGGATGCATTGACCAAGCTTGTCTCGCCAGGCCGGCGCGACACAAGTCGATTACCCCACAAGTAACGACGACAACTTGCGTCGCACCTGACGCGGGATTGTCGCCCACGGGACCCGCGCCGACGGCCACTCGTAGTGCAACTCCTGCCCCGGCCGCAGCCGGGCCCACCGGGCCGCCTCGACCTGCAGCACTCGGGCCGCGGCCGCTAGCGCTTCCGGCGACGGTGGCGCGCCGCGAAGCACCGCGAGCTTCGTCCCGGTCAGACGGCGTATCGCCTCCGGCGACGCGTCATCGAGGGCCGCGACGCGCTCCACGAGGTCGGCCAGCAGCTCGGCGCGCAGCAGCCGGTCCCGGTATTTCCGCTTGAGTTCGACCGAACGCTCCGCCACGTGCGGCGGGCGCCGCCCCCGAAGGTGCCGCATGCTCTTGAAGACGGCGCCTGACGCGATGCCGCCCCATAGCCCGTCGGTGACGCCAAGCTCCCGTTCGACGACCAGATGCCTGATGTCGTGTGGCAGCGCCGTTCCGGCACGGCCGCTGAGCATCTGGTAGACCACCCCGTCGTCGCGTTCTACTAGTGCGTAGGCGATCTCATGGTCCGCAAGACGCGGAAACGTGACACGCATAAGCCCACTATGCGTACCGGCCGTGCCCGCGACCTAACGATTTTCGCTCGCGTGAGCCGCCGACCCGACGCTAGTGTGACGATTCGTGGCTGGACGCGGCACGGCGGCGACGATCGTGGTAGCCACCCAGTGACGCGCTGTTACCTGTCGTTCGCCGCGTTCGCGGCCGCGCTCGCCGTTCTCAGCGGCCAGCCGATCGAGCGCTGCTGGGGCACGTGGGCCGCGATGGGCTACCTGGCCGCGGCGGCGGTCATCTGGTATTCCCGCCACCGTGAACTGCTGCTGCCGCACGTGCTGGCCCTCGGCTGCGCTACCATCGCCCCGCTCGCGTGGCAGGCGTGGGCGGGGCTGCCGAGTCGCGTCGGTGAGGGAACGCTCACCGTTATCGCCCAGGCCGGCGACCGGCTGCTGCGGCACGGTACCCCGTACTTGCCCGCCGCCGGCCTGTCCCGGGTGCTGGCCTACGACCCGTATGAGCCGCTGATGGCCGTTTTCGGGCTGCCGCACGCCATCGGCGTGCTAGGCGGTTGGGACGCGTGGGCGGGCGACCCCCGGCTGTGGCTGACCCTCACCGGGGCGGCTGGGCTCTACCTGGCGTTCCGGCTGGCCGGCCCGTCGCCGAGCGGGCATCAGGCCCGGGGCGCGGCCCGGCGGAACACGGCCTTCGCGCTGGCCTCGCCGGTCCTGTCGCTCGAGGTGGCCACCGGCGGCACCGACGTCCCCGTCATCGCGCTGCTCTGTATGTCCCTGGCGCTTGCCGCCAGGGACACGCCACGCGCGGCGGCCGTCACCACCGGCCTCGCCTGCGCGCTCAAAGCGACCGCCTGGCCCGCCGTCAGCGTCCTGGCGGTCACGCTCGCCGTGACGACCACCAAGGCGCGGGCGGTGCGGTTCACGGTCCTCGCGGCGCTGACCGCCGCCGCGGCGATGGCTGCGGCCGCGCCCGCCGCGCTGAGCGATCCGGGCAGCGCGCTGCGGAACGCGGTGCTGTTCCCGCTCGGGCTCACCCCGCATCGGACGCCCGCGGCGAGCCCGCTACCCGGTCACCTGCTGGCGGCCGCGGGCCCCGCGGGCAGGTGGGCGGCATTGGCGCTGTTCGGCACCGCGGCACTGACGTTCACCGCGTGGCTGACGGTGCGGCCGCCACGCGACACGCGGGCGGCGGCGGCCCGGCTCGCCGTTGGCCTGGCGGCGATATTCACCCTCGCCCCGGCGACGCGCTGGGGCTACTTCGCCTACCCGCTGGCGCTGGCCGGCTGGTGCTATCTGACCGGCCCGCCCCGCGCCTGTCCTTATTCCTCGGAACGAACGGTGGTGACTCCGGCGGAGTCCCCCGTTTCCGCACTGGGCTCCGCGTCAGTCGGTGCTGCCGCCGCACCGGACGCCGCCGCCTGACCGGTTCCGGACGGGCCGACGTCGGCGGTGGCCACCTCGTCGGCCGAGGCCTCGCTGACCGCGCCGCGGGCAGTCGGCGAACGCAATACGGCGGGGCGCTCGGGACGGCGCTGCGCGAAGACGAACCAGACCAGGCCCGCAATGGTCAGCGTCACCGCGATGTACATGTTCAGCCGCAGGCCAAGGAAGTACTCCGAGGAGTCGATCCGCACCGACTCTTCGAAGATACGGAACGCGGAGTAACCCGCCACGTACAGGGCGAACAGCCCCCACGGCTTGATCTTGGCGTGGTGCCCCAGCCAGACGAGGAACGCGGCCAGGGCCAGGTCCCAGATCAGCTCGTAAAGAAATGTCGGCTGGAAGGTGGCGAAGTGCAGGTCCTGCGCCGGAATGCCGCCCGACACCCGGTACTGGTAGGGGATCTCAAGGCCCCAGGGCAGCGTGGTCGGCTTGCCGAAGAGTTCCTTGTTGAAGTAGTTGCCGATGCGCCCGACCGCCTGGGCGACAAGCAGCGCGGGCGCGATGGCGTTCGCGAACGGGCCGGCGGTGATCCCGAGCCGTCGCAGCCGCCATACGCCGACGACCGCCGCCAGACCCACGCCGCCCCAGATGCCAAGACCGCCGCTCCAGACCGCGAACACCCCATACCACACGTGTGGGATGTCATCGGGAGTGGTGATATCGAAGTAAATCCGGCCGCCGATGATGCCGGCGGGCACTACCCAGAGCGCGATGTCGTTCACCAGGTCCGGGTCGCCGCCGAGGGCACGCCAGCGCCGCCTGGTGATCAGGATCGCCAGAGTGATCCCGATGATGTAACCAAGCGCGTAAAAGTGAACGTCCAGCGGGCCGATGTGGAAACTGTTGATCGGCGGGCTGGGGATGTACTCGGGCAGGGCGACGTGCACCATGGAGCCGAGACTACCGCGCGGCTGGACACAACGGGACGTTCGTCCTTGGAGCTGAGGCCGGCTGGTGCCTAGCTTGTTATAGAAGACCTCAAGCCCGGGAGACGACGGTGGAAACCCCAGCTAAAGAAGACGCCGCCAAGCAGCCGATCACGGTGTTCCTGCTCGACGACCACGAGATCGTCAGGCGCGGCGTGCGCGACATGCTCGAAGCCGAAGGCGATATCAAGGTCGTGGGCGAGGCCGGGACCGCGTCTTCAGCGCTGGCCAGGATCCCCGCGGTCCGACCGGACGTGGCGGTGCTCGACGTTCGTCTGCCTGACGGCGACGGGGTGACCGTCTGCCGGGAGATCCGGTCCCAGATGCCCGAGGTGGCATGCCTGATGCTCACCTCGTTCGCCGACGATGACGCGCTGATGGACGCGGTCATGGCCGGCGCCGCCGGGTACGTGCTCAAGCAGATCCGCGGCACCGACCTGGTGGGGGCGGTGCGCACGGTGGCCACCGGGCAGTCCATGCTGGACCCGCGGGCGGCCAGCCAGTTGATGGCCAGGCTACGCAATCAGTCGGCGAAGCAGGACCCGCTAGCCGGGCTCACCCCGCAGGAGCGGCGGATCCTCGAACTGATCGGCGAGGGGCTCACCAACCGGCAGATCGGCGAGAAGATGTTCTTGGCGGAGAAGACGGTCAAGAACTACATCTCGGCGCTGTTCGCCAAGCTCGGCATGGAGCGGCGCACGCAGGCGGCCGCCTACGCCGCACGGGTGTTCGGCGAGCACGAAGAAGGTCACCCCCAGCAGGGCGGCAACCCGCCCGCCCGCTAACGCAGCGGATACCGGCCGGGAGGCGACGGGAGCGGGTCCTCACCTGCCGGACGCTCGGGTTCCGGCGGGACCGGAACCTTCCACTCCAGCTCGGTGCCGCCTCCTTCGGCTGGTGACAGCCTGAGCTCACCGCCGAGCTTGTCGGCGCGGTCAGCCATGTTGGCGAGGCCGCTGCGCCGACCGCCCTCAGGGATCCCCGATCCGTTGTCCCTGACCAGGACGGTCAGCATCCCGTCGGAGTTGGTGTCGACGGTCACGTCCACCCGCGTCGCACCGGAGTGGCGCGCCGCGTTGGACAGCGCCTCGCGCAGCACGGCGAGCAGGTGCTCGGACAGCACCGCGGTGGCTCGCGAGTCAAGCCCGCTGCCGAGCCGCAGCGCCGGAGCGAAGCCGAGCATATCGGTCATCTCGTCGGTCAGCGCCACGATGTCGGAGCGCAGCCGGGGCTCGTCGGCCCGGCCGCGAGCCTGGAGCGCGAAGATCGTGGCGCGGATGTCCTTGATGGTGTCGTCCATCGCGTCCACCGCGCTCCTGATCCGGTCGGCCACTTCGCGCCTGCCGGCCATCGGCATGGTGCCTTCCAGCGACATGCCCGTGGCGTACAGCCGCTGGATCACGAGGTCGTGCAGGTCCCGCGCGATGCGGTCGCGGTCTTCGAACACAGAAAGCTGCTCGGCGTCGGCACGGCGCGCGGCTAGCTCGAGGGCGACCGCGGCCTGTGCGGCGAACCCGGCCACGACGCTAACGGCGGCCGTGGGCAGCGGCGACCCACCGTGCCGGCGGCCGACGGTGAGCACGCCGCGGACGTTGCCCTGCGCGCCGAGCGGGAAGAGCACCGCCGGACCGATGTGTCCCATGTGCAGACGGGTGACCTCCGCGGTCCGCCCGTCCCCGGCGAAATCCTCGACCGTGAACGGCTGCCCGGACGCGAGCACCTGTCCGGACAGCGAATGCTCCGCGGGCACGACCAGCCCGCGAGCTTCCTCCGCGCCGTCACCCTCCGCGTACTCGTACGTCAGCCTGCGGCCTTCCTCGTCCGGCAGCGCCAGAGCCACCAGGTCCGCGCCGGAAAGCTCGAGCACCCGGCTGGTCAGGCTGTGCAACACGGCCTGCGGGCTGTCTCCTGACAGCAGTCGCATGGTCAGCTCGCTGCTCGCCCGCAGCCAGCTCTGCTGCCGCTTTGCCTCCTCGTACAGCCGCGCGTTCTCCACCGCGACGCCCGCGGCGGCGCCGAGCGCGGTGACCACCGCCTCATCGTCCTCGGTGAACTCGCCGCCGCCGCGCTTCTCCGTCAGGTACAGGTTGCCGAAGACACGGTCCCTGACCCGGACGGGAACGCCGAGGAAGGTCCGCATCGACGGGTGCCCATCGGGAAACCCCGACGATTCCGGGTGCCCCGCTATGTCCGGCAGGCGCAGCGACCGCGGATCTTTGATCAGCATCCCGAGCAGGCCGCGGCCTTCAGGCCAGTGGTGGATCCGGCTGATCTCATCGGCGTCCAGGCCCACCGGGATGAATTCGGTGAGCTGCTGGTCCTCGCCGATGACGCCAAGCGCCCCGTACTTGGCGTCCGCCAGGTCCACTGCCGCCTGGACGATCCGCCGCAGCATCGCCTCCAGCTCCAGGCCGGAGCCGATCGCCACGACCGCCTCGAGCAGCCCGTGCATCCGGTCCCTGGTAGCGAGCACGGCCTCGAGCCTCGACTGCAGCTCAGACAGCAGGTCGTCAAGCCGCAGTTGCGGCAGCAGGCCACCGGTTGAATCCATGCCCTTAGGGTAATGGGACGTTAATCACGGTCAAAAGTCCGCGCTTCCACCGCCAGATCGTCCCTACCCTTGCTACTCGCGAAGAACGAATCGTGAGCTTGGGGGGCTGCGACGCACCGTGGACCGGATGGAGACATGCCTGCTGGCGGGGTTGTTCGTGGCGGCCGCCGCCGGAGCGCCGTTCGCCGCTCAAGCGGCGAGTCACGCCGAGTACGCTAGCTCGCTGCGCGCCGAACGGGCACAGGTCGCCTCCACGTACCAGGTGCGGGCCGTGCTCACCCAGCCGGCGGGCGGCGCGATCAACGGCTATACGGTGTCCGCTCTGGCGCCCGTGCGGGCCACGTGGATCTCCGTTACCGGGGTAAGGCAGAGCGGCTAGGTGCTGGCGCCCGATGGCAGCCCCAAGGGCAGTACGGTCACCATCTGGACGGACGCCACAGGCGACCTGACCAGCCCGCCGATGCAGCCTTCCCAGGTCAGCGATCGGAGCGCGCTTGCCGCGGTCGTCGCCGTCGTCGCGGTCGCCGCTGCCTGCCTGTGCGGGGCCGTCATCGCTCGCTACGCGGCGAACAAGCACCGGATGGCAGCCTGGGAAGCCGACTGGATCGTCAGTTCGCGGGCTTGGAACCGTCAGCGCTGGTGATGTCCGCGCCCGCCGCGTGCGGCGAGACCATCATCGGCGGCGCCGACGGGTTCGCCGAACGATTCGGGCGGCCAGCCAGCCGGTAGACGTCCGCGCCGTCGACCGTCTCTTTTTGCAGGAGCAGGTCGACGAGCCCGTCGAGTTCGGGCCGGTGCGCCTTGAGCAGTTCGACGGCGCGTTCTTCGGCCTGCCGCAGCAGCTTGGCGACCTCGCCGTCGATCGCGGCCTGGGTGGCTTCGGCGTACGGCCGACTGGACATGCCCGGTCCGCCGCCACCCAAGAACACCGAGCCACCCTCGGGGTAGCCGATCGGGCCGAGCACCGGCGACAGGCCGAACTCGCGGACCATCTTGGTCGCCAGGTCGGTGGCGCCGGCCAGGTCGTTGCCCGCGCCGGTCGAGCCCTGGCCCAGCACGACAAGCTCGGCGGCCCGCCCGCCGAGCCGCACCGCCAGCGAATCCAGCAGGTAGTCCTCGGTGTACATGTGCCGCTCCACCAGCGGCAGCTGCTCGGTGACGCCCAGGGTCTGCCCGGCGGGCAGGATCGTCACCTTCGCCACCGGGTCGGCGTGCTCGGACAGCGCGGCCACCAGGGCGTGCCCGGACTCGTGCACCGCCACCGAGTGTTTTTCTTCTGGCAGCAGCACGTTGGAGCCTTCCCTGCGGCCGAGGATGATTCGGTCCCGCGCGGCGTCGAAGTCGGCGGCGGTCACCACGTCACGGTTGTCCCGGACGGCGAAGATGGCCGCCTCGTTGGTCAAGTTGGCCAGATCGGCGCCGGAAAAGCCGGGCGTGCCCCTGGCCACCGCGTCCAGGTCGACGTCGCTGGCCAGCTTCTTGCCGCGCACGTGCACGGCCAGGATCGCGGCCCGCTCGCTGACGTTGGGCAGCGGGATGGTGACCTGGCGGTCGAACCGGCCCGGGCGCAGCAGCGCCGGGTCCAGCACCTCGGGCCGGTTGGTCGCGCCCAGCACCACGATGCCCATCGTCGGCTCGAAGCCGTCCATCTCGGCGAGCAGCTGGTTGAGCGTCTGCTCGCGCTCGTCGTTGGCGACCACCGCGCCCTGCCCGGCCCGGCGCTGCCCGATGGCGTCGATCTCGTCGATGAAGATGATCGCGGGGGCGCGCTTGCGCGCCTCGTTGAACAGGTCGCGGACCCGGGCCGCGCCCACGCCGACGAACATCTCTACAAAGCTGGACCCTGTCACGGAGAAGAACGGCACGTCTGCCTCGCCCGCCACGGCCCTGGCCAGCAGCGTCTTGCCGGTTCCTGGCGGGCCGACCATCAGCACGCCGTGCGGCACGACGGCCCCGGCCCTGGCGTACCGCTCCGGTTTGCGCAGAAAGTCGACGACCTCGCTGATTTCCCCCTTGGCTCCGTCGTACCCGGCCACGTCGGCGAACGTGGTATTCGGCCGCTCCTCGTCGAAGACCTTGGCACGGGACCGGCCCGCGCCGAGCACGCCCTGCAACTGGCCCCCCGCGCCACGGGACAGCCGCAGAAAGAACCAGCCGAACAGCAGGATTGGCGCCAGGATGAGGATCCAGCTGAGCAATTCGCTGCCGAAGCTCGGCGATGACGTGGACGAGGTGATCTGCACCTTGCCGGTCTGAAGCTCGTTGAGCAGTTCCTGGCCCGCCTGCGGCGGGATGACCACGGTGTAATCCGTGTTGTTGGTCAGCGTCCCGGTGCTTGTGCCGCCCGGCTGCGCGATCGTCACGGTCTTGATCTTGTGCGCGGACACGTCAGACAGGAACTGTGAGTAGCTCAGGCTGGTCGGGTGCGATTGGTGCACCGCCGGCAGGTAAATCCAGAGGAACAGCGCGACGATGATGCCAATCGGCAACAGCCAGTGCCGCCAGGCTGGCGGGGGTGGCGGCGCCTTGCTAGGCCCCGGCTTGTCCCCAGGAGGCGGCGGCGTGGCTTGCTTACTCATCGCGATGCCCTTTCCGCGCCGGACCCTCCCCGATACGCGCCTTACCGAATGTCTGAGCCAGCCTATGCCCGCGGCCTAGACTGTTAACTAGTCAACACCCTGTTGCGAGCGTCTCATCCCGCGAGGACCACGCCCTGCTCGGCGTTGTTCTCCAGCATTGTCGCCGCACCGCGCAGCACGCAGCGGAGCGGATCCTCCGCCACGACGACACCGATCTCGGCCATCGCCTCGATCCTGCTGGCTATTCCGGGAAGCAGGGCCCCGCCGCCAGCCAGCCGGACCTTGCCCCGCACCACGTCCTCGGCGATCCCCGAAGGGATGTCCGACAGCACTTCCTGCACCGTGCTCGCGATCACCGCGACGGCGGGCTCAAGCGCGGTCGCCACGAGGTCGGCGGGCACTTGCTCGACGCGCGGCGTCCGCCGGGCCGCGTCGATGCCGACCACCTCGGTCGCGCCGTCCGCCCCGCCGGTCAGGCCGAGCGTCGTCTTGAGCTGCCTCGCCGCGCGCTGGCTGAGGATGAGGCCGAGCTTGCTCCGCACGATGTTGACGATCGCCTCGTCCATCGTGTTGCCTGCCATCCGTAGCGACCGCGCCCGCACGACACGCCAGCCGGCGACCGCGGCGACCTCGGTGGTGCCGCCGCCGATGTCGACCACGAACCCGCCCGCACCGGCGTTCAGGTCGAAGCCCGCCCCGGCGGCGGCAGCGACCGGCTCGTCGATCAACTGGACCGAATACCTGGGCCGTCCCGCGCTCAGCGCGGCGAGAACCGAGCGGCGTTCCACCCAGGTGGCACCGGTTGGCACGCACACAAGCGCCCGGGGCTTGAGCAGGCCACGGTGTGGACGGGCCCTTCGCAAGAATCCGTGCAGCATCGCCGCGGTCGCGTCCAGGTCGGCGATCACGCCATCGCGCAACGGATAGATGACCCGGATGTCCTGCGGCTCTTTTTCAGCGAGGACATCGGCGGCGGTGCCGATGGCCGCGATCGTGCCGCTAACCGAGTCAACGGCGATCGCGGATGGTTCCTCGAGCACAAGCCCGCGGCCCGCAACCCAGACAAGCGTATTGACAGTGCCGAGATCGATTGCCACACTGCCACGGAAGCGCATCCCTGCTCACCTCTGTCCCGTCCCGTCAGGCATGCACTAATTGTGCGGGTACAAGAGTATTCTCACCGCACCCGTCGACCGCCACCCAGGACGGGGTTCGATCAGCGTCAGCCGCGGCGGATGCGCCTGCCCGATATCGCCGTGGGCTTGATCCGGAGGTATTGGTCCCGCTCACCG
>Ga0187808_10000087_pt1 | contig 20241 bp, 17 predicted proteins | sample NC_wetland_sal_i_5_FD_132427 | JGI IMG/M metagenome (GOLD analysis project Ga0187808, IMG submission 132427) | Wetland sediment microbial communities from Neuse River Estuary, North Carolina, USA - ASW_3 | ecosystem: Environmental > Aquatic > Freshwater > Wetlands > Sediment | place: USA: North...
CCGCAGCAGCCGGACCCCGAACCGTGCGGCGAGCGGCTCCAGGTCAACGAAGCCGGCCGTGGTGGCGGCCCGCTCGGCCGGCAACGTGATCACCTCGGCGACGTCGCCGGCGCTCAGCAGCACACTGAGCGCCGGCACTGCCTCGTGCACGGCCCCGATGAAGACGACGCGGCCGGTGAACTGCCTCATCAGGCGAGTCTAAGCAGGTCTTTGGGGTTAGAGGCTCCGGCAAATGACGTAGGAAAAAGGCGCGCGATTAGCCGCGATTGGCCGAGGCAGCGGGCGGGCGGCCGACCGTACCGTGAGGCTTTACCGCGAACGTGGGGGACGAACGTGGGGGGAAGCGTGGAAGCCAGCGAGGCGATCAGGCGTATCTTCTGGCGGCATCGGTGGCTGCTGCTCATCTTGGTGATCGTGCCCGCGGCGGCCGTGGCGGTGAAACAGCATGCCCAGCCGGTGATGTATACGGCGACGGCCAGCGTGCAGGGCCAGGGGACCACGCCCGACACGACCACCCAGGTGTCGGCCATCCAGAGCCGGGTGACCGCGGTCGCGACCGATCCCGTCGTCGTGCAGCAGGCGATAACCGCCGCGGGTGTCGACAGGAACGCCACCGACGTGGCGCGGCATGAGATCTCGGTGACGCCGCTTGGCACCTCGGCCGTGATGGCGCTGACGATCACCGATCCTGGCGCGGACGTAGCACTTCGGCTCACCGGAGAGCTCGGCACCATCGTCGTCAGCCAGCTCAACCAGCTCGGGATCACGGACAACCCCGAGCTTTCCGCGCTGAACAAGTCCGTCGTCCAGCTCACCGCCAGACGCGACGAGCTGGTGACCAAGCTTGACGCCGCGACGGCCTCGGGCGTGGCGTCGACCAGCGTGCAGGCGCAGTCCCTGCTGGCGGAGCTCGGCGCGACCGAACAGCAGCTGGCCACGACCGAGGCCACCAGCCAGCAGGTGCTCACCAGCCTGTCCGCCAACACAGGGGCGTCCCTCGTCAGCTCCCCGTCATCCGCGACCGAGGCGTCCCGGCACGTGCTGGCATACGGAGCGCTCGCCGCGGTGCTCGGCCTGGTCATCGGCCTGCTCTTCGCCTCGCTGCGCGAGGTCGCCCGGCCCACCGTCGCCGAGCCGGCGGTGGGCGCGAGGGAACTTGGCGCGATCCCGCTGGGCGACGCCGAGCTGCGCGGCGACCAGGTGAGCAGGACCGATGACGAGCTCGCGGGCCGGTTGACGGTGGCCGCGCAGCGGGTCGGGGCCGGCACCGTCGTGTTGACCGGACCTGTCTCCGGCCCGCGGCTGGACGCGCTGGCCCGCCGGCTGAACACTGAACTGAGCTCGGCTCCCCGAGCCCGTGCTCGCCCGCGCTCCGACGAAGAATGGCTCGCCGCGCCGCTGCTCGCTTCGACCGGACCCCCTGGTGACGGCCCGGCCGTGCTGCTCGAAAGCGGGCCGCCGACCGTGGTGACCCTGCGGGACGTCAGGCTTGGCGATGGGCGGGTAGACGCGGCGCTCGTGGTCGTGCTGCCCAGGTTCGCCCCGCATAGCTCGCTGGACCAGGCCGCGGATCTTTCGCTGGCCACGGACTGGCCCGTGCTCGGCGTCATCGGCTTGCGGCAACCTCGGTGGCACCGATGAGGCGGGCGCGCTGGCGGGACCAGGGCAGCGGTCTGGCCACGCTGATAGTAGGCGCCGGATCGGCCGCCCGGACGCTCATGCGAGACCTGCGAGACTGCCCCGACTACGGCCTGCGCCCCGTCGGGCTCCTTGACGACGACCCGGGAATCAGGGCGGTGTACGGGGTTCCCGTGCTCGGCGCGCTCGCCGACATGCGGCGGGTCGTCCGCGAGCGGCGGATAGCGGTGGTCGTGATCGCCATCCCGTCGCTGCCCCCGGCGAGCTTGAGCCGGCTCATCCGCGCCGCCGCCGACACCGGCGCCTCCGTGAGCTACCTTCCGTCGTTCCTCGCGGCGATGGAACGCGCGGCCAGGGCCGTCGACATGCGCGGCGTGAGCTACCGGGAGCTCCTGGGCCGGACCGAGCGCCGGGTGCTGGAACCAGCGGTCCAGGCGGTCTTGTCCGGCGCGCGGGTCCTTGTCACGGGAGCCGGCGGTTCGATCGGCCAGGAACTGTGCCGGCAGATCAGGAGCCACGACCCCGCGTCGCTGCACATGCTCGACCACGACGAGTCGAACATGCACACCCTGCAGCTCGCGCTCTACGGCAGGGCGCTGCTCGACAGCTCCGAGATCATCATCGCGGACATCAGGGATGAGACGCGGATCAAGCAGGTGTTCGCCGCGATCAAGCCCGACGTCGTCTTCCACGCCGCGGCGCACAAGCACCTGCCGCTGCTGGAGCGGTACCCCTGCGAAGGCGTGAAGTCCAATGTCCTCGGCACCCGCAACGTCGTGCGGACGTCGCTGGCGTCGGGAACGGCGCGGCTGGTGCTGATCTCCACTGACAAGGCGGCGGAACCGCACTCGATCCTCGGCGCGACCAAGCGCGTGGCCGAGATGATTGTCCAGGCGAACGCCTGCGGCTACACGCGCGCCTGCTCGGTTCGCTTCGGCAATGTGCTCGGCAGCCGGGGCTCGCTGCTCGCGGTGGTGGCCGAGCAGATGGAGCGCGGTGAGCCGGTGACCATCACCGACCCGGACGTGACGCGCTTCTTCATGACCGTCGAGGAGGCGGTCGGGCTGGTGCTGTCCGCCGCGCCGATGGCGGAGTTCGGGGAGACCTTCGTCCTCGACATGGGCGAACCAGTGCGGATCGTGGACCTCGTTCGCCGGTACGCCGAGCATCTGCGGGTCCCTGACGTCCAGATTCACTTCACGGGACTTCGCCCGGGGGAAAAGCTGCACGAACAGCTGTTCAGCGCCGACGAAGAATGCCTGCCGACCGTCAGTCCCGCCATCTGGGCCACCCGCCCCCACCGGCTCCCCGACGACTTCGCCGCCAGCCTCGACAAGCTGCGCGTGGCCGCCGCCGACGGCGACGACACGATGGTCCGGGCCCTGCTCGCCGGCATCGTGCCGGGCTACCACCCCGCTCGGTACGAGAGGGACAGGGGCCTGGCCGCCGCGAGCCCCTACCCGGATGAGTTCTGACGGTGGCTTGTGTCATGCGGGCGGAGCTGCATACCGCGGGCGAACGGGTGGAGCTGCGATGCGCCGTCCCGTGGATCTCCCGCGTCCTGGCCGACGGCGCCGCCGGTCAGCTTCTCACCAAGGATCTGCTGCCACCGCCGGACGTGCGGGTGACGGTCGAGTCGAGCTCCGCGGCCTTCGACGTCACGGGCTGGCGGGTGCTGACGAGAGGCGCCTGGCACCGACGGGGGCAGGTGATCATGCGGGACGCCTGCTCTTCCGGGTTCGACCTGCTCGTCACCAGCGCCGATCCGACGCTGGACATCGTCGCCCGATGGCGGCCGCCGGCCGCGAGTCGGGCCGCCGCGGCCCTGCTCCGGGCCCGCGGCCGACTGCTCACGAGCGCCGTGCTCATGCAGTATCCGGCGCTGTGGCGCGGCCAGCAGCGCGGCCGCGCCCCGTTGCACGCGTCAGTGTTCGGCACGGGGGGGAAGACGGTCCTGCTGGCGGGGCCGGGCGGCGTGGGCAAGTCGACGCTGGTGCACGCGGAACTCGCGCGCGGCGCGGTGGCGACCTGCGACAACCTGTGCGTGAGCGACGGGCGATCCGCCTGGGGCTTGGTGGAGCCGCTGCGGGTGCCCGCCGCTCGCGCCGGCCACGGGGGACGGCGCGCGCCGCACGGCCGCCGGGAGGTGCCCTGGCCCGCCCGTGCGGACCGGCTGGCGCCAGATCAGCTCATCGTCCTGGTCCGCGGCGAGACCGGCACCCCGGCCGTGAGCCTGTGCGACCCCGCGGAGGCGGCGCGGTACCTGACCGCGGGGACCTACATGGCCGGCGAGTTGCGCCGGTACTGGGCTTTCGCCGCCACGCTGGCGCTTGGCACCGGCAGGGGCGCGAGCCATCCGGCGGTAACGGAAACGGCGGCGGCGCTGAGCGCGCGGCTGCCGTGCGTGCAGGTCGTTGGAGGGGAACAGACATGGCCAGACGGGTCCAGGTGGCTCAGGTCATCACCAGGTTCATGGCCGGGGCCGGCAGCGTGGCGCTGCGCGGCGCGCTCACGCTCGACCCGGACCGCTATGAGACCGTCTTCGTGACCGGCGAGGGCGACCGGCTCATGCGGCAGGCGCGCGACGCGGGTTTCGAGGTCGTGCTGATGCCCCGGCTGCGCAGCGACATCGCACTGTTGGATGACCGCAGGGCCCTGATTGACCTGCGAGAATGCCTGCGGGGCTTCGACGTGGTGCATACCCATAGCTCGAAGGCCGGAGTGCTCGGGCGCGTCGCCGCGCACCGCGAGCAGGTCGGCCGGATCGTGCACACCTTTCACGGCTTTCCTTTTCACCGGTTCCAGTCGTGGCCGCGGCGCACGGCGTATATCCGGATAGAGCAGCGAGTCGGCAGGTTCACCGACGTCTTCCTCGCCGTCGGCCCTGCCGTGGCGGCCGAGGCGGTTATCAGACGCATCGCGCCGCCGGAGCGGATCCGGACCATTGGCATCGGCGCCGACACGGCGGTCCCGCCGCCGGGGGCGCCGGACCGCGCGGAGGCGCGCCGGCTGCTCGGCGTGCCGCCGGGAACGCGCGTCGTCGGCACGGTCGGGCGGCTGGCCTTCCAGAAGGCGCCCGACGATTTCGTCGCGGCGCTCGCCGCGGTCGGCCGCGACGACGTCTTCGGCGTCTGGATCGGCGACGGCGAACTCCGCGCGCGGACCGAGCGGCTCGCGGCACGGCACGGACGCCGCGTTCGCTTGTTGTTCACGGGCGACCGCGGCGACGTCGCGGCACTGCTTCCTGGCCTGGACGTGTTCGCGATGGCCAGCCGGTACGAAGGACTGCCCTGCGCGGTCGTGGAGGCGATGACGGCGGGGCTGCCGGTCGTCGCGACGGCGGTCAACGCGGTGCCGAACGTGGTCATCGCCGGAGAGACCGGCCTGCTCGTGCCGCCGGGCAGGCCAGAACTGCTCGGCCGGGCGATCGGTTACCTGCTGGACAACCCCGCGGTCGCCGCGCGGCTGGCCGCGGCGGCCCGCGGGCGCCTCGGCGAGGACCTGACACCAGCCGCGCTCGGCGCGGTACTGGCGCAGAGCTACCAGGGGCCGGTTCGACAGGCCGCACTAGAGGCGGCGCCATGACGGTTATGACCGACATCCCGTTCTGCCGCACCGAGATCACGCCCGAGGCGCAGGAGGCCGCTGTCCGGGTGCTGGCGAGCGGCTGGGTGACGATGGGCCGGGAGACGATCGCGTTCGAGGAGGAACTCGGCGCCTGGATAGGCGCGCCGCACATGGTCTGCGTCAGCTCATGCACCGCGGCGATCGAGATGGCGCTGGCCGGCCTTGGCCTGCCAGCGGGCGCGCCGGTGCTGACGCCGACGCTCACGTTCTGCGGCGCCGTGCAGGCCATACTGCACGCCGGCTTGCGCCCCGTCCTCGTCGACACCGACGAGCGGACGCTGACGGTGTCGGCCGACGGCGTGGCCAAGGCGGCCAGGCACGGCGCCGCTGCCATGGTGATCCAGCACATGGCGGGCTATCCGGTGGACGGCGCCGAGCTCGCCGCCGCGGCCGCGATCCCGGTCGGGAACGTGGTAGAGGACGCGGCGCACGGCCTCGGGGCAACGGTCCGCGGCCGACCCGTCGGCAGCTTCTCACGCGGCGCGTGCTTCAGCTTCTACGCCACGAAAAACCTCCCCGTGGGTGAAGGCGGAGCGATCGCCACCACCGACGACGACCTCGCCGCGCGCTGGCGGCGGATGCGGCTGCACGGGATGACCGGTGACGCGTGGCGGCGGTATCACCGCCAGGGCAGCTGGCGGTACACCGTGCTCGACGGCGGGCTGAAGGCCAACTTCACCGACGTGCAGGCGGCCATCGCCCGGGCCCAGCTCCGGCACCTGGAGCGGTGGCAGCAACGCCGCGCGGAGCTCGCCGCCCGCTACGACACGCTGCTCGCGGGCATCACCGGCCTGGAATTGCCGCCCCGGCCGCCGGCCGACCGGCACGCATGGCATCTCTACGTCGTTCGAGTGCGCCACCGGCCGTTCGGGATAACTCGAGACGATGCGGTGCGGAAGCTGGCAGAAGCCGGAATTGGCACGTCGGTGCATTTCATCCCGGTGCACCACATGCCGTATTTCCGTCGCGTGCTGGGTGTGACCGCGTGCGCCGACCTGCCCGCGGCGGACCGGGTGTTCCCGGGGCTGCTGTCCCTTCCGCTGCACCCGCGGCTGTCAGATGCGGACGTGGATACGGTCTGCGCGGCGCTCGCCCGGATGAGGAGGTGACATGCGGATCTTTACCAGGGACTACACGGTTTTCGATAGCCCCGCCGCCCCGGCCGACGCGACGCTCATCGGGCGTGTGGCCGCGGGAACCGCCGGTGCTGGGCTGGCCGCGCCGCCCGTGGTGCTGCCGGATTTCTGCCACAAGTCGAAGTCGGAGATGCCGTCGAGCATCGCGGTCGCGACCGCGGGAGAAATCCGCCCGGCGCTCACCGACGCCGCCCTCAACTGCGGGATGGCGCTGCTGACGCTCGACGTCCCGCGCCCGGCGCAGTCCGCCGTGACGGACTTCTATCGCCAGGTCATCCGGCGCTTCCCCAGCCCGCCGAGCTGGCGCACTGAACTGCGCTTCGCCGAAGTGCTGCGCGCCGCGACAGAAGGCGCCGACTTCGCCGCCGACCGCTACGGCCTGAGCGAGGGTGAGCTCGACCGCATCGAGGAACGCGGCCGGCTGGAGATCGACGCCTACGGCGGCGCTCTTCGGGCGAGGAAAGAGCTGCCGTGGCTGGTCGTCCAGCTGAGCCGACTGCGCTTTGGCGGTATCGGTCCGAGCACCCACTTCCTCGAGCTTCAGGAGGTGGAGGAGGTGCTCGACCCCGCGACGGCCGGACGGCTAGGCCTGCACGCCGGACAGGTGACAATCCAGTTTCATAACGGCGGTGGCGTATTGACTGGTCAGCTAGGCGAGCTGTACGCGCGGCGCAAGAGCGCTTCGCGGATGCTCCGCGCGCAGATGTCCGTGCAGAAGCCGCTCTCGCATCTGGTCACGCTCCGGCCGGGGATCGAGCGCCGGCTGGCCGCGTACTTTACGCGCGGCTGCCCCGCGGTTCCTGTTGATACAGACGACGGGCGGCGGGCGCTGCTCGCGACGCGGCTCGCGATGAACTACGGCTTCGCCTACCGGATGGCGACGTACGCGGCGCTGCGGGAGATAGCGAGGTCGGCCTTCGGCGCCACCGCGCGCCTGGTGGTGGACTCACCGCATAACTCCATTTATGAGGAGCTGGTCGGTGGGCAGCGGGCCTTCGTGCACCGGCACAACGCCTGCCGGGCCTACCCGGCGGCGATGATGGCCGGTCACCCCGCCTTCGCCGCGACCGGGCAGCCGCTGCTGCTGCCGGGGACGAACCGGACTTCGTCCTACCTGTGCGTGCCCGCCGACAGCGCGCACCGGAGCCTGTATACCGCGTGCCACGGCTCGGGGAGCATCGTCTCCGCCTTCGAGCGGTCGGGGCGGTCGGGTCCCGATCCGCTCGGCCGGACCACGGCGCGGTACGGCTATGACGGCAGCGCCCCCGCGCACGTGCCGCACTGCGATGACCAGGGCGTTAACGAGGCGCTCGGGATCCTTACCGGGCACGGGCTGGTACGGCCGGTGGCTCGGATGCGCCCGTTCGCGGTGCTGACATGACCGGTGCTGACATTGGCGGTGCTGACATGACCGGTGCTGACATTCGCCGGCTGCTTCCGCCCGGACACTACATCGCGGTTCCGTCGCGCCGGCGCCCGCTGATCGTGGCCAGCCGGGATCGCGCGGTGCTGCGTTACCTCGCGGCCAGCGTGCTGTCGGTGCCGCCGGGCACCGGTCCCGTGGTCGGGCTGCCGCTGACCATCGCGCTGCGCGCGTTCCGGCACGGTGGTTCGGGTGGAGAGCGATGCAGACGCTGACACGACCCTGCCTCGCGTCGTTTATCGGCGAGGTCGGCGGCGTCGGCGTCCGGGCCGCCTGCCTGGCGCTGTCCCGGGATCCGAACGCGAAGCTGACCATCTTGCTGTTCCCGCCGGGCGCCGAGCGGCCCGCTTTCGTGGTGAAGGTCCCCACTTCTGATGTCGCCGCGCGCAGCGTGGAACGGGAGGCGGCACGGCTGACCGACCTCGGAGGGCGTGACCTCGGGGCGGCGAGGGAGACGGTGCCGCGGGTCGTCGCGCGCCTGGAGCACCTCGGCCGACCCGTCTTGGTCACGACCGCGCTGCCCGGCCGGTCCATGCTCGCCGACTACCACGCCTGGCGGCACACCGCCCGCCGGCGATCGGTGGCCGCCGATTTCGCCGCCGCCGGCGCGTGGCTGTCCGCGTTTCACCGGTCGACTATGAACGGCACCTGCCGCATCGTGGATGAGGTCGCGGAGACGATCAGCGTCCGGTTCCGCGGACGCGCTGGCGTGGCGGAAGACGCCGCTTGGGTCGACGGCCTGCGCCGGCGGCTGGCCGGCTTGCCCGCGCCTGCTTGCGTCGTTCACGGCGACTTCTGGCCGGGCAACCTGCTGGTCCGCGACGGCGAGGTGAGCGGGGTCATCGACTGGGAGATGGCCTCGCTGAACGGCCCGGCCAGCAAGGATCTCGCTCGTTTCGTGATCGCCTACTCCCTGTATCTGGACAGGCACACGCGACCCGGGCACCGGGTGCCCGGGCATCCGGGGCTGCGGGCGGGCCCGTGGGGCTCGGGTGTCGACTACGTGATGAACGGGACGGGCTGGTATCCGGCCCTCGCCCGTGCCTTCCTGCGCGCGGGGCTGGAACGGCTGGGGATGCCCGGCTGCTGCTGGCGCGACGTGCTGCTGGCCGACCTGGCCGCGATCGCCGCCGAGGCCGATCACGCCGAATTCGCCTGGAACCACCTGCTGCTGCTGCGGCGCCTGCGGGATCGCCGATGATGGCGCCGCGCACTGGACCACCGCGGGGCAGCGCCGAGCGCGCCGCCGTGGTCACGCTGGTCGCCGCCATCGTCTTCCAGCCGATCCTGCACCCGACCGGGCCGGGCAACAGCTCGCCTGTCGACATCCTGACCGTGGCGTCGATCGTCGCCGCACTGGTCTGGCTCGCGGGAACGCACCGCAAGCTGCGCGCGCCTTACTTCTTCCCCGTCGCGCTGTACGTGGCCGCGGGAGCCGCGTCGGGGCTGGTCTCGTCGCTGCCGGCCACGGCGCTCGTCACGCTCGCGGTCGACGCGCTGCTGTTCACGTGGTGCGTGGCGGTGGTCAACGTGCTGTCGGCGCCCCGCGCCATGCGGTACGCCGTCACCGCCTGGAGCTGGTCCGGCATCGCCTGGGCGGCCGTCTTCATCGTCGCGTGGCTCGGTCACGTTACGGCCATCGAAGGCCTGACCGCCGCCGAAGGCAACCGGCTGATGTTCACGTTCGGTGACCCAAACTACGCCTCCTGGTACTGGGGAGCGACGATCCTGGTGGTCTACGCGTCACGCAGTCCTTGTAAGAGGTGGATACGGGTCGCCGGTTACGTCATGCTGGCGTGGGCGCTGATCCTGACCGAGTCCAACGGCGGTCTGCTCGCGCTGTGCGCTGGCATCACCGTCCTGGTGCTCATCCGCGGCTACCGGCGCCATGGCTGGGCCGGGGTGGTGGCGACGGGCCTGACCATCGGGCTCGCCGCTACCGCGTTCTTCACCGTCCTTCCGCTGAACGAGCTCAGGCAGCGGGCGGTGAACAGCGACCAGGCCCTGCTGGTCAACTCGATCGGGCGCAGCGCGCAGAGCAGCACCGAGCGCGGTCAGCTGCTGCGGGAGTCGATACAGCTCTATGAACGGTCGGACGGCGTGCTGGGCACCGGTCCCGCCAGCACCAAGCCGCTGACCGCGGAACTGCTGTATCCCTACGCCAACGAGGCGCACGACGACTACCTCGCCGCGTTGAGCGAGCGCGGCGCCGTCGGCCTGTTCGCGTTCCTGCTGCTCGCCGCCTCAGCGGCGGCCCGCGCCTCGCCGGTGATCCGGCGGCCGCTGTCGGCGCCGATGGCGGCCGCGGTGCCAAGACCCGCCGGGATCGTGGCCGCGTTGATCACGGTGAGCCTCAACTCGTTCTACGAGGAGGTCCAGCACTTCCGCCCGCTGTGGCTGCTGCTGGCGATCGTGGCGGTCCTCGGCCGGGACGCGATCCGGGCGCGTCCGCGGGCGCGAGTCCTGCGCCGCTCGCTGGCCGTTTCGGCACCGAGGCTGCTGTCGCGGAACGCGATGACCAACCTGGGCGCGCAGACCGGAGCCCTCGCGGCGGTCTCGCTGGCCAGCCTGCTCGTGGCCAGGACCGGTGGTCCTACCGTCGTCGGCGAGTACACGCTGATCCGCGTCCTGCCGTGGCTGTTCGGTGTCATCTTCTCCTGCGGGCTGCCGACGGCCGCGGCGTTCTTCCTCGCCGGCGAGCGCGGCCAGGACCCGCGGGTACGGCCCACCGTGACCCTGATGTCCGTGGCGGGCGCGGGACTCGGCTCACTCGCATGGCTCGCCTGCGCCATCCCCTTCCATCATCTGTTCTTCCGGCAGCTGCCCCTTTCGCTCGTGCTCGTCATGACCGTCCTGGTCACCACCCAGCTCTGGACGGTGACGGCGAAGGCCTGCTGCCAGGGAAGCGGGGACATCCCCGGCGCGAACCTCGTCATCGTCGCGGAAGAGCTCTGGTTCGTCTTCGTCTATCCGTTCGTGCTGCTCACCGTGGGGTATGAGGGCGCGACGTCCGTCCTCATCGCGCTCATCGCGGCGGGCGCGCTTTCTTCTCTCACCGGGCTGCTGCGCCTGCGCCAGCGCGGGTACTTCACCGGCTGGGGGAAGTCCTCGCCAGAGCTGGCGAAGAAGGTGCTGGCGTTCGGCGGGCGCGGGCAGCTCGGCAACATGCTCTGGCTGATGAACCTGCGGTTCGATTTCATCCTGCTCGGTGCGCTCGCCGGACCCGCGGTACTCGGGATCTACGCGGTCGCCTCCAAGGTCGCTGAGCTCATGCGGCTGGCGCCCACCGCCATCAACTACGTTCTGTACTCGCGTTTCGCGCACCTGCCCGCCGCGCGAGCCACGGCCGAGGCACGGCACCTGCTGCCTCGCGGGCTCGCGCTGACCCTCGCGCTGACGCCGCTCGTCGCGGCGGCCGCGTACATCGGGCTGCCGATTGTCTACGGCGAGGCGTTCCACGCCGCCGTGCTCCCCGCCGAGATCATCATCATCGGCCTGTCGGTCGAGGGCGCCGCGGCCGTCTCCTCCGCCTACCTGGTCGGGCGCGGCCACCCCGGCATGAACTCCATCGGGATGGGCGTCGGCGCGACGATCACCGTGACGCTTGACGTCATTCTCATCCCCCGGTACGGGGCGCTCGGCGGCGCGGTCACATCGGCCGTCGCCTACCTCGTCACCACGCTCGTGCTCGTCTTGCTGACGCGGCGGATGCTACAGGAGGGTACTCGGGGGGACTCGGTGGCGCGCCGGGCCGTGGACGTGGTCGTGGCCGGCGCCGTCCTCGTCCTCATCTGTCCGGTGCTGCTGGTGATCGCGGCCACCGTGCGGCTGACCAGCCGGGGACCCGCGTTCTACCGGCAGGCGCGGACCGGGCGGCGGGGAGAGCCGTTCACCATGCTCAAGTTCCGCTCGATGGTCTCGGGCGCCGATCAGGCTGGCCCGCTCATCACCGCGCGAGCGGATCCGCGGGTGACCCGCGTCGGCCGCTGCCTGCGGGGCACCAAACTTGACGAGCTTCCGCAGCTCATCAACGTGCTGCGAGGGGACATGACGCTTATCGGCCCGCGGCCGGAGGTGCCGCGCTTCATCCGGTGGTACAACGCCCAGGAACTTCAGATCTTGCGGGTCCGGCCTGGTCTTACCGGGCCCGGCCAGATCTTCTACACACAGGTGCGGAAGTCGGCCGACACGGAGAGCGGTGACCCCGAATCGCACTACGCCAACCTCGAGTTGCACCCGAAGCTCGCCATCGACCTGGACTACCTTCGGCGTCGCGGCGTGCTGTCCGATCTGGCGATCGTCGTTCGCACGGCGTGGCTGCTGACCGGGCTTCGCTCGGTTATTGGGGGCGAACCCCGGCCCGCAGCGCCACGGCCACCACTTCGATAGCGCTGTGGCAGCCGAGCTTGGCTGTCATATTCCGGATATACGTGCGGACCGTGTTCGGCGACCGATGCAGCTGCGACGCGATGTGGTTCCTGTCCATCCCGCTGACCAGCAGGCCCAGCACCTGCTGCTCGCGCGCGGTGAGCTGCCCGACGAGCTGCTGCCTCTCCTCCACGGGCGAACGGAAGCCGGCCAGCAGCTTGCCGAGCAGTCCAGCCGGCAGCCAGTTACCGCCGAGCGCCGCGACCCGCACCGCGCTCATGACCTGCTCGACCGACGCGCTCTTGGCGATGAAACCGGCCGCGCCGGCCCGGATAACCTCCACGGCGGTGGCGATGTCCGCGTCGGCGGTCAGCACGATGACCACAGGCGGTGACGGCAGCAATGTCAGCCGCCTGGTGAGATCGATCCCGCTCACGTGCTCAAGACGGACATCCATCAGCACCGCGTCCGGCTTGCTTGCCGTCGCGACGGCAAGGGCCCGTTCCGGGTTGGCCGCCACCATCGGGTCGAAATCGGGCTCACTGGCGAAAAGCGCCTCGAGTCCCTGACAGAAGACCCGGTGTTCATCGACGATGAGTAGCTTCGTTCGCATGAGCGGCAAGCACCTTCTGCCCGGTCGGGTCCGATCCGGCACCGCTGTCCGCGACGTCGACGATCCCTTCCCTGACCGCGAAGGCGATCGCCTCGAGTCGCGTATGGACGCCGAGTTTTATCAGCACAGAATCGACGTGCGTCCGCGTCGTGGACAGCCGGACTCCCATGGAGCTGGCCATGGCGCTGGTGGACTCCCCGCGCACCAGCCGGGCGAGCACCTCCCGTTCTCGCGGGGTGAGACAGTGAGCAAGCTGGTCGCGCCGCCTGGCGCGGATCGCCGGGCGGGCGGCCAGGGCCGACAGTGACAGCACGGCCGCGTTCGCGGGGTGCCTGGTCGCCCGGGCGGCCCGGGCGCGGGCGGCGGCGCGGGCGGCGGTCAGCACCCTCAGGAACTCGACGAAGTCGTCGGACTTCAGGAGCGCGCCGTGCACCCCGGCGGAAAGCGCCCGGCTGAGCCCGTCTGACGCCGCCGAATCCGCTAGCACGACGAAGGCGGTGCCCGCGGACACCGCCATCGCTAGACTCAAGGCCCCTGGGTCAGCGGGCATCTCCGCGTCGACAACGCAGGCGTCCGCCTGCTCACGGGTGATGATGTCGGCCGCGGCGTCAAGGGCCGCCGCGTAGCCGACGACATCGTGACCCGCCCGGCGCAACAACGACCCCAGGGCACTCGCGAACACGCGATGCGTAGCCGCTATGACGATCCTCAATGCGACTCCCCCCTCTCAAGCCCGGCCCGGCGGGTCAGCGCCACCGCCTCCAAAGTGGAGTGCACGCCGAGCTTCGCCATCAGGTTCTGCAGGTGCGTGCGCACCGTGTTGGCGGACAGGTACAGCCGTTCCGCCACGTCGCGGCGCCCGTCTCCGTCGGCGAGGCAGGCGAGCACCTCACGCTCGCGAGGCGTCAGCGCGGCGAGCAGCGTGTCGTCTTCCTGCTGTTGCCGTTGCGTCTGCATCAAGAGCCGAAGCACGGCTCCCGTTTCGGCCGGCGGCAGCCACGCTTCACCGCGCATGATGCCGCGCACCACGGTGAGCAGGTGCTCGAAGGATTCGTCCTTGCGCACCCAGCCCGAGGCGCCCGCGCGCAAGCACGCGACGATGCGCTCGGCGCTCGATGTGTCGCTGAGCATGACCACCCGGGAGCCAAGCTGGGTCAGTTCCCGGCACAAGGTAATGGCGGCGTCGTCGGCGAGGTCGGCGTCCAGCAGCACGACGTCCGCGTGCCGCCCGGCGCGCAAGAACTCGCCATGCGTACCCGGATCGACGGCCGCGACGACCTCGATGTCCTCCTCAGCTTCGAGCTGAGCGGCGACCACGTCCGCAAAAATTCGCTCCTCATCCACCACAAGCACAGAAATCGTCATGCCCGTGAGCCTCGCTCTCCGTGGAATTGGTCGGAACCCCCGATTGCCGGGCCGCTCCTACGTCAGATGGGGGGAACGCCATCCCCAAGTAGGTGATCCCTGGTCGCCACCGCGACCGCCTGCAGACGGCTGTGCGCCCCCAGCTTGGTCAGCACGTTCTTCACGTAGGTACGGATCGTGCTGATCTCGACGTTCATCTCCCACGCCATCTGCGCGGTGCTCTGGCCGGCCGCCATCCGGGATAGCACCTCCCGCTCCCTGGGCGTCAGCTCGGGCAGCAAGCCGCGGCTCTGCCCGCAAGCACGCTCCCTGGCCAACAGCACAGAATCGAAGATCTCCCCGCCCGCGGCGATCACGTCAAGCGCGTCGGCGACATGATCGACGTTCTGATCCTTCCGCAAGAACCCAGCGACGCCGATCCGCACGGCCTGGGCCCGCACCGCGTGGTCGACAAAACCGGACAAGATGAGGACGGCGGTCTGCGGGTAGCGCTGCCGGATCACCCGGGCGGCCTCAAGGCCGTCAGGCGGGTCAGGGAAGCGCAGGTCGAGCAGGCACGCGCCGGGATGGTACGAGGCCACGGCGGCGATGCCGGCGGCCGTCGTGTTCGCGGTCGCCACCACCCAATGACCGCGCCGGCCCAGCGCCACCCCGAGCGCGTCACAAAGGATCTTGTTGTCGTCGCAAATGACAAGTCTCATCAAGGGACCCACAGGCTCACGCGCGCGCCATCGCCGGCACCGTGGCCGCACTCGATCCGCCCGCCGTGCCTGACAACGGTGCGCGTCACCCAGGCCAGGCCGAGGCCGAAGCCGCACGGGAGGTTACCGAAGCCCGGGCCGTTGTCCTCCACGACCAGCCTGAGCAGCCCTTTGCTTTGCCAGATGCGGATGGTGACCAGGCCAGAAGGCCCGGCGGCCCGCGCGGCGTTGCTCAGCACGTTCGAGACGACCCGGCGCAGCAGCACCGGGTGCAGTGAGCACAGGACCGGCGTGGCGGGCGCGGTCACCGACAGGTCGCAAGACCAGGTCAGCCGCCCGGCCCTGATCACCTCGCCCACGACGCAGACCGCGTCGGGGCGACTGGCCGCTTCGCCGGCCTTTATGCTGATTCCGGCGGTTTCGTCCCACTCCTGCTGTCCCTTAACCGCCTCTTGCAGGAACTCGTGAACCATTTCGGCCAGCCACTCGGCCTGCCCGGTAATCTGCTCGAGCCGCAGCCGCGCTGCGGAGGGCAATCCGGGCTCGGTGAGCGTGGCGGCCGTGAGCGCCAGTACGCTCGCGATCGGCTCACGCATGTCATGGCATGTATCGCGCAGTTGCTGCACGACCCCTGGAGCCTCGTGCATATCTGTGGGCACGGGCACCTCCCCCCGTGCGCGGCGCCGCCTTGTAGGCGGAGCCGCACGCTAACCATTAGGCCAAGAGCGACCTCCCTCGATAACCACCGTCCGCTCAAGGTGAATGTACGGTAAACAGCCTCGTGACGGAACCCCTGTGCGCCCACAAAGTGCAGCTCAGCGCTACTGATGAAGCGGAAATGAGCCAGCTCAGGATTGCCTCAGCTCGTGATCGTCAACGGCGCGGCCAGCTCGCGTGCAGCGGCCAGGTGAGGCGCAGCGTGCCGCCCGGGGGCAGCGCGCTCCAGTCACGGTACAGGCGGCGCACGCCGACCGTCGCGAGCCGGATCGTCTCGTCGTCGAGCCGGCCGGCCAGCTCGGCCGCCCCTGGTCCGGAGCAGCGCAGCCGGGCGCGCACTCCGGCCGGGGTGTCGGGCCCGTCGCCCCACCGGTTGAGCACCGCGTCGACCGCGGCCTTGGCGACCAGGACGCCTTCGCGGGCCGTTCCGCGCTCGTCCAGCGGCAGGTCGGTGACCAGACGCAGCCGCCCGCGGCGCCGTGGCGCCCGTGGGGTGTGGAAGAGGCCACCCGCGGCGAGCGTAGCCCACAAGCCGTTGTCGAGCCCGAACACGGACTCGACAACGAGGTGCGGCAGGTCGTGGATGACGTGGACGACCGCGCGGCGCGTGGTCCCGTCGGGGAATGTCAGCCAAGTCCGGTCGGCGGCCGGGGTCTCCCCCTTCACGATGACAACATCCGCCACCACGGTGAAAGCCGGTGCTTCCGTCACGAGGTGAGACGATACCGTCACTCTTGATGAGATGCGGGGATTTCCGGCCGTGTCCGGACCCACATTTTCTACTCCATAGGCTGCCGGGCGACGGCGGACGGGGCGCGGCCGCCGAGCAGCCAGCCGGCCACGGCGCCGACCAGCGGCATGCCGATCACCAGCAGCCCGACATCGGACCACGGCACGTTGCCGAACGTCTGCGTGAGGCTGGAGTGCGCCCACACGAGCGAGGCCAAGCAGGCCGCCACGGTGCCGAGCGCCGCGCCGAGCAGCGCGATCACTCCCGCGGTGACGCCGGTCAGCGCCCGCCTGGTGCGGGCGCTCGCGCCCGCCGCGGTCAGCGTGCGCAGGTCACCGGCGGTCTCGGAGCGGATCAGCCCGACGGTCATGGCCAGCACGCCGAGCGCGATCAAGATGCCGCCGGCGGTGGCCCCGTTGTTGATCTCGCCGAGACTGAGCTGCCCGGACTTGCTCTCCACCGTGGCGCCGAGGGCGACTGCGGCCTGCCGGGCCGCGTTGATCTGCTGCGGGGTGAGCGCGGAAGGCGCCTGGATCAGCCAGCCGACGGGAACTATCGTCTCGTGCAGTGCCCTGACCGCTTGCTCGGTGATCATGGTGTTCGGCACGGACTGGCCGGCCGGCAGCTTGCCGACCTCCTGGATGACCGGGTTCAGGATGCACAGCCCGGTGGGGCACCCAGGCGGCGACTGCGCGAGGTAAGTCCCGTTGACCAGCGCGAGGCTCCCCGCCGACGGCAGCCCGGCGCGCATGGTGAGGACGTCCGCGGCCGGGTTGATCTCGCTCGCGCTGATGCCGAACGCCTTCAGCAGGTCCGGGGTGGCCAGGTACATGAGGCCGCCTTGCCGCTGGCTGCGCAGCGAGATGATCGTGCCGTACTCGTTCTGCGCGGGCTGGCCAGGCGCCGACACGTTGACGCTGACTGGCAGGTCGAGCGCGAGCGGAGCGGGCGCGTGCAGTTGAGCGGCGAGCGTGTCCGCCTCGTGATAGACGCTCGCCAGCTTGGCGGCCGGGGTGGCCTGGCCCGGCTGGAACTGGCTCGGATCGTTGCCCGGGTTATAGAGGATGAGCTGGTTGGACGCCATGTTGGGGGCGATGTAGCCGAGCGCGTTGTCATATTGGACGCTCGCGATGACGACCGTGAGGGTGGCGATGAACACCGCGAACGAGACCGCCGCCAGTGCCGCGCCTGACCTGGACCGGTACCTGGACAGGTCACGCAGCGCCAGCCGGGTGGCTAGCGGGGCACGCCAGGCCATCCGGGCAAGCCGGTCCACGGCGAATGGGGCGAGCAGGGCACACGCGATCACGCAGGCGACAAGGGCGGCGATGACCAGGTAGGCGTCGTTGCCGTCGCCGTTCCAGCCGCCTGAGAAGTACAGCACGAACAGGCCACCGACCAGGAACAGGAGACCAGGGCGCAGCGATCTTCTGATCACGTGCGGCGCTTGGATCCGGCCGGAGATCGCGGCGACCACGGGGATCTTGCTGACGGCCCGTCCCGGCCAGGCGGCGGCTATGACGGAGGTGGCCACGGCGAGCAGCAGGCCGATGATCACGGCCGTCCAGGGCAGGCCGAGGGGGTCGGTACGGTGGGCGGTGGCGGTCTCTAGGTGCGGGTAGTACCAGAGCCAGAGGCCGAACCCGACGGCGCCGCCGATGATCGCGCCGAGCACGCCGGCCACCAGGCCGTCGACGATCAGCACGAACCTGACGTCGCGCTCGGTCGCGCCGAGCGAGGCGAGCATGCCGAGGGCGCGCTGCCTGCGCTGGGCCATCACGGTGAACGCGGCGGAAGCGACCAGGCCGATGAAGACCAAGCCGAGCACAGAGACGATCAGCACGATCGTCGCCGGGGAGAGGATGGAGTCCGTCGGCTCGGGCTCGGTCACGCTCGCGCTCTTGGGGATGACGTCGCCGGTCGCCGACGCGGCGGCCGAGTCCATGGAGACGCCGGTGAAGATCCGCACCTCCTGCGGCGCGGTGACCTGGCCGGGGGCGACGAGGGCGAACTCGTCGAGCAGGTTTGACGGGTTCTCGACGATGCCGGTGACGGTGAAGGACCGGCCGGCGGCGCCTCCCGCCGACGCCGGGACGTGCCAGACTGACCCGATCCGCAGCCCGTAGAGCTGGACGAGTCCCGAGGTGACGGCGACTTGGTTTTGTTTTGTCGGATACCGGCCCGAGTCGAGCGCGAGCAGCACACGGGTAAAGGGGGCGTTCGGGTTCTGGGCGCGCAGGTCGGCGCCGCCACTTTGGCCGGTGGCGATCGGCAGGTCGTCGATCACGCTGACCGGGCCGTACGCCTTCTCAATCCGCGCCACGACGCCGGGCAGGCCGTCCGTGTTCCCCGGCAGCGTGATGAGCGTGGCCGCGGTGCCGTAGATGCCAGCGTTCGGCGTGCCGGGGGTCGCGGAAGCGACCGCGATGCCGAACAGGGTCGCGGCGGTCGCCACGGTGATCAGCAAGACGATGAGGATCCGCTGCTTCCACTCGCGGAACGCGAGCCGGATCGCCCAGCGAGACAGCGCCCGCCGGGCGGCGGCCACGCGCCGGGGGTCGTCCTCCTTAAGAGGGCGGTCTCGCTCTAGCGCCAACATGCTCATGACGGCTGCTCGAGCAGTGACTCGGGGCCGGCGGGCGGCACAGTCTGGTCGACGAGGCGTCCGTCGCGCAGGAACACCACCCGGTCCGCCCAGGACGCGAGCTGCGCCTCGTGTGTGACGATGACGGCGGCGGTGCCCCGCTTGCAGTACGTGTGGATGAGCCGCATCACGGCCTCCCCGTTGGTGGAGTCAAGTGCGCCCGACGGCTCGTCGGCGAGCAGCAGCGAGCGCTCCCCCACGACGGCGCGAGCGATCGCCACCCGCTGCCGTTCGCCGCCGGAGAGCTGGTCGGGGAAGCGTCCGCCATGCTCGGCGAGCCCGAGGTCCTCAAGGGCGGCCAGACCGGCCAGGTGCGCGCGGCGCGCGCTCATCCCGTCAAGCTCGAGCGGGAGTGCCACGTTCTCCGCCGCCGTCAGCCCGGGCAGCAGGTTGAAGTCCTGGAAGACGTAGCCGATGGTGCGGCGGCGGACCCGCGACTTGCCGCCACCCGCCATCCGCGCCACGTCCTGGCCGCCGATCAGGACGGCGCCCGAGGTCGGCTCCTCAAGCGTCCCCGCGATCGTGAGCAGCGTGGACTTCCCCGATCCGCTGGGGCCCATCACGGCGACCATGCTGCCCGCCTCGACCCGCATGCTGACGTCCATCAGCGCCTGCACCTCGGCGGCGCCCTTGCCGTACACCTTGGAAACGTTGCGTAGTTCGAGCACGCTCATCGCCGTTCTCCTATCCGCCGCCGCCGCTGTAGCACCGGCATGGAGGTGTGAACCGCCGGCTTGGCCGGCAACCCGTCGGTTTCGGCGCGCCGCAGCCTGGCTTGCGCCGAGTCCAGCCAGCGGACCAGCGAGTCGAGCCGGAAGAGTTCGGCGTCGACGACGAGGGCGAGCGCCAGGTCGAAGTCCGCCTCGTCCTCCTTCAGGTGGGTCCACTCCTGCATCAGCTGCACCAGGTACCTGCGGTGCGCCTGGATGACCTCATGCACATCAGTGCCCGGCACCCGGACCGCGACCAGCACCTTCATGACAAGCTCGTCGCGCGGCGGCGAGCTCATGTCCGGCGGGACGTGCAGCCACTGGGCCAGTTCGTCCGAGCCAGGGGCGGTGATCCGGTAGGCCTTCTGCGGGCCGGGCTCGCCGTCCTGGTCGTCATCGAACGCCTCGACGAGGCCGTCGCGCTCCAGCCGCTGAAGCGTCGTATAGACCTGACCGACGTTCAGCGGCCAGACCTCGCCGGTGCGGGCCTCGAACTCCTCGCGCAGCTGCAGGCCGTACTTGGGACCCTCGCTGAGCAGGGCCAACAGCGCGTGCCTGACGCTCATTGA
>Ga0187808_10000088_pt1 | contig 20233 bp, 17 predicted proteins | sample NC_wetland_sal_i_5_FD_132427 | JGI IMG/M metagenome (GOLD analysis project Ga0187808, IMG submission 132427) | Wetland sediment microbial communities from Neuse River Estuary, North Carolina, USA - ASW_3 | ecosystem: Environmental > Aquatic > Freshwater > Wetlands > Sediment | place: USA: North...
CCGGCCGCGGCGCACACCGAGAAGGATGGCTGCTTCACGAACACGCAGCGGCTACTGCAGTTCCACTTCAAGGCGTGCGAGCCGCGAGAGGACTGTCGCTCGGAGCTGCACTGGATCTACCACCTGGGCAGGACCGTCCGAGCCAAGCTCGCCGGCTCGAGTGATCCGAAGAATCGGCCGATCCTCGACCTCGTCTGGGACTACCCGCTGCAAGGCCCGCACGACGAGCCCGACGCGGCGTCCGTCCTTCAGGAGATCAACGGTCGCGCCGCGGATGGCTGGTTCCTTCCGAGCTACGACGAGCTGAAGGGCGACGGCTCGACGACGTGTGGGTCCTGGATCCACTGCGGGATCTACAAGGACGGGATCAACCAACCTGCCCGCAAGAAGCCGCACACCGAGCAGAACTGGATTGCGCACGAGTGGGGCTGGGCGTGGCCGAAGGACGTGCGGATCATCTACAACCGAGCCTCCGCCGACGGCGACGGCGAGCCGTGGTCCGAGCGCAAGCGCTACGTGTGGTGGGACGAGCGGGAGCGCAAGTGGACGAGTCTGGGGGACTCTCCCGACTTTCCGCCAACCAAGGCGCCCGACTACAGGCCCCCGGACGATGCCACGGCGATGGAGGGAATCTCCGGTGATAAGCCGTTCATCCTTCATCCCGACGGCCGCGCATGGCTCTACGTGCCAACGGGCCTGGTCGACGGACCCCTGCCGGTCCACTACGAGCCGCAGGAGTCTCCGTTCAGGAACGTGCTCTACGCCCAGCAGCAGAATCCCACCAGGCAGGTCTTCCCGAGGCCTGAGAATCCCTACCACCCGACCGAGGGGGAACCCGGCTCGAGTGTCTTCCCGTTCGTGCTGACGACCTACCGGTTGACCGAGCATCACACAGCCGGCGGCATGTCTCGCACGGTGCCTTACCTAGCGGAGCTTCAGCCCGAGTTCTTTGTCGAGGTCTCGCCGCAGCTGGCCGCGGAGCGGGGACTCGAGCACGGCGGTTGGGCGACGGTCGTGACCGCCCGCAACGCGGTGGAGGCCCGCGTCCTCGTGACCGAGCGGATCAAGCCGCTACAGATCCAGGGTAGGACGATGCACCTGGTTGGCGCCCCGTATCACTGGGGCGGCGTGGGGATCGTCACAGGCGACTCAGCTAACGAGCTGCTCCCGGTGGTCCTCGACAACAACGTCCACATCACCGAGTACAAGGCCGCCACCTGCGATATCCGGCCGGGGCGGCGTCCTCGCGGCCCGGCCCGGCTGGAGCTGGTCGAACAGTACCGAAGGCGGGCGGGGGTGAAGATGTGAGCGCCGGCAGCAAGCTCGAGACGCTCCAGACCCACGCTTGGCCATCCACCTACGGCGAGCACGCCAAGCCGCGGATGGGCTTCTTCACCGACACGTCCGTGTGCATTGGCTGTAAGGCGTGCGAGGTCGCTTGCAAGGAGTGGAACCAGATCCCCATGTCGATCAAGGGCTTCAGCGGCAAGTCCTACGACAACACGCTCGATCTGGGGGCCAACACGTGGCGTCACGTCGCGTTCGTCGAACAGCAGGTGCCGGCCGGCGTCGAGGACGGTGCGTCGCTGGTCGAGGCAGCGGCGCGCGCGGCGGCGATGGAAGCCGGGGTTCAGACCTACCAGGAGGGTGAAGGCATCCGCTGGCTGATGGCCTCCGACGTCTGCAAGCACTGCACCAGGGCGGCGTGCCTCGAGGTGTGCCCCACCGGCGCGCTGTTCCGTACGGAGTTCGGCACCGTGGTCGTCCAGGAGGACGTCTGCAACGGCTGCGGATACTGCGTGCCGGCGTGCCCGTTCGGGGTCCTCGATCGACGCAAAGAGGATGGTCGCGTGTGGAAGTGCACCCTCTGTTACGACCGGCTGAAGGACGACAGGGAGCCTGCATGCGCACAGGCATGTCCGACCAACTCGATCCAGTTCGGCGAGCTCGCGGAGCTGCGGGAGCGGGCCGAACACAGGCTCGGACAGCTCCAGAACGCCGGCCAAGAGAAGGCTCAGCTGTATCTCGCCGACGAGGACGACGGGATCGGCGGAGCAGGTGCCTTCTTCCTGCTGCTCGATGATCCCGAGGTGTACGGGCTTCCACCCGATCCTGTCGACACCGTGCGAGACGTCGGAGCAATCTGGTCGGGCGCGGCAATGGCGGCGCTCGCGCTGGCCGCCGGAATCGCGACGGCGGTGTTCGGGGGCCGGCGATGACCGCGGCTGACGGCACCAGCCGAACGACTGCGGCTGACGGCACCAGCCGGACGACCACGGCCGACGGCACCACGCGGACGACCGAGGCCGACGGCGCCGCCCGGATGAGCGCAGCTGATGGGGCCGCCCGGAGCGACCCCGGCGAAGTTCGCTCCTACCACGGCCAGCCGGTGCTCAAAGAGCCGGTCTGGACCTGGGAGATCCCGCTCTACTTCTTCACCGGCGGCGTCGCGGGTGGATCCGCGGGGCTTGCTTACTTGTCGCAGGTGCGGGGCGACGAGGAGCTGGCTCGGCGGGCGTGGGCGGCCGCGCTGGCGGGGATCGCGGTCAGCCCGGCGCTGCTCGCTTCCGACCTCGGCAGGCCCGAGCGCTTCCTCAACATGCTGCGGATGTTCAAGGTCACCTCGCCGATGAGCGTCGGCTCGTGGATCCTCTCTGGCGCGGGCGCGAGCACGACGCTGGCGGCTGTCAACGCGTGGACGGGCCTGTTTCCTCGCACGAGCAGGATCGCCAAGCCGGTGGCCGCGATTCTGGGCCTGCCGCTATCCACCTACACCGCGGCGCTGCTGGCCAATACCGCCGTGCCGGTCTGGCACGAGTCCGACAAGCTGCTGCCCTTCATCTTCGGCTCGGGAGCGGCACTCAGTGCCGGTGCGATCGGCGTGGCGGTGATGCCTCCCGGCCGAGCACCCGCCGCGCGGCGCCTCGCGCTCGGCGCGGCGGTGCTGGAGGGACCGTTGATGGAGCTCATGACCCATCGCGCAGGCGAGCACGGCAAGGTCTACAGGCGAGGGGTCCCGTCGAGGTTTGCGAACATCAGCCGCGCCTGCGTCATCGGCGGGGCGGCCCTGCTTTATAGGCGTGGCAACTCCTCCCGGATCGCAGCGATTGCCTCGGCGGCCCTCCTGTGTGCCGGCGCGCTCGCGACTCGCTGGAGCATCTTCGAGGCGGGGTTCAGTTCGGCCCGCGACCCGGAGAACGTGATCGGCCCGCAGCGCGCCGCGATCCAGCGCGGCGAGCGGCCCGGCGCTGCCCGCCTGAAGCCGCGTTCGGCCGTGACCGATCCCACGATGGGGTCGCCGCCGGCGACCCGCTGACCCCCAGGATCGTCGTTCGCCCAACCCCGGCAACGGCCCTGACGGCAGCGCACGCCAAACCTGGGCGGATGCGCTTGGCGGGACCGTCATCGACAGGCGCCCCGTGATACTGGTCGAGACCGCAACCGATGCTCGCCGCCTTCTTTTCCACCCACACGCTCGATCACCTGCTCCAGCAGTACGGGTACGCCGCGGTCCTCGTGTTCGTGATGATCGAGAGCTTGGGAGTTCCGTTTCCGGGCGAGACGATGCTGATCGCTGCCGCGCTCTACGCCGGCGTCACCCACAACCTGGAGATCGGGCTGATCTGGGCTGCCGCGGCGGTCGGCGCGATCGTCGGTGACAACATCGGATACGGGATCGGCTATGGAGGCGGATACCGGCTCCTGCTTCGCTATGGGGACAAGGTGCGTCTCGATGAGGCCAAGCTCAAGGTTGGCCGGCTGATCTTCGCCGAGCACGGCGGCAAGGTCGTCTTCTTCGGTCGGTTCGTCTCGATCCTGCGCACCTATGCCGCGTTCCTGGCGGGAACCAACCGGATGGCCTACTGGCGATTCTTCGCGTTCAACGCGAGCGGCGGAATCGTCTGGTCGGGGATCTACGCGCTCGGCTTCTACTACGTCGGGAGCACGCTGAAGGGGCTGCGCGGTACCGTCGACGTCGGTCTCGGGATCGCAGCCGCGTTGATCGTGATCGCCTTCGTCCTGTGGTTGCGTCGGAACGAGAAACGCCTCGAGGAGGCCGCCGAGCGTGCCTATCCGGGCCCGCTGGCCGACCACCTGGGGTCACGAAGCTCTACCCAGTGAGGAGCTCGACATCTCGGAGGCGAGCGGGCGCGCGAGATTCCCGCTGTGAGGGTGGACGTCACGGGCGCCAAGTGGGACGTTCGCGGTGTTGTTTTCCTGGCCGGTCATCGAGCGCCGAATCACCGGCGATCAAAGACGCCATGACCTGCTCGACCGTCCGCGCGACCGACCGATCCGAAGCGCGATTGGGGCCGCCTTCCTGAGCTGGGTGGTGATCATCTTCGCGGGGGGTTCGACCGACCGATTGTTCTACCGTCTGCACATCTCATATCCGGGCCAGATCCATTTCTGGCGGATCGGCGTGTGTGATTCCGATACTGATCTGCTTCATCACGAGGAGCGCGTGCCGCGCCCTGCGGCGCGCGAGAGCCACCCACTCCGCGCCGGGCAGGGGCAGATCGTGGCGCGGCGTGACGACGGGCAGGTCGTGGTGATCGGCGAGAGCCCGGATCGGACCGAGCCGCAGCCGGCCGAGCAGCCGGTCGACACGGCGCCGGGGGAAGAGTCGAGACGGTGAGCGCGCAGAGCCCGCGGGAAGCGGAGCAGAAGGTGGTGGTGGTCGGGGGCGGATTCGGCGGTCTTCAGGCCGTCAAGCAGCTCGGGCGCAGGCCCGGGGTCCGAGTGACGTTGGTCGATCGCCACAACTACCACCTGTTCCAGCCGCTCAGCTATCAGGTGGCGACCGGGGCGCTGGCCGCTGGCGACATCGCGGTGCCGCTCCGCCACATCTTCAAGTCGCAGAAGCGCGTGGAGGTCGTGATGGGAGAAGTGGCGGCATTCGATCTCGAGCGCCATCAGCTGCTGGTGAAAGCCGACGTCCCGGACGGCATGCTGAAGATCCCCTACGACACACTGATCGTCGCCGCCGGCTCTGACTACTCGTACTTCGGCCACGAGAAGTGGCGCGCGGTCGCGCTCGAGGTCAAGTCGCTGGACAGCGCGCTCGAGGTGCGCGGGCGGATTCTCCATGCCTTCGAAGCAGCCGAGGTTGACCCCTCCAACCAGGAGAGCTGGCTCACCTTCGTGGTTGTCGGCGCGGGGCCAACCGGCGTGGAGATGGCGGGCCAGATCGCGGAGCTCGCACGCGACACCCTCCCGGGGGAATTCCGGCACATCGATCCAGGTGCGGCAAGCGTGCTGTTGATCGAGACGGCGGACCGCGTGCTGGGCGCCTTCCCCGCCCCGCTCCCGCGGCGTGCCGCCGGCGCGCTCAAGCGCCTCGGCGTGACGCTGATGCTCGGCCAGACCGTCGTCGACGTCCGCGCTGACGGTGTCGAGCTGGAGGACCGAGCCGGCACGAGATCCCACGTGCGGACACGGACGGTCGTGTGGGCGGCGGGCGTCGAGGCCTCGCCGCTGGCGAAGATGCTAGGCGAGGCCTCCGGAGGGGAGGTCGACCGATCGGGACGACTGGCGGTGGAGGCGGACCTCACGCTGCCAGGGCATCCGGAGGTCCTCGCGCTGGGCGACATGGTGCGTGTGCTCGACTCCGACACCCGTCAAGCGGTGACCTACCCCGGCCTCGCCCCGGTCGCGATGCAGCAGGGCCGCTACGCCGCGCGGCTGGTGGCTTCCCGCGCGGCTGGGAAGCAGTCCAGCGAGCTGTTCCGCTACCGGGACAAGGGGACGCTTGCGACGATCGGTCGCTCCCGAGCCGTCGCAGACGTGGGGGGTCTGCGCTTCAGCGGCTTCCTCGCCTGGGCGGCCTGGCTGGTCGTCCACATCTTCTACCTGATCGGCTTTGAGAGCCGGTTAGTTGTGATCGTGCGCTGGGCCTATAGCTATCTGACGCGTGGCCGTGGGAGCCGGCTGATAACAGACGCGGCCCAGATCCCGCCGGTGCCAGAGCTGAGGGATTCGGCTTCGGGGACCCAGCCGCAGGGCAGCTGAACGTCGCCCCACAAGGCCGAGGAGGAGCGAAAGGGCGGATAGACGCGCGCGGTCAGCGCCGACGCGCGCGGTCAGCGCAGGGCGCGCAGCGCGGCGACGGTGCCCGCCCCCAGCGCAGCGGCGGCCGCTCCGGCCGGGAGCGGCATCCTGCGCTTGGCCAGCTCGTATTGCGGGCTGAAGCGGTGAGCGAGGTCGCCAGCTCCGCCGCCCCGGCGCCACGACCGCCAACTTCCACCCGGCTTCCGGTGATCGACACGGCTGCCCGACTCGCCGCAGCTGGCACCAACAGCACCATCAGGGTCACGGCCGCAAGCAAACACCGGCGCATCAATCGATCCTACGTGTCCGCGGCAAACCACCCATAAGCAGGCGCCTCGACGTCGTCGGACCTTCCCGGATGGTCTCGCCGCGGCTATCCAGACGCAGTCGGGCAAAGCGTGGCGCTCGCTGGCACCGGCGAATCGGCGAATGCAAGAGGCCGCGCGGCGCCCGGGGTTACCGTCGACGGGCTGCGGCGGTCGAGCAGCCCGTCGAGGTGAGGGTGACCGAGCGCTCTTCCGCGAGTCCGCCGCACGCCCGGGATACTCAGTTGTGAGCATGCGCACGTGTAGCGTCCGGGCTGGGAGCGGGACTCGGACGCTCGCATCTGCGGAAGCGGGCGTGACGATGCTCCCTGGTTTCAGCAGACTGCTTCGAGATGGGATTGCGAGGTAGCCGCCAGTTCCGTCGCGGCGTGAGTTGAGGATTGGGGTGGGCGCGGCCGGAGCCGCCGCTATTCGTCCCGGGGTGCTGGCCCGCTTCAGCGGAGTGGAGTGTGGCGGCGGTCCCAGCGGACGGCCACCGGGGCCGGCGGCGAATGTCGTCCAGGGATGAGACGGCTGCTGGCCGACGCCCGGCAGCTGCCAGTCGCAGACGCCGCTGCGGAATATCTGTTGCATCTCAGCCCATTGGGCGTCGGTAAAGGTGACGGAGTAGGTGGAGCGGTTCAGCGGCCGCAGCTGGCATTCGGCGATGTCGTCGGATAGCGGGCCTCCGGCGGCGATCCGGGCATCCCCGTAGTAGGGGAACATCTGGCGGCACGTGCTCGTGTTGGTGATCTCGCTGTCGGCTGCCGTGAAGCACGCGTCGACAGCGCCGGCGGGCTTGTCGCGGGCGACTTTCGCTGACAGCGGGACTCGACTGCGGTCTGCCTGCATCGCTGACAGCCACCGGTCCATCAGCAGGAACGACTTCAACGTCAGGAATTGATCAGGGGCGACGCCGCCAATCGAGGACTGAGCGGGATAGGTCCAGATGATCTGGTTGTTGTGGTTGCCATTGTCCCTGTCAAGCCGTGCACGCATCTCCCAGGAGTGAAAGCTCGTGTGGATCTCGTTCGTCTCACTCCAATCTTGCAGGGAGATGATCGGCACCCCCTTCAAGCCGCGTCCATCGTTCACCTGGCCGGAGGTGTAAAGCGTGGTCAAAGATCCGGGATCGGCGACGCTTCTGGACGCCACGAAGTTGTCGTCGATGTCTGTCCCCCCGATCTTCCGGTTCAGATCGATGAACTGGGCGACCGAGATCTTTCCTGAGTTCAAGGCGTTCAAGCCGTATTGAACCCCGACGTTGTCAAATGGCGACTTCGCGAAGCCGTGCGCGACCTGCTCGGCGTGGCTCGTCCACTCGTAGGAGGGGCGCTTGCCCAGGATCGGCAGGCTGAAATCCTGCAACGTGGCTCGGCAGCCGGTGGGATTCGTGACCGGGTTGTAGTCCGCTGAGATCGGACCCCCGCAGCCGTGGGTCGGGTTGGAGACCGAGGCAAACGTCGCATCCCACGCGGCGCAATCGCTCGGATCATGGTGGCCGTCGACCGCGGCGCGCTGCGCGTCGTCCGTCCACAGCTGGGGCGAGGCCGTATCGAAGTAATGGTCGAGTAGGTGACAGTCCTGGACCTCCAAGCCCGTGGTCCAGGTGTCAGGGAACACGCATTGTGGCATGAGCCCATCCAACAGGCCCGGATAGGCGTTGGCGACGACCTGTTGGCCGATCGAGCCACCGGAGCAGCCGGTGGCGATCGTGTAGCGGATCAAGCCGTAGCGATCGATGATCCGCTGCTTGAGCATCACGACAGCCTCTGCCGATGTGACCGTGTTGCAGTTGTTCCCCAGCACGTTCATCGACGATCCGGCGACCATGAAGCCGCGGGAGAGCGCCATGTCGTCGAGCACGTTCTCGGGGCTGGACTGTGAGTGCACGGTCCCGCAACTCGGACCGAACTCGTACAACAGCTTGTGGTTCCAGGCCGCCTGCGGCGCCCACGCCGTCCACGGCTTATGGGGATCGAACAGGACCGCGATCTCATAGATCCCGCGATCCTGCGCGCCCTCTTCCACCCGCACGATGTACGGCACCTTCTTACCCTGGTCGGTGGTGGTCACCGCGACATTGGACGGCGGACTGGCGGGGTCATAGGGCTGAAAGCCCAACGCCCGCTTAGCCGGGCTGGATGACATGTACATGTAGCTGAACTTCGTCCGCGCGTCACACTGGGCATCCGTGGCCGCGCCCAGGCCGTTGCTTGCGGTGGTGCACTGCCACGGCTGAATCTGAAACCCCGAGAAGATCGGCCCGCCGATCGGATAGTTACGAATGCGGATCTCCGCGCCCGACCCGCCAGGCAACCGCGCCACCAGCAGGTTGGCCCCGTTGCGCAGGCCATCGAGCAGCCCATAGAAGCGCCGGTCGGAGCGCACCGCAAACTTCCGCGTCACGTCTCGGCCGTTGAGCGACGCCCGCACCCTCCTGGCGCTCACCCCAGACGGCACCACGATCTGCACCAAGACCTCCCCACCCGAGACCAGATCGGCGCGGCTGGAAAGCACCTCGATCTGCATCCGATGCGAGGCGCTCGCCGCCGAAGGCACCGCGAGGACCAACAGCACCACCGCGCAGGCCGCAAGCGTGCTCAGCAGTGGATTCGTTGCTTTCATCAGCGTGATTCGCTCCCCCCGCGAGCGACACCGTTCACGGACGGGCACTCTATGCACGGGTGAACACCCGGGTCAACTCGCAGCCGCCGGAGACCCGGATGTAGCGCTCGCTCAGAACGCGATAGGCGTCGCCGGCCGCTCGATCTTGGGCAAGAGGAGCGTCGATGCATCATGGATGCGAGGACTACCAGCGCAGACCAGTCCGATGACTCAGGGCTGCACGCTAGGGGTCCCGGCGCTGCCTGTGGAGGACCAGCGGCGGACGGGCAGGGAGTCGGCGGTCTTTCCCTTTGGCGGCGGGAGAGCCCCGGACGCGGTTCGGGGCGGGCGTCTCGGCACGAAAAAGCGCCAAAGTCCGGGGTTGAGGCTCACATGCGGGACACCCCGCCGCCCGGTCCCGGTACTCTGCCGCGCCAACATAGAAGCCCAGCCGAATCTCCGCGCGCCCGGCGTGCGGAGACCGGGGAACCCAAAGGAGTCAGTCTGGCTCCAGGGGCGAATCGCCGCGATTGCGGCGTAGCGCGAGCTCTCAGCGCGAGTCCGACAGCTAACCCCGTAGGCGCAGAAAGAGAGGGATTGGCACGGGTGTTATTCGCACGATCTATCGGAGTCGATGCGTGGGTCGAGGTACTCGCGGCGAATGAGCTCCAGTTGCTCGCCGACAAGAGCCTCGAGCTAGCGGATCGGTATGAGCGAGACGCGGCCTTCATGGAGGATGAGGACGGCCGGCAGATTGCATTGGCTCTGTCGCGGTGGCGGCGGTGCCGCGGGCGTTACTTCCGCGAGCTAAGTGCAGAAGCCGAACGTATCGAGGCGACGCACGTCGACTGGGCGAGAACCTGCCTTGGCCGGCATGGCCCATCAGCCCACGGCAGGCTGAGGCCAACTGAGTCGCCCGACTAGCCCGTGAGGAGAACTACGGACTAGCAGAACTACGGACTAGCTGCGGACTAGCTGTACCGCGACGCGGCTCGGGACCGCTCCCAAGGGCGTCCCCTCGTGAAGTTTCGAGTGTTTCTGCCGTGCTCCCCTTTCGCCCTCTATGAACGAGGGCCCCGCCCAGCTTGCGGTCGTCAGGCGGAGACCTGGTTGTGGACTTCGAACGTCGTCTCCTGGGGCGGTACCGTAAACCCGCCGTCGATGCCCGCCTGCATACGGGGCATCAGAGTGCCGTCGCGGAAGTTCTCCCAGCTCTGCTTCGAGTCGTGGATCGCCACGATCACCCAGCCGTCGGCCGACGGTCCGGCTACGTGAAACACCTGGCCCTCGGGCAGGCTGCCGTCGCTCGGATGAACGGCTGCGATTGAGGCCCCGTACTGCTCCGCGGTGCCGCCAGCGAACTGATGCACGACGCCATAGGCCATCTTGGACTCCTCGCGTTGGACGACGGGATTCGCCGCTGGCGCCTCAGCGCGGCCACGGGACCTTACATCGCGGCCTGCCGAACCGCAATGCAGCTCTGGGAGGCCCATTACAGCCCGACGGATGCCCGACGAGAAGTCGTGGTGCACACGCAAGCACGGGAGCAAGCTGCACCTCTACACGTGCGCCAGCCGCTACAAGGCCAAGGGGCCACGCGACGTCGTCGTAGACGCCGCGGCCGGCCGACCGTGAGATCGCGCGGTGGCTGCGCGACTTGATTACCGGCTTCGACGCACGGCGGCGCGACCTTGCTCACAGGTACCGCCACACAGCGACATGGCGCCGAGATGGCGCTGACGGAGGGGCTGACGCGACTCGACATGATCGACCACCAGGCGAGAGCGAACGACGACAACTACCTGAAGGGGCTCGACCGCGGTGACGATCCCGCGCTGCTCGCAGATGGACGAGCGGCTGAAGACCCAGCGCCGCGGTGCCCGCCGCGGCATCCCCGTTGCCCGAACCGCGCTCGCCGAGCTCGGAGAGAATGTGATCTCGAATGCACTGCTCGACACGGTCAACCGCTTGGGGCGGGAGGATGTCCCGAGCGCGAACGCCGCCCGGGAGGCGAGTTCAGCGAGTTTCGGATCGCCGTCGACGGCGACCACGTCACGATCACGCCGGTTGCGCACCGGTCCGAGAGGGTGCTCGACATCGCGGCCGAGTACGCCGCCTACGAGGCCGAGATCGAGTTTGACGAAGTGCGCGGAAATGCTTGACGACGTTCGTGATGTACGCATCCGCTGGCGAGATTTCCGCGCGCTCGAGCCCGCGGTTGAGAACTCCGCCCGCCGGCCCCACAAACGGGTGCCCCTCGATGTCCTCGCGATCACCCGGCTGCTCGCCGACGAGCATCACGCTCGCCGTGCGCGCGCCTTCGCCCATCACCGCCTGCGTGGCGTTCTCGTAGAGGTCACACGCCCGGCATTGCTGCACCGCCGCTCGCAGGTTGGACAGCGACGGACGGCCGGGGATCGACGGCGGCGGGCGATCGTTCACCGCACCGATCTACCCCGGCGATGAAGCAGGTACGCGTCGGCTGCAGCGGCTGGATGTACGACGACTGGCGAGGGCGGCTGTACCCCGAGCGCGAGCCCAAGCGCCGCTGGTTGGAGCTGTATGCACAGCACTTCAACACGGTTGAGGTCAACAGCACCTTCTACCGCCTGGCGCGTCGCGAGGCGGTGGCGGGGTGGGTGGCCCAGACACCCCGCGAGTTCGTGTTCGCCGTCAAGGCGAGCCGGTACCTGACTCACATCAAGCGGCTGGTGGGAATCGAGGACGGGGTCAAGCGCTTCTACGAGCCGCTCGATCCGCTGCTCGAGTCGGGGCGGCTCGGGCCGGTGCTCTGGCAGCTGCCGGAGAACTTCCACCGCGACGACGTGCGGCTGCACGGCTGGCTCGAGCTGCTGCCCGCCGGGATGCACACGATTGAGTTTCGCCACCAAAGCTGGTTCGTCCCCGCGGTGATGGACGCGTTGCGCTCCCACGCCGTCGCGTTGACGATCGGAGATCATCCCAAACGGCCATTTCAGTCTCACGAGGCGACCGCCCCGTGGCGCTTCGTCCGCTTCCATTATGGCTCGCGCGGGCGCGACGGCAACTACTCGAACGCCGAGATCGAGCAGTGGGCAGGGCGGATCGCGGTCTGGCGCAACCGCGAAGAGGTGTACGCCTACTTCAACAACGACTGGCGCGGTTTCGCGCCGGCCAACGCGCGGAGCCTGCTGCGGGCGCTGGGTTCAGCTTGAGACAAGGGCGTGGTCGACCGGCAGGCCGAAGCGCTCCTCGATCTCTGTCGGATCGATGTCCTCCCGGTAGCGCTGTTGGGAGCTGGGATCTGAACAGCAAGATCCGATCGGCCGGGAAGCTCCGCAGCGCGTCGGTGATCGCCACGACCGGCTCGCTGTCCCCCGTATGACCGCTCGCCGGGGCTCCCTCGGCTTCGAGCCGCCGAAGGGTTTGACTGCGGACCGCGTCGGCTTCGGCGATCGCTCGGTCGGCGTCCGAGAGCCAGAAATGGAGTGCGTCGCGCGCGAGCGCGGGAACGATCACTCCGCTCCTCGTCAGCGGCAACCGCTCCGCTCGCGCGGCAGGTACCACGGGCCGGCCTCCAGCCGCCCTTAGTACATCGACTCGAACAGGTCTCCGAACCGGTCGTACACGATGTTGCGCTTGACTTTCAGCGTCGGCGTCAATTCGCCCGACTCGATCGAGAGGTCGTGATCGAGAATCGTGAACTTCTTTACCTGCTCGACCTGGGCGTAGTTGGAATTGGCGCGATCGAGCTCCTTCTGGACGAGTTCGCGCACCGCTTCTTGCTCGGCGAGCTCACCCAGATCCTCGGGTAGGCCATGCTCCTTGGCCCAAGGGATGATCTCCTCGGGGTCGAGCGTGATCATCGCCACCGGGTAGGGCTTGCGGTCGCCGTACATCACCGCCTGCGAGATGAAGCGTGACTGCTTGAGGTCGTTCTCGAGGTTCGACGGGGTGAGGTTCTTGCCGCCGGCCGTGATGATGATGTCCTTCTTGCGGCCGGTGATCTTCAGGTAGCCCTCGTCATCGAGTTCGCCGAGGTCGCCCGTGTGCAGCCACCCGTCGATCAGCGTCTCTGCCGTGGCCTCAGGGTTCTGCCAGTACTCCTTGAAGACGTTCGGTCCCTTCATCAGGATCTCGCCGTCCTCCCCGTCGATCCGGATGTCCACGCCGGGGACCGCCCGCCCGACAGTGCCGAACTTGAAATCGTCGAGCGTGCCGACGGTCCCCACGCCCATGCTCTCGGTCATGCCCCAGCCCTCGAGCACCGGTACGCCGGCCGCGTAGAAGAACTCCAGGATCTCCGGCGCGATTGGTGCCGCGCCGCTGACCGCCTGGCGGACCTGGCCGCCGAACAGCTGGCGGACCTTGACGAAGATCTGCTCGTCGGCCTGGTCGAACCGCGCCTGCATTTCGTCGGGCACGGGCTCACCTAGCTGGCGGCGCCGACGAACCTCGGCGCCGAGCTTGATCGCCTGCTTGAAGCGCTTCTGGTCCTCCTCGCCGGCCTGCTGCTGCATCCCTGTGGCCGCCGCGTAGAGCTTCTCGAAGATCCGCGGGACCGAGGGCACGTACGTGGGCTTTGTCTCGATGATCTCCTGCAGGATCTTCTTGGTGTCGCCGCCGAAGTAGACAAGCGTCGTTCCCTGGTCATAGGACGCGATCTGAGTGAGCAGCGCGAACACGTGCGCGAGCGGCAGGTATAGGTAGATCGTCTCGTCCGGGGAGACGAAGTCGAGCTCCTCGGCGATCTTGCACACCGACATCGCGTTGGCGTGCGTCAGAACTACACCCTTCGGCGGGCCGGTGGTGCCCGATGTGTAGATGATCGTGTAGGGATCCGCGGCCGTGGTCTTGTCCTGGCGCGCTGTCAGCTCGGCGGGGTCCCGCTGCGCGCCACGTGAGCGGAGCTCGTCGAGCGTCAGCTCGCCGCCGCCGGGCTCGATCCCGATCACGTACTTAAGCTCCGGAAGCTGGGCGCGGACCTCCGCGAGCTTGGCGCGTTGGCCCTCGTCCTCGCAGATCACCACCCGGGCACCGGAATTCCCCGCCACCCACTGGCACTCGCGGGGCGAGTTGGTGGGGTAGACCGGGACCACGACCGCTCCCGCGGCGGAGATCCCGTAGCTGGCGAGCGTCCACTCGACCCTGGTGTTCGCAAGCAGGCAGACGCGGTCTCCAACCTCGATGCCCAGGTCGACGAGGCCGAGAGCGATCTCGTCGATCGCGCTTCCTGCCTCGCTGTAGGTGACCTCGCGCCACTCGTCCCCCGCGCGGTAGCGGCCCGCGATGTGGGAGCCGAACCGCTCGGCGGCGGACCCGGGCAGCGCGGCGACAGTCTCAGCGATCAGCCTGGGGGACGATGTGTCGGTCACTTGAGTCCTCTCCTCTCGGACGCTACGCGCCGGCTGGGAGCCGGTGCACTTCGCATACCCCCATCCTCGCAGCACTGCACCGGCGATGCGGGCAAGGGTTCCCGTAGGAGTGGCTGTGCGCTGGAACGCAGCGGTTCGCGCGTGCGCTCCCGCGCACGTGTCTGGCACTCGGCCCCGTGTTGATTCACTCAGCCGGACCCGCGCGCGACCCCCGGAGCCTCGCGAGCATCTGTGTCGTCTCGGGGTCCATCGTCACCGCCCCCACTCGCCGGTAATGCGGCCCTCAGCGCGTGCCTTGCCCATGACCGGCTCACCGACCCCTCGGTGGGGGTCGAGCCTTGCGCCGCTCGCGCGTCCCTGCTCGGCCTCCTGGTGGGATCGCTGCATCTCCACCGCGATCCGCTCCGCGGACCACGCGGCCGACCCGTCGTTGACGCGCAGGCGCCCGCGGGCGTCGAGCGCGACGGAGTCCCCCGGCTCGACCGGGTAGCAGCGGCCAAGCTGGACGAGGCACAAGGCCGGGCCGGACGTCGCGCCGAAGCTGACGTCGTCCGTCGAGACGCTCACTGCCGCGCCCAGGTGCGCGCGGACCGCCTCGACGTTCGAGCCGTCAAAGACGATCTCGTGGGAGGCGTTCCCTTGAGCTGGCCGTCCGACGGGCGCTCTGACGCGGTTCTCCCCCCTCCGCTTGTGTGCATCGCGCGAAGAGATCGCGAACAAGTACGCAGCACGTCGCGCAGTCTTCCGCGATGAACTTGCGGCAAGGGCTCATTACCGTGATCGGCAAATGCCTCCGACGAGCGACGCGACCGAGAACCACGGCAACTCCACAAGTAAGCGACGCAGGTATCGCGACTTGCGCGAGCGGACCGAGCGCCAGCAGCGCCGGCGCGAAGAGTTCATCGAGCGACTCCGCGAACGGGAACGCGAACGTCGCCTGCACTCCTTTCAGAGACCAAGCGCGGCGGACACTGAGTCGATCGAAGGTCCTGCGCCGGCCGAGGACTCGAGCGTGCCGCCCGATCCGCCGCCTCGCGTCTGATCGACACCCCGGGTCCGCAGCGCTATCGGGGTCGCATGCCGGTGCCGCCGCCGTGGACGCGCCGGACGGCGAAGGCCATTCAGACCGCCGCCTTGTCGCGCTCGCCGTAGCGGTCGATGTGTTGGGACACGGCGCGGCGAAACTCAGCGCTGAGTGATCGGTCTTCGCGCCGCGCGATCTCCCGCAGCTGCTCAAGGTGTGCGGGCGCGATCCTGGCGGTGACGGTGGCCCCGCGGCGTGTTGACGGCGACGTGCATCGAACACAATCCTACCGCCGGATTTTCTGACGGTGAAACAACTCTCTCGACGGCGGGTACCCCCGCGCTTACGACGCTCAACCGGCTCATGGCTCAGTCGCTGCGCAAGCTGCTGTCGTTCCTGACCCGCACATTCGGTATCGCCGGCGTCGTGCTTGTGCCGCTCAATATCGCGGTCAGCGCCGCCGGCGGCGGGCTGCCGTGGTCGGTGCAGCTGGCGGTGGTCGTCGTCTGCGGCGCAGTGATCCCGGTCCGGGACCGCCGTGCCCGAGCCACCCGGATCAAGCTTGAGCGTGAGCGCCGGGTCAGTGAGCTCGAGGCTGCCCAACGCGCTGAACAGGCGCTCCTGCAACGGGTTGGCGAGGCGCAGCAACGCGTCCTCGACGACTGGCTCCGGAGTCCCGGCTATTGACGGCGGCACCTGTCAGCCAGTGCTGCGCTCGCCGAGCGCGTCGGCCAAGCTCCGGGCTGCGTCGGCGATGGACTCAAGCGCTTTGACAAGCTCGGCCAGCGCCGGGTACGTGTAAGACGGAAAGGGAAGGTCTGGGCGCGGACAGCCCGCCTCAACGGGTGGACCGACGACAAGACCGCGCGTCGCTTCGCCCCGCGCGGCGCGCACCGGCCCCCCGAACGAACGGATTCTGATCGGGGGGCCACATTGCCGTGGGTTGGAACGCCCCTTCCGAGCTATCCAGTCCGGCGCTCCGCTCAGTGAACTTCCGCATTGGAAAGCAGTGGTAACTACCGATGCGGCCGGCGCCGTTGGTCGCGATCATGGCGATACCGAAAGGTCGTCGAGAAGATTCTCTCCGAAAGGAAGAGAGTTGGAAGGCGGCCTTTCGCCGTGTCTAATGCGCTCGGCGCTGATCCGGGCTAGTCGATGGGTGGATGCCTTCAGGGATGTCTCCATCCGAATCGAGTTGGGAACATACGTTCGTGCCCGAGTTTGGCTTCACCGCCGCCGAGCATGACCCCGAGCGGCCTCGGATCGTGCTAGGCCAGCAACAGCGCAGGGTCACGCTCGACGATGGCGTGAACTTCTTCGAGTGGGCCGCCGAGCGATGGCCCGCCCCGAGGTGGACTGTCGAGCTCGACCCGTGGCAGCTCAGGCAGCCTGGCCGCCACCGGATGAGGACGGCGACCCCTGAGGGACAACCGTAAACGCCAATGGTGGCCCCCCAGGTCCCGTTGCTTGGCTGCCACCATTGGCAACTTACTTATCGGGTCGGTCGGTTTCTGGGCTTGAAGCGTGGCGACCCAGCCTGGCCTTGCCGATTTCTTGTGGCCCAATAGTGGCCTAGGCGTCGCTGCGCTGCCGTCCGCTGCGTCCCCCGGTCGCACGCAACTCAAGCGCAACTAATAGAGCGGCCTCGCCACGCCCCAACGTCCGGGGCCATGGCGCGCGAGAGGTGAGCTCGAACGCCCCCGATGATCGCGGCTCATCGGGGCGTCTAGTCACGGTCGGGCGCGTGACTTGGTTCGTGCCTTGCGACCGTCCGAGAGCGAGGTCCGACGCGGCTGGCGATCGGCCCGGGGGACCGCTGAGATCCCCGGCCAGCACTGGGGTTCGTGGCACGAGCTGGCCCCATCGGGTACTTGCTGTCCCCAACGGGGCCGTAACGCGCCCGGCAGGATTTGAACCTGCGGCCTTCCGCTCCGGAGGCGGACGCTCTATCCCCTGAGCTACGGACGCGGGAGGCAAAGGCTAGTGCACGCGGTGCGGTGCGTCAGCGACGGAGACGGCCGTGGATCAAACTGGGCGCCCACCGTGCAGATCGCGATCATCGCGGACACTCACCTCCCGAAGGGCGGCCGGGGGCTACCGGCAACGTGCGTGCGGAGACTGCGTGCGGCAGATCTGATCATTCACGCCGGTGACTTCACGCAGCTGACGGTGCTCCGAGAGCTCGAATCCCACGCACCGGTGATCGCGGTCCACGGCAATGTCGATGACGAAGATGTGCAAGCCGCCCTCCCTGAGCGGGCGGTGGCCAAGACGGGCGGCGCGTCGATCGGAGTCGTGCACGACGCCGGCCCCGCCCCTGGGAGGCTGGCCCGGCTTCGCCGGCAGTTCCCGAGGGAAGACGCCGTCATCTTCGGCCATTCGCACGTACCCGTTCACGAGCGCGACAGCGAGGGCTTTCAGATCTTCAACCCGGGTAGTCCGACCGAGCGCAGGCGGGCGCCATCGCACACGATGGGGGTGTTGGTGATCCGCGGCGGCCAGATGCGCTTCGAGCTGGTCGTGCTCGACTGACAGACTGGGGGCGCCATGGATCTCTCCGTCTTCTTCGCTGGTACCGGTGGCTCGATTCCGACCGCCAGGCGCGGCCTGCCGGCGCTGCTCGTCCGCCGCGGGGGCGACCGGATCCTGTTCGACTGCGGCGAGGGCACGCAGCGCCAGCTGGTGCGATCGGTAGGGCTCACCGACCTCGACGAGGTGTTCCTGACACACTTCCACGCCGACCACTGGCTCGGCCTGCCGGGGCTGTTGAAGACCTTCGATCTGCGCGGCCGCGAGCGTCCGCTGGCGATCTACGGGCCTTCCGGCCTGCGCGAGCTGATCGCGATCGCGCTGCGCGCGGCCGGGCGCGTCCGCTACGAGCTGCAGCTCGTCGAGCTCGCGCCGGGCGACGTGCTGGAGCGTGACGGCTACAGGATCGCGCCCGTGCCGGTCTCACACCGGGTGGAGGCGTTCGGCTACGTGCTCTACGAGGACGAGCGCCCGGGCGCCTTTGACCCGCAGGCCGCGATTGCACTCGGCCTGACGCCGGGTCCGGAGTTCGGGCGTCTGCAGCGGGGGGAGGCGATCAGAGGCGTCGCGCCCCAGGAAGTTCTCGGACCCCCGCGGCCGGGGCGAAAGCTGATGATCTCCGGCGACACGGCGCCGTGCGACACGGTCCGGATCGCGGCTCACGGTGCCGATCTTCTGATCCACGAGGCTACGTTCGCAGAGGAGGAGCTCCAGCGCGCCGCCGAGACTCAGCATTCCACCGCGGGTCAAGCTGCGTCGCTCGCCGCGGATGCAGAGGTCAGGATGCTCGCCCTGACCCACTTCTCCTCCCGCTACCCGCCAGCGGTGCTGCGCGACGAGGCGCGGGCGGTGTTCCCTGCCACTGTCCTACCGCGGGACTTCGACACGATCGAGCTCCCGCTCCCCGAACGCGGAGAGCCCGAGCTGGTGCGCTGGGAGGATCGGCCGCAGCCGGAAGGCGAAGCGGCCGAGCTCGGCGGACGCGCGCCCGAGGCGCTGAGCGACCCTCTGGGATGAGCTCTCCCGCGACGATCGAGCGGATCGAGACCGCGCGACTGGTCTGCGAGCGACTCCGGATGAGCACGTTCCGGAGGTCCTCAGCCTCCTGCAAGATCCACGCGTCGCCGAGTGGCTGTGGCCCGGGGGCGGCCGCCGAGCGAGCAGGAGGTGATCGACGGCACAGCCGCCCGGCGCGAAGCGAGGTTGTTGGGGAGAAGGCCGGCTTCGTCTATGAGCAGCAGATCGTCCACGTCTCGCTTCCGCACGTCCTCTACCGGCGCCGCCGCAGCGGACGGCTGAAGCATCGGAGCTCTAGGGCGCTGACTCCGCCGAACTCGTTGATACCCTGGTCTCGTCGGTTCCTTTAACCCGGTCCTGCGAGGCCAGGAAGGAGCACGTTGGAATCCGCCACAACCGTCATTCTCGACCACGAAGACATGCGCCGCACGCTCGTGCGGATCGCCCATGAGATCGTCGAGAAGAACCCAGACGGGGCGATCGCGCTCGTCGGGATCCATCGGCGGGGTGCGTTGCTCGCCCAGCGGGTGCATGCGCTGACGAGCGAACTGCTCGACACGACCGTCCCGCTCGGGTTCGTCGACATCTCGTTCTACCGCGACGACCTGGCGATCAGGCCGAGCGCCCCGATCGTCCACGCCACGCAGCTCGACTTCCCGGTCGAGGGCCGCACGATCGTGATCGTCGACGACGTGCTCTACACGGGGCGCACGGTACGCGCAGCGATCGACGAGGTGTTCGACTATGGCCGTCCGGCGCGCGTGCAGCTTGCCGCGCTCGTGGATCGTGGACACCGTGAGCTGCCGATCCGCCCCGACTACGTGGGCAAGAACCTGCCGACCTCCCAGAACCAGCGCGTGAACGTGAAGGTCAAAGAGGTGGACGGGCGCGATGAGGTCACGATCGGCCCGGCGCCTGAACCCCGGAGGGCGGCCGCGTGAACGGTCCGGGCAGACCGATCGGTCCGCACCTGATCTCGATCGACGACCTCGACCGCGCGGGGATCGAGCGGATCCTCGACCGAGCCGAATCGTTCGCCGAGGTGGCGGGCCGCGAGATCAAGAAGGTTCCCGCGCTGCGCGGCCGCACCGTCGTGAACCTCTTCTACGAGGCGAGCACGCGGACCAGCTCGAGCTTCGAGCTCGCCGCCAAGCGGCTGAGCGCCGACGTCGTCAGCGTCCGCTCTTCCGGCTCGAGCGTGGACAAGGGAGAGTCGTTGAAGGACACCGTCCAGACGCTGTCCGCTTACGATCCGGCAGCGATCGTGATCCGCTCTCCGCACGCCGGCGCTGCACAGCTGGTCGCGGGCTGGACCCCCGCATCCGTCATCAACGCCGGCGACGGCA
>Ga0187808_10000089_pt1 | contig 20120 bp, 9 predicted proteins | sample NC_wetland_sal_i_5_FD_132427 | JGI IMG/M metagenome (GOLD analysis project Ga0187808, IMG submission 132427) | Wetland sediment microbial communities from Neuse River Estuary, North Carolina, USA - ASW_3 | ecosystem: Environmental > Aquatic > Freshwater > Wetlands > Sediment | place: USA: North...
ACTTCCTATCTCTGCAGTTTACTCCAGGAAAGAGTGATCCGAGAGTTGGAGCTGGAGCGATTTGGATACCAGGTTTATCCCAAAGACCCGGCCTTCTTCAGCCCGTTTCCTGACGGCCGCTTCCTGCTGATGTGGTCGGACGCGCGGAAGACCTGCGAAGAAATTGGCAAGTTTTCCACTCGGGACGCCGAGATTTACCCGCAGTACGAAGACTACATCGATCGTCTGGCGCGATTTGTCGAGCCGCTCTTGCTCCAGACCCCGCCTAACCTTGTTACTCGCGGCATCGCTGACTGGCAGAACCTCGCCAGACTGGGCCTGGGGGTGATCAGGATGCCGGCGTTGGAACTTGCCGGCCACCTGCGCCTCCTGACGCAAAGCGTGAAAGATTTCCTGGACCCGTGGTTTGAATCGGAGCAGCTCAAGACGGCCCTGGCCACCGATGGCGTGATCGGAACCAAAGGAGGTCCATACACGCCCGGCACCGCCTACGTCCTCATGCATCATTGCATGGGGGGCGTAGGCGGAAAGCGTGGGCTGTGGGGATTTGTTCATGGAGGTATGGGCGGCATCACGCAGGCCTTGGCAGACTCCGCGCGCAGCCGAGGCGCGGGAATCCGAACCGAAGCATGCGTGGAGAAAGTCCTTGTCAAAGACGGCCGCGCGACCGGAGTGGTGCTGGAGAGTGGAGAGGAAATCTCCGCCAAGATTGTGGTGTCCGGTGTGGACCCCAAACGGACTTTCCTGAAGCTTGTCGAGGCGCGTCACCTGGAGAGCGGATTTCTGAGGGCCATCAAAGCGTTCAAGATCGAAGGCGTGTCGATGAAGATTAACCTCGCACTGGACGGTTTGCCGGACTTCAAATGCCTTCCAGGTTCGCAACTCGGGCCCCATCACAAGACCACCATCCACATTTGCCCCACACTTGAGTACATCGAGCGCGCCTTCGACGACTCCAAGTATGGACGCCCCAGCCAGCGGCCCATGCTTGAAATCACTATTCCCACAACCTACGATCCCTCTCTGGCGCCGCCGGGCAAGCACGTTGCCAATATATTCTTGCAATACGCGCCCTACACGCTCGCCCCGCAAATCACCGCCGGTTGGCGCGCTCTTAAGGATAGCTATGCGGACCGAGTAATGGATCTGATCGAGGAATACGCTCCGGGCTTCAAGGGCTTGGTGTTGCACCGTCACGTCCTCTCCCCGCTCGACCTCGAGGAGCAATACGGCCTGACAGGCGGGAACATCTTCCACGGCGAAATGACTACTGACCAGCTTTATTTCCTTCGACCCGTGGCGGGCTATGCCAAGTATCGAACGCCCATTCGCGGCCTTTACATGTGCGGCTCGGGCACGCACCCCGGCGGAGGGGTGACAGGCGCCCCTGGCCACAACGCCGCGCGGGAAATCCTTAAGGACTGGCGAAGCGGATGAATCCGGTTTTCATTCTTCACTACCACGAAATCTGGCTGAAAGGCGGGAACAAGAACTACTTCCTCAGCAGGCTACGATCTGCCCTCAAGCAGACTCTTGCCGACTTGCCGATCCAGTCTCTTACCAGCATTGCCGAACGCTTCCTGCTTGTCCCTGGGGAAGAATCCGCGGCGCCCGCTATCCTGGAGCGTTTACGCCGGGTTTTTGGTCTCGCTTACATTGCCTCGGCCTACGAAGTTCCCGGTTCTCTTGCTGAGCTCGGCCCCGCGGCTTGTGCCATGATGGCGGAAAAGAACCCGCGCAACTTTGCAGTTCGCGCCAAGATCGCCGCAACGGGATATGGCATGCATTCCATGGAGTTGGAGCGCCAGCTCGGGCGAGTCATCCTGGACCATTTACGAGCGAGAGACCCAAGCGTCCAAGTGAATCTTACCCACCCCGAGGTGACCTGCTGGGTCGAGGTGGTACCCGGGAAGGCCCTCATCTATTCAGACCGGGTGGAAGGAGCCGGCGGCCTGCCTGCCCTTACCAGCGGCCGGCTTGTGGTTTTGCTTTCCGGCGGGTTTGATTCCGCGGTGGCGGCGTATAAGATGATGCGGCGCGGCTGCCACGCAGCATTCGTGCACTTCTTCGGAAGCCCCTCCCCTTCTCGGGATTCATCAAGGGACGTGGCGGAGGAAATTGTTCGGACCCTTACGCCCTACCAGTTCACCTCACGGCTTTACCTGGTTCCCTTCGACGCCGTGCAGCGCCAGATCGTTGCGGCAGCGCAGGAGAGCTTTCGCGTGCTGCTTTACCGCCGCATGATGGCGCGCCTCGCGCGAGAAATAGCTCGGGCTGAGCGCGCCATGGGCCTTGTGACCGGAGACAGCGTCTCGCAGGTGGCCTCGCAGACCCTCCATAACTTGGCAGCCATCGACCACCGCCTTGATCTCCCCATCTATCGACCTCTGGCCGGCGACGACAAGGCGGAAATACTTCGCCTGGCACGGCAGATCGGCACCTACAAAATCTCCTGTGAACCCTTTGAGGACTGCTGCCCTCGCTTCATGCCGCGCGCCCCTGCCATCTTTGCTCAGCCCGAGCAGCTCGACCGGGCCGAGGCAGGAATCGACGTTCCCGCCCTGCTCCGGATGGGTCTCGAGGCCACTAGCGTAAAGAATTTCAAATTCGAGCGAGGCTCGGTGACCTCGCGCGAGGCGCTGCCGAGGCGCTTCGAAAACCTTGTCTCGGGCCTTAGAGTGGCACCGGACTCCGGTCAATCTTCGTGATGGACGGAATCTTTCTCTCGAAAAAACCTATCCTGTTTTTATTATTCTTCCGCCTTCTGACGGGAGAGCTTCTCGCTCGGGAGTGCGCCGTCGGGCAGAGCGGCCATTCTCAAGTTGCAGACGAGCAGAGTCGAATCCAGGTACGGGTTGAGCTGGTCAACGTGCTCGCGACCGTTACGGATAAGAAAAACCGGCTCGTCACGGACCTTACCAGAGACGATTTCCGCGTCTTCGAGTTTCACGATAAGCACCAGCCGGGGCGGACGAGGAAAAGGAGATAAAGTCCTCGAGCGGCTGGCAAACGCAACCGGGGGGCGCGCCTTCTTCGAGTCAGAAGATTTGGACGAAAACTTTGAGGAAATTGCGCGCCAGCTCCGTAGCCAGTACAGCTTGGCCTACGTATCAACGAACAGTGCGCATGATGGGACTTTCCGCAGGATCACCATTCAGCCCGTCCGCAAGAATCTGCGCATCCGAGCCAGGCCGGGCTATTTCGCCCCGTCCCCGTAGCAGGAGCCAGGTGTCGGGTGTCAGGGGCAGAGGCGTTAAGATAAGCTGGGTCCCGAAGGGACCCAAGATCATTAGCCGTAGGTGAAACCTACGGGAGGCGGCAGCGCAAGCCATCATCCAACCCCGAAGGGGCTGAATCCGGCCCCATTCGACCCCTCCGGGGTCGCTGGCGAGTTGCGGGGCTGGCTTCTGGTCCGTAGGTTTCACCTACGGCTGATGTTAATGCCCTTCGGGCATTAAATATCCACCTCGTCCGCCTTATCTTAACGCCTATGCCCCTGACCCCTGACACCCGACACCTGACACCTGAAAATTGACTGCCCCCCCATGCCGCTCTTATAATTGTTATTGTTGATGGAGAACGAAAGGATGAAAAAAGTACTTTTATTTATTCTCTTCTGCTGCCTGACGGGGGGGCAACTCTTCGCTCAGGAGGCCGCCGGCGGGTCAGCCGCCAGTACTCAACCTACGGGGGACCAGAGCCGAATCCAGGTGCGGGTTGAGTTGGTCAACGTCCTGACAACTGTTACAGACAAAAAGAACCGGCTCGTCACCGATCTCACCAAAGACGATTTCCGAGTCTTCGAGGACGGCAAGCCGCAAGAGATCCGCTTCTTCAGCCGCGAGACCGACCTCCCTTTACGCATCGGGATGTTGATCGACACCAGTAACAGTGTTCGTGACCGGCTGCACTTCGAACAGGAAGCGGCTATCGATTTCTTAAACGCAGTGCTGCGCCCCGGCAAAGACCTTGCCTTCGTGGTAGCCTTTGACGTGGAAACCCAGATTGTCCAGGATTACACGGACGATATGGAGAAGCTCTCGAGCGCCATTCAGGGTCTACAGGCGGGCGGTGTTACGAGCCTCTTCGACGCTGTTTTTTTCGCCTGCAAGGAAAAGCTGTACGTCTTTCCTCCGCCTGAACCTTACCTGCGCCGGGTGATGATCATCATCAGCGACGGGCAGGATAACCAGAGCGTGCATACTCGTGAAGAGGCGCTCTCGATGGCGCAACGTGCCGAGGTTACAATTTACACGATCAGCACCAATCGCAGCGGGGCGGAAGGAAAGGGAGACAAAGTCCTGAGCCGGCTGGCGGAGGTAACCGGCGGGCATGCTTTTGTTCCCTTCGAGCCGAGTGATTTGGCTGCAAACTTCCAGGAAATTGCTCGCGAGCTCCGTAGCCAGTACAGCTTGGCTTATGTTTCAACGAACCTAGCCCACGACGGGACTTTCCGCAAGATCACCGTCCAGCCAGTCGGTAAGAACCTGCAAGCACGCTCCAAGGACGGGTACTGGGCGCTGTCTCAATAGGTGCTACTCCGTAGGTGCGTAGTAGCCCCGCCGCGCCTGAACCTTGTAATCCCCGTTGCGAACCTGCACCCGGATCTTGCGAAAAGAGCCATCGTGCTTGGTGTTGGTGGGCGTATACCCGAGCAGGTATTGAGTTCGCAGCTCCTTGGCAATTTCCTGAAACGCCGCCGCGGTATCTTTGCTGTGGCTTACTTGGATAACACGTCCGCCGGTGTCGTCGGCAAGCTTTCTCAGAACGGAATCCCCACTGAAGCCGATGGAGTGAAAACCGTAGAAGGGACGATCAACGATATCGACGGCGTAGTTGATCACATCGGATTTTTGGGCGGCCTCGAGAGATGTTTCCAACTTGACCCGGCTGCCTTGGTCTTCACCATCCGTCAGCAGAATGAGAACCTTGCGCCCGACTTCGTTCTTCAGAAGCTCGCTTGATGCCAGGTAGATGGCATCGTAGAGGTGGGTGGCGCCGCCGGTGTCACTCGTGGGAAAGGGCCCCGGCATCACGCCGTGCCCGCCACCATTGATCACAGTCTCGTCGATGGCGCGGGCGAGCAATTTTTGATCGGAGGTGAAATCCTGGAGGAGTTCCACGTCCACGTCGAAGTGCAGAACAAAAGCCAAGTCCTTGGGGCGCAGCACCTGGTGCAGAAAAGCATCCGCCTGTTCCTGCTCAATTCCTAGCACCCTTCCTTGGCTGGGGCTGGTGTCCACCATGATTCCCATGGTCAGAGGAGTGTCCGTTTCACGCGAGAAGTAGCGGATCTCCTGAGGTACACCGTCTTCCTGAACTTCGAAGTCCTCTTTCTGCAAGTCTGGGATAAGGTGCTTCTTCTTATCCTCCACCACGGCGTACACGTTCACGACTTCCGTCGATACTTTCAAGGTGCCGGGTGCCTGCTCCGGTTTCTCCTGACCCGAACCCGGCAGGCTCGCCAACGAGAGGAGGAGCATCCCGAGAAGGACGCGTATGTGCCCCCTGCCCGCAATTGGGGAAAGATGTGCAGTAAGGTGGCGTTTTCTAGTCTCTAATGTTGTACCCATGCTTCTTAGATGCAAAGGCTAAGCTCCGGGGTTTTGTCAATTATAAGCCCGTCCCGGTAGGGCCGGTCCGCGAGCCGCCCCTACTAATTATAATCCCGTCCCCAACTATTCGGGCTGAAGGTTAATCAATTGCTCGCGCGCAGGGGATGAGTTGCTGTGTCAATTCGCGCGGAGGCCATTTCGGGACAACCGTCATTCCGGCGAAAGCGGGAATCGAGTCCTAAGAGACAGCGCATCTCCCAAGACTTGCAGGATGGATTCCCGCTTTCGCGGGAATGACTGCCGTCCACGGAGGCGGTCTATGAAGCCGAACTCGGAAGTTGATCCTCGAAAAAGTTTCCCTTGATTTCTGTTTTTCAGGATTCAAGTGCCGGCCTTTCATTTTTTTTTCCGCGAACTTCACTTTCCTCTTGACAAGACAATGCTCTCTCACTATACATGAGATTGAATACGCGCTCCGCCAGCAACGCTGGCGTGAAATTCAGAAAGTTTGGAGGAGAATAGAATGGCAGCGAAAAAGAAAGCAAAGAAGAAGAGGTAAGCTCTTCGACAAATCCGAAAGGAACTATCGGGGGTGCAACGATGCACCCCCGAAGTTTTTTAGGGCCCTTTTTTATCATGGTCCGAACACTTCACCCCCCGCTGCCACTCCCCTCGCGGCCCCCACGATCCCTTCGATCACCACTTGCGCATGAAAATGTTTGCAGGCTCCCCTCCTTGATTCGACTCGAGCTATTAACTACCGGCCGTCAACGGCGAACTGGTCGAGGGCGAACTGGCGGTTTCCGCGGCGTCGCGCTCGGGGGCGGTTAGGGCGCGGGGCAACTCGTCCACCGGCTCAACTTCAGGGAGTTCATCGCCGGTTGCCGCGCCCAGCTCCTTCAGTTTCCTGGCTGAGGGTAGCACCCGTCCTTCCAGTGAACCCACCGCCTTATTGTAAGAATCAACCGCCCTCTTGAGAGTTGATCCAATCCCCTCGAAGTGGGCCAGGAATGGCCTCAGGCGGTCGTAGAGGTCCTTGCCCAGTTCGCTGATGAGGCGAGCGTTCTCCGCGATCTGCTCCTGCCTCCACCCGTACGCCACCGCGCGAAGCAAGGCAATTAGAGTCGTGGGGGTGGCCAACACCACGCGCTTCTGCATTCCATCCTCAATCAGGGTGCGGTCCTGCTCGAGCGCCGCACTGAAGAATGACTCGCCGGGGAGAAACAGCACGACAAACTCCGGGGCTGGCTCCAACTGTTCCCAGTAACCTCGTCCTCCCAACTCGTTCATATAGGCGCGAACGCTTTGGGCATGCTTTTCGAGCGCCTTTATTCGCTCTTCCTCTCGGGCGGCAGCCGCGGCATCGAGAAAGGCCTGGAGCGGAACTTTGGCATCCACGGCGATACGCCGGTTGCCGGGTAATCTCACGATCATGTCGGGGCGCAGCCGGCCTGACTCCGCGGTGAAGGTTTCCTGCTCGGTAAAATCGCAATGCTCTGACATGCCCGCCAACTCGGCGACGTTCCGAAGGGTCATCTCCCCCCAGCGGCCCCGGGCCTGGGATCCACCCTTTAAGGCAATCGCCAGAGTCGAGGTCCTATCCTGCAATTGCTGGTTTGTGACGGCCAAGCTGCGCAACTGCTCCTCGAGCGTGCCGTAAGCGCTTTGACGCGCCTTCTCCATTTCCAGGATCTGCGTTTCATACCGGTTGAGGGATTCTCTCAAAGGAACCACCAGCGCATCGATAGCCTTCTGGCGCGTCTCAAGGTCTCCTTCCGCTTGGGCTTGGATGGTCTCGAAGGTGCTTCGAGCCAAAGCGATAAATGCCTGGTTGTTGCTTTTGAGCGCCTCCGCCGAGAGTGCTTGAAACGTATCCGAAAGGTTCTTCTTCGCCTCCTCCAATAGCTTCTTCTGTTCTTCCAGGTTCGCCTGCGCTTCCGCGAGTTTGGTTTCCGCGGCGACGCGCATTTCACCCTCGGTCTTCATCCGCTCGCGCAAGGCCCCCAGGTCTTCCAGCCGGTTCTGCAATTGCTCCAGTTCTGTTTGAGCCTTGACCTTTCGCTCGCTTTCGCCGCGCAGCATTTGCTGAAGACTCGACGCCTCCTTCTCTTTGGCTTCGAATGAGGCCTGGAGCGTATTGAGCTGCGTCCGCACCTCGGCCAAGGTGCTTTCGGCCGCCTTCACACGGCCCTCCGCTTCGACTTGTACTTTTTGGATCACAGTCGCGGACCTGCCTGTCGCCCAAAGCCAAGCGATCAGGATTCCCAAAACTATACCGATCACAAGCAGGATGATTGAGATCATAGGGACCTCCTTTACAATGCGCGCTAGAAATTCTCCTCGTGTGCAGGGCAGATAGGCCGATAATCACAGAACTTACACACAAAACCGGGGGCGGCGGGGAAATGGTTCTGGCGAATCCGGCCGGCTACCGTCAGCACCTCCGCTTTGACGGCTTTAAGGTCTTGTTCGGTCCTGACGGTGTGGACAGGCTGGTTGTTGGCGAGGCAGTAGAAGGTTAGGCGGCGAGGTCTCAGCTTCATCTCTTCCTGCGCGGCCAGGGCGTAAACAGAGAGCTGCAAGCTCGAGTCGGCATCTTTCTGCGAGCGGGGCTTGCCGGTCTTGTAGTCAATCAGTTCAACCGAGCCCTCGTCCTCCTGCGCCCGCGGGACTAGGGGATTAATCTGGTCGATGCGCCCTTCCAGCAATACTTCGCCCAGGTCCAATGAGAAGGAGCGTTCCATACTCAGGGGGAGCGTTTCGCTGCTTTCCTGCTTTTCCACGAAAGCGCGCAATTGTTCCAGCCCAGCTTGCTTGTAGGCTTGCTCCTGGTATTCGTCTTCGAACCCGCTATTCCTCCAAGACGACTCGTAAAACTCCTTTACCGCCTCGAAGCTGGCTTTTCCCTTGGCCCGCAACTCGAAGTAGCGCCTTATCGAACGGTGCATGATGTTTCCAAAGGTGAGGGCGGCCTGTGGTCCTGTGGGGATTTTGAGGTAATGGCCAAACTTAAACTTGAGGGGACAGTCCTCATAATCCTCAATCGAGGAAGCGCTCAGGCGGAGTTTTTCCCCAGGCTTGATTTCAGGTTCGCGCCCGGCCCAATCTGCGATCGGCGGATGCACGGTGGCCGGCTCGGCCATCTTCCCGAAAAGTTCTTGTTGCGCAGACCCGGTGTCATTCCGAGCGAAGAGAGGAATCCTGCCTTGGCTTGTTGAGGAAGGAGTCAGACCGAGATTCCTCGCTGCGCTCGGAATGACAGCGCATTCCTTCACCTCGATGCGCGCGATGTCGCGAGCTGCCACCACGGGGTCAGCGAGCATGTCCTCGATGAGTTTTGAAGGCTTCTTCCCGGGCGCAGCCACACTGGAAACATACAGGCGGTCCTGGGCGCGCGTTAAGGCCACATAAAACAGCCGGCGTTCCTCTTGCGTGTGGATATTCTTCGGCGGCAAAGGCCCTTTACGAAGCTCATCAGGGAACTCGATCACCGCCCTGCGCTCGGTGGCCGGAAAGCGGCGTGAGGCCACGCTCAGCACGAAAACAATGGGGAACTCAAGGCCCTTGGCGGCGTGGACGGTCATCATCTGAACTGCACCGACACGGTCTTCGGGGAGCGGGGCTTCAATCTTGCCCCCTGCTTCAAGGTAATGCTGGAAGTAATAAAGGAATTCCGCCAGATTTTTTCCGGGCCTCTTTCCCTCGCGTTCCTCCTCCCACTCGGGCCCCGCCAGCGCCGGGAATTTCGAAACCTTGTCCTCCCACTCGCCGAGGAATTCCTCGAAAGCATTCACGTACCGGAGGTCGCGCTCCTGAAGAAACGAATCTAGCTGGAGGCGCTCGCAGAGCAGCTTGAACAGAGTCGTCACCGTCGTATTTTGCGCCGCCCAGTGCAAGTCGTGAAGGAGCTGCTTCAAAGCCTCCCAGTTGGTGGCGCTGAGGGGGGTGGGGTCGGGCCCCTTTTCCCAGGAAGTGAGGACATCGTAAAGCGAGCAGCGCCGCTTCTCGGCCTCGACGCGGACTTGCACGGCGACTGCCTCCGGAAAGTTCCAGCGCGGGGCCAGAAGTACGCGGGTAAGGCTGATGTTGTCGTGGGGAGAATGGACCAGGTTGAGGTAGGCGAGGAGGTCCCGGATGATCACCGTGGAAAGGACTGAAAGGCCACGAATGGCGAACGGTATACTCCGCCGTTGAAATTCCTCCACGAGTCGATCTCGATAGTTATGCGCCCGGTATAGAACGGCCATGTCGCCATAGGAAGCACCCTGGGCGCTAAGCCGTTGTATTTCATCGGCAACCCAATTCGCCTCGCTGACATAATCCGAGCTGCCCGGCAGATAAACCGGGCAGCCCTCTTCACGCTCTGGCTTCAGTTCCGGCTTCCCCGAAAATCGGTCATCATTCTTCTTGATGACCACATCCGCCGCACGCAACACGCGCTCGGTGGAGCGGTAATTGCGATTCAAGAAAATGGTCTGGTGTCCTGGGAATATTTGCCGAAACATGTCGAAGGCCCCATGCGAGGCGCCCCGAAAACGGTAAATGGCCTGGTCGTCGTCACCGACGGCGGTAATGTTGAAGGGCGGCGCCACCAGCCGCCTGAGCAGCTCCACCTGGGCGTAGTTGGTGTCTTGAAACTCATCGACCAGGACAAAGCGGAACTGCGCGCGGTAACGTTGGCGGATTTCCGGCTCGCGGTCGAACAGGCGCACCGCCTCCGGAATCAGGCTGCCGAGACTGGAACTGCCCGCACGCTCGATGAGCCGGCGGCTGTTACGGAAGACCCGTGATAACTCCTTTTTCTTTTGAATCTCTTCTTCTTCCAGGGTGCGTTCCTGCGCATCCAATTCTCCGGCTTTCGCTAAAAAAGCTCTCGCGGCCTCCTGGGCATATTTTTCGAAGTCGTCCGGCTCAATGAGTTCGTCCTGGCAACGAGAGAAGAAGTCGTTCAGAGCGTGCAGGAAGGCCCCCGGTTCCGCCAACTTCTGGAAGAACTCGAGTTGGAGCTGCTCCATGCGCTCGCGGAGGAAAACCCACACATCTTCTTTATCCAGCAACATTCGCTCGCGCAGTGTGGCACCTCGGGTGGCGCATACATTGCTGTTTATGTATGCGCCCCTCTCCTGCGGCTGTGGGTCCGGAGGCTCAGAGGAAACCGGAAGTGCCGCCGACATGGAAGGCAATGTCGGCGCCACCCTCGATGCTCCACTGCAGACGAGTTCGTAGGCGAAGGCGTGAAAGGTAGAGATAGATGGGAAGGCGTCGAGGTCAGGCAGGGCTTGGCGGACACGCGACGCCATCTCTCCGGCAGCCTTATCTGTAAAGGTCAAGGCGAGAATGTTTTGGGGTTCAAGTGGGGGGGCGTGCTCGAGCAAATGGACAATCCGCTGCGTGATAACACGGGTCTTACCGCTTCCCGGGCCCGCGATGACGAGCAGCGGCCCGTCGCCATGTTCAACCGCCCGAAGCTGTTCAGGGTTGAGCAACATGCTAGGAATCAGGAGTCACGATACAGGATTCAGGGAAAACCACTTGCGGACTTGTTGGCATCCCTAATCGGTTTGTCCTGGAGCGAATAGAGAGCCACCGTAGGCGACCAGCATTGCCACTTCCTGAATCCATACTCTTAAATCCCGAATCCTACCCTTTCCGTGGCAACCAAGCAACCACCGCGATGGTACTTCCCCGACTCCTGAATTCCGAATCGAAACTTGACCTTCGAACCGCGACTCGGTTATCTTGAGCTTTCGATAGGTCGAAGCGGCTTCTTCAATTGGCGCGCGGCTGGCCGGGCAGAAGGAATCTGTTTGGCCAGCCTCGGACCGTGAGGGGGATTAGCACGGTTATTGTCGAAGGACCTAGGTAACCAAGCCGACCTTTTGACCGTCCATTATTAATGCAGCGCTCATCAACGGATGAGTGTGATTCGAGGTGCGATAATAACCCCATGGCATGTAGAATATTGATGTAAAGCTATCATACCTCCTGCATGCAACTAAGGATAGAAACATGAGCACGCCCAGTACAATAGAAAGAACTCATGAGGCTCAGGTTCATCCGAGCATTTCGCCAGAGCCTCCGGGCAAGGAACCCAAGCGCCGCTGGTGGGTCTGGCTGCTGGTGCTGGCGGTTTTGGCCTTCGGAGCATACCGCATACGGAAGGGAATGGTTGCGCCACAGGTGGCGAACGCAACCACGGCGGGAGGCGCGCCGGGGCGGAATTTCGGGGCTGTCCCAGTGGTCGCCGTCCAGGCCACTAAAGGTGACATCGGCGTCTATTTTTCGGGGCTGGGCGCTGTCACGCCGATTTATACCGTAATGGTAAAAAGTCAAATTTCCGGGTACCTAATGCAAGTTCTCTACAAGGAAGGCCAGATCGTTCAGAAGGGCGAAGCGCTGGCTGAGATTGATCCTCGTCCCTATCAAGTCATGTTGGAGAACGCACAAGCGGGATTGCTCAGGGACCAGGCCAACCTCGACAATGCGAAAGTAGACTTGCAGCGTTATCAAACCCTCGTCCCTCTCCACGCCGTTCCGGAACAACAACTGGCCACCCAAGAGGCGTTGGTGAAGTCCCAGCAAGGGATCGTGAACACAGACCAAGCCCAAATTGATACGGCCAAACTGGACCTCGTTTATTGCCATATTACGGCCCCCATCACCGGGCGCGTGGGCCTGCGGCTGGTCGACCCGGGAAATTACGTGACTCCGGGCGACGCCACCGGATTGGTGGTCATCACTCAAATCCAACCGATCAGCGTGGTGTTTACGCTTGCCGAAGATCAGCTTCCGGCGATTGTCAAGCAGATGGATGCAGGGGCGCGGCTGCGAGTCGAGGCTTATGACCGTGAGATGACGAAGAAGATTGCGCAAGGCTGGCTGGAGACGATCGATAATCAGATCGATCCCACCACGGGCACGTTCAAGCTGCGCGCCAATTTCGACAATCGAGACGGAGCATTGTTCCCCAATCAGTTTGTCAATGCCAAGCTGTTGGTTGAGGAGAAGACTGGGGTGACCCTCATCCCCACGGCGGCTGTGCAACGGAACTCCCAAAAAACGTACGTTTTTCTGGTGAAACCTGATTCCACCGTGACGGTAAGGACGGTTACCATCGGCACCACGGAAGGGGATGAATCGGAAATCACCTCAGGGCTTGCCCCGGGCGACGAGGTGGTGATGACGGGCGTGGACAGGCTGCAAGAAGGAACGAAGGTACGATTTCAGAAGGCCAGACAACAATGAGTCCGTCTCGGATCTTTATTATCCGCCCAGTAGCCACCTCTTTGCTCATGGTGGCCATTCTGCTGGCGGGCGCTGTAGGGTTCAAGCAATTGCCGGTTTCAGCCCTCCCGGAAGTAGACTATCCCATCATTCAAGTCATCACGTTTTATCCGGGGGCCAGCCCGGACGTGATGGCGTCTTCGGTCACTGCCCCCTTAGAGCGCCAGTTCGGCCAAGTGCCCGGGCTCAACCAGATGACTTCCACCAGTTCCGCGGGCAGCTCGATCATCACCTTGCAGTTTAACCTCAGCCTTAATATCGACGTGGCGGAGCAGGAAGTGCAAGAGTCCATCAATGCTGCCGGGACTTACCTGCCTCCCGACCTCCCCACTCCCCCCATTTACAGCAAGAGCAATCCTGCCGACGCGCCCGTCCTGACTTTGGCGCTCAGTTCTGATACGTTGCCCTTATCGAAAGTTGAGGACCTTGCGGATACCCGCCTAACGCCCAAGATTTCGCAGTTGCCAGGAGTGGGCTTGGTGAGCATCAGTGGCGGGCAGAAACCGGCGGTGCGCATTCGGGCCAATCCCACCCAACTGGCGTCCTTCGGCATTAACCTCGAGGATCTGCGCAGTGCCATCGTCGCCGCCAACGTGAACCAAGCGAAAGGCAGTTTTGATGGCCCGCACCAGAACTATCAGATCGGCGCCAATGACCAGTTGCTCTCCAGCGCGGACTACCGGCCGCTGATTGTGGCCTATCGGAACGGCTCCCCGGTGAAGATGACGGATGTGGCTACCGTCGAGGACGACGTGGAGAACGTCCGCCAAGCCGCCTGGATGAACGATACTCCTGCGGTTATCGTGAACATCCAGCGCCAGCCGGGCGCCAACGTCATCGCCGTGGTGGACCGCATCAAGACCCTGCTGGATCAGCTCATGAAGTCGTTGCCGTCCTCCGTCAAGGTGAGCATTCTGACGGACCGGACCACCACGATCCGCGCTTCCGTCCACGACGTGGAATTCGAACTGATGCTGACCGTGGGCCTGGTGGTCATGGTCATTTTCCTTTTCCTGCGCAACCTCTCCGCCACCGTCATTCCCAGCGTCGCCGTACCGCTCTCGCTGGTCGGTACCTTCGGAGTGATGTACTTGCTCGGCTACAGCTTGAATAATCTGAGCTTGATGGCCCTGACCATTTCCACCGGATTCGTGGTGGACGACGCCATCGTGATGATCGAGAACATCACCCGCTACATCGAAGAAGGCGAGCCACCGCTCCAGGCGGCGCTGAAAGGCTCCGCGCAGATTGGCTTCACCATTGTTTCGTTGACTATATCCTTGATTGCGGTGCTCATTCCCCTGTTGTTCATGGGCGACATTGTCGGGCGACTCTTCCGCGAGTTCGCCGTCACCTTGGCGGTCACCATCCTGGTTTCCGCCATCGTGTCTTTGACGCTTACCCCCATGATGTGCTCGAAGCTGCTCAAGCATTCGCCGGAGGCCGATCAAACCCGTTTCTATCGGATCACCGAGAAGGGCTGGAAGGCCATCATTTCTTTCTATGACCGGACGCTTCAGGTGGTCCTGCGCCATCAGACCACGACGCTGCTGGTGGCCGCCGCGACACTCGTCCTCACCATTCTGCTCTACATCTATGTGCCCAAAGGTTTCTTCCCCATTCAAGATACCGGTGTCATTCAAGGTATCTCGGAGGCCGCGGAAACAGTCTCTTTCCCGGAAATGACCCGCTTGCAGGAATCTCTAGACAAGATCATTCTGCAGGATCCCGCCGTGGAAAGCCTCTCCTCGTTTATCGGGATCGACGGGACAAACACTACGCTGAACAGCGGCCGCATTCTGATTAATCTCAAGTCCATCGAGGAGCGCGGAATCAGTGCCAGCGACGTCATTCGGCGTTTGCAGCCGGAGTTGGCGCAGGTAGCGGGCATCACCCTGTTCATGCAGCCTGTGCAGGATATCACGGTGGAGGACCGCGTCAGCCGCACGCAGTTCCAATACACGCTCGAGGACCCCAACTCGGACGAGCTTTATACCTTTGCTCCGCGCATGGTCAAGCGACTGCAACAGGACCCCATGCTGCGCGATGTGGCCAGCGACCAGGAGGTGGGCGGGCTGTCTACAAGGCTGGTATTCGATCGCAGTACCGCGTACCGCCTTGGTATCTCCCCCTCCACGATCGACCAAACGCTTTACGACGCTTACGGGCAACGGGAAGTATCCACGATTTATACCCAGTTGAACCAGTACCATGTGGTCTTGGAAGTGGATCCCTCTTATATGAAGAGTCCGATGGACCTGCGCAACTTGTTCATTCGGACCAACCAGGCCAACGTTACCGGATCTTCGGGCTTGGTAGCGGGTGGCTCGTCCAGCGCCCAATTATACGGCCCGACAAGCTCGCTGACCGCGGCCAACACCAGTCTCTCGAATTCCGCCGGGTCTTCCCTTTCCGCTTCCGCCATCCCCTCCGATAACGCCTTCGGCGGCAGTCAGATTGCTTCCACTTCACATTTCCCCAATGGCGGGCAGGTGCCTCTGGCGGCCTTCACGCACGTCGAGGAGACCAACGTTCCCATCACAGTGAACCACCAGGGCCAATTCCCGGTGGTCACGCTTTCTTTCAATCTAGCCCCCCGGGCTTCGCTGGGAGACGCCATTGAGGCCGTGAACAAAGTGAAGGACGAGAGCCACATGCCCGCCGCCGTCCAGGCGGCTTTTCAAGGTACGGCGGCGTCGTTCCTGGCCTCGCTCTCCAGTGAGCCCGTGCTGATCCTGGCCGCGCTCATTACGGTCTACATCGTTTTGGGCGTTTTGTATGAAAGCTACATTCACCCCATCACCATTCTATCCACGCTGCCATCCGCGGGTGTCGGCGCCCTGCTGTCACTCATGATCGTGCGGACTGATTTCAGCGTAATTGCTCTGATCGGTTTGGTCCTGCTCATCGGGATTGTGAAGAAAAATGGCATCATGATGATCGATTTTGCTTTGGACGCGGAGCGCAAGGAAGGCATGACGCCGGTGAACGCCATCTATCAGGCCTGCCTGCTGCGGTTCAGACCCATCATGATGACTACGATGGCGGCGCTACTCGCCGGTATCCCGCTGGCGCTGGGCACCGGTATGGGTTCGGAGCTGCGCCGGCCCCTGGGAATTACCATGGTCGGCGGGCTTCTCTTGAGCCAGTTACTCACGCTTTACACCACTCCGGTCATCTACCTCTGGTTTGACCGCCTGGCAACACGACTCTCTCGTCATCACGAAACCAGTCGGGGTTCGGAGCTGGCCCCGGCAGACTAAGGACATTTCAAATGGCAAATAGCAAAATTCAAATGGCAAATGGTTTTCAATTTCTCATTTACCATTCGTAGAGCAATCCTGGACGAATCAAATCAGTTACGCGCCATGTTGTCCAAAGCCGTTACGACAACTAAGGGCAAGGGGAAAGCGACGACACTGTGAGGCGATCAAAAATCACAAATCGTAAATGTAAAACCACTTGCCATTTGCCGTTTGCCATTTGAATTGCTCTTTATGAACATCTCAGAACCCTTCATCCGGCGGCCCGTGGCGACGACGCTCCTCGTCATTGCCATCTTTTTGGCGGGTGCGGTGGCTTTTCGCCTGTTGCCGGTCTCACCCCTGCCGCAGGTGGATTTTCCCACCATCTCCGTGGGGGCGGCTCTGCCGGGGGCAAGCCCGGAGATCATGGCCTCCTCGGTGGCCACCCCGCTGGAGCGGCAGTTTGGCCGCATTGCGGCGGTCAGCGAAATGACTTCCTCGAGCGCCCTCGGGACCACCGGCGTCACCTTGCAGTTCAATTTGGACCGGAACATTGATGCCGCGGCGCGCGATGTGCAGGCCGCCATCAATGCTGCCCGCGGATATCTTCCCACCAACCTTCCCAACAACCCGACTTACCGGAAAATCAATCCTGCCGATTCGCCCATTGTTATCCTGGCCCTTACCTCCGACATTCTTTCCAAGAGCCAGATTTATGATTATGCCTCCACCATTATGGCGCAAAAGTTGTCGCAGGTGAGCGGGGTGGGCCAAGTGTTTGTGTGGGGTGGCGCATTGCCCGGGGTCCGCGTGGAAGTGAACCCCACCTTGCTCAACAAGTATGGCATCGGGCTGGAGCAGGTTCGGGGCGTGCTGAGCAACTCCAACTCGAACACTCCCAAAGGATACTTCTCCGATGGTCATCTCATATGGCAGGTGGGCGCCAACGACCAGCTCTTCCACGCGGTGGACTATCGGCCTCTGATTGTGGCCTACCGGAAGGGCTCCCCCGTGCGCCTCTCCGATATTGCGGAAGTGCGTGACGGGCCGGAGACCGTCCTGGCTTCCGGCTATACTAATGGGAAGCCTGCCGTCATGCTGGTCATCTTTCGCCAGCCGGGCGCGAATATCATCGACACCGTGGACCGCGTCCGGGCCATGCTGCCCCAGCTCAAGGCGGACATCCCCCCCTCCATTGACACGCGGTGGGCCATGGATCAGACCCTCACCATCCGCGCCTCCGTGCGGGATGTGGAGCGGACGCTGATGATCTCGGTGATTCTGGTGATTCTGGTGGTTTTCGTCTTTCTGCGCAGTGCGCGGAGCACGCTCATTCCCAGCGTCGCAGTTCCGGTGTCCCTGGTAGGGACTTTTGGGGTCATGTACTTGCTCGGCTATAGTATCGATAACCTTTCCCTGATGGCTCTCTGCATTTCGACCGGGTTTGTCGTGGATGACGCCATTGTGGTCATCGAGAATATCACGCGATATCTCGAGAAGGGCATGGCGCCCTTCCAGGCGGCCCTCATGGGCGCACGAGAAATTGGCTTTACTGTAATGACCATCAGTATTTCGCTGGTGGCGGTGTTTATCCCCCTGCTCCTGATGGGGGGGATCGTCGGGCGGTTGTTTCGTGAGTTCGCCGTGACTCTGTCTGTGGCGATCGCGGTTTCGCTGGTGGTTTCGCTCACCGCAACGCCGTGCATGTGCGCGCATCTCCTCGCACAGCATGAGTCTCACGGCCGCCTTTACCGGGCCTCCGAGCGCGCCTTCAATTGGGTAGTAGGGTTTTATGGCCGAACCTTGGCTGTGGTCCTGCGTTTCCCGGCCACCACCCTGGCCGTCTTGCTGGCCACCATCGGCCTAAATGTTTACCTGTACATTCATGTTCCAAAGGGGTTCTTTCCTCAGCAGGATAATGGGCGGATGATGGGACAGATCATTGCCGATCAGGACACTTCCTATCAAGCCATGGACAAGATTCTGCGGCAGATGATTCAAATCATCGTTGCCGATCCCGCCGTGGACACCGTAAGCGGAGCCACCGGCGGAAACGGGTCCATAAACCAGGCCCGGATGTTCATCATGCTCAAGCCTCCCGCCCAGCGAAACATCACCGCCGACCTGGTGATTGCGCGTTTGCGCCCGAAATTGGCGCGGGTGCCCGGCGCGGCTCTTTATATGCAGGCCTCGCAAGATATACGTGTGGGAGGACGCTTCGGCGCCGCCCAGTATCAGTTCACCATGCAGGGTGATAATTTGCGAGACCTGCAAGACTACGGCCCACGCATGTTGCAGGAATTAAGGACTATCCCGTTGATCGTGGATGTGAACACCGATCAGCAGAATAGCGGCTTGCAGGCTTACGTGCAGGTCGATCGCTCCACCGCCGCCCGCTTCGGCATTTCCTCGCAACTCGCTGACAATGTCCTTTACGACGCTTTTGGCGAGCGCCAGGTCTCAACCATGTACACGGCGCTCAACCAATATCACGTGGTGATGGTGGTGGGGCGCGAATTCTGGCAGAACCCGCTGTTTCTCCGCCAACTCTATGCCTTTGCGCCGAACGGCCAGGACGTTCCCTTGAGCGCCTTCTCGCAATATAATCCCATCACGGCGCCGCTCGCGGTGAATCACCAGGGCCTCTCGCCTTCGGTAATGATTTCGTTCAATCTCCAACCAGGCGTGCCCCTGGGGGATGCGGCGGACGCTATTCTGGCCAAGGCCGCCAAGATTGGTTTGCCCTCGACCATTCACACTGGTTTCGCAGGGAACGCGCAAGCTTATGTGGATTCACTTTCCAGCGAGCCGTTGCTGATCGCCGCCGCCCTCGTTTCAGTTTACCTGGTCCTGGGCATCCTTTACGAAAGCTACGTTCATCCCGTTACCATTCTCTCCACCTTGCCCTCGGCAGGGGTAGGCGCGCTGCTGGCGCTCTTGCTCACCCGCACCGAACTCACGGTGATTGCCATTATCGGAATTATTTTGCTGATCGGCATTGTGAAAAAGAACGCCATCTTGATGATTGATTTTGCTCTCGCCGCCGAGCGCGGCGAAGGCAAGTCTTCCCGCGACGCCATCTACGAAGCCTGCTTGTTGCGTTTTCGCCCCATCCTGATGACAACGATGGCGGCCATGCTCGGCGCCGTGCCACTCGCCCTCGGCCGCGGCACCGGGTCGGAATTTCGCCGTCCGCTGGGAATCGCCATCATCGGCGGGCTGGCGGTGAGTCAGATGCTGACCTTGTACACGACCCCGGTGGTGTATCTTTATTTCGACCGGTTCCAACATTGGTGGTGGAGGCGTATAGGAATTCGACGCCATGAAGCATGAGCGAAAGAGTAACCCTGTCATGCTGAGCGCGGCGAAGCATACGTGCAGCTTGTGGTAGGGCTGCTGAAGCAAATGCAACTGCAGAGGTCCTTCGCCTCGACCAGTCGGGGCTCAGGATGAAAGCGGTTCCAAACCAATTGCTGAGTTGCCATGAATATGAACCATCGAAACTTCAACTTGATCTGCCTACTGCCAACTGCCTTCTGCCTACTGTTCTTCTCCAGCGGCTGCATGGTCGGGCCGAAGTATCAACGGCCCACCGCGCCGGTTCCCCCGGCGTATAAGGAAACCCCGCCCGCCAACTGGAAGGAAACGCAGGGCTGGAAGCCGGCTCAGCCCAGCGAAGGTGCGAAGCGCGGAAAGTGGTGGGAAATCTATAACGATCCGGAGCTCAATGCACTGGAAGAGCAGGTGAGCATATCGAATCAGAACGTTCTGGCCGCGGAAGCCCAGTTCCGCGAGGCAAGATACGTGGTGCGAATTGCGCGCTCGAGTCTGTTCCCTACGATTACCTCCACTCCATCAATTGTGAACTCGCAAGCCGCCATCAGCTTCACTCCCGGCGAAGTAGCTTTCAAGCCAACTTCACGCACGACCTACGAGTGGCCGGTGAGCGCGGCTTACGTGGGGGATGTTTGGGGAAGCATTCGGCGCAGCGTTACGGCGAGCGGGGAGACCGCGCAAGCCTCCGCCGCCCTGTTGG